>Ga0209061_1001213_pt1 | contig 45654 bp, 39 predicted proteins | sample Coa_R1_10_FD_187157 | JGI IMG/M metagenome (GOLD analysis project Ga0209061, IMG submission 187157) | Surface soil microbial communities from Centralia Pennsylvania, which are recovering from an underground coalmine fire - Coalmine... | ecosystem: Environmental > Terrestrial > Soil >...
GCTGCCTTTCAATGACAGCCATCGCTGCACGCAACCGGGCCGCGATATCTTTCAACGAAGCAGCCTGCGCCGCTAAAACGCTGGTCCTCTGCTGCGCATCTCGATAGGCCGGGGGCAGCGTTTCGCCGCCGACCTCGGGTTGAGCACCCCAGGAGAGAGCGGGCGTGTACTCGCTGCTCTGCGCACCCGGCCTCTCCGGTATCTCAACGGCGGGTAGGACACGCTCGCCCTCATTGAAAGATGGGACCGGGTAAGACGGCGCTGGCCCGTTGTAAGCCGGGGTTGGCGGCAGCGGCTGTGAAGGTGACTGGCGTATCGAGGCCACCAGTTCGTCCAGGGCGCTTGATGAAGCCTGTACAGGCTGTACAGGCTCGGGCGCCTGCACTTCAAGCGGCGGGGGTGGCAAGGAATCCTCGAAGCGGGGCGCGGGAGCCGGCTCCTCCGGCCATGCCACATCCTCACCAGGCATCACGGATGGTGCCCGGAAGGATGCCAGGACCTCATCGAAAGATGGCATCGTGGAGGCCGACGGCGATTGGGCGGAAGAGGCGGGACCGGCATAAGCGCTTATGCTGGCCGCCTGCTCGACATCCGCGACCCCGGCAGCGCCTGCTCCTTGCTCTGCGGCAGCCAATCTAGCGCGATACTGTGAGTAGTCAGCATCGTCCTCCGCAATCACAGCTTCCTCGTTGACTCCACCACGAATACCCGCCAGGAGCTGGCGCAGACGGCCCAACGAACGCCGCAAAAGGGCAAGGGTTGGCTCGTCGAGCGTCGTTAACCCCTCCAACGCATCGCCCAGAATATCTTCCATCCCGTGAGCTATATGCGCCAGGCCCGGGAATTCCATCATGGAAGCGGAACCGCCTATCGTGTGAGTGCGGCGGTATGTTTCTTCAAGAGCATCCATGTCGCCAGGTGACTGTGCCAGCCGCTCAAGGTTCGCCTCGATTTCCGGCAAATAGCTATTCACCTCTTCGATAAACGAATCGAGGACTGATAGTTTATCAAATGTATTCGACATGTTGCGCGTACCCACTTCACTATTTTAGCGCCACAGGCACTATCTTCATCAGAAAGCAACGTGACACCATCATGCTACACACAGTCTACCCATTGTTCTGATAGGGCAGCTGGTCCTGATTGAATGAGAACTGGCCCTGGCCCTGCTGGGGCGCTTGCGGCCCTCCCTGCCAGCGCTGCCGGGCAGGCATTCCCTGCGCCTGATCGGGCGCTGAGAAGAAGGATTGATTCTGGCTGCCCATAGGCTGCGCTCCAAAGCCGTTGTTTCCAAAGTTCGACTGATTGTCCAGATTCTCCAGATCGCCATAATCGGGCTGTTGACCGGCAAACGGCGGCTCATTAAAACCCGAGGGAGCATTGAACTGCTGGCTGTTATAGGCCGCCTGGCCCCCGAACTGCTGCGCTCCAAAGCCGGACAGAGCGCCAAAGTCCTGTTGATTGTTCATGCCATACTGCCCGCGTGATCCCAGAGCGACCAGCGAGCCACCGGTATTGCCCGGCTCCGGTAGAGGTGGGAAATTCCCCACGAACCCCTGATCCCACGAGTTGCCTGCCCCCTGGAGCATCGGAGAAGCAAATCTCTGATCTATGCCGCTATTCCCCGCCTCGCTGACGGAGGGCATCTGAGAGAACGAGTCAAGCATCTCATTACCACGCTCGGGCAAGCGGAATGTTGAGACCGAGGCGCGCAGTTGTTCAGCAAGTTCAGCCAGATAGCTTACACTCACGGCTGCTTCCTGCGTGCTGGCATCCGTCTGTCGCGTAATCTCGGATATGCGGCCCATCGCTACGGCCACAGCCTCCGAGACCGAGGTCTGTTCATTAGCAGCGCGGGCAATGCCTTCGATCATCTGCGCCTGTCGCTCCACAGCGCTGTAGATAGAGTTCAAAGAGCGTCCGGCCTCATCCGCCAGTTGCGATCCCTTCACCACTTCCTGTGTGCTGTCTTCCATAGCTACCACGGCTTCATAGGTATCGCCCTGAATACTCTTGACCAGTGTGGCAATGCGCTTTGTGGATTCAGTCGAACGTTCCGCAAGGAGGCGGATTTCGTCGGCAACGACGGCGAAACCACGCCCGTGCTCACCGGCCATCGCGGACTGAATGGCGGCATTCAACGCGAGGAGGTTTGTCTGATCGGCGATATCTTCGATGATGCGCACGATTTCGCCGATCTCATTGGAGCGCTCGCCGAGACGCTTGATTTTCTTGGCCGTCTCCTGCACGTTTTCGCGGATCAGCAGCATGCCCTCAATTGTTTGACGCACGGCTTGCTGGCCGCTCTGCGCGCTGTTCAAGGCTTCCTGCGCCACCTCGGCGCTCAACTGGGCGTCACGCGCCACGTTCTGGATGAAGTTCGCCAGCGCCTCTACCGCCTCGGTGGTCTGTGAGATCTGGGCCACCTGCGTCTCGGAAGCCTGCGCCAGTTCCGCCGAGCCGTCAAGGATGCGGCGCGTGGCATTCGTCACCTGCACCGCCGTTGACTGTACGCGCCCGACCACCTTGGCAAGCTCTTCAATCATATAGTTGAAGGAATCGGCGAGCACGCCCAGAGTATCGGGCGTAACCTCCGCCTGCACACGCAGGTCGCCATCGCCCACGGCGCTGACTTCTTGCAAGAGTTTTTCGATCTGCGCCTGCAAGGCCGCCGCATCGCTGCCGCCGCTGCTCAAGGGAGCGCCGATGGTATGGTTCTGATTATCGAGGAGGGCGTTAATAGCCATAGCCAGCCTTGCGAATTCGTCGTCGCCGTTTACTACAGCACGCGCCTCACGGTTGCCCCCGCTATATTCAAAGCACACCTCGGTAAGCCCCGCTATGCGGCCCTTGATCCTCCGCTGCACAAGATAATTAGTGAAAAATACAAGAATGAGCACAGCTATCGCGAAAAAGGCGATCAGCAGCACCCATGTATTGTGATCCATCTGAGGCGAGGCAAGCAGGCCAAGAAAGATAAGGGCCAGGATAGGAAAAACAATTGACAGCACCAGGCCCACCTGCATCAGCGCATCAACTGTCCATGCGCCTGTATTGCGATCAGGACTCATCCGCCAGACCTCCTGTTGTTTCAAGAATATCTATATCATGTGGATGGACGATATAAGCTGTCCCGCTATCACCCCAGGGCCTCATAACGCTGCATTTTCTCTGAGAAAAGGAGCCGTGCGGCATCCAATAAGACCAGCAGACGATTCGGGAATAAGGCACAACCCGCAGCGTAGGGCGAAACCCAGGGCGGAATACTGGCCTGGCGCACATTTCCACTGATGATGGCCGCCGCAGGGATCGGCAACATCTCACTCACGCTATCCACAATCAAGCAAATGACCATATCATTGTGCTGCAACGATAATAGGCGCGTCCGCGAGGTATGAGGAAGTGGCTCCAGGTCGAGAAACATGCGCAGATCTACAACAGAGACAATAGAGCCGCGCAGATTAATCACTCCTCGCACCCAGGGGACCACGTTAGGTACAGGAGTGAGGTCGGTAAGGCGCTCTACGCCTTGCACCAGTTCGGCTTTAACGGCCAGTTCACGATCAGCCAGGGAGAAGACCAGGTACTGTTCACCGATGACAGCCGGCTGGCCCTCCGCGGTAAGGGCGCTCTCCCTCTGGAGTTGCCCATCCTGCATCCTCTGCATCTGCAAAGCAGCCTGCGCTGATGGTATTTTCAATTGTTGGGCCGCGACAAATGCATTACGTTGCAACATGCTCTTCTCTTCGCTGGACACAAACTACTCCTGATCGCGATGCCCGACAGCACAGATGGTGGCGGATCCACCATTTCCCGTGTAGAGGCAGGGCTTGTCGTTTGCCTTCGCTGGCATCGTGATCTTCGAACTTCCAGGCAGGCAGCCGGCGCCCTGCGCCGCTCTGCCATCCAGGTCTCCTCCAAACTCGGCTACAAATCAACGCCTCATACGAGGCGCCGTACACTCGCTACCAGTTCATCACTATTAAATGGCTTGGTCATGTAGAGATCGGCTCCCTGCCTCAAGCCCCAGGCCCTGTCGACAGGGGTATTTTTACTGGTCAGTAAAATGATCGGGATATGCCTGCTTGCCTCCAGATTCTTGAGTCTGCGGCACACCTGAAAACCGTTCTGCTTTGGCAAAACGACATCCAGGACGATACATTGCGGGCGTTCTTTGAAGACTTTTTCAATCGCTTCCTCGCCATCGACGGCGGTTACAACTTCAAAGCCGCTATCGCGCAGTGGCGCCACCATCATTGTCAATTCTGTCCAGCTATCATCCACGACGAGTATCTTCTGCCCAGGCATCCAATTATACCCTTTCTAAACATGCTGCACCAGCGGATGGGAGATAAGGGCTATTCGCTCATCATTTCTCCCTACGGGAACAGGCACGTAGAGGAAGAATGCGAATGCCCCTCAGGTCCGATAGCGCAGCCGTGGGCGCATTCCCATGCTTTCCTGACGCACGGGCACACGCTCTTGCCAGTTGACAAGATGCTTTTTCACGGTGCGCACCAGTTCGCCCGAATCAAACGGCTTTGTCAGGTATTCGGTTGAACCGGCCAGGCGCCCACGCATCTTATCAAACAAACCATCTTTTCCACTGAGCATAATAATGGGAATCTGCCGAAACTGCAAGTTTTTCCGTATTACCTGGCAAATATGGTACCCATCCATGCGTGGCAATTGAATGTCCAGCAGGATGAGGGCAGGCATTTCATCGGCTACCGATGTAAGGGCGCTCAGGCCATCTCCTGCGGTAATTACTCTGATGTGCTCTCGTTGCAAGGTCATTTGCACGATTTTACGCACGGTGGGACTGTCGTCCACCACCAGCACTGTCGGTTCCATCTAAATTGACCTCCTTCCCGTTCCGGGCGACAGGTAATCTCCATTATTTTCAGGGACCCCATGCCAGTTCTGCACAATGCTCATGGGCGACGATGGCATCATGCTTTCGCGACCTCGCGCCTGCTGCACATTGCGGCGTGCACGGTAGATTTGATACTGCTGGATCTCGTGATCGATCTCCGAGAGGAAGATTTTCCAGGCGACGCCCAGCTGCCGGCCTGTATGCGACGTTCCTACCTCATCCTGCAACAACTCGGCAAAGATCATGCGCAGAAACGCCGCCAGCCCCTGGACCGCCTCCCAGTAGAACTCTTCCAACTGCTCCCCCTTCACCACTTTATTCAAGGTGAGAATATCATTGCAATCAAGCTGACCATAGGCAAAGGTCGCCGTATCCAGAATAGGGTAGTGCTGCTTTGTCAGCATGTGTAACTTCTGGGCGAAACGACGATCCAGGTAGCGCACGATATCGTCCTGAGGCACATGGCCGCGTCCGCGTAGATGCCTTGCATAGCGACCATGATGGATAAGCAATCCGTTGATACATTCGGAAAGCGTGGTAATCAGACCAAGCAGGTGTTGTTCGGGGGTTGGTGAGTTGCGGCGCTGCGCCAGTATGTGTTGACCCTTGATGATGATATTGGAGAGGTCCCCCTGTAACTCTGTTTCCAGGGCGGTATCGACCACCTCGATGAGCTTTAGCTCCAGCAGGCGCGCCATGTTGCGCGCGACACGCGCCTCCGGCGTCATCAACACCAGTGACACGGCTTGCAGCGGGAGTTCTCCGTTGGAGAGACAGAGCACCTCGATACAATCCTGACTCAAGCCAAGACTGCCCACATCTTTGCTCACCTCCGGCAGCCAGCGCGCCACCGTTGTACGCGTGAGCTGCGTTACTCCACCCGCGACGATCTCTTCCCACTCATCGGCCTGGCGCAATGCCTCCAACAAAACCGAGTCAACATCGAGAGGTCGCATCTTGCTATCCAGAGGGATGAGCTGGCGATGGAAGGCAAAACGTCCATTCACCCAGCGCAGCGCGTGGCTGATCGATTGTGTGACGGCGAACTCAAGGCGATGCTGCATCTCATCGGCGCTCATCCAGCCACGCTCAACCAGCATCGCCAGCGCGATCTGCATATTTCCTTGAGCCAGCTCACGAATCATTTGTGCGCGCGGAGGATCAAGCTTCCCGACCAGGCAAAGCATCGCCAGCAGGTCCGCCTGCGCTACTCCCTCCTCATGCAACCCCACAATCTGACCCTTACGCAAGCTAACAGAGAGCGTCTCCGGCCCCGAAGACACAAACAACTTGCCGGTCTTCTCACTCAACGCGAGCATTTTTAAAATAGATTGGAGACCCAGTGTCTGTAAATCTCCATCCATGATGCGGTCTTGCTGCTCCATTCCTTCTCAGTTCCTTTATCAGACTAGCCTGCACAGCACTCCCAATGACACAAGCGAAGCTCGCCACGGTTTACCGGCACCGAGTATCCCGCGCTCACCTGCTTGAACAGCGGTCAGCAAAGTGTCACTACAGGATGGCTTATCCACGCAAACTACCACCTCCCCTCCCAGATACAACGACCCCCCACTGGCCTCACTCCACTTGAGCCAGGACGTTCATCGCTCTGAACACAGGCATAGTTCGCAACCTGCCTACCCACGTTCCACACCCCCCTGCTCCCCTCAAGGGCCATGTTGTCTGCCATCCCTGGCCTGTAAAAAACGCTTTGCCCCCGGGAGGAAAAAAGCATACTAATGTGTAGTTTATCGTAAACAGAATAAAGTATCTATAAAAAAATCGGTTTAAGGCATTAAATTTTTATTAAGGATGCCGCGCTTCGACGCGCGAGCGGAAAACATAGCCAATACCAGGCTCGGTCAAAATATATTTTGGTCGCGACGGCTCGACCTCTACCTTGCGCCTGAGCTGCCGCACATAGACGCGCAGGTAGTCGGCTTCCTCCCCATACTCCGGTCCCCATACCGCTCGTAATAAAGAACGATGTGTGAGCACTTTTCCAGCATAAAGCATCAATTGCCGCAGCAACTCGAACTCCGTTGGCGTCAGGCGGACCTCCTGGTCTCCGGCGCGCACCAGGCGACGCGCAACATCCATATAGAGGTACCCATCCTCGCTGGTTAAGATCTCGGGCTGGCTCCTGGCGTCGGTCTCTCTGGCGCTGGCGCGGCGCAGGCAGGCCCGCACCCGCGCTTGCAGTTCTTCATTGCTAAAAGGCTTGGTCAGATAATCGTCGGCTCCCGTATCCAGCGCCCGCACCTTTTTCTTCTCCTCGGTAACGGCCGAGAGCACGATGATCGGCGTTTGCAGCGACGCGCGTACCCATTCGCACACAGCCAGTCCGTCTATGCTCCCCGGCATATAGAGATCCAGCAGGATCAGATCTGGCTGGTACTGGCGCACCATCTCTATCGCCTCGTGCCCATTACTCGCCACCAGCACTTCATAGCCACCCATCGTCAGCGTGCGGCGCAGGGTGCGCTGAATGGATAATTCATCATCAACAACTAGAATGCGTTTCCCTTTCGTCTTCATTGCTGTCCCTCTTCTGCCGACTGGTGCGCCCGCAGCGATGAAATATCCTCTTCGCCTGACACGCCTCCATCCACAGCCGCAAAGGCTTCCCGCGCCGGTTGGTCCTGGCCGGCAGCCTGGGGATGGATAGGAAGGGCGAAGGTAAAGCAGGTACCGCCATCCGGCGCCGCCTCTACTGCGATATTTCCTCCATGTGCCTCCACAATCCCTCTACAGATAGCCAGCCCCAGGCCATCCCCATACGAACGCAGGCTATGAAAAGAGGTGAAGATGCGCTCGCGTTCGCTTTCAGGAATACTCTCCCCATGATCGATAATCTGAGCGCGCAGGGTATTACCGGCAGCATTCAACCTGACGAAAATCTCTGTATTGGCCGCACTACGATGGATCGCATTCTCGATGAGGTTGTAAAAGATACGCCCCAGTTGCTTATGGTCAGCATAGACGAGGGGAAGATGCGCTGGATAGTCGACATGGATGGGCGGCTCCCCCTGCTCACGCTCAAATTGCTCGACTGCTCCATAGAACACCTCTATCACATCGCACCACTCTCTTTCCAATATCAATGCCCCCATCTCTATGCGCGACAACTCGACCAGAGCATTCACCAGCACCGTAAGATGATCGGCCTCGGTATTGATATCCTCAAGCATGGCACGGCGGTCTTGCTCGCTCCAGGCAACATTCTCCTCCAGCAGCCCCGTGACGGCGGCCTTGATAGTCGTCAGCGGTGTGCGTAGATCGTGCGATACCGCCGAAAGCAGCGCAGACCTGTTCTTCTCGTCTCGCACCTGCTCGGTAACATCGGAGACGCGCAGGGCATAGCCGATTGACACCCCCTGCTGATCGGTGAGCAAGTGATGCGTGAATTGATAGTGATAGTCGGAGGATGCTCCCTCGGCGGAGGAAGCCCTATTCCCTTCTGTGCCTGGCCCCGGCTTCGCCAGAGCATGCACCGGTTCTACGGCCACCACGCAGCGCAATGCCTGCTGATAGCTCTCTCCCCGCGCAAACGCTCGCAGGTACGCACGCACTTCTTCGACGTTGCGCACACGCGGCAGCAGCCGGGCAAAGACATCCTCGATTGAGAGATGGGCTTCCTGTGAGCGCGGCGTGCCAAAGAACTGCGTATCATAGAGCGTCGTTCTCCCCTCCATGCGTACATCACATAGCGCCTCAGCCGCCGGACTCATATACACACAGGTGCCCTGGTGATTCACAATGAACCATGCGTCCTTTACGCCATCGACGGCGGTCTGCCCCAGGTCCATGATTAACTTGCCCAGTGCGCCCAGCATGCCGGTTCGCTCCAGAGTAGTCTCTGTTGTCTGCGTCAGCAGCGAGAGGATATGCGTAAGAGCGCCACCATTCTGTACCTGGAGCGCACTTTCCGACAGCGCCAGTTGTCTACCGGACGCGCTGGTGGGGGCAAGCTGAGGAAGATAGCTCTCTCCCAGTTCGTGAACACATTGATCCTGACCGGCATAAAGGATGTCCTGCAAATCGCGTTCACTGCGAGTCAGTAAATTATTGCCGATAAAATGCAGAAGGCTGCTCAGGCTAATGTTAAAGGTGCGCTTCGCCTCCTCGCGCATCCGCACAAAATACTCATATTCGCGGCGCAACTCGTCCTGCGACGAGTCGCTTACAACATTGCTCTGCTGCGCATGCAGGCGCTCAAACTGTTCTACGCTCTCCTGGAAACGACGACGCCGGTGAACGGCTTCGAGCAGCATACCGTTATGGATGGCAACCGTTGCCTGGTCGGCAAAAAGCGCGAGAATGTCGCCCTTGAGCGGCGTAAATCCGCCAGGCTCGGGCGAGCAGAGCAGCAGGGTGCCATAGACAACATTCCCGGCACCCAGCGGATAGCTATAGACGGAGCGCACACCAAGTTCACTGAAAAAATATGTGCTGGCAGGAAAGCGCGTATCGTTAGCGATATCCTGTGAAATATAAGGGCTGCCGGATACTATGGTCAGACCGACGATACAGCCATTACCTATGCCCGGACCGTAGTTAAATACCCTGTTCGCCACTTCCTGATCAAATCCCGACTGCGCTTGCAGGCGTAATCTCTCTTCGCGCCGGTCATACATAATGATGGCCGAAGCCACGTCGAGCGTCTGCGCGATGCCGGTCACGATCTGATCGAGGATGCTGGCAAGGTCCATCTTCGAGGTCAGGGCGCTGGAAACATCCTTGAGCGCCCGCCGCTGGCGATCCTGAATAGCGGCGCTTCCGCCTTGCTGCGCACCCTCAATAGCCGTCGCCAGCACATGGGCAACGGCGTCGATGAGGCGCTGCAAAGTGGGATTGTCATAAATATGAGGGACAGTGCTGCCAAGCTCCAGCGTCCCCAGCATGCGATCCTCCACCACCAGGGGCACTATGAGCGTGGCGCGTAATTGATGCTGGCCGCTGAGCGCGTCGCCGCTCTCAGCAGGGGGACCATCCAGGCCATCAGGGTAATCTTTGATGATAAGCCGAGGAGATTGCATCATCAACTCTAACTTCGAGTCGGCGCAGGGATGCTGGTGATAGGATGCTGCCCACATGCCGGCCTCGCGCTGACAGATGGTGACACGCACGGCCTGGCGATCATGCCGCAGCAGGACCACCCCGAAGACATCAAAGGGTATAGCCTGCTCCAGTTCGGCGGCCAGGCGTGTATAATCGGGCTTCGCTCCACGCACACTGGAAACTATGCGTACAACACGCTCAATAATGGCGGATTCTTCTCGTGCGTCTGTATATCTTCTCGCTTCCATTGCTTCCTTGCCAGTCTCCGCTGACACTTTCAGGGCAACGACCTCAGTAAGTCACCTCTTCTCCACACTCGCGCATTGCCTTACTGACGGCCTTACAATTCGATAGCGCTCGCACTCTGACACTCCATTCCCCCGCTGGAGTGTCTTCCGCTCCCTCACAACATCCAGGTGACATTGTATAACATTTTATTTGCAAATGTTACGACGTATCACCTACGATTAACTATATACATGCAGACAACTCGCATAAACGTCGCAACAAAGTATACCATACTCATGTGTATGCCCGTCAATAATCGCGTGAGCCGCTATCATTCCCTGCCCCCCGGACAAAATTCCCGCTATGAATAGGAACTCCTGACTTAATATGAGCGTAACATCCCCACTTTTGCTACACCCTCACCCGGCTTCTCAAGCTCTTCCCTACTTTAGCAAACTCTGGCTATGGCACGCTCGCACAGGAAAGAGCATAGTTACGGCTTCTATTATTCTACTCTATTTTTAGCATGAAAATCTTTCTAAAATATGGCAATGCATACCGGATCATCACAAACTTTCCCTTCTTTGCTCTTTTATCTGCATGCTCTTTCTGCACAAGCCTTCGCGCGGCGGAGCCGCAGGCGCGAGGAAGACATCATCTGACGCCGTAGCCCGTTAATTCTACATAGCCTTCACCGGATACGGGCCTGCCGCCGCTCTGCCCCTGGATACTTACCGCACCCTCCCAGTAGGTGTTGCCCGTCGAGGAGTAAACAACCAGTTCCTGATCCCTGAGCAGAGGCGTCAGGGTCAGCGTGGCCTGTAGTTGGGGATCAGCGATCTCAAGCCGCCAGCCGGAGGGATAGGTGATCTTTGTAGCTGGACTGGTCCAGTGGTCCAGCACCGTCGTGTGCACGCTATTCGCAGAAAGCAGGTGATCCTTTGCCCCGGCATCGATATAGCTGGCATAGGTCGAGATGACCCTGCCATTTGCGTCGCGGATAAAGTAGATCATCAGCTCGGTATCGTTGTTCAACTGAATGCTGAACCAGTCCCAGCCGCTGCCGGAGAGCGTGAGAAAGTTGCCCCACTGGTGATCCATCCAGGCCAGACCACTGACTTGCAGCGATTGACCATGATCGGTGATCGTCCCGGTTACAGCCATACGCGTGCGCGAGTAATAGTAGGAGAAGCCAGCTAGCCCATAGGTAATTATGCCGCTGCCGTTGTGCAGTATTGGAGGCTTGCGCGCCGACAGAACCAGCTCTACCGCATAATCTTTCATCGCGGCCACCAGGCGATCTTCTCCATTTAGCCCGCGAATGCTCCAATCTCCCACATGCACATCGATGCCCTGCGTCGATGCGCCGTTGGGGATGACAGCATGCGGTTCGGGCTGGCTGCGCTGATCGTAATGAAATTCGCCGCGCGTGATGTCGCTAATGGCGAAATGAGCAGCATAGACGGGCGCGTAGTCGCTGCGCAGGGCTTGAAAGATGACCAGTTCAAAGCCATAACGCCGCACCTTGCCGGAGGGATCCACTGCCTGTAGATGTCCGGTATAGTACCACCACTCGGTGAGATCCTTATGCGCTGCCTCGTCCTGGGGGAAACGCACGGGCGGCAATTTCAACGGCTGCTCTACCTCGCTCACTTCAGGCAACTGCTGCGTAGTGGAGACCACGCCGGGAAAGCTACAGCCGGCCAGTGTGAACATCAAGAGCATCAGTGCGGCGCAGAGCCTTATCTTCATTGCTGCCCTCCCCTTCCGGCATCGCTCGCCGAGAGCGTTTTATCTGGCCCGGCGGAAGCCACGGATGCATGCGGCCTCAGGTATTCCGCTAACACTGGCGGATGGCGCTGCACGCCCGCGAAGGGCAGCCACCAGTTCCAGTCACCGAGCAGACGCATGGTAGCCGGAACCAGCAGCCCGCGCACGAGCGTTGCATCGATGATAACGGCCAGCGCCATACCCAGGCCCAGCGCCTTGACCAGAATCATATCGGCGGTGGCAAAGCAGGCGCTTACCACCACGACGATCACCGCCGCGCTGGTAATGATCCCGCCGCTGCGCTGCAAGCCAAGCGCCACCGACTGCGTATTATCACCGGTCTGCCAGAACGCTTCCTGCACGCGTGAGAGCAGAAAAACCTCGTAATCCATCGATAGGCCAAAAAGCGAGCAGAACAATAGAATGGGGCTGGACGCCTCGACAAAGCCAAGCGGCGTAAAGCCGAGCAATTGATGCAGGAAGCCATCCTGGAAGATGACAACCAGCGCTCCGTAGCTTGCCAGGATCGATAAGGTGTTCATCACCAGGGCCTTGAGGGGCAGGATGACCGAGCGAAACAGAAAGAGCAGAACAATATAGGTCGTGAGCGCAACCACCAGCACAGCGAGCGGGAAATCACCGTAGAGCGATTCTACGTAATCGATATCGCCGGCGGTGCTGCCATCAACCAGGACCGTGATGCCGTTGCCGGGCGGCGTATTGCGAATGGTCTGTACCAGCGCCTGCGAGCGCGGATCGACCATGCCGTATTTGCTAATCACCTGCACCAGCGTCGTATTGCCGGCCACGGACGATTTAAGAAACGGGGCGAGATACGGATCGCCGATCAGTTGCGGATGTGTATAGAGCAGTTCGTACTGCTCCAGCGTCAGGCGCGGGTCGGCACTGACAATGCTATCTACACGCTCGACGCGCGGATCGGCCTCGATGCGCCTGACATAATAATAGAGGTTACGGATATTGGCCGGCGTCATGACATCGCCCCTTGTCTGTACAGCCAGCAGGATAGGCTCGGTGTCGCTGGCGTTGAAGCGCGTCGAGAGCAGATCGAAGGCTTCGCGCGATGGCACGTTAGTCGGCAGGATCGATGCATCCGGCGCCGAGAAGCGCACGCCGAGAAAAGGCAGGCCGAAGCCGACCAGCAGCAGCAGAACCGGCACCAGCACGCGCACCGGATAACGCATGACGAAGTGCGAGAGCCGGTACCAGAAGCCATGCTGCACTTCAACACTGGCCGCTTGATCGCCGGCGCGGCGTCGCCACAGGCGCGGGAGACGCACCGGCAGGGCATTGACGCGCAGGCCGATGATCGCCAGGGCCGCCGGCAGCAGCGTCAATGCCGCCAGGACCGCGAGAATCACCACCAGCACGCCCCCCATGCCTACCGAGCGCAGCATGTTGATATTGATGAAGGTCAGCCCGAAGAGACCTATCGAGACGGTGAGGCCAGAAAAGGCCACTGCCCGCCCCGCCGTCGCCACAGTAAGCGCCACGGCTTCCTCCACGCCGCGCCCGTGCGTGATCTCCTCGCGAAAGCGGCTCACCATGAAGAGCGAGTAATCCACGCCAAGCCCCAGCCCGAAGAGCGTTGTAATGTTGAGCACAAAAATGGAGAGGTCGGTGAAATGACCGATGCCGAAGATAAGCGCGAGCGCGATAACCACGGCGCAGCCGCCGACGAGCGCGGGAAGGGCAGCCGCAACAACCGAGCGAAATACGAATAGCAGCGCTATGATCGCGAAGGGAAAGGCCAGTTCCTCCGCGCGCCGTAGATCGCGCTCGCTGACCGTCTGGATATCTTCATAAAAGACCGGCCCACCACCGATGCTGGCGTGCAGGTCGGGGACCGGCTGCAAGCGGCGCTGCAATTCGGGCAGCAGCTTCGGCGCGCTATCGGGATCGGACTTGAGCATTACATTCACATAGGCAGCCTTGCGATCCAGAGCGATCTGGCGCGGGTTATCGGCAAAAGTGACGATCTGCGCGACCTCCGACCAGTTGCGCAGGCGCGCGAGCGCCTGCTGTGACTGCTGCACGAACTGTGGATCATCGACGGTGTAGCGCCGGCTGGTAAAGATCACCTGGACGATGGTCTCATCCAGATGCAGTTTTTGCGTCAGCACAGCCACAGCCCGCACCGATTCGGCATCGGGGCTGGCAAAGCCGCCAGAGTGCAGGACCTGGCTGGCCTGGGGTGCAAACGGCAATGCGATGACCGCGGCTACCATCCACAGGCCCACAATCAACCAGCGAAAGCGGGTGGCTATTCTGCCCAGACGGTAGAACATGAAATTGCTTTTCCCTTCTAAGATAATGCGTCTGATTCCCAATACACTCGCGTGCTCGCGCCTGCTGGCGAGAGAGGGCCAGCACCAGGCCCTTACACATCCCCTCTCGACTCACGCCTACAGTTGTTGTATTATGCTAGCATCATTTTTTCTTATCAAATCGTAGGTCCTCCCGGCATACAATGTCAAGGAAGAAGGGGGGCTAAGGAATGCTATGGCAAAAAAAACGGCAGCACAGAAAGAGCAGGCGCGGGCTGGCAATCAGGGAACCATCAAGGTCATTACCGTAAACCGGCAAGCCTATCATGATTACACTGTTGAAAGAACGGTAGAGGCTGGCATCGCGCTGGCAGGCACCGAGATCAAATCTATCCGCGAGGGCCGCGTGAACCTGCGCGGCGCCTACGCCATAGCCCGCAATGGAGAGTTATGGCTGGAAAACGCACACATCGCCGTCTACGAGCATGGCAATCGCTACAACCACGATCCTATGCGCGCGCGCAAATTGCTGCTGCACAAACGCGAGATCGCGCAACTGGCAGCCAGAGTAGCTACGAAGGGCCTGACGTTGATCCCGCTCAAACTCTATCTCAAGGGCGGGCGCGCCAAGATCGAGCTTGGTCTCTGTCGCGGTAAGAAGCTCTATGACAAGCGCGAGGCTATCGCGGAGCGCGAGACAAAGCGTAATATAGAGCGCGTTACACGTGGCCGCTGACAAAAAAATACCAGGCTTTTCTTTGATCTTTTTTGTTTCATCCTGAACGAGCAGGCCGGCTATTGTGAACGTACCCTCAGTTTCTAGCTGAGAGCTTCTACGCCATTGCTGACGTTGGACGCGTCCCGCCCGAAAGTTGTTCGTAACCACGTTGCAGGACAAGCTTGGCCGAATTGGTATCTCTATCCAGTGCGGTACCGCATTCGCACGAATGCCACCGTTCCGATAGGTCTTTTCTGACCACCGCGCCGCATCCTGAGCAGAGTTGTGATGTCATGGATGGATTCACAAAGACGACCGTGCGCCCAGCACTTGCAGCCTTGACGCTCACCATCTCGGTAAATGTGCTCCATCCGGCATCTAAGATCGACTTATTGAGTCCTGCCTTCGCCGATGCCCCATTGGGGAGATACTTCCCGCTTTCATCTTGTTTAGGATGTGGTCTTTTCACCATATTTGCTGCGTGCAAGTCTTCAAACGCGATGAGCTGATAGCGATTGACCAGCATGCGAGAGACTTTGTGCTGAAAGTCCCGGCGCTGGTTTTTGATCTTGCGGTGCTGCTTTGCCACGCGCTGAACGGCTTTTGCACGTCGATGGCTCCCGCGCTTCTTCCGTGAAAGTGCCTGCTGAAGCTTTGCTAGCTTTTTCTCAGCACGTCGAAAATAGCGCGGATGATCGACGAACTCTCCATTGGAGAATGCCGCAAAGTGGGTGACACCTAAATCAATGCCCACATCTTCATAGGAGAGCGGAAGCCTTACCGTTTTCACTTCACAGCTAAAGACAGCATACCAGTGCTGGCCCTCTCTTTTGATGGAGAGTGTCTTAATCGTGCCTTGCATTTCCCGATGCAATTTTACCTTGGCCGTTCCGATCTTACTGAGACGGAGCCGGTTCCCTTCCAGCTTCCAGCCAGCGTGATCGGGATAAGTGAAACTATCGTACCAGTTTTTACCTTTGAAGCGGGGATAGCCCGGCTTCTCGCCATTCCTCACCCGTCGAAAAAAGGCGTCGAACGCTTTCTCTACACGCCGAATAACATCTTGCAGCACATGAGCAGCGATCTCCTTGTACTCCGGGCGCATCTCCTTGATCTGGGGCAAATCATTTTGCTGATCGTAGTAGCAGATGAACTTCAAGCGAATGGGAGCTTCCATTATTGCAACAATGCACTGCCCCTGCTCATTCTGATAGATCGTCTGACGTGAATGGAGCTTGTAGGCATCTTTGCGTTCAGAGAGCGCTGCATTGTAGAGTTCTCGACAGCGATCTAGCACGCATTGCAGCTTTTCCGTTGTCGCTGTGTTCGTATAGATACGATATTTGTACGCTTTGATACTCATTGCTCTTGTCCCTGGTTGATGAGAGAGGCAACCAGGGATGAGACTCCCCGGTTGCCCAACACACTCACCTAACGATCATTGCTTGCGAAACCGCGTTTGCACACGGTGCCTCTTCTGCTATCACCTGGGCGCGTGCCAGCATCTCTTCCTCTTCCTTGAGGCGTGCCTGTCGCTCCTCCGCCGTTTCAGGGATAAGCGCACCGCTCATGTAGCCCAAGAAGACGCCTACGGTCTCTATCGGATGGGCAAGCTCTTCTGCATCAAAGTGCGGGTGCTCAGAGTCAGTACCAACCACGATCACTTGCGCCGCCTCAAGAGCGGTCATCGTGTGGGCGCGCTCAGGATACTCGTAGTTGATATCCTCAAAGTAGTAGCGCCGGCCCCAGGTATAGCCTTTGCGAAACTCCTCGTTATCCAGCAGGAGCGTCAGGCTGCCCCATTGGACCTGTTGAGAGAGGGCTTGCTCTGTCATGGTCGGTACTCCTCCTAAAGCTAGCTGGTTTGTGCCTAGAACGCATTTCCGGTATGCAGTCGCCACATCAGCGCCGCCGCTAACTCGCGAGGCACTAGCACGTCGGATTGGAACGAGCGGCTGTCCAGTGCTGGGCATCTCCATAACACACCTTCCCTGACACTCCAAAGGGAGAGTGTCACAATACACACGAGAACGAAGTAACCAAACGGTGTTGCGGATGTTCTCACTGTTGCTAGCTTGCTACTTCTTTACGCATGGCAAGCTAGCCTTTTTATCGTCACCCCCTCTCCTCATGTTGTCGCCCAAAGATATTATATACTATCAATGACAAACATATTCAACTGATTAATATCATAGTTATATTAATATAATACTCAATTGTACCTTATCGTGTCAAGCCGTCTAACAGGCTCTTGCCTGAATGAAGTAAGTATGCTACCATTGAGGAAATTCTTACGATTAGGCGGTATCGGCAATGATACAGAAGTGGGTGCCTATGAGACAGGCTGCGGAGATCTTAAAGGCAGAAGGTTACAAGGTCAGCCCTAATACTATTTCACGCCTAGCTAACCGAGGCATAATACAAACAAAAGACGACCCTATAGATGCACGGGTACGCCTCGTTGATCTTGAAGAGTTGCGTAGATTATTTGCATCTCGTCGTGGCATGCCTGATTCTGATAATGAAGACGAAGATGAAGAGTAAAAGTTGTCAGAAAAGCATAAGTCTGTAGATAATTATTGGGATTTTATTGGTAAAGCCGGCTATTTTCAACTGCTCGGCCTGCATATCGATGAGGCGCAGGACGGTAGAGGCGTCGTGAGCATCCGTGTCGATAGCAGGCTGATGCATCCGCACCAGGTGGTACACGGCGGCGTGATCTTCACGCTGGCCGATACTGCTATGTCGATGGCGCTCATGTCGGTCCTGCCGCCCTACACGCGCCTCAGTACTATCGAGGCCAAAATCAATTACCTGCTGCCGGTGCTCTCCGGCGAGCTGGTGGCCGAGGCCGCCCTCGTACATCGAGGCCGCTCAACGGCGGTGATGGAGGCAACCATCTATAACAACGACGGCGATGAGCGCCGGGCCATCGCGCGGGCGCTGGGAACATTCAAGATCTTTAATTCACGCTATACACCCTCACAGGAGGAGGAGAGCGCTAAATGAGCATTGTTGGCCTGCATCACGCTCAGATCACTATTCCACGTGGGGCAGAAGATGAGGGGCGCCGCTTCTACTGCAACCTGCTGGCATTGCCAGTAATATGTCCCGTCTGCCCTTTCCTGGCATTATAATATGTATATACTGCGACGCCTGCACCTGCGATTATAAGCAAGATCGCTACTATCAGGAGCAGCAACAGGACAACGCGCATTCCCCCGGCATCCGCCGCACCGAGTACCAGCAACAACATAGTCTATCCTCTCGCATAACTATTCAGGTCTCCTCGCCGCCTGCCGGCAGTATGTTGTGAGAGCTGATGGCGTGCCGGGCAGATGGCGCTCGCCCGGCACGCCATCAGCTCTCACCGCTGCGAAGCGCCGGAGGCGCTTCGCAGTCCAGGAAAGAGAGGCACTGAATAATTACCTCTAGCTTTTATGTTCATTCATTACATAGGACCCGGCATGTGCGAAAAAGTAACACAACTATAACAAAAGGAAGGGCGTGATGAGTAAAATTCATCACGCCCCTGTTGTCTACCCTTGCTAATCGCGCGCGGGCTATGCCGTGGCACACTGCATAGTCTGCGCGCTGTCCACCGCTATTTCTTGCCTCGCCCGCAAAATCTTTTCATAGACATCGTACTGGCGAATAACATAGATGCCGGTACGTCTGGGCAACTGCATTGTCCCCATCAGATTGCGCACATCCAGCACCAGGTCTACTTTGATCCTGCTATTCTGCGCGGCCTCTTCGCCTATCAGTGCTGGCAACTCATCCATATCAATGACCAGGCGCCAGAAATGGCGGGCCAGCGTATAGCCCTCTCGCTCCAGCAGTTCGTGTGCCGCCGGGTTGAGGCTGCTTACCGTATTGGTCAGCGTCACCTCTATATCGGGGGAGATCGTGCTCATCATCTCGCGTGCCCGCTCCTCCACCAGCCAGGTCAGCAGCGTACCGATTCCTCGCCCACGATAGTCGGGATGTACACGCGTGACCGAGGCAAATTGTGCGTCTCGCTCCTGGCGCACCTCTGCATAGCCAACGATCTGTCCCCTGTGCGTAACGATCACCCAGGCGTCGGTCTGCATGTGAAAGTTCGATGATTCCCAGGCCCTGCGTAAGTCGTCCTCGGTTGGATCGGCCAGGCCCTCTTCGGCGATATCGCATGCTCTCATCAACTCTGTCACGGATTTCAAGTCGGACATGATAGGACGCCGCGCGGATAGATTATGTAGACGTACAACCATTGGTTTCTCCATTCTTCTAGAAGGTATTACGGGGTAGCGCATAACACCCTCGCTAGTGTTGTGGAGAAAGAGACCGACAGGGACAAGTTTCCCTTTTACAAACTTCGACCAGCTACACCCTGGCTTCTCTCCCTGCTTACAGTTCCTTCTCGTATCTGTATCTGTTAAAGCGTCGATTACGATATGCTCCTGTTTTCGTCGGTTGCTTAATGGCTTGCGGACTGCCTGCCATCATGAGAGGTCCTCGCGGACCGTGGGTTGTAAGTCCTTTCATCATTGTTCTCTCTCCTGATTACTTATTCTTTTTGTCAACGCTTTATCCAGTAAAGCTTCAGAGGGCACCTGCTCTCTGGCTCCTTCACCTGCGAGTGCCTGCGGCGCTCACCTCTGACCGGTTGTTGAATGAAAAATGCGCTGCGCGCATTTTTCATTCAACAACCGGCATTCTGCGCGAGGCGGAGCGCACAACGTTATCCATTCCTCTTCAGCTTGCCTGTACGCTTGGCATAGCGCTCGGCAAGGCCAAAAATCCAGAGACCCAGCGGAACGCTCAGCACACCGCTGATGAGCAGCGGCCAGGTGCTCGCCCAGATGGTGGGCGACCAGATGGCCGCATTATGCTGCAAAGCAGCGCGCAGGCCATCCAGCACGTAGGTAGCCGGTGAGATCCGTGCCGCCGGCTGCATCCAACCTGGCAATACGCTGATTGGATAGTAGACGCCCGAAACCAGCAAGATTACCGCCTTCACGATATAGGACATCTGCGAGCCGCGCTCCGTGAAGAGCAGAGGCAGAACAGAGGCCCCGATCCCGAAACCGATAAACGAGACGCTGCCCAGCAGTAATATAAAGATCGCCGTCCCGTAATTGGCCTGGCTCAAGTCCAGGCGGAAGAATGCCGCGATAACGAGCAACTGGACAAAGGTGAAGAGCATACCGTGTACAATGGCGTACCAGCAGCTCCCGATCATATGCGTGAAGCGGGAAATAGGCGCCATAAACGTGTGCTCTATCGTGCCTTCCCAGCGTTCGAAGTTGATTACATCGGTAATACCATCGAAGGTTACACTCAGGTATGACCAGACCGATGTGCCAATCACCAGGTAGAGCGTGAGCGAGTTGACCTGGGCCTGGCTCACGTTCCCCAATAGCTGGGTATTTTTGCTTATCAGCGTGACACTCAGCGCGTTAATCACGTTGTAGACGAGCCAGACCAGCTCCCAGCCCCAGTAACGTTTGGCAAGATTCCAGTTGCGTTCAAAAAACGCGTAGCCCGCTCGCCCTTGATGCATCAATGTTGACATCTATATATCCCTTTATTCCTCTTCCTCTTCTTCTCGCTGCGCCTCCAGTGCCTCGAAAGCCTTTTCCCAGCTTCCGTAGCGCTTCACGTCCTCTTCCGTGATCAGGCGCGAAGCCGTATAGTACATGAAGACTTCATTCATCGTCGCCGGCGACTGCTGCCCCATCAGTTCGCCTACCGAGCGTTGCAACTCCGCTGTTTCGCCCAGGGCCATGATGCGTCCCTGATCGATGATCGCCACGCGGTCACAGAGGATCTCGGCCTCATCCATGTCATGCGTAGTGATCAGGATAGTCGCGTCATGCTGCTCGCGTAGCTCTTTTACGAAGCTCTGCACATCGAGCTTGGAGCGGGGATCCAGTCCCGTCGTCGGCTCATCGAGCAGCAGCAGCACCGGAGCCGTCAGAAAGGCGCGGGCAATGGCGACCTTCTGCTGCATACCACGCGACATATTCTCCAGAGGTGCGTTGATGCGATCAGGCTTGATGCCCAGTCGCGCCAGAATGCTCTTGATCTTCGCGCGCGCCTCGTCGCCCGGCATGTTGTAGAGCCTGGCGGCATAGATCAGATTCTCCATCGGCGAGAGCTTCTTGAAGAAGGAGGCTTCTACGCTCACACGATTGATAAGCTGCTGTACCATCAATGCGTCCTTCTCAACATCGTAGCCGAAGACGCTGATATGGCCGGTATCGGGGATGAGCAGCGTGGAGAGCATGCGAATGAGCGTCGATTTACCGGAGCCATTCGCGCCGAGGATGCCAACGATCTCGCGGCGCCGGACAGTGATACTGACGTTATCGACAGCGCGCACCGCGCGCTCTTTATTCAGCTCTCCCCGCCTCCGTCCGGGCCAGGGCAGCCAGGGGCGTGATTTCTTGAAGACTTTAGAGACACCATCGATCACCACTGCATCCTTTGTAGTGTCAACGGTCATAATGTTTTGAATAGCTATCAGATTATGAACGGCCAATTTTTTCTCCTTCTTTAAGAAATGTCGCCAGAGCACGCCTGAAAATAACGACAAAAAACCGTGGGACAGATTTTCATTTTGACCTGTGCCCACGGTTGAAGGGGTTGCTTCTTAATACGCGCCTGTCAATCAGGCGGTCCTCCTCCAGACATGGACACACTACGCCCCTGGTTGCCACCAGTCAGAAACTCCTCGCACACCTCAATAAGCGCAGCGGTAAGGAAGATGGGCATAGCATGGCCGTAAGCGACCAGCAGATCATGCGGGCGCCGCACATAGAAGAGCTTCTGTGCATTGCTATACATGCTCGCCATCTCCTTTCGTGAGATTTCTTTGATAGGGATAACTAAAGGCCCTGTTCAGGGCCATTGCGAATTTCTGCACGAGTAATCAACGTTACTTCAAGTATACGGACTGTTTGCTACTCTGTCAAGAGGACAAACCGGGTATCCAGGGCTATGTAATGCTCCCCACCCCACGCCCGAAAGGAAGAGTCTGGGCGGGGACACCCCCGCGCCCCGCAAGGGGGCGGCCGCCCCCTTGACCCCCGCTTCGGGCGAGCATTACATAGCCCTGCCGGGTATCAGCGGTCTTTAAGAGGGTGCCTGCTGCCCGGCAGCCACACCCTCTAGCGGGCGTTTGCGCGGCTAGCCGCGCAATATATAAAGCGAGCGGCGCAGGCGCGCGCAAGCGACGCTTCAAGGAAGCAGATACATTCTACGCAACCATATCAAGCAGCGTTTGACGAGCCTGGATGATCCCGCTGTGCGTGGATTACTTCATCGAGCCTGCCCTGCTGGATAGCCCGCACCAGCGCGATATGCTGCTCGATGGCTTGCTGCGGCGTCGCGCTGCTCACCTCATAGACGACCAGGCGCACCATGGTAAGATAGCCGTACTGCTGGGGATAGATGGCAGTCACATAATCGCGGCCCAGGAGTCTATCATCAAAGGAGGCCACGACATAGCGCTTTCCATCCGGGGCAATAGCGACATGTCGCGCCAGGTCTAACGTTTGCAGGCGCACAGGGAGAGCGCCGGGAATTTCGACCGCGCGGGGGGCGCTGGTCGAGGCCGGAAAAGGTGATTGCTCACCGTCCACCACTTCATTTTGAACCATGAATGAGCACTCCTCGGATACAAGCAGAGAGTTTACAGCCTGCAACTTTGCGCAAACGCAGGCTGTAAACTCTAGTGTACGCAAGTCTTAGCATTTGGTCAAGCCAGTTTGCTAAAACTCCCCATCTTCGACTTCATCCTCAATAGAGAGATGCTGCGCCCGCCGGCTCTGTAACCTGGAGCGCAGGAAACTCGCGGCGCGCTGCGGCAGCCAGCGCAGGAAGTAGGGATGCCGCAGGAGATAGAGGAAAAGGTGTGGCTGGAGACGCTTCCACAACATGGGCAGTTTGTTGATCTCCCCGCTGCGACGCGGGTGATCTATACTCTCTGGATCGGCCCACTGGTCGCGCACATAGATATCCCCTAATTGCTCCAGCAGTTCGGCATCCCCCGGCGTGGAGCGAGCCAGTTCGCGCATATACTCATAGGGAGTCTGCGCGGGCCGCAGGTTGATGCCGGCCCAGCTTGCCAGCAGGCAAACGCGCCCATACAATTGCATTGACAGGCTGTAGCGCCGGAAGAGACGCATCCACCAGATACCGAAGACGACACAGGCGAAGAGGATCAGCAGGACGAGGCCGCCGAAAGCCATCCCGATATGCTGGCGCAGTTGCTGCGCTCCGTCGCTCTGCGTGCCCAGATTGCCAGCGCCGCTATCATTCAGTTCCGGGGAATGGCGGAACTTGCCGGCCTGCAATCCCAGGCCGGGAACGCCTGCGCTGCTGCCGCCACCCGTCGAACTTATAGGGAACTGATTCTTCTCAGGCCGGGCGAAGGGCTGGAAGCTCGGCGACGGCTCAAAATTGATCCAGCCATAGCCGGCGAAGTAGATCTGCGTCCAGGCATGGGCGTCAGTCCCATAGACCAACCTTTGATGCGCGTGTTTCGAATCGGGCTGGCCGTTGGTATAGCCCGCCACCACACGGGCCGGGATCCCCAGCGTGCGCGCCATAATCGCCATCGCCGAGGCAAAATAGTTACAATACGCTTTCTTGTCACTATGGAAAAGGAGCCATTCAACCCCTTCTTCATTAGAAGGGCGGTGGACATTCACGCTATACGTGAAATTGTCGCGCAGATAGCTTTCCAGCGCCACCGCCTTATCGTACATGGTTGGAGCCTTGGCGGTGATCCTCGTCGCGAGCGCGCCGATGGCCGGGTCAAGGTCCTTCGGCAATTGCAGATAGGTATTGAGTATCGCCGGATTGTAATAATTGGGCGGCACCGGTTCGTCATTCGGCGGCAAAGTACGGGGGGCGTCTTTGGGCAGCGGCACCGTGCGCAGCGTACCCACATCGGCGGAAGAGACGGCGGAAACGAGGTTGTAGCTTGTGCCGCCGTTCAGAGCGCCGTTGCGGCTCAACCATGCCATAGTGACGCCCGACGCCTGATTGATGAGCAGGCTGGCCGGCAGGTTCGCCGAGATGATATCGGTGGCGCCGAAAAGGAACGGGTACTGCTCGCCAGGCGGCTCCACAACCGTAATCTTCTGGTTAATGGTATGTGTCAACATCGCCGATGATGGAAACGGCTGATTCGTCTTGATGGGCAGCGAGCTTGCCGGCCCGACGATCCAACCGTGATCGGTATAGGTATCGTAGCTCAGGGAGGCCAGGTACTGGCTTGCATCATCGCTCTGCACTGTGAACACCAGGTCATGATTGAGGTTAGGATTGCCCCCCATGACCAGTGTTTCACGGAAGTTACCCCGGTTGGAGGGATTTATGCCGCCGCTTACCGAGATCACGCGATCCCACGTATTCTGAAGCTGCACCCACGGGTTAGCACTCACCGTCCAGAGCTGCGCGGCCTGCGCCTGCACATAGCCATACGGCAGGAGCCAGGAAAGGAGCAGGATACCAATGGAGATGAGCGCCCCCGCCTGCATCACATCCCAGCCCAGGTCGTCGGCATAGCGCAGTCCCTGCCGGCGCCAGCGCCGTACCGACTCGTACAGATTGAAGCGCAGCAGCAGCAGCAATGAAGCCATCAAGAAGACTATAAGAAAGATGACAAAGCCCGAGTCTACGTTGCTGAGGTTGATAAGCAGCACGACGGCGTTGGCGACGATCATCAGCCAGGGGCTGCGCGTATGATAGACGAGCCACGCGCTGGTATAGGCCAGGATAAAGCTCAGCGCGACGATGAAGAAGAGAAAGATCGAATCGTCATCCCCGGTTCCCCCGTTCTGGACCGTCACGAACCAGTTGTGTATGCCATGCGCAAGCGCCGCCAGGTCTCCGCCATAGAAGGCGCCCGCCGTCTGCCAGAAGGCGAGCAGCAGCCCGAACCCGATAGCCACAACATGCACAGGGATGCGGGGAAAGAGCTGTTGTTTCGCGGCCAGCACGCCGCCGATCAGACCGAGCGCGGTGGTCAGCGTGAGGATATTGAGGTGATCCACCCAGCCGACGGCCTGTACGGACCAGATTGTACTATAGACGACGGTAGCGACAAGGAACAGCGAGAACCAGCCCTCGGCCAGCCCGATGTGGATTTCTAACGGCCTGTGTGACCGCAATCCCTTTCCGCCAGAGTCGTCGTTATCCGATCTATCGGAGATAAGCTTTGCCAGTCGCTCAACCGCTGCGTCGCGCATAGTTACTACCTCCGTGTGCATAACGGGCATCGGGACTGCCACTCTCCAGGATTTGAGCGAGAGGATCCCCACATTTGATACGCATTACAGGGATACCAGCGCCTTCCAGCAGGGCCAGTGTATCTTCGTCGGGAGGTTTGTTCTCGAAAGAGGCTGCGTCGAGTCCGATGACGGCTACCTGCACGCCCCGGCGCTGGAGATGACGCACTCCCTCGTGCCAATCGCGTGAGCTTGAAGGAGTAATCACAATAGCGACGGTATTGCGCCCAAAATGGAATGCATCCAACGCCAGCGCCTCTTTCAGTTCCGGTCCTGGCCCTGCTCTCACCACAGCCAGCAATTCAAGGACGCGCTCTACCTGCCGATCACCGCGATCCAGCGAGAGGAATTCGCGCTGCTCGCCATTGACGATCACTCCTACCGAGAGATCCTGGCGCAGCAGATAGATGGCGACGGACGCGGCGAGCGTCACCCCGTATTCCTCCGTCGAGTGTTCGCCTTCGCCCGCCTGCACCGTATCATGCAGGTCGAGCAGAATCCACGCGTCTACCGCCGGATCCAGGTCGAACTCTTTTACCATTAGTTTATTATAGTGCGCACTGGAACGCCAGTGAATGCGGCTGAGCGCGTCGCCCGTCATATACTCGCGAATAGTGGTAGCGTTGGTTGTGGTGTGCAAAGCGCGCTGCGAACTGCGCCCTCTGCCCGGCAGGCCACCGGTAAACAGGGCGAAATTGCTGATTGGTAGCACGCGCGGCAACACCAGCACCTCCTGCGAAGAGGAGAGGAAAATACGACGCCGAAAGAGGCCGAAGGGATCACCGCTGGCGGCCGTCACCGGGCCAAGCTGGAAGCGCCCGCGCTGCCGGCAGACGGTTCGCGCCCGCCACATCGCGCGCTTGCGTCCCCCCATGCTGGCGACGTAGCCCGCGCGATGGCCCGGCAGCGTTGAGCCGTCGGTGATCTGCACCCAGAGTTTGGGTATCACCCCCAGGTTGTCCAGCATCAAGCGCTCATCGAAGTTCTCGCCGACCTGCACGCGTCCGCTGGTCGCCGTGCGGCGGAAAACGAGCTTGCTCAGACTGTAGCGCGCCCACAACCAGGAGAGCACAAACAGCGTGAGCAGCACGTAGGTCAGCAGATAGAGGTCCTTCCACCCGCTGCTGATCGAAAAGAAGGCCAGAATGGCGATGAGCAACAATGCCTGCCAGGGTCGCATAGCTAGCGCCCCTTCCCGCCACCAACCCATGCATTCGGCACCGGAACGGTTTGCAGAATCTCATCCAGGATCGCCGTAGGAGTTATCGCACGAACACGCGCAGCCGGCGTGACAATGATGCGATGCGCAAGCGTTGGCTTCACTAGCAGTTTGACATCATCGGGTATAACGTAGCCGCGTCCCTGCATCGCTGCCAGCGCCTGAACCGCGCGGAACAGCGCCAGCGAGCCGCGCGGGCTGGCTCCCAGGTAGATATTCTGATGATTGCGCGTCGCGTTCGCAATCGCCACAATATACTCGCGGATAGATGGGTCGACATGTATGGTGCGCACTCTTTGCTGAATCACCACCAGTTCTTCCGCGGTCATGATCTGCGCCAGGTCGTCCAGCGGATGATGGTGCTGGTGACTATCCAGGATATTCATTTCATCCTGTGCCCTGGGATAGCCCAGTTTAATATTCATCATGAAGCGGTCAAGCTGCGCTTCCGGCAGGGGGAATGTACCTTCGTACTCGATGGGGTTCTGGGTTGCCATGACCATGAACGGCTCCGGCAGGCGATAAGTCACGCCATCCACGGTAATCTGCGACTCCTCCATCGCTTCCAGCAGCGCGGACTGCGTTTTGGGCGTCGCGCGGTTGACTTCATCGGCAAGCACGATCTGTGACATGATCGGGCCGGGGCGAAATTCAAAGTTGGCCGTCTTCTGATTATAGACGGAAACGCCGGTCACATCGCTGGGCAGGAGATCGGGGGTAAACTGGATACGCTTGAAGGTACACCCGATAGAGCGAGCGATAGCTTTGGTAAGCACGGTCTTGCCCACGCCGGGCACGTCTTCGATCAGCACATGCCCACGACAAATTACAGCGATCAGGCTGAACGCCACCGGCTCAGCCTTACCGACGATCACTCGCTCCACATTGGCAACAACGCGTTGCACTGCGCTCGCCAGATCCTGAACTGACTGCATTTCTATCTCCCCAATGAGGTTTTGCTTGAGGCTGACATATCGATGGATACTTTTATGGTAGTTATGTGTATTACGCCAACGTACCTCATCTTATCACATAGACGCGCAGGCAGGAACGCGTATGCTGAAAATACTCAGGCGCTTATATATTACTACATACGTATCTACGTTACCAGAGATATTCTCGTTGCGCGTTTTCATATCTCAGGGGAGATGACCACACTGAAGACCGAAGACGCCCGCAAGGGGCGTCTTTGATGACCCTCTATGCCTGCAACGAAGTTTATGCTATTATTGGGGACATGAACCAGAGCGATGAGCAGCAGAACGAGGAACTGTACGCAGTAGTGCGCGGGCGCGTCCAGGGAGTGGGGTTCCGCTATTTTGTGGTCGAGGAGGCTCAGGTTCTCCGCCTGCGTGGCTACGTGCGCAACGACGATAATGGCGACGTGGAGGTGCTCGCGCAGGGGCCGCGCCCGGCCCTCGAACGCCTTCTGATGCTGCTGCGCCGGGGACCATCGGCGGCGCGCGTATATGAGGTGCGGACAGAGTGGCGCAAGCCAACGCTGCATATCAGCGGCTTCCATATCCGCTATTAGCATATGTCTGATTTCCGAACACCAGATCCGGCTCGCGCCTGCGGCGCTTTCATGAGATAGTGTGTTGTGTGGCAAAATGCTCCTGGCGCATTTTGCCACACAACACACTATCGCCCAGGCGCGGCGGAGCCGCGCGAAGGGCGGGCGCGACGAGGAAATACAACAACTGTTATCACACAGCTACGAATAGAAGAGGTCATATATCATGATTGATCGCGAAACGGTAAAACACGTTGCCACGCTCGCCAGGCTGGGGTTGAGCGAGGAGGAGATCGAGCTTTTTAGCAGCCAGCTCTCCGGCATTCTGGAGCATATACGCGTGCTGCAAGAGGCCGATGTAAGCGGCGTCTCACCAACTGCCCACGCCTCGCGCCTCACCGATGTTATGCGCCAGGATACCCCACGGCCATCCTACCCCCCGGAGGTATTGCTGGCGAATGCTCCCGACCAGGAGGATAATTGTTTAAAGGTCAACGCGGTACTGGAAGGAGCATAAGCGACGATGACAGCACTACACGAGTTGAGCATTCACGAGGCGGGCGAACTGCTGCGCCAGCGTAAAATCTCTTCGGTTGAGCTGACACAGGCTCATCTGGACCGCATTCGCGCCGTGGAACCGAAGGTGAAGGCTTTCACGCTGGTCACTGACGATCTCGCGCTCAAACAAGCAAAAGAGGCTGACCGGCGCTTCGCCAGCGGCGCGACGCTCTCCCCGCTCACCGGCATTCCGCTCGCGATTAAGGATGTGATCTGCACAAAAGGCGTTACGACGACTTGCAGCTCTCGCATGCTGGAGCATTTCGTGCCGCCATTCGACGCAACGGTGATGGAGCGACTCAACGCGGCGGGCATCGTGATGCTGGGCAAGACCAACATGGACGAGTTCGCAATGGGTTCCTCCACTGAACACTCGGCGTTCTTTCCCACGCACAATCCCTGGGATCTTGAGCGCGTGCCAGGCGGGAGCAGCGGCGGCTCGGCGGCGGCGGTAGCCGCGGGCATGGCGATGGGCGCTTACGGCAGCGATACGGGCGGCTCCATCCGTCAACCGGCCGCGCTTTGCAACGTTGTGGGCTTGAAGCCAACCTACGGGCGCGTCTCGCGCTTTGGCCTGGTAGCATTCGCATCTTCGCTCGATCAAATCGGTCCTTTCGCACGCGACGCCCGTGACGCGGCCCTCCTGCTGCAAGCCATCGCCGGTCCCGACGCCTGCGATTCGACCTGCTCGCCCCGCCCGGTGCCTGATTATAGCGCGGCATTGACGGGCAGTATTAAAGGAATGCGTATCGGCATGCCCAGGGAATACTGGGTGGAGGGCGCGCAGCCCGGCGTGGTCAAAGCTGTACGCGAGAGTGTCGAGCGCCTGCGCGAACTGGGAGCCGAGATAAGCGAGGTCTCCCTACCGCACACAAAATACGGCATCGCCGCCTACTATATCATCGCCCCGGCGGAGGCAAGCGCTAACCTGGCACGCTACGATGGCGTCAAGTATGGCTACTCCTACCGCGACACCGGCGATATGTGGGAGGCGATGGAAAAGACGCGCCAGTACGGCTTCGGGGCGGAGGTGAAACGCCGCATCATGCTCGGCACCTACGCGCTCTCAGCAGGCTACTACGATGCCTACTACAAACAAGCCGAGAAAGTGCGCTCGCTGATTATGCGTGATTTCGAGGAAGCCTTCGCGCAGTGCGATGTGCTGGTCAGCCCGACGGCGCCAACCGTGGCCTTCAAGATCGGCGAGATCTCCGATCCCTATCAGATGTATCTTAACGATATGTTTACTCTCCCGGCTAACCTGGCGGGCATCTGCGGCGTTTCTATTCCCGGCGGCTTTAGCGATGGCCTGCCGGTAGGGCTGCAACTACTCGGCAATGTTTTCGCCGAGGATACTATCCTGCGCGTCGCCGATGCCTTCGAGCGCGTGACAGATTATCACACTCGCTGGCCTCAAGATTTGTGATAATGAAGGGATCAGGGCAAGATGGGTCAGGGCAAGCCGATGGGGGCAAGCAAGCCGATGGGGGCAAGCAAGCCGATGAGGGCAAGCCGATGGGGGCAAGCCGATGGGGGCAAGCCGATGAGGGCAAGCCGATGGGGGCAAGCCGATGAGGGCAAGCCGATGAGGGCAAGCCGATGAGGGCAAGCCGATGGGGGCAAGCCGATGGGGGCAAGCCCCATCTCTACATGTAGGGGTAGAGCTGGCCTTGCCCATCTCCACCTTCTTTTGCCGAAAAATCAGGGATGACTTTGATGGGACGCCGTATTCTTGCTATTGTTCTGTTACTCCTGGCACTCGTTCTGTTGATCGCAGCGCCAGTCCTCGCTTTTACCCCTCTTGGCGCGCATTCTCTCAGCAGGCTGGGGCTGATCGCGCCCACACCGACGCCAATCCCCCGGCCAACGCCTCCCCCGCCGCCCCAACCGATCATCACCGTCACAAAAAAGCCGCCAGCGGTTGGCGCCAGGGCTGTCTACGTGGTCGATATGGAGACGGGCAATGTTCTGGATGATATCAATGGCGAGAAACCTATGCCAATGGCGAGCACGACCAAGATCATGACCGCGCTCATCGCCATACAGACGGCGGACCTCGACATGCCCATCACTGTCAAACAGGATGCCTACAACCGCGTCCATCTGGATGGAGGCAGCAGCGCCCAGCTGGTCGTCGGCGATACGCTGCCGCTGAAAGACCTGCTCTACGCCTTGCTCCTGCCCTCCGGGGACGACGCGGCTACCGCTATCGCCGATGCCCTGGGCGATGGCTCATCCGCGAAGTTTGTGCAGCGCATGAACCTTTTTGCCTATCGCCTGCGGCTCTTCCAGACCCACTACGCCAACCCCGATGGTCTTAGCCTGACGCCTCAGGAAGACGCCGAGCACTATACGACGGCCGCCGATCTCACGCGCCTGGCACGCTACGCTATGAGCATTCCCCTCTTCGCGCAGATCGTGCGCACACAAAAGTATCATGTGCCGGCCACGGCGCGGCACCATGCCTATACCTGGACCAACACCAATCCGCTGCTCGGAACCTATAAAGGCGATATCGGCATCAAAACTGGCTTCACCTTTGCCGCCGGCTACTGCCTGGTTTTTGCCGCCACACGCGCAAACTACCATCTCATCGGCGTTGTGCTCGACAGCCCGACAGAGGAGCAGCGCGTCAAGGATGTCACCGCGCTGCTCAACTGGGGCTTTAGCCTGCCACTTTTACCGCCCGCTTCCTAGCCCCTTCCGCCCAATATCAGCAGGGTACTAGTAAGCTAGCGCCAAACATGATAGAATAATCACACCTATGTGTGCCATGCCAATTTGAATAGAGTATACTGAATGCGTTACGCCATTTTTACTGATATACACGCGAATCTTGAAGCGCTGGAGGCCGTGCTGGCAAAAATCGACGAGCTGGCACAGCAGGAGCCTGTTGACCAGATCTGGTTTCTGGGAGACCTGGTTGGCTACGGCCCCAATCCGAACGAATGCATTGTGAAACTGCGTGAGCGGACGGATGTCATCATCGCGGGCAACCATGACTGGGCAGCGGTTGGCAAAATTGATTTAGATGATTTCAGTGAGGCAGCCCGCATCTCGGCGGAATGGACGGCTGAGCAGCTCACCGAGGAGCATCGCGCGTTCCTGGCCGACCTGCCAGAGCGCCTGGAAATTGGCGAGTGTACCCTCGTTCATGGCAGCCCCTACGGCCCTCTCTGGGAATATCTGACCTCTGAAGTGCTGGCGGAACGCAGCTTCCAATACTTTAACACTCGCTTCTGTCTTGTCGGGCATACTCACGTCCCCATTATCTTCCAGCAGCCCTATAGCACCGCCGACATTCCTACGGTCCCACTCGAGTCCGGGGAACAGAGCGCACCTGCTGGCGATCCACACAACAGGGAGGACGAGTCAGAACATCCCGGTAACGGAACGCTGGATAGCGATGCTGATGAAGATGACGATGACGAAACGGTAGAGATGGTCGCGGTACGAAGGCAGGCAATACAGACAACGGCGCACAACGAGAGCGCTCACAAAGATGCAGCCTCTCCCACATCCAGCGGCACAACCTCCACGGAAAGTCAAGCCAATCAGCAAGAGGAGGGCATGGCAGAGGCAGGCAGCACTGGCACCGGTGAGCCAGATGAGACGCCTGAAATCGCTCCCGCCGTTCCTGTAGCGGAGACGCATACACCCTCGTCCGAAGAGGCGCAGGGGTCAGAGAGACAATCCGACTTTACCGGCGAGACCAGCCCCGAGGAGATTATCATCAGCGCCGAAGACCGGCTCAACCAGGAAATCGAAGAACTGCTGGCGTTGCTGGGACTGAGCCAGAGTATGATTCAGGTAACGAACGAGATGATTGTCCCGCCGGAGGGTTTATGGCAGCCCGCCGAAGGTCATCGCGCCATTATTAATCCTGGTGGCGTCGGTCAGCCACGCGATGGCGATCCTCGCGCCGCATTTATGATCTATGATACCGAGCGCGGCTTTACGTTCTACCGCATCGGCTATGACATCGAGAAGACGCAGGAGAAGATCATCAAGGCAGGGCTGCCGCAATACCTGGCAACGCGCCTGGCTTTTGGTCGTTAGCTAACCTTTCATGAAACTGATCATCGGCCTGGGCAATCCCGGCCTTCAATATGAGCAGACCAGGCACAACGTTGGCTTTCGCGTTGTCGACGCGCTGGCGCGACAGTATGGCTGGCGCTGGGAGCGGCGTGGCAGAGCGATGCTTGCCAGCGGTACAATTGGCTCCGAAAAAGTGGTTCTGGTCAAACCCCTGACTTACATGAACAATAGCGGAGAGGCCGTGGGCGAACTTGTCCGCTGGTATAAAGTGACACCAGAGGATATACTGGTCGTCTATGATGAACTTGATCTCCAGGTCGGTCAGATACGCCTGCGCAGCAGCGGCAGTGCCGCCGGGCACCACGGCATGGAGAGCATCGTTCGTCACCTGCATACCAATCAATTTCCCCGCCTGCGCGTTGGCATCGGGCGTCCCACAAACCATCGCATGGAAACAATGGATTATCTCCTGACTACGCCCTCACTGGATGAGCGCATCCAGCTGGCAGCAGCGGAAGCGCGAGCAGTCGAGGCGATACCGATGGTCATCCTTCAAGGCTTAAGCGCGACCATGAATATCGTCAACGCCGATCCAGAAGCGCAGCGCAGAGCCGAGGAGAGGCGCCGACAACAATTGGAGCGGCGCGAGCAGGAGCGCCGGCGCCGCGAGGCCGAAGAGCCGTAAGCGTGTGTCTGATCGCCGGCGCCATCCTTTGCGAGCACGGCGCAGCCGCGCGCGTGCTCGGCGCAAGAGGGCCAGACACCGACCGTCAGACGCCCCTTAAAGAAGCATTGCATAGAATACACTTGATGGGATATAATGGGTGAGGTTGGTATAAAAGAGATGCAATGACCACACCCCTACGTAGACGCTCGTAGGGGCGTTTGTTGTTGCCTCTAACTGGAGGATGATGTGACATTACACGGCTTAATCGCAATATTGACGCGCAGACCAGAATTTCGCCGTCTGATAGAGCAACTGCGTGACGCCGAGGGCATACCGGCGCTTACGGGCATTACAGAGGCGGCACGCCCGTTTGTGGTCGCCGCCATAAGCGCGGCGCTCAAGCAGCCACTGCTGGTCGTTGCCACCGATGAAGCGCAGGCTGCCCAGATGGCAGAGACATTGAAGCTGTTTTTGCCAAATCCGAGTGACGTATTCTACCTGCCTGACCGCGACGCCCTTCCCTACGAGCGGCTCATCGGGGACGCGCTGACCACCCAGCAGCGCATGCAGGCATTGATTGCTCTCGTGGAACGCGAGCGCACGCCCATCGTCATCTGCTCCGCCCGCGCCCTGACGCAACTGGTAATTCCGCCCTCAGAACTGGCGGCGGCCACGTTCACACTGCAACCGGGCCAGGAGATTGATCTGACGAGCATGCTGGAGCAGCTCTACAATCTTGGCTACGAGCCGGTAGCGGAAGTGGAAGAGCCGGGGCAGTTCAGCCATCGCGGCGGTATCGTCGACCTCTTTCCGCCGACGCTGCCACGACCTGTTCGCGTCGAATTCTTCGGCGACGAAATCGAATCTCTGCGCACATTCGATCAGGAAACGCAGCGCTCGCTGAACCCCGTCGCCACCTGCACGGTTGGGCCAGCGCGCGAGAGCCTGCCCGTCAGGGGGCCGGAGGCCGCTGCGGAGCTGGCGAGACTTGACATCAGCATGCTGCACCGCGACGCCGCGGAGCGCTGGCAGCACGACCTGGAAGAACTCAGGCAGCGTCATTCCTTCGATGACATCGCTTTCTACCTGCCCTACCTGCACAGTCCGGCAACCATCCTTGACTACCTGCCGCGCAATGGACTGCTCATCCTCGACAACCCGGCCAGTATCCAGAACCATATCGGCGAACTGGACGCTCAGGCGCAGGAGATGAGGGAGAAGCTTGAAGGCGAACGCGCGAATCCCCCGCGCCTGCGCGACGCTCATGTCACCTGGTCGCAAGTAGAACTGCAAATTCAGCAGCGACGCCAGCTTCGTTTCGCCGACATTCTCTCCAGCGCCGAAGGAGAGTTCGAGGTACGCCAGCAGGGCGGTACGCAGCATCTCATGCCCTCGTACAGCAGCGCCAACTCCTATGGGGGCAGGCTGCGTGCCTTTGTCCTGGATTGCCGCAAGGCGCTCGACAATCGGGAGCGCGTGGTGATTGTGACCGCGCAGGCACGGCGCATGGCCGAAGTGCTCAGCGATGAGAGCATTCTCCAGGAGGCAACCATTCACGTCAGCCCCGGCACCAGCATCAACCAGATGCCGGAGCCGGGAACACTTACGCTCATTCAGGGGCAGATGGTAGAGGGCTGGCAATCGCGCCCGCTGGCTCTGTATATCTATACCGATACCGAGATCTTCGGCTGGTCGAAACGACGCAGCGTGCAGCGCCGCAAACCTATCACCCCGGCCTCATTTCTGGCCGAGGTCAATCCCGGCGATTATGTAGTACACCAGGAGCACGGTATCGGGCGCTTCGAGGGCCTTGTCAGAATGAATATGACGGGCGTCGAGCGCGAATATCTGCTGATCCACTACGCGGGCACCGATAAGCTCTATATCCCTACGGACCAGTTGGATCGCGTGACACGCTACATCGGCATGGGCGAAGCGGTTCCGGCCCTCAGCAAGCTGGGCACCAGCGAATGGACGCGCGCGAAATCCAGGGTGAAGGAGAACGTACAGGATATTGCCCGCGATCTCCTGCGGCTCTACAGCGTGCGCGAGGCCGCGCAGGGGCATGCCTTTCCGCCGGACTCAGAACAGCCCTGGCTGCAAGAACTGGAAGATGGCTTCCCTTATGAGGAAACGCCCGATCAAAAACGCGCCATCGAAGAGGTGAAGGCCGATATGGAGCGTCCCCGGCCAATGGATCGCCTCGTCTGCGGCGACGTTGGTTATGGCAAGACGGAAGTTGCCCTGCGGGCCGCCTTCAAAGCCGTCCTCGATCAGCGCCAGGTAGCGATCCTGGTGCCAACTACCGTACTGGCCCTCCAGCACTACAACACCTTCAAAGATCGGCTCAAACCCTTCCCCGTGCGCGTGGAACTTCTGAGTCGTTTCCGCTCCGAAAAAGAGCAGAAGCAGATTCTGGAGGATCTCGCCTTTGGCAAGGTAGATATCGTTATCGGCACGCATCGCCTGCTGCAAAAGGACGTGGTTTTCTTCAATCTGGGCCTGCTGGTCATCGACGAGGAGCAGCGCTTCGGTGTTGCGCATAAAGAGCGCCTGAAACAGATGCGCACCGAGGTCGACGTGCTCACCATGACGGCGACGCCTATCCCGCGCACACTGCACATGTCGCTCGTCAATCTACGCGACATGAGCGTGATCGAGACGCCGCCGCAGGAGCGCCTGCCCATTCGCACCACCATTCGCGAGTACGATGACAACCTGGTGCGCGAGGCGATCCTGCGCGAAATTGATCGCGGGGGCCAGGTCTTCTTCGTGCATAATCGCGTGCAGGGCATTCAGACGATAGCGCATAAGCTCCAGAACCTCATCCCTGAAGCGCGCATCGCCGTCGGTCACGGGCAGATGAACGAAGAGCAGCTTGAGCGGGTGATGATCGGCTTCTCCAACGGCGAATACGACGTGCTGGTCTCGACGACGATCATCGAAAACGGCCTGGATATTCCCAACGCCAACACGATCATTGTGAATAACGCGGCCTTCTTTGGCCTGTCGCAGCTCTATCAACTCAGAGGGCGCGTCGGGCGCGCGACTCACCAGGCGTATGCCTACTTTTTCTATAACAAGGATGCCCGGCTTACACCCATTCAGGAGAAACGGCTGCGCGCCATCTTCGAGGCTACCGAGCTGGGCGCCGGATTCCGCATCGCGATGAAGGATCTGGAGATCCGTGGTGCGGGCAACCTGCTTGGCGCCGAACAGTCGGGCTTTATGAACTCGGTTGGCTTCGATCTCTACTGCAAGCTCCTGGCTGAAGCAGTGCAGGAGATGCAGGGGAAGCAGGTCGAGACGGGTGTGCCCACGACCAGCGTCGATCTACCCCTGGACGCCTACCTGCCCGACGAGTACATCGGAGATCGCACGCTCAAGGTCAACTTCTACCAGCGCCTCGCCAACCTGACTCAGCCAGAGCAAGTAGAGGCGATGGCAGCGGAGATGAGCGACCGCTTCGGCGCCCTGCCCACCTCCGCGCAGAACCTGCTGGCAATGGTACGCCTGAAAGTCGAGGCCGCGCAACTGGGCTACGAGGCTATTGCCATGAAGGATAACGCGTTTATCCTCACGGTCAGGCGCAACATTATTCCCAATCGCATCGTGCTCTACCGGCGTTTCCGCAACGAAGCGCTCGTACAGCAAGGAGTGATTCGCATCCCGCGCCGGCTCCTCGGCTCGGACTGGCTGAGCCAGTTGCGCGACCTGCTGCCAGCCATCGCCGCTCCGGCCTCCTCCACCGCCTGACTTCTGGTTCCCTCGCTCATTACTTGCTCGCGCCCGCGGCGCTCGCTTTAAGAGTGTGTGTTGAGACCCGAACGCTTCGCGTTCGGGTCTCAACACACACTCTCCCCCGCGCAGCGGAGCCGCGCAAATGCCTTCCGACGCAGTGGAATTAGAAGGCGATCAGGTCCTTCTCCTGAAGTTCGCTAAGCAAACGCTCGATCTCCTGAATGCCTTTGCGCATGGTACGTGCAAGGTCAGCAATTGTTCTGCGCCCATCGATCAACAGATACAGCGAGCGCTGTGGACGCGTAAGAGGCAGGGCCAGCACGTTCCTATCGGTGCTGCTCTTGCGTGGGACAAGCATTTCGATGCCGGGAATATCCAGGCCATCGCGTAGAGAGGTACGCAGCAGTTCAAGGTCGCCTGTCCCCAGCACGCGCCAGTTCGCTGGCGAAATCCTCATAGGCTGCGATGCAGGCGAAGCAGTACCGGCCGTCTGAAGTGGCTCGGGCGGCGGTGGCAAAGGGCGCGTAACAGGGGCAGCAGGAGCATCACCCGGCGGTGTGACAGGAGCCGCATCCTCAGTTGTATAATGAGCAGGCGAAGCATTTGCTGAAAAGTTAAAGTAGAACCGGCGCCAGCTTAACAAGCGTGTAAACGCCTCCTGACCCACTACATTACCGGCGCGGGCATACGTCGGCTGCCCCAGATGGAAATAGACCTCTCCTTCCTCGAAACGTCCATTCTCCATGCGTTCCAGACTCAATAAGCCACTACTCCTACGGGAACGGAGTGGCTCCAGTAGATCACCTAAACTCTCTGCAACATTATCTTTGCCCCTTGTCATCGCATTGTGCATCTCCCCTCTTTGCCCGCATGGCTCTACAGCAACGGGCATACCGCTTATGTATATTCCCTGTTTTTGATTATGTCTGTTTTCCAACACACGCGCTTGCGAGCGCCTGCGGCGCTCGTCGTTGGAGTTTGCGGTGTGAGACAGACGCGAAGCGTCTGTCTCACACCGCAAACTCCAACCCCGGTGCGGCGGAGCCGCGCGGACGGCCGGCAAGAGCGAGCGAGGAGGCTAAGTACCAGGCTCTTCTTTAAGAAGTCTGGCAGCGCGATACCCAGATGTATCTCTATTTATAGCACGAGCGTAATGTATCATACATAGAGACGAAGATGGAAGTAATAAATGCCGATTTTTGTTACTGCTCTGACATTTTTAACGCATTCTTAATAAGGTGCAACGATAGATGCAGGAAAAGCAAACGTCCCTGTCAGCAAACAGGGACGGAGAAAAACATGCAAGCGCCGGGAATTTTATCAGGGCATACGCTCAACGTTTGGTGTGCATGAGATGAAACAGCAATGCCTGTTTATAGTCAAGAATGCTGACCAGCCCGGTTTTAATGACCTGATTTGAAAGGTTCAGCAGTGTCGAGACGACCTGCAAGCGCGTCTCATCGAGGCCGCTGCTCTGGCTCAAGTGTTCAAGCAACTGTGAAGGCGACAGGCCGGAGATTTCTATACCTGCGCTCACAGCCTCAATACGCAGCCAGAGCAAAAGCTGGTGGCGCATTTGCTCGAAGATAGCGAGGTCATCCTCGCCGACACGCATCATTGATGCCTCGCGCTGGCCGGGAGTCATGCCTGTCGTTGTTACCGGGGGCTGTACCGCCGGCGACAGGCCGCGCTGCTGAGATGGTGCGCCCGGGGCGGCCAGGCCGGGAGGCGCTCCCACATCACGGGATGGCAGGGGTTGCCCATTGATCGCGCCCGCGTTCACCGGTTTCGCGGGAAGCGACGCGGCAGCCGGAGCTTCCCCCACAGCGCCTGGGGCTTCGGGCTTACGCGCGCGCAGCGGAGCCGGCGGGGCCGCCGGCTCCGCTGCGCGTCCCTGCGCCGGCAAAGAGAGCGTTGGAGGGTCTATGTGCGCCACCAGCGGCTCCGACCTGCGCTTCTGCGGGGCCGCGTTGGCAGGAGCCTCGGGGAGACGGGTGGCAGCGCCATTCCTGGAGCCGGTCGCCGGCGCTGTTCCGGCGCTATTGCCTTGCAGTGAAGCAGCAGGAGGCACGGATTGCGCATGGCGGCGCGGGGCTGCATGCGATGTGCGTCCATCAGGAGAAGCCCCGGACTTGATCTCGCCGCGCAACTCTTGCAACTGCTGCTGCAAGAGCATCGTTGACGCAGCGATCTGTTCCCAGGTCGGTTCAGCCTTCGCATCCGGCCGCATCGACGACCAGGAGACGACGGGGCGCGGGCTGCCAAAGGACGAATTCCCCTGTTTCTGTCCCATAATATGGTTACGCAAGCCCTGGGCCACCGCCCCGGAGGAAGTGCTGAGCAGCATCCTGATATCGGACATTCTCCTGCGTCCCTGCTCACCAAAGAAACTGCGATTGCGCTGCACAAACTGAATGAAGAGACGCTCTATCTGATGCTGAAACTCAGGAGACATCAGATCTATACGGCTCCATTGCGTAAAATCCACCGCTCTCAGATACAGCCAGACCTCCTGGCGTTTAGCACGATCAACCGGGCGCATGCGCAGCGATTGAGTACGAGCATCAAAGAATCGCGGATAGCAAAAATTGGCAATCAGCGTCTCCGCTAACTCGTCCTTCAATCGCGCAATCTCAGCCGGCGGCAGTTGTCCCAGATAAACGCCCATCGCTACATCCTCTTTCCTTAAGTACAGGTATCAGACATCTGAATATACCTGAAGTTGCCCGGCGCTCACGGCGTGAGCTTTATAGGCTTCAGTTGCAGCGCATTGGTGCCCCGAGTAGGCGAGACCGACTTCGGCACCTTCACAACATGCAATGGAAGCCGGGCGCTGACATCCATTATTTTACTCGATGGTTGTGTTAACGGTAAAAGGGCCATAGATATATGGACTAGCCCATTTGGGATGTGCGAATTCTGGAAACCGAACAGCCCGCTCGTCAGCCGTATGACTGCCCCCGGTTTCCAGGTGTTCGTCTGGCACCACAGCAGTGCGGGGACATTCGTGGTAGCCATGTATTCTTTACCATCGCCCGCGGTTGCCAGGAAAAGAATCTGGAATGCGGAAGTGATGGGGGCCGTCACCTGCCAGTATGTCGTAATGGTCATATAGCCGGCGGTATGACTGAAGCTGCTGGGGGCACCAACATCAGCCCCAACCAGCTTCAGATCGCCGCCCGGAGCCGTGAAGATCACACGCAAGGGATTATCTATCACCTGCGGTGAGACATAGATATTCGAGCAGAAGTTATCGGGCAGATTGGGCATGGCGCGGATCGTATCAAAGTCGCTATCGGGCTGCACGACAGAAGCTGGCGAGAGGCCAGGAGAAGGCGCGCCCCGCTTGAGCAGCAAATAGCCATCCTGCGCGGCCACCACTCCATAGCTGCCGCCGAACAGCAGTTTCTTCACCTCCAGCGTGTACGTAGGGTAAGCAAAGAAGGGATAGATATCGGTGGTCACATCAAGAAAAATGTAGTCCGCGGCGACAGATGGCGTAGTGATGCCGTCCCCGTAGGGGAATTGATAGATCTTATCGCGATGGCTCAGGTGCGGAACAAGCCTCGATTGCGCCGCAACAGATGCCGTGGGCGGGATCATAGCAATGAAGCGCTGCGCCAGGGCATCATGGGGCGTAACCACCGGCCATTGAAAACCCGCAGAAAATGGCAGTTGCCCATGAAAGGCGGAATCGGCACGCACAGCATAGAAGATTGTCCAGCATACCATGAAGGCAAGGAGGCCCGTATGCAAGATGCGCATAAAAGACCAGCGAGTACGCACTGGCGCCGGGATATCATCTGCGGACAACCCCTGCTGCCGCAACATCCTCATTCTCAAACGGGCCAGCATGAACTGGACCAGCCACAAAACGAGCACAATAGCCTCGATGGCCGCGAAGATGAGCACCGGCACAATCTCAGCATTGTACTGGTAGAGGCCAGTATACATCTGAACATTCGAGCTGAGCATATTTACAGCCAGCGAGGGCAGCGCCAGCACAAGCACCCACGGAGCGAGCACCGGCAAGTATCCCGCCGGAGTGAGCAGCAGACGCAGATAAAAAATATGGCTGCTCTCCAGCACATACTGGTGAAGAAAGGCTCCCGGATGCAGCACAATATTGGTAATGATCTGCACCGGCCCCTTGCCCAGTGCGCCGTAGCGTCCGATGAGCATCGGCTGACCTGTAGGGCTGAAATGCGGCATAATCACCAGCATTGTCAGCGCGAACCACACCGCACCAAGCAGCGCCAGGGCCAGGCCGCTGCGCCAGCGACGTTGAAAGAGCATCGACCAGAGGCCGAACATGATGATAACCAGCGGTATCTCCTCTTTGCAGGCCATCGCCAGTACAGCAAAGACAAAGAGCAAGATCGTGCGCCGCGTATACATAAAATACAGCGTAAAGAGAAGGAGCGCAGCGGTAAAAGTCACAGCATGGAAATCATACACCGTTGCCTGCTCCTGAGCCGGATAGAGCAGGTAGAGCACCGCGATGCCAGCGGCAGCCAGGTCATTGCGCAGCCTGAGACGGGCAAGCAGGAAAGCCGGATACGCGCCCGTCGCCACCACAAGCGTCTGTAGTACGAGCAAGGCTTTGGGATCAGCCCAGAAGAGATACAGCAGCGAAACCGGAAACAGTATCGGCTCGAAGTGGATAGCAAAACGGGTGATGCCATCGGGACCATAGCAGTTCGCATCGGAGATAATATTACAAATCGTCTGATGCAGCATATTGCCATGTATAGTATTCCAGATGGCCTGATCCATAATGCCAAGATCTTCGGCATTCGTGAGCAGGGCATCATGCCTGGTAGTCAGAAATATGATGAAATAGGCACAGAACACAATGACGGCAAGAGTAACAAGCCCCAGCGCTATCCAGAACAGGCGTTTACGTGGCAATGGTTCAGGGGTCGGATACAAATAAAGACGACTGCTTATAACAGAAAAGCGCTTACGCCAGGTTGCATTCATCACTTCTTACGCCTCCTTAACAACAGCAACCCGTGCAGGAGTCTCAGCTACGAACATAGTCGTTCCTTTTTTTCTCTATGCCATCTGCGACCGAGGAAGACTGATTTGCCTGTTCCTGTTGTACCTGACGCATCTGTCTTCCCCCGGCCAGATAGGCGATACTCACACACATCAACTCGGCAATAGTGGAAACAATGCGCGAAAGGACGGCAACGATGGTTGCCAGCGCCACAGGGATCACCGGCAGGGCCAGCGCAAAGAGCGCGACCATTGCCCCTTCGCGTACACCCAGCCCGCTTGGCGTGATAAAGCTGACAAAGCCGATATCCCATACAATCGCGTAAATACCAACGCAAACGGGCAGCATAGCCAGCGGAGCCGCCGGCCAGAGCGCCAGCAGCAGCACATAGAAGGCGCAGCCAGCAATCAGCCAGCTCACCGACCATGCCAGCGTCACCAGCAAAATATCGCGGTAGCGCAGCGCGAGCGTCACTGGCTCACGCTTCAATATACGTAATGCAACATTTAAAAGGCTATTAAGGATGCGGGGATGCAGGACAACCAGGAGGCCCACTATCGTACTTATTCCCAGCCCCATCAGGACCGGAGTATCACGCAGCAACGTCGTCACGGTTCCCATGTCGCTCCAGAATAGCAGGCTGACCGCGAAGACAAGCGCGCCGGCCGCGAGCTTCGTAATCAGCTCGACGGTCATACTGGCAAACGCCACGGGGCGCGGCACACCATACTTGCCCACCCACAAAATACGCGTAATCACATGCCACACGTTGCCCGGAATATAGCGCACGAACTCCGAGGCCAGATAGATACGCAGGCATGCGCGCAGGTCCAGCCGGTAGCCCAGGCGCATCAGGACCGTGCGCCAGATCAGTCCGAATGATATTTCCTGGAGCACGAACCCCAGGAAGGACAGCCCCAGGAGCCAGAGATTCAACTGAAACCGGTAGGACGTTAATTTCGTCCAGTCGCTTCTCACATAGTAGAAGACAACGGCCAGGATTACCAGCGGCAAGCCTATCTGGAGCACGCGCTTGCCTGCTTTTTTGAGTGCTGCCATCTGCATCAATCGAGTTCCTGCCTGATACTATACTCTTCATCAGACTGGAACGCATAGTGACGAATCATCTCACTTTGCAGGCCCGTCAGAATGAATTGAATGCCAAAAATCATCAGCAAGATGCCAACAAAGAGCAGCGGCTGATCGTGAATGGGCTGGTTCAAAACAATCCTGCGGACGACCACAAACGCGTCCACCAGAAAGCCCAGTAGCAACGTCCAGAAGCCCAGCGGACCAAAGAGACGCAGCGGCGTGCGCAGGAAAGAGGTAAGGAACAGAACATTGAGCAGGTCGATCAGGCCGCGCACAAAGCGGCGCGCACCAAATTTCGATACGCCGAACTTGCGGGGATGGTGGCGCACCTTGATCTCCGCCACACGGTAGCCGCGCCAATGGGCCATCACCGGAATAAAACGGTGAAATTCGCCATACAATTTCAGATGTGGATCTTCGATAACTTCATGTCGATAGGCTTTAAAACCATTATTGATATCATGAAGATGTACTCCGGTCATAACGCTGACCAGCCAGTTAAAAATGCGCGAAGGAAAAGTTTTAGAAAGAGGATCAAGGCGCGGGAATTTCCAGCCCGTGACCAGATCGTAGCCTTCATCCAGCTTCTCTAGAAAATTCGGGATCTCCTCAGGATCATCCTGCAAATCGCCGTCCATCGTAAAGACCGTCTCGCCGCGACTATGGTTGAAGCCAGCCACGAGGGCAGGCGTCTTGCCAAAATTGCGCCGGAAGCGAATGACACGCACAATACCTCGATGATCCTCATGCAGCTTTTGCAGCTCTACAAAGGTCTTATCGGTGCTGCCATCATCCACAAAAATGACCTCGTAGCTCAGCCCGAGCTGCTCGATCTGGGCCGATAACTTCTCAAATAGCGGGCGCACACTCTCCTGCTCGTTCATTACGGGCACGACGATTGACAGGGCAATCTTCTGCGCCGGAAGCCCTGAAGTGCGCGCTTCCGGTTCTGTGACTTTTACCGGGATTTCCATTTGTTGCATACGTAGTCTTCTCCGCTCACAACCGATATATCGATCTGCTCATTGCCTCTGGCTGGCGCACATTATAACATAGCGCCCTTCCAACACTATAGAAGTGGTACCTTTAACCCTCGTTTAATAGAACGGATAACCGGCTCAAAGGGACACATCTTCGGCCAGATCGGGCAAAGGGCAGGCGGCCAGTGAAGCTGACAGCGCGCTGCATTCAGACCCGGGCAAAGAGATCTGGCCGATCAGTTGTGAGGGAATCCACGCCCGCAGCGGTTAGCATACGCAGTTCATCCAGGCTATTCACGGTCCAGAGGCCCAGCTTGAAGCCATTCGCATGCACCAGGTCGGCCAGACCAGGGGTATAGAGCCTGTGATCCATATCCAGCCATTCGCAGCGCAGGGCGGCAACCTGCGTGAAGAGGTTATCCAGAGCGTGCTCGGCATCCGGCGTCCACACATCGCGGGAGATGAGCGCGCCTGTCTGCACATGCGGCTCCAGCGCCTTGATCGAGGGAAGTATCAGCCAGTCAAAGGATATAATCAGGACATTATTAAGCATACCGGCGGCGCGCACCTCATCCATCACTTTTTTTGCGATGCCGGGATAGCGCCCATGTTGTCCATCGCGTTTGCTCGACTTGATCTCAATGCACACCTGAACGCGTCCCTTCGCCAGATCGAGCACCTCGCGCAGCGTCGGAATCTGCTGGGCCTGGGGCCAGCCGCCCGGAAAATGTGCGGCGGCATTGAGAGAGCGCAGGTAAGCAAAGTCCAGGTCGAGGATATTGCCCTCACCATCGGTCAGCTTCTCTACGGTATTATCGTGAATCACGACGAGCTGGCCGTCACGGCTCAAATGTACATCCAGTTCGATAGCATCGATGGGCAGCGCAAGAGCGTTGCGAAAAGCCGCGAGCGTATTCTGCGGGGCCAGTTGAGATCCGCCCCGGTGCGCAACGCGCTGAAATTTTCCGGTCATAGAGAGTGACCTGCCTTCCTGAAATAGATTCTATAATTGTTTTGTCGCCTGCTTGCGCCCGCGCCGCGTGACCCCCGGCGGGAGAGGGCAAAGGCGCAGCGCAAGGAATACCCTTTATAGAGAATATAATAGTTTGCTGTTTTGTTGTATAGTTAGGAGTAGACTGAGCAGAAAGAGGGGATCAGCCACATGGCACTGGCTCCGGGACTGAAAGGCGAGGCTTCGACAACCGTTGTGCATGAGAATACCGCAGCGGCGGTTGGCGCCGGCGGCGTTGAGGTATTCGCTACACCTATGATGATCGGATTGATGGAGAACGCTGCCTGGAGGGCCGTCATCGATGCACTGGACGATGGCTATGTGACAGTGGGCACGCGCGTGAATGTGGAACACCTGGCCGCGACTCCAGTGGGGCAGAAGGTCTATGCCACCGCCGAACTTATCGAAGTTGACGGGCGCCGCCTGGTCTTTCGCGTCGAAGCTTATGATGAGCGTCAGAAGATAGGCCAGGGGCAGCACGAACGCTTCATCGTTAACCTGCAACGGTTCCTGAACCGCATTAATACGTGATCGACGCCGTTTCATATCACGCTTGCTATCTGTCAACCAATGTGATACAATGTCAATGCGTCAGGATAAAGATCTTG
>Ga0209061_1001215_pt1 | contig 45634 bp, 37 predicted proteins | sample Coa_R1_10_FD_187157 | JGI IMG/M metagenome (GOLD analysis project Ga0209061, IMG submission 187157) | Surface soil microbial communities from Centralia Pennsylvania, which are recovering from an underground coalmine fire - Coalmine... | ecosystem: Environmental > Terrestrial > Soil >...
ACGATGAACAAGCTCATGCAGCAGATGAGAAGGATCCCGAGGCGGCGGGAACGGGAGAGCGGAGGGCGGCCGGGCACGTACCGGCCCTCCTCGGCCACATCAGCGTCGTGTGCCTCCTCGCCGCAGCTGCCGTCGCGATGTTCGCTCGGGTATGGATCACGGGTCACCCCACGACCACGGTTCTCTGCCAGTGCGGCGACCCCGGCCAAGCCGTCTGGTTCGTCGCGTGGGTGCCCTACGCCCTCGCTCATCTGCACAATCCTCTCTTCACCACGCGAATGCTCGCCGGGCCGGGCGGAGCAAACCTCCTTGAGAGCACGTCGTACCTCTTACCGGCATTCGTCGTCTCCCCCGTCACAGCGCTGTTCGGTGCCAATGTCGGGTTCAACGTCGCCGAAACGCTGGGCCCGGTCGTCTCCGGCTGGGCCACCTACTGGGCGACGGGGAGACCGTCGGCGAGTTGGCTGCCCCGAGCCTTCGCGGCCTTCGTGGCGGGATACTCACCCTTCCTGGTCGGGTCGGCAGTTTACGGGCACCTGAACTTCACCTGGCTCTACTTCCCTGCGCTCCTCTTCCTTGCCTGCCACGAGATCCTCGTCGGTGATCGGCTCCGAGCAGGAACGGTCGGAGTGCTGCTCGGCCTGCTCGTTGTGGCTCAGTTCTTCACGGGAACGGAGCCGCTGCTCATCACCGCGCTGGCAGCTGTGCCAGCACTCACGCGCGCGTTCGCCATCGGGGTGAAGTCGGCCGATCGGACAAGGGTTCGGCGCATCGTCGTGGGATTCGCCACTGCAGCCTGCGTCGCTGGCGCTCTCCTCGCCTATCCCCTCTGGTTCGTGGCCGACGGGCCGCGGCGCGTGGTGGGAGTGCCGTGGCCCGGCACGACGCTGTTCGGGAACCCGGTCGGCTCGATCCTGGAGCCGGGTGCCAATGTCCACCTTCCCCCGGGATTCACCGAGGTCGGTGGATACTTCGGCCCATCGGGACCGAACGGCTCGTACCTCGGAGTCGGGCTGCTGGTGCTCCTCGCCGCATGCGTGCCGGTGCTCGTCGCGCGCCGGCGGTGGACGACATCGCCGCTAGTTGTCGGCGGCGGGTTCGCCTGGGTGTGCTCGCTCGGGGTGTACTCCATGCCGGGCTTTCACTCACCGATCTGGTTCGTGTGGCGCTACTTGTCGCACTGGCCCTACGTCGACAAGATTGCGCCAGCGCGCTTCGCCTTCATCGTGGTGACGGCAGCAGCCCTCGTGCTCGCTCTCGGGCTCGACACGTGGGCCGAGGTGATCGAGGGCAGCCTCAGGAAGCTCCGAGCCGAGCCCAAGAGGCGCTCTTGGTTCTGGGGCAGGGCCGTGCCGGGCACGCTGCTCCTCGGAACCGTCACCGCGGCCGTCGTCCCTACCGTGCTCGAGTACACCTTCCCCCTCGTCATGCACTCCGACGGCGTGCCCGCCTACTTCCGGACCACAGCGCTGCACCTCGCGCCATCCACGGAGGTGCTCACCTACCCGTACGCCTCGTCGGGTGTTCCCGACGCCATGTACTGGCAGGCTTTCGATGGTCTCGACTTTGCCCTCGTCGGCGGCCGGGCACTCGTGCCGGGAGCAGACGGGCGCCACTCGAACCACGTCTCGCCCATCGAAGGCTCGGCGGGCCTGCTCACGAGGGACTCCTTCGGTGTCGGCGTTCCGGTGACTCCAACACCGCATCAGGTGGAGAGCCTCCGAGCTTCGCTGCAGCACTGGAAGGTCGACCTCGTCGTCGTCGTCGACCACGGCAGGGCGCCGGCCTGGGCGCTCGCGTGTTCGCTGAAGCGCTGGGGACGCTCCCTACGCCTGAGCACGGAGCGGAAGTCTTCACGGTGAGGAACGAGGGGTCGGCCGCAGTCATCCTCCCTGAAGCGACATTCAGCCGATGCGCCGCTCAGGCGGCGACGGTCGCCGGGTTGATGGCCGCTCGGCGCTGCCTGGCGGCGTACATCGGGGAGCGGCGTTAGGACCGAGGGAGGCCGAGCTGGGGCACAGGCCGCAGGTCGCGCCCCGCAACCCAGTCGATCGTGCTCATCTCCCAAACGCAATCGACGCCGTCCTCGCCGGGGCAGCGCTGCCCGGGGCGCTCTGAGCGAAGCTCGCGGACCAGCCGGTACCCGAGGTGCTCCGGCACCCGGCGGCTCGTCAGGTTGGCCCGGTCATGCCAGATCTGCACCCGTTCAACGCCCTCCGTCGCCGCCGCGAGCTCGGTGAGCAGGTAGGCGGCCGTCGTGGCCACCTTGCGGCCGGTGAGTCTACGATCGACCCAGTAACCGATCACCAGAGCGCGGGGACCTCGCCGCTGCATCAGCCCTGCGCTGCCCGCAAGGCGCTCACCGAGCCAGAGGCTGCACTGCAGCTCCCGGCCTGATTCCATGGCTTCGACCCAGCCGTCGATGAGTGCCACCCGCTCCTCGATCTGCCGCGGCTCGTCGGCGGCCCACGCCATCCATGGGCGGAGGTGCTCAACGTTGTCGAGGAGAGCCCCGTGGAGCGCGGCGGCGTGGTCGCGGCTCCAAGGCCGGAGCACGAGCGGCTCAGCGCGCAGCTCCGACGGGATGGGGATGCGGATGGGTTGTTCGGGCACCTGCGCCGGCACGGTCGGCATGATCGTTCATGTTGCTGTCAGGAAGACACCTGCTCAACCACCCCTGCTCAACCACCCCTGCCCAACCACTAGGATCTGCGAGTCCCACTGGACCTGTGGTGCAGCTCGGAGTGCACGCCGGCCTGTCAAGCCGGAGGTCGCGGGTTCAAATCCCGTCAGGTCCGCTTCTTCTCGAGTGCCGTAGCAAGCACGCCGCCGGAGCGCGGTACGCTCAGCCACGATCGAGGTCGGGTAGCTCAGTTGGTAGAGCGCGCGCCTGAAAAGCGCGAGGTCACCGGATCGATGCCGGTCCCGACCACCGGAAATGGCCCTGTTCACAGGGACTCTCTTTGCCTTCCCCCGGAGAGAGCTGACAGCGCGGCGGTGATGTGTGAAGCGCCTAGCACGTGCCGCCAACCGGCTCCTTGGCCTCCAGCTCCGTCCAAAGGGCTCGATGTCGTGGCGACGGACTCGAACCGCCGCAGATCCGTTCTGCGTCTGACTTCGGCGCGGAGGGCGACGAACTGACCCGAGATGGAGGACGTGGGCCTCACCGATCAGGACCCGGTTCTGGTGAGCGCGAGATGTCCACGGTCGCCCAGGTTCGTGGTCGACCAGGGCGGTCGAAGACGTGATGGTCGTGGCATACCTCCGAGTGAGTGGAACCCGGAGACGAGGCGACCAGGCCTCGTAGGTGAGGACCATGCCGTAGGGTCCGCAGCCTTCCCGCGCCACCAACCCGTTGCCGACGTGCCACAACTGCGCGCCTACCCCCGATGCGTGAACCTGCCTAGAGATCGTGAGAGCGTCGCGCCACACCGCACGGGGAGCAACGGCCAGGGCATGTGTCGCCCATGTCCGGCCGGCCAGGCGTCTCGCGACCTTTGCCGGGGGGACTGGCGCTGCCGTCGCGCCGTCATGCCGCCTACCAGTCCTGCCCGAGTCGGCCGCGACGGCGGCCCTGAGCCAACCTGCGTGCGGTTGCGATCCGCAACCGGGTCCGGCTCTGCCGGATTACCGAGGGGGCGGTGGCAGACTGCCGGAGTGGAGCCCCACAGCGAGCAAGACGTCGGTCTCGTGTTCAACGACGTGGCGGATCTCTACGATCGTTCCAGACCCACCTACCCCGAGGAGCTGTTCGCCGCCCTGGTTGCGACGACCGGCTTGAATCACAGCTCGCGCGTGCTCGAGATCGGCTGTGGCACCGGCCAGGCGACCCGCTCGCTCGCGCAACTCGGCTGCTCGGTCACTGCCGTCGAGCCCGGAGCGGCCCTCGCTCAGCGCGCACGTCAGAACCTTGCGGTGTTCGGCAACGTAGAGATCGAGACGTCGGAGTTCGAGACCTGGGAGGACGCCGGCCGGCGTTTCGACGTGCTCGTCGCGGCCTCATCGTGGCACTGGGTCGATCCGCTCATTGGATGGCGTCGCGCGCACGAGGTGCTGCGTCCGGGCGGCTGGGTGGCAGTCCTCGAGAACATCGTCGTGCGCCGGCCGGGCGAGCCCGAGGTCTACGCCATGACCGTCGACCTCCACGATCGATGGTCTCCTGGCAATCCCGACTGGGGCGATCCTCCCCTCGAAGATGACGTCCGCGCGACTGACACGGGCTGGGGCCTGATCTCGGATCCGGGCGAGTCGTTCGGGCCGCCGATCCTCACGTGGTGCCCGGCCGTCCAGTGGTTCGACGCCTCGGGGTTCGCCGACCTGCTCCGAGCGACGTCGATCTACCGAAAGCTCCCCGGCGACGACCGTGAGCACCTGCTGAGCGAGATCGCGGAGCGCATCGGTACCCGGATGGGAGATCGGGTGCCCCGCCGCTATCTGAGCGTCCTCCGGATCGCGCAGCGCAAGGAGCTTCGCCCGGCCTGATCAGATGCGTTCGAGCGCCTCCCCGTCGAACAGCGGCTCGACCTCTGCCGCCTCGGCGTCCGCAGCGAGCTCCGAGAAGGTCGGCGGAACATTGACGTCGTCGGCAGCTGCCGACAGGATCGTCCGGAGCAAGGTCGCGTCCGACGACGAGTTCACAAAGAGCTGGCCGGCGAAGGCGCCCTGGCTGAGCACCCACCGCACGGCCCTGCCGACGGCAGCCGGATCCCTCAGTGGCTCGTACCAGCTGTAGCGCGGTGACTCGTCGCCGGGGCGCCAGCGCCTCCGGGCGACCGACTTGATCGCCTGCACGGCAACCTGGCGCTCGGCGCATATCGCGAGCAGCTCCTCGACTGTGGCGCGGTAGCCGGGATCCTGGAGCAGGGAGAAGTTGTACGGCAGCAGCACGGCGTCGAAGTCTGCGCGCTCCAGGCTGCGAAGGTGCATGCCGGCGATCCGAAGCCCGTGACCGGTCACCCCCACCGCTCTCACCAATCCCTCGTCTCGCGCCCGTATCAGGGCCTCCACCGCCCCGCCTGGAGCGTGCGCCAGCCTCCACTCGTCCTCCTCGACAAGGTTGTGGAGCTGGATGAGGTCCACGTGGTCCACGCCGAGCCGATCGAGAGAGCGCTCGAGCTCGGCCCGGGCCCCGGCGCCGGTTCGCTCCCCCGTCTTCGTCGCGAGGAAGACTCGCTCGCGGCGACCGTCGCGCCACCACGGGGCAAGGCGCAGCTCGGAATCGCCGTAACCGGCAGCCGTGTCGTAGTGATTGACGCCGAACTCGTCGAGCACGTCCCGCACCTGGTCAGCACGCTCCTGGCTCATCCGGCCGAGAGCAGCCGCCCCGAAGAGGACTCGGCTGCTCTCGTGCCCTGTTCGGCCGAACGGCATCCGCGGTAGCGTCGTCGTGACCATCTCCTGACCCTAGGCCGCTGGGGCTGCCCGCAACGGCACCGACAGCTCCAAGGCTTCGAGGCTGCCCTTCGGCGCGGTGAGAGCGATTTCCCAGGATCCGTGCGTACCGTCATCCCTTGAGACGATGGGACCTCCACGAGTGTCGGGCCGACCGTCGGCGAGACTCGCGGCCGTGGTCCTGGTGCCGGCGATGTGCGCGCTCGCCGCCTGTGGCACCGCTCCGGCCGCAGCACCGAGGCCGAACGCGGCCACAACGCCGCGGTCGGCAGATCGCCGGACCGCCACCGCCTCGAGACCGCCCAACAGCACCACCGTCATCTCGACCTTCGCGCCTGCCACCTCGACGCCGGCGACAACCATCGCGATCGCGGCCAACGCTCACCGCGGTCGAACGGGCGGCTCGGTGCTCGTCCCGCTGCCGGCGCCGGCTCCGCTCGCCCCGTTCTCGCCCGGGATGTCAGGTCAGGGCAGCTGGCACCCCGCGGGGAGGCTCGTGCAGGGCCACGTTGCGGTCTACGAGACGACACTCGTGCCGCCGGGCGGCTCGGCTCCCGCCGGCATCGCCTGGATGGACACGAAGCTGCTGCGAGCACAGCTCTACTCCGGTTCGCTCAGCCCGGGACCACGACCCGGCGGCGGTGCCTGGAATTACACGGCGCCGATCTCGCCCTCCGCGGCGGCAAGCCTCGTCGCGGCGTTCAACGGCGGCTTCAAGTTCCCCGATAGCGAGGGTGGCTACTACGCCGAAGGAACGACCGTCTTCCCGCTCGTGCCGGGCGCCGCCTCCCTCGTGATCTACCGCAACGGGAGCGCCACGGTCGGCAGCTGGGGCCAAGGCTTGACGATGACGCCCGCGGTGATCGCGGTACGACAGAACCTCCGCCTGCTCGTCGACAACGGGCAGCCGGTCCCCGGCCTGAACCCGAACGACACCTCGGTGTGGGGCTCCACGCTCGGTGGGATCCCGGACGTCTGGCGCTCCGGCCTCGGCGTCACCGCCGACGGTGCGCTCGTCTACGTGATGGGGCCAGCGCTCAGGATCACCCAGCTCGCCGCCCTTCTCGCCCGCGCCGGCTGCGTGCGGGCGATGACGCTCGACATGAACCCGGACTGGACCGAGCTCGCGACCTACTCGCCAGCCAGCGCGAACGGCAGAGCTACTCCCGCCAACGGGACTTCGCTGCTCCCCGGCACCGTCCAGGGCCCATGGACCTTCTTCGAGCCATACTGGGCACGTGACTTCGTGACGATGTCGGCGCGGTGAGCCGCACGGCGACGCCGGCGGGCGCGCCGCTGCGGCGCTGCCGCCGGACCCGGCGGGCACGCGAGACTGGTCAGAAGATGGCGGCACAGGACTCTGTACGGCAAGGAGCAGCCAGGTGATCGAGGCGCGGGATCTCACGAAGCGCTACGGGGCCACGGTTGCCGTGGACGGACTCTCGTTCGAGGTGAAGCCGGGGCTCGTCACCGGCTTCCTCGGACCGAACGGCTCGGGCAAGTCCACCACGATGAGGATGATCCTCGGCCTCGATCGCCCGGACGGGGGGACCGTGTCGGTCGGCGGCAGACCCTACCGAGACCTCCCCTGGCCGCTTCGCGAGGTGGGCGCCCTGCTCGAGGCGAGGTCCGTGCACCCAGGACGCTCCGCCTACAACCACCTCCTCATGCTCGCGGAGACGAATTCGATCCCGCGCCGACGCATCGGCGAGGTGCTCGAGCTCGTCGGTCTCACCGACGTCGCCCGGAAGAGGGCCGGAACGTTCTCCCTCGGAATGGGCCAGCGCCTCGGAATCGCCGCCGCCCTGCTTGGCGACCCCGGAGTCCTGTTGTTCGACGAGCCCGTGAACGGGCTCGACCCCGAGGGGATCCGGTGGGTGCGCCTTCTCCTGAAGCGCCTCGCGAGCGAGGGGCGGACCGTGTTCGTCTCTAGCCATCTCATGAACGAGATGGCGGTGACGGCGGACTACGTGGTCGTCATCGGCAAGGGGAAGCTCATCGCCCAGTCGGCAATGTCGGACTTCATCGCCCTCAGCACGGCTCAGAGCGTCCGCGTTCGCACCCCGCAGGCCGAGACATTGACGGGAGTGCTGAGAGCAGCCGGGGCCCAGGTGACGATCGGGCACGACGGCTCCATCGAAGTGGCTGGGCTCACGGCCGCCGCCGTCGGAGAGCTCGCCGCCGAGCACCGCGTCACGCTGCACGAGCTCACGCCGCAGCGGGGCTCACTCGAGGAGGCATTCATGGAGATGACGAACGAGACGGTCGAGTATCGAGGCGCGGAGTCCCTCGCATGAGCATGGCAACGGAACCGGGCACGGCCGCTCCCACCCCCTCAGGGGCTCCGGCCGCCAGCTCGATCCCGGCTCGGTCCGGCCACTACGGGCCGCTCCAGCTCTGCCGCTCCGAGTGGACCAAGCTCCGCACCGTCCGCTCGACCATCTGGACCCTGTCCGTCACGATGCTCGCGGTGGTGGGCATCGGGGCCATTGCGACAGCAGTCACGGCGCACCAGTGGCGCCAGGGCGGCATCGTGGACCGGATCAATTTCGACCCGACCGCTCGCAGCCTCGCCGGCCTGTTCCTTGGCGAGATCTGCCTCGGCGTCCTCGGCGTGCTCGCCGTCACCGCCGAGTACTCGAGCGGCACCATCCGAGCGACACTTGCGGCTGCGCCCAACCGCCGTATGGTGCTCGCCTGCAAGGCTGCGGTGTTCGGAGCCGTCGCGCTCGTGACGAGCGAGGTGCTGACCTTCGCAGCCTTCCTCCTCGGCCAGCAGCTGCTGAAGGGCACGACGCCGTACGCCACCCTCGGGGAGCCCGGCGTCCTCCGAGCAGTCGCCGGCACCGGTCTCACCCTCACCGTCGTCGCTCTGTTCGCCCTGGCGCTCGGGGTCATCATCCGGCACACGGCCGGCGCGATCGCGGCGTTCGTGGCTTCGCTGCTCGTGCTGCCGCTCATCCTGCAGGCGTTCCCGGTGTCCATCCAGCACGGCGCCCTCAAGTACCTCCCGCTCGTGATCGCGGAGCGCATGGCCGCCACCACCTCTCCGGCCTCGGACTTCGGGAACGCGGCGCTGTTCTCCCCATGGGTCGGTTTCGCCATCCTCTGCGGGTACACGCTGGCGTTGTTGCTGATCGGTGGGTGGCTCTTCAGCCGGCGGGACGCGTAAGCGGACCGCGGTGCTCAACCGGTAGGAACGGCAGCCAAGCGGTGACGGACCTCGCTCATTGAGCCGGACTGTGACCGGACAGGCTCCACCGGTTGTCGCTTCACCACGTGCAGCCGGCGCCGGCCCCGGCTGGGATGGTGGAGGTGACCCGCTCTGAGCTGGACGCAGGCGTCTCACGCTCGGCGATCAACCTGACTCCCCGTCCACCTCGGTCGTCCGGCCACGCCCTGCCGCAGCAGCGTCGTCGGGTCCCGGTGAGCGGAGGGGCGGCAGCTGGCGCCCGGGGTCACTGCCTCACCGCGGACGCCCGGCAAATCGACTTCGGCCGGAGCCATACAACGGCGACCCACGCCGGACCGGACGCTGCACCGGCTCTCCCCCGCTCGGAAGCTCAGGCTGGCGCCCCGGCCTCGTCGCGGTAGTGCCTCCCGTGGCAGGAGCCTCCGCCTCTCCACAGCTCACGGACGAGGTCGATCCCCTCATCCAACTGCTCGGCGCGCCGGCGCAGGTCGAGCTCCTCAGCGGTCGACGGCATCTCGGGCCCGCCGGCGCCAACGCCGACGGCGAGGATGGCTCTTTCTCCCGAGCGCTGGTCCACCCTGGCGCCACCTGGTTTGCCACCTTCCAAGAGCGGCGTCAGGGCAGCGGGGTGAGAAGCGTCGAGGCTTATCCGCTCGTTCGCACGGCCATGGCGGAGAAGAGCTACCACGCGTCGACCCCGGACGCCTCCCAGACGACGACGGACCCATCCCGCCTCCCGGCGGCGACAGCCTGCGCGAGTCGCTCGATCGCCGGTGCGCCCGGGAGCACGGGACCGAGACGGATCAGCCCCTGAGCCGCCCCTGGAGGCGCCGGCCTCGCGCGCAGCTCGTGCACCACCTCGCGGCAGGAATGGCCGCAAGGCGCTCGGCGGCGATGGCCCGCCCGCAGGCCTCGCACCTCCCGTAGCCACCGCTCTCTGCGCGCGCGATCGCCTCCTCGATCGCGCGAAGGGCGCCGCGGGCGTTCTCGAGGAGCGCAGCCACCCGTGCCCGCTCGTAGCCGAGCGTGGGTCCTTCGGGGTCGTGCTCGTCGTCAGGGCCGTCCGCCGTCGAGGATGCGATGGCGGCGGCATCCGACTGGAGATCCCTGATCAGCTCGAGCGCGTCTGACCTCGCCCTGAACAGCGCCATCCGGGCGTCGGCCCCGCCGGCACGGATGGGCTGCCGTGCGTCGACCACGCGACCAAGCTCGCAGATCCGAGACTCTCCTGCCAGCTCGGCCTCGCCTGCGACTACCCTGCGCGCGGTGGGACCGGCCGACGGAGCGAGCAAAGCCTGGGCGGCACTGCCCGGGCCGTGGCAGGCGGCGTTCCGGGGGGCGTGGGTCTCCTGGCAAGCCGGCTCGCTCGCCGTCGGTGCAGCGGTCGCGGGTCCCGACGGCTCCCTTGTGACCGGGAGGAACGCCCTTCTCGAGCACGACCGCTCAGTGACCCCACTCGCCGGCACATTGATGGCACACGCCGAGATGGCGGCACTCGCCCGGCTCCCGACCGGCGACTACCGCGGCCACGAGCTCTACACGACCTTCGAGCCCTGTGTCATGTGCGCGTCCACGATTCGCATCTACCGGATCGGCCGGGTCCACTACGCCTCCCCCGATCCGATCTGGGAGGGGCTGCAGGAGGCATTCGCGGAGCTGCCCTCGATGGCGAGGAGGCTGCCCGAACGCCACCTCCTCGGCGGCGCTCTCGGCGTCTTCGGCCATGCCCTCCACCTCGCCGCGGTATGGGGGCGGGTCGACGAGCACGAGTGGGTGATCGAGCAGCATGCTCAGTGTGCCCCGCGCGAGGTCGGGGTCGCTCGCCGGTTGCTCGAGGACGGCCGTCTCGACAGATGGGGCGCCGAGGGGCGCTCGGTCGAGGAGGTCGTTGCTGCGCTCTGGAGCGAGCTCAGCGAGACGGCCGCGACTCCCTGATCCGGCTGGGGCTTACACCAGGGTGGGGTCCAGGGCGAACGGTGAGAGCTCCGCGCCGTCGCTGTTGCCACCGAGGTCGCCTGGCTGCCCGTCCAGGAGCTCGCCGCCGGCAATGCTGGCCGCCAGCGGGAGCGGAGCCGGATAGTCGCCGGTGAGGCAGGCCCAGCAGTACCCGCTACCGGACCCGTCTGCCCCGACTGCTGCCCGAAGGTTGGCGAGCGACAGGTACTCGAGCGAGTCGGCGCCGATGTGGGCGTTGATCTCTTCGACCGACATCCGCGCTGCTACGAGCTCTGTTCGCGAAGGAGTGTCGATGCCGAAGTAGCACGGCCAGCGGAACGGAGGAGAGGAGATGCGGAGATGGACCTCGGTGGCACCCGCGTCCCGGAGCATACGAACGATCTGGCGCGTCGTGGTGCCCCGCACGATGGAGTCGTCCACCACGACGACGCGTCGCCCGGCGATGCTCCTCCGGAGCGGGTTGAGCTTGCGCCGCACGCCGAGCGCGCGGGCCTCCTGCGTAGGAGCGATGAAGGTCCGCCCGATGTAGCGGTTCTTCACGAGGCCCTGGCCGTAGGGGATCCCGCTCGCAGCGGCGTAGCCCTCCGCCGCCGTGACCCCGGAGTCCGGCACTCCGATCACGAGGTCGGCATCGACGGGACGCTGCCCGGCAAGCAGCTCTCCCATGCGGCGCCGAACGGGGTAGACCTCGCGCCCGGCAAGCTGGGTGTCCGGGCGGGCGAAGTAGACGAATTCGAACACGCAGAGGCTGGGACGAGCCGGCTCCGTCGATGCTTCGCCTGCGAAGGGCCAGAACGACCGCACCCCGCCTGGATCGACCACGACCATCTCGCCCGGCTCGATCTCCCGTTCGAGCTCGGCGCCGCAGACGTCGAGGGCCGACGACTCTGAGGCGACGACGATGCCGGCGCGGGTCTCGCCGTCGGCCTCGTATTCGAGACGGCCGAGGCAAAGGGGCCTGAAACCGTGCGGGTCCCGGACGGCCACGAGGTGGTCGGCGTCGAGAAGCACGAGCGAGAAGGCACCCTCGATCCCCGGCAGTACCGCAAGGAGGGCGTCGACAAGAGAGCTCTCGGCAGGTACGGCGGGATCCGGGGCCGGCGCCTCGGCGGGCGGGGCGCCGTCAGGGGCGCCGGACCCGTCGGCAGGGAAGTGCCGGGCCAGCAGCTCGGCCACGAGCTCGCTGTCAGAGGTCACCGCCCCCAGCATCCCAAGCGCCCCGGCGAGCTCCTCGGTGTTGGTGAGATTGCCGTTGTGCCCGAGCGCGAACCCGGCACGACCCACCGAGCGGAAGACCGGTTGGGCGTTGTGCCAGGTGCTCGGCCCCGTCGTCGAGTAACGGGTGTGGCCGATGGCGAGGTCGCCCTCGAGAGAGGAGAGCGAGCGCTCGTCGAACACCGACGCCACGAGCCCCATCTCCTTGAACACCATGACTCGGTCCCGGTCGCTCACCGCCATCCCGGCCGACTCCTGGCCACGGTGCTGGAGAGCGAAGAGCCCGTCGAAGGTGATGCGGGAGACCTGCGCTCCGGGCGCCCAGACGCCGAAGACGCCGCATGCCTCCTTCACAAGGTCATTCTGCCACCAGCTCGCTCTCGCGCCCGACTGGGAGCCGGCCGGAGTACGCTGCGCCGGTCCATGATCGACCTCCACACCCATTCGACCTGCTCGGACGGCTCGGACCCACCGTCTCGAATCGTGGAGCTGGCCGCGCAGGCGGGCTGTGGCACCCTGGCTCTCACCGATCACGACGGCCTGGCCGGCATCGAGGAGGCCCGCTCGACGGCGGCGGCGCTCGGGATCGGTTTCATCCCCGGCTGCGAGGTCTCCTGCAAGTTCTCGCCCGGCACGCTCCACATGCTGTGCTACTTCGTCGAGCCCGGCGACGGCCCCCTCCAGGACCTGCTCGAGAGCCTGCGGCAGGATCGCGCCACGCGCAACGCAAGGCTCGTCGAGCGCCTGAATGAGCTCGGGGCCGGGATCACGATGGAGGACGTCGAGGCCGAGGCTGGCGGCACGACGCTCGGTCGGCCCCACTTCGCAGCCGCTCTCGTCAAGCGTGGGGTTGCCAGCTCTTACGAGGACGCGTTCGACCGCCTCCTCGGGAAGGGACGGCCCGCGTACATTCCAAAGGCCGTCGTGTCGCCGGAGGCCGCCATCGAGGCCGCGCGCGCCTCGGGAGCGCTCGCCGTGCTCGCGCACCCGCTCTCGCTCGGTCTCGATCCCGCTTCCCTCGAACGTGCGGTAGCCGAGCTCGCTGCGGCCGGGCTGGCCGGCATCGAGTCCTGGTACGGTCGCTACGACGACGAGGAGCGCGCAGGGTTGGCCTCGATCGCCAAGCGGCACGGGCTCGTCGCCACCGGAGGCTCGGACTACCACGGCACCTTCAAGCCGGACCTCTCGGTCGGCATCGGCAGGGGCGACCTCGACGTGCCCGACTCGGTCCCCGACGAGCTCGCAGCCCGCCGGGACGGCTGAAGGCGATGAGGGGCGACGGCGTCTTGGAGCCGGCGCGGCACGAGCAACACGAGAGGAGCCGGATGGGCAGTGACGAGCGGGTCGACGAGCTGATCGCGGCGCTCAGCCTCGACGAGCAGATCCGCCTCCTCGCCGGGCGGGACTACTGGCACACCGAGCCGATCGAGCGGCTCGGGATCTCCTCCATGCACCTGTCGGACGGGCCTGTCGGGGTGCGGGGTGCGCGAAGCGTCGGAAGCACCTCGATCTCCTTCCCCGCAGGAGTCGCGATCGGAGCGACCTTCGACCCGACCGCCGCAGCCGAGCTCGCCGATGCCCTTGCCGACGAATGCCTCGACAAGGGCGTGCACGTGCTCCTCGGCCCGACGATCAATTTGCAGCGGCATCCCCTCGGCGGCCGGCACTTCGAGTGCTATTCCGAGGACCCCGTGCTGACCTCCGAGCTGGCGGTCGCCTACGTCGCCGCGCTGCAGGCGAGAGGGATCGCCGCGACGATCAAGCACTTCGTCGCCAACGACACCGAGCACGAGCGCCACACGATCAGCTCCGAGGTGGATGACGAGGTGCTCGAGCGCTGCTACCTCGCCCCGTTCGAGGACGCCGTGCGCATCGGCGGCGCCTGGGCGGTGATGGCCGCCTACAACCGAGTGAACGGCACCTACGCCGCCGAGCACGAGGTCCTGCTGCGCGCAGTGTTACGGGAGCGCTGGGGCTACGACGGCCTCGTCATGTCGGACTGGTTCGGTGCGAAGAGCACGGCTGCGTCTGCGAACGCCGGCCTCGACCTCGAGATGCCGGGACCGCCCCTGCACTACGGAGACCGCCTCGCCGAGGCGGTCTCCGTAGGCCAGGTATCGCCCGAGGTCGTCGCCGAACGGGCTCGGCGGGTCCTGCAGCTGGCGGCGCGGGTCGGCGCGCTCGGGCTCACCGAGCGGCCTGCGCCCCGGCGAAGCGTCGGTGAGCGCCGCGAGCTTGCCCGGCAGCTGGCCACTCGGTCGTTCGTGCTGCTGCGGAACGAGCCCGCCGACTCCGGGCCGCCACTGCTCCCCCTGACCCTTGCTCCCGGCTCGCTCCTCGGAGTCGTCGGGCCGAACGCGGCACGCACCTCCGCCCAGGGAGGCGGGAGCGCTCGCGTCACGCCGGAGCGGACCATCTCGATCCTCGACGGCCTGCGGGCCGCCTTCGGCCCCCTCGGCGTCGAGGTCGAGCACGAGATCGGCTGCGTGACCTACTCCGAGACGCCGGAGGTCGACCTCCCCAGCCAGCTCGAGTACTTCGCCCTCCCCGAGGACGCTGCCGCCGATCCGAGGGCCGCCTACGCAGGTCCGGTCCTCTACGCGGAGCGCTCGCCCGGCCCGCCGCTTGTCTGGCTCGGCGAGCCTGTGCCCGGAGTGACCGCCGTCCCCCCGGGACGCTTCGCCGTCCGATGGAGCGCCGACCTCGTGGCTCAGGAGAGTGGGACGCACCACTTCTCGCTCGCCCAAGTCGGGACGGCGCGGCTGTTCATCGACGGCGTGCAGGTCCTCGAAGGCTCCTCGGAGCGGGGCAGGCGCTTCTTCCAGATGGGCTCGGCCGAGGTGAGCGCGGCGGTTGACCTCGTCAAAGGAGCGACCTACCGACTCGTCGCTGAGTACGAGGTCATGCCGGGCCTACCGATCGGAGGACTGTTCGTCGGTCTCCGGCCCCCGCTCCCTGACGACGACGAGCTGATCCGCCGCGCCGTCGACCTCGCGGCGCGAGCTGACGCGGTCGTCTGCGTGGTCGGCACGACGGCCGAGTGGGAGACCGAGGGACGCGACCGGCGGTCGATGGACCTCCCCGGCCGGCAGGACGAGCTGGTGCGGGCAGTCGCCGCTGCGAACCCGCGAACGGCGGTCCTCGTGAACGCAGGCTCGCCGGTCACGATGGACTGGCACGACCAGCCAGCGGCCGTGATGCAGGTCTGGTTCGGCGGGCAAGAGGTCGGGGCCGCGGTGGCCGCCGTCCTGTCGGGAGTCGAGGAACCCGGCGGGCGGCTGCCGCACACCGTGCCTGCGCGCCTTGAGGACACCCCGGCGTACCCCTACTACCCGGGCACCGACGGCCGCGCCCCCTACGGCGAAGGCCTTCTCGTCGGCCACCGCCACTACGCCACTGCGGGGGTAGCGCCCCGATTCTGGTTCGGGGAGGGCCGCGGCTACACGACATGGTCGTTCGATGAGGCGACGACCGCTCGAAATGAGGACGGATGGAAGGTGGTGACCACGGTCACCAACACGGGACCGCGGGTTGGCTCATGCGTGCTCCAGGCTTACCTCGCACCCGAGGGCGGTCAGCCTGCCCACGGCGAGCCGGCCCTTCAGTTCGCCGGGTCGGTGCGGGCGACGATGCCCCCCGGTGAGAGCAGCCAGGTCGAGATCGAGCTGCCCTCCTACCGGCTCGGGCGGGTGCGTCCGGGGGCCTACGACGTCCTCGTCGGATGGAGCGCCGACCCCGACGGTCTCGCCTCGGCCGGCAAGATCACGGTTGTGCAGTGAGATCGAGGTCCCGAGGCGGATCCTCCGGGACCTTCCAGACGATGAAGCCCTTGTCGAACTCGCCGTGATACTTGTTGGCAGCCACCACGACGGCATCGAAGGCGGTTGGGAAGGCCTCCCAATCCTCTGACTCGACGACCTGGCGGAGGCGGCCGATCTCCTCGTCGATGAAGCGCTGCATCGCGTCCGCGTACTTCGGCCGAACGACGGCCGAGGCCTTCATGATCTTCGTCGCCTCGGAGAGCTGGTAGCGGGCGAGGGCGCGGTTGTGGGCCCTCCCGGCGTGGTAGCACTTCCACATCCGGTCGGAGACCTCGACCATGAGACGCGCCATCCCAGGCTGAAGGGCGGCGAGCTCGTCCAGGCTGAGCTGCGCCTTCCCGTTGTCGACGAGGTGGGTGTGGTCGGTCATGGGCTCGGCTGCCATGGGACGCGAAGCTACTCACCCGCACCCGACGACCGGCGCGAGCGCGATCAGGACCGCCAACGCGGCGAGGCCGGCCGGCAGGCCCACCCGAAGCCCCATCCTCAGGTACTGGCCGGCCGACACGCTCGCGCCGAGGCGGTGCATGGCATCGAACCACAGAAGGCTCGCGAGAGCCCCCGTGATGAGGAGCGACGGTCCGACGTTGACGCCGAGCAGGACCGGCCAGAGGGAGCACGCGGCGTGCCCCGCACCGGCATGGTAGGGGTGGGCAGCGCCGCCGTGGGCGCCGAGGAACGGCAGCGAGACGAGCAGGGCCGGAAGGTTGTCGATGATGTTGGCGAGCCCGGCCGCCACGCCCGACTGCCGGAGCTCGGCGAGCGGACCTGACCCCGCGAAGGCTCCTTGGAGGTGGAGACCGCTTGCCGCGGCAGCGGCGAGGATTGCGAGCCCGGCCGCCACGAGCGCCGTCGCCCACGGGATCGAGCCGAGCGGCGCCCGCTTCGTGATCAACATGAGGGCGCCGTCGGCGACGAGCGCCACCTCCCACGCCGAGATGCCGACCTCAGGCCCGGCGAGGAAACCTGCCAGGATCACTGCGACCACGGCCGAGCCGATGGCGAGCACCCTTAGGTCCCGCGCCGGCCGCGCTTCCGATCGGGCCCCGGCGAGCCGGCCGTCGGCGCCGGAGCCGGCCTCCCCGTTCGCCCCGAGGGCGGGGTCCGCCACGCGGCGGGCAGCCCGGTAGCAGAAGTAGCCGACGACGCACGCGGCGAGGGAGGGAAGCCCGAGGTGCTCGAGGACCGCCAGCGGGCCGACACCGAGCTTCTCGAGCGCGATCAGGTTCGTGAGGTTCGACACGGGAAGGAACGAGGAGGCGACGAGGGCGAGGATGACGGGTTGGAAGCCGAGGTAGAGCTCAGAACGGCCCTGCTGGCGGGCGATGCGCAGGTAGAGCGGCGTGAGCAGCACCACGGCGGCGTCGAGGTTCATCACGGCGACGGTGCCCGCCCCGAGCACCCACAGGCCCGGCAGGAGCCGCCGGCCGCTCCCGAACAAGGCCGCCACCTGCTCGAAGTAGCCATATCGCTCGAGCATGACCGCGAGCGGGATCGCAGCGAGCAGGAAACCGAGGGGGCTCGCGAGGGGTGCCAGCGCTCTGCCGGCGGCACTCCAGGTCGTGAGCCCCGCGAGCAGAGCGACGAGGGAGCCGACGGCCGGGGCGACGAAGGCGGGCAGGCGGAGCGGACGCAGGACGGCGCCTGCGACGGCGGCGACGAGCAGGACGATCCTCGCGATCGTCACGCGCGCAACCGGCCCCTCGCCATGAGGAAAGACTAGGGATGATCTATTGACATCTTTACTGGCACTACATAGCCTCGGAGCGGTGCAGTCGCCGAGCGAGCCCGAGTTCAAGGGGCACATCGGGAGGACCTACCGGGACTCCGAGCCGTGGTGGCCGCCCCCGCCCCGGGTGGCTGGTGGCCCCAACGTCGTGATGATCGTGCTCGACGACACAGGTTTCGCGCACTTCGGCTGCTACGGCTCGACTCTCGCCACCCCGAGCATCGACCGCCTCGCCGAAGGCGGCCTCCGCTACACGGGCTTTCACACCACGGCGCTCTGCTCGCCCTCCCGGGCGGCCCTCCTCACCGGCCGGAACCCGCACGCGGTCGGGATGCGGGCCATCTCGAACTGGAACACCGGCTTCCCCAACATGCGCGGCGGCATCTCGCCGAGGGCGGCGACCCTTGCCCAGATCCTGTCGGCGGAGGGCTACGCCACCTACGCCGCCGGCAAGTGGCACCTTGCGCCAATGGAGGAGTGCTCGGCAGCCGGCCCTCACCACAACTGGCCCCTGCAAAAGGGGTTCGACCGCTTCTACGGGTTCCTCCAGGGTGAGACGGACCAGTTCTTTCCCGAGCTCACCCGTGACAACTCTCCGGTCGATCCTCCCGCCCGGCCCGAGGACGGCTACCACGTCTCCGAGGACCTTGTCGACGAGGCGATCGCGATGGTCTCGGACCTGCAGGCGGTCCGGCCCGGCCGCCCCTTCTTTCTCTACCTCGCGTTCGGAGCGACCCACGCCCCACACCAGTCGCCCCTCGAGTACCGCCTGAAGTGGCGAGGTGCATTCGACGAGGGTTACGACACGGTTCGCCGGCGCTGGTACGAGCGCCAGCTCGAGTTCGGCATCATCCCGGAGGGCACGGCGCTCGCCCCGCCCAATCCGGGGGTGCCCGCGTGGGAGGAGCTGAGCGGGGCCCAACGGCGCTTCGCGGCCCGGCTCCAGGAGGCCTTCGCGGCGATGCTCGAGCACACCGACGCCCAGATCGGCCGGCTCGTGTCATTCCTCGAGGAGCGCGGGCTGCTCGAGGACACCCTCGTCCTGGTGCTCTCCGACAACGGCGCCTCACGAGAGGGCGGGCCGTTCGGGGTAATGGACGAGTTCAGCCACTTCAACGCCTACCACGAGGACATCGAGGCCATCGTGGCGACACGGCTCGACGACATCGGCGGGCCAAGGTCGCACTCCAACTACCCGTGGGGATGGGCCCAGGCGGGGAACTGCCCGCTCAAGTGGTACAAGCAGAACACCTACGGAGGCGGTGTGCGCGATCCGCTCGTCGTGCACTGGCCGAGCCGGATCCCCGCCGAGCAGGCCGGGACGATCCGGCACCAGTTCTGCCACGCGGTCGATCTCACTCCAACGGTGCTCGACCTGCTCGGGATCGAGCCGCCCTCGCATCACGGCGGCGTCCCGCAGCTCCCGATGCACGGCGCCTCCATCGCGGCGACGCTCGCCGACCCCTCGGCCCCGAGCCCTCGTCACGTCCAGTACTTCGAGCAGATGGGCCACCGGGGACTGTGGGCCAACGGCTGGAAGGCAGTGACCTACCACCTCCCGGGCCAGCCCTTCGACGACGACGAATGGGCGCTCTACGACCTCTCGGCCGACTTCTCCGAGTGCCACGACCTCGCCGAGGCCGAACCGGGCCGCCTGCGCGAGCTGGTCGACGCCTGGTGGGTGCAGGCCGGGGAGCACGGGGTGCTACCCCTCGACGACCGATCCGTGGAGCTGTTCGGGGGGACCCCGCGACCCGGCTCGCCTCATGCCGTCGAGGAGTACGTCTACCGGCTCCCGATGTCGCACATGCCGGCCGAGACGGCGCCCCCGACGGGCGGGCGCAACTGGACCGTGACGGCGACCGTGCTGGTCCCCGTCGGGCGCGAGGCGGTCGAGGGCGTCCTGTTCGCACGGGGGAGCAGCAACGTCGGGCTCTCGTTCTTCGTGAAGGACGGTCGCCTCGAGTTCGAGTACAACGCCCTCGGGACACGGCATCGCGCCTCGGGGCCCGTCAACCTCGATCGGGGCCGACATGAGCTCGCCGCACGCTTCGAGCGGCGGGGCGAGGGTGGGACGCTCACGATCTCCGCAGACGGCCGGGACGTCGGGAGCGTGGAGGTGCCCCGCCTCGTGCGGTTGCTCGGATCGACCGGGCTCGACATCGGCCAGGATCGCCTCTCTCCCGTCGCCGACGACTACGAGCCGCCATTCGCCTTCACGGGCCTCGTCGAGCGAGTCGTCGTCCGGAGCTCCGGCAGGAGCGACCGTGCCGACGTGGTGGCAACGGCGCGCGCGGAGATGGCGAAGGAGTGACCATGGGCGACGAGCCGGCGGCCGGCGCGTCCGCACCCGGGAGCGGAGTGGCTCTCGACGGGGCGCTCCTGGTCGACTCTCTCCGACGGAGAGTCGTTGCCATGCACTCGCTGTGGTACCAGGCGACCTCGTCAATGGGTCGCGAGCACGTGAACCACGTCGAGCGCGAGGGAGTGCTCCCGATCGCCTTCTCACTGTTCCACCAGGTGGAGATCGAGGACGGCTCCGTCGCCATGCTCGGTGGACCCGGGCCCGTCTTCGACGGCTCATGGCTCGAGCGCCTGGACCTCGGCGTCCCCGACCACGGCAAGCACCGCAGCGTGGCCGAGATGATGGCTCAGCGCATCGGTGACTACGCAGCGTTCCTCGAGTACCAGCGACTCGTCTACGGCAAGACGGAGGCCTGGCTCGACGGGCTGGAGCCGGACCTGCTCGGGGAGGTCGTCGTGCGCCGGCCCTTCCCGCCGCAGATCGCCTCGACCTTCAGCGCCCGCGTGGCCGGTCAGGCTGGCCTCACCCGCCTCGACGCGATCGAGTGCTGGATCTACCAGCACGGGTTGCGGCACATGGGCGAGGTCGAGCATGCCCGCGCCCTCGTCGGCCTCGGGGGTATGACCAGCTAGGAACCCACCTCCGTGCCACCGGGACCCGGCGTCGATGGCCGGCCGTAGGGCGGGGAGGCAAGAGAGGCCTGGAGCCGCCGCATGCCGCGCAGCCATCGCTCCCGGTCCCCCGCCCGTCGCTGCTCATAGGTCGCCACGACGGGATGGGGCAGCACGAGGAAGCGCTCCTCTCTCACCGCCGCCAGCACGTCCTCGGCCACCTGCTCGGGCTCGAGCATCCCGTCCCGACCCGCCGTAGAGGCCGTCATCTCGCGGCTCTCCGGGTCGGTCGCGCCGGTCATGGCCGTCCACACGCCCTGGGGGCACAGGCACGAGACCCGGATCCCGGCGTCACCGTGGGTGATCGAGAGCCACTCGGCGAGCGCCACGACGGCGTGCTTCGTCACGGCGTAGGGCGCCGAGCCAAGCTGGGTGAGCAGGCCGGCGGCCGAGGCGGTATGGACCAGGTACCCCTCGCGCCGCTCGAGCATGGACGGCAGCACGGCACGGGCCGCGTAGACGTGGCTCATGACGTTCACCTCCCAGATCCGTTGCCAAGCGGCATCGGGCACCTCGGTACCGCCGAGCTCGAAGATCCCGGCGTTCGCACAGAAGATGTCGACCCGCCCGTAGGACTCCTCCGCCGCGCGCACGAGGTCGACGACGTCGGTTTCGACGGCGACGTCACAGCGGACGCCAAGGCCGTCAGGCAGCCCCGACGCCGTCCGCACCGCCCCCTCCCCGTTCACGTCGCCGGCTACGACGCCGCGCGCTCCGGCGCGGCCGAATGCCTCGCACAGGGCGCGACCGATGCCGCTCGCGGCCCCGGTCACGACGACCACCCGTCCCTCGATGTCCATGGTGAGCTCCTTCTCGCCTCGGCGAGACCTCGTCTCGCTCGCGCTCAGTGCCCCGAGCGACCGAGCATCATCTGGGAGTAGGTGGCAAGGTCGGGGTCGGCGGCGAGCTTGTCGGCGAACTTCTTCCGTGCCTCCTCCCGCTTCGCGGGCAGGTACTCGGTCGGCCACAGCCCCTCGTGCGGCCGGTAGTCCTTCAGCACGTTGCGGGCGACCGTCACCTTGTGCACCTCGTCGACTCCGTCCATGACGGCCATCGTCGGTGCGCCAGCCCACATCGCCTGGAGGGGGGTGAGGTTTGTCACCCCGAGCGAGCCGAAGATGTGTATCGCCCGGTAGGTGACCTCGCGCAGCACCTTGGCGGCGGTGTACTTGCAGGCCGCGATCTGTGTGCGGGAGGCCTGGGTGCTCGAGTTGTCGATCGTCCAGGCCGTCCAGAGCACGAGGAGGCGGAGCATGTTGATCTCCGCGTACGAGTCCGCGATGGCGCTTTGCACCATCTGGTGCTCGGCGATGACCTTCCCGTGCGACTCGCGCGAAAGGGCCCGCTCGCACATCATGTCGAACGCCCTCTTGCACTGCGCGATCGCCCGCATGGCGTGGTGGATCCGGCCGCCGCCGAGGCGGCGCTGGGCGAGCACCTTGGCGCCGTCCTCGGGGCCGAGCAGGTGGTCGAGCGGGACGCGGACGTCGGTGTAGCGGACGTGGTCGTGGTTGCGGGGCTCGTCCATGAGCTCGACGCCCGGGGTGTCTCGGGGCACGATGAAGATCCCGTTCGTGCACATGACGAACAGCAGGTCCGCGTGCCTCCCTGCGCTCGTGAACCACTTCTCGCCGTTGATCACCCACTCGTCGCCGTCCCGCACCGCCCTCGTCGTGAAGAGGTTGGGATCCGACCCCCCCTGCGGTTCGGTCATGGAGTAGGCGGACCAGATCTCCTGGTTCATGAGCGGGTAGAGCCAGCGCTCCTTCTGCTCCTCGGTCCCGTAGGCGGCGAGGATCTCCATGTTGCCGGTGTCGGGGGCCTGGCAGCCGAAGATAGCCGGAGCCGTGGCGTAACGGCCGAGGATCTCGTTGAGCAGCGCCAGCTTCACCTGGCCGAAGCCGGGGCCGCCAAGCTCGCGGTCAAGGAAGATCGCCCACAACCCGCGAGCTCTCACCTGCTGCTGGAGCGGCTCGACGAGCGCCGCCATCTTCGGGTCGCGCTTCAGGCGGACCGCGTACGGAAAGAGCAGCTCGAGGGGCTCCACCTCCTCGGCGCAGAATCGCTCGACCCAGTCCAGCTGCTCCTGGAAGTCCGGATCCGTCGAAAAATCCCACGCCATGGGGCACCTTCCTTCGCGCTGCGGCTCTCACCGGGTAGCGTCACCGTACCGTGACCGACATGCCCTCCACCGAACTGTCCCGACGTTTCGAAGTCCCCGGAGCCGTGCTGGCCTGGGACGCGTTCGGACCGCCGGCCGCCAGCGCGGCGCCCCTCGTGCTCGTCCACGGTTTCTCCGGCTCCTCGTTCGACTTCGCCGGCGTGATCCCTGCCCTCTCGGTCGACCGGCCCGTGCTCGTGCTCGATCAGCGCGGGCACGGCGGCTCCTCGAAGCTCGGCGCGACCGAGGGCGCGTACTCGATCGAGGTCCTCCGCGACGACCTCGTCGCATGGCTGCAGGCAGTGACCGGCGGCGACCCGGTTCACCTGCTCGGCCACTCGATGGGCGGCCGGGTCGTGATGGAGACGGCTATCGCCCGGCCGGACCTCGTGCGCTCGCTCGTGCTCATGGACACGAGCGCTGGCGGGTTCCGCGCGCCGGACGAGGCAACCGAGCAGATGGTCGGAGCCTTCCTCGCCGCCTTCGACCCCTCCGGTGGCCTTCCCGACCTCACGACGATGCGAGGACCCGAGGACGAGCTCATCGAAGCCGCGCTGCCGCCCGCATGGCGCGAGGCACGCGATGCCCAGTGGCGCCGGTTCGACCCCTACGCGCTCGCCGTGCTCGGCCGGGAGCTGCGGAGGCTCGCCGAGCGGCCCCTGTATGCGGCCCTCGGAACCCTGTCGTGCCCGGCCACGGTGATCGTTGGCGAAAGGGACCTCCCACTCGTGGAGGAGGCGCCCCGGATCTCGGCCGCCATCCCCGGCGCCGAGTTGGTCGTCCTCCCCGGCGCGTACCATTCACCCCAGCTGACTCATGCCGCCGCCTGGGTGGCGGCGGTGGAGAGCCATCTCGCTCGGGCGGAAGCCACCTCCTGAGCAGTTCGCCCCTTTACTTCCGAGGCCCCATCCGTTAGCCTGTACGGCTCGGCAGCTTGCAGAGCGGAAGGGGTGACGACATGGTGACAGTGACGACGACTCGCACCACGGCCGGTCGCGCCCTCGCTGGGCTCGGTGACAACACGGCGGGTGTGGCGCGAATGCTCAGCCCGCGGCCGCAGCGCCGGTGACGGCACCGCTCAGCTGACCCCCCGACACCGCCGCACCATCCCCGCTCCTCCCGGCGCCTGAGCGCGCCGGCCGAGCGGCGTCGGCTCCCGGTCGCCCCCTCCTCGACGAGGGCAGGCGCGCCGCTCTTCTCACAGGGCCCAGACCGCGGTCGCCACGCGCGCCGGGGTGGGCAGACCACCGCACCAATCACGACAGCGCACTGACACGGAGCAGTACCCATGGACTACGACAACGACATCCTCTTCCCACCGGCCTCGACGGGCGACACGGTGCGGTTCTGCTGGGACCAGGTCGGCCCCGAGCGCGCCAACACCCTGATCGGCTGGGCCCTCATCGTGCTCGGCACCGGCCTGCAGTCGATCGCCGGACCCATCATCCTCGCCATCTTGCTCACCCGGGTCGCAGCGTTGCCGCGCGACGCGAGCTTCGGGCGGACCTTCGAGGGCCTCGTCATCGCTTACGGCATCGTCCTCGTGCTCACGACGGCGGTCCACCGCATTGCGAGCTGGATCGAGTGGGGTGCGAGCCTTCGCGCCTTCGGCAATGCCATCACGAACGGCTACGACCACCTGATCAGCCTCAGCCACCGGTGGCACTCCGACCGCCCGGCCGGCGAGGTGATCTCCACCCTCGAGACCTTCTCGTGGGCGTTCATCGACCTGATCGACACGGTGACCTGGGGTTTCCTTCGCATCGGTGTGACCGTCGTGGCGGCGATCGTCGTGTTGGCCGTGATGGCGTGGCCGGTCTCGCTCGTCATGGCCGCTCTCGTCGTCGTGTTCGCGGTCGTCCTCCGCCACCGCATGAGCCGGGTCGTGGCCGCGGGCAAGGCCTTCTCAGAGGCCCACACGCGCTCGACGGGCGTGATCGCCGACACGATCGGCAATCTCACGACGGTCCGCACCCAATCGGCGGAGCGGATCGAGTCGGAGCACGTGCGCGAGCTCGTGGGCCAGTCGATCGCGGCCGACCTTCGCGCGAGGAGGGTGTTCGCCGCCACGCGCCTGCAGATGGAAGGCTCGCTCGCAGGCTTCAGCTGGCTGGCCGTCGTCGTCGGAGTGGTGCTTGCGCTCCGGCATGCGGCGGCGGCGGGGACGGTCTACCTCGTGCTGTACTACGCGACCGCGCTCGTGCAGAACCTCGAGGAGTCCTTCGAGTACCTCCGCCAGAGCTCGCGCGGGCTTGGCCGGTGCGCCAAGTTCGCCGGCATCATGGCGACACCGCCCGAGATCGTGGACGTGCCGGCCGCGCCTGCGCTTAGCGTGCGGCGGGGCGGGATCGAGCTCTCCCACGTGCGCTTCGCCTACCCCGGGCGCCCTCCGCTCTTCGACGACCTCTGCCTCTCGATCCGACCTGGCGAGCACGTCGGCCTCGTCGGGCCGTCCGGGTCCGGCAAGACGACGCTCACGAAGCTCGTGCTGCGGTTCATGGACCTCGACGGCGGCCGGATCCTCGTCGACGGCCAGGACGTGGCCCATGTCTCCCAGCAGTCGCTCCGGCGCCACGTCTCGTTCGTGCCGCAGGATCCCCAGATGCTGCACCGGACGATCGCCGAGAACATCTGCTACGGCATCGAGGGGATGGAGCGACCTGACATGGACCTCGTTCGACAGGTCGGCGCGGCCGCCCACGTCGAGGAGTTCGTGGCACGCCTCCCGCAGGGCTACGACACCGTCGTTGGCGAGCGGGGCCTCAAGCTCTCGGGAGGTCAACGGCAACGGGTCGCGATCGCCCAGGCGATGGCGAAGGCTGCTCCCATCCTGATCCTCGACGAGGCGACCTCGGCCCTTGACTCGGAGTCGGAGGTGCTCGTGCAAGATGCGCTGTGGCGCCTCATGTCGGGTGCCACCGCTGTGGTGGTGGCGCACCGGCTGGCGACGATCGCTCGCCTCGACCGCATCGTCGTGATCGAGCAGGGCGAGATCGTGGAGGAGGGATCCCACCGCGAGCTGCTCGCCCTCGGTGAGGGCGGCGTCTACGGCAGGCTCTGGCGGCACCAGTCGGGCGGGTTCCTCGCCGCATAGCGGCGAGGAACCCCAAGCTCGGCCTCGAGCCGCAGGCGCGGTGCTGCCACGTCAGCCGCGCGCCGGCTCTGCAAGTTGCGGTCACCCCGGAGGATTGCACGCTCGGCGACCCCGTCGGGGACGCTCTCGGGCGACGCCTTCGGCTCGGGTCGGCATGGCGCCCGTCGTTCACCGGCGCACCGCAGCTGCACCGGTCGGAGCGGTCGAGCATCTCGCCTCGCCCGGCCGCCAGGGACCTGCTCGTGCGCCCGAAGGTGCCGCAGCCGTGTCGCACGCCGGTCGTGCACCGACGGCGCCCGGCATGCCAAGCTCCGGCGGGAGGTGGCCGTGGAGAAGCTGCGACGATGACGCCTGCGAGCAGGCTCGGGCTCTCAGGAGCGCGCGTGGAAGTGGAGCTGGAGCCAGGCGACGCCAGCAGTGCGGTGCGGCGTGCGAGCGCAGCCGTGCGGGGCCCCGGGAGCATCCTTCTCACGGACTCGGTCGAGGTCACCCTTGAGCCGGCCGAGCCGGCAGGCACGGCCGGCTGGTCGGTCGCCAACGTGGGCCGCAGCTCGATCCGAGTGCGGTCGGTCGCCATCGTGTTCCGGCTCCACGATGCGCAACCTCCGCTCAAGATGCTCCGCCACGGCTACCAGTCCTGGAGCCCCAGTGACGTTGCTGTGCTCGGGGTGGACGAGGACCCGTCCCACACTCCGGGATCGCTCGAGCTGGTGCGCGCCGGCGCTCATGCCGATCAGCGCATCGCGCGCCCCGGAGAGCTTCGCTCGGAGTGGGTCACGGTCCTCACCAGCGGAGACGGCAGCGCTCTCCTCGTCGGCTTCGACGGAGGCAGTCGCCACGATGGGACACTCCGCCTGGCGGCGGCCGAGGACGTCGGCCCTGCGGCACCGTCGTCACCGGCCGCTGAGCTGCGCGCGGAGGCATTCCTCGGCGGTGCCGTGCTCGCTCCGGGGGCACGACGAGAGCTCCACGCCCTGGTGGTGCGAACAGGAGAGACCGCAGCCGACGCGGCAGCGCTGCTCGCGCAGTGGGGAGCCGTCACGAGCCAGAGGGGGTCCGCCCGAAGGGAGGCGCCGTACCAGGCCGGTTGGTGCACGTGGTACCACTACTTCCACGACGTGACCGAGACCGACGTGATGGCCAACCTCGCGAAGGCAGGCGCCGACGGCTGGCCCTTTTCCGTCTTTCAGGTGGACGACGGCTACCAGGCCGCCATCGGCGACTGGCTGACGACGAGCGATCGCTTCGCGCCAGGCGCCAACCACGCTGAAGGCGTCGCACGACTCGCCGCTGCGATCTCTGAGGCGGGGTACCGCGCCGGGCTCTGGCTGGCACCCTTCCTCGTCGCCCCTGACTCGGCCGTGGCAACTGAGCACCCGGGCTGGGTCGCTCGCATGCCCGGCGGTGAGGACCCGCTACCCGGTTCGTTCAATCCCCCGTGGGGCGGCGGACTCGGCGGCCTCATGTGGACGCTCGACACGACCCACCCAGAGGTGCAGGCACACCTCGAGGAGGTTGCCCGCGCTCTGCGCGAGATGGGCTTCAGCTATCTGAAGCTCGACTTCACCTATGCCCCCAGCTTCGACGGGGTCTGGCACGACGCGACGATGACACCGGCGGAGCGGGTACGGGCAGGCTACGAGGCGGTCCGCCGAGGTGCGGGAGACGACGCCTTCCTTCTTGGCTGCGGCGCACCACTGTCGAACGTGGTCGGCCTCGTCGACGGGATGCGGATCGGCGCGGATGTGGCTCCGGCCTGGAACAACGAGCGGCGGGACCGAGCGAGGGCGGGCTACCTCGAGATGCTCCCCGCGACGCGGCACGCCGCCGCTGCGACGTTCTCTCGCGCCTTCATGCACCGCAGGCTCTGGTGCAACGACCCGGACTGCGTGATGCTCCGCCAGGAGGCGACGGCCATGACGCCAGAGCAGGTCGAGACATGGGCACAGGTCGTCGAGCGGTCGGGCGGCATGGCGATCGTCTCCGACGACCTCTCGTTGCTCAATCCAAAGGCACGGGCCCGCTTCGAGCGGTTGCTCGACGTCGGCCGAGCTGTCGATGCCGAGGCGCTCGCAGGGCGTGGTCCGTGGTGCGACGACCTCATGTCGTCGCCCGAGCAGCCAAGCGGCCTCTCGGGACGCACGGGAGAGGGGGCGGCGGCCGCGTTTCGTCTCCAGGTCGACGCACCGGGAGGTGGGCACGTGCTCCGAGAGGGCTTGTCGGGCTAGGCGTTCCTGCCTATTGTCGCAATCGGGCCCGGGGGATCTGACCGGACGCGACCCGTGGCCGGTTCATGTCGGCGTGGTGGCAAAGGCCCCGTGGAGCGAGGGAGGGCGCCCGTGGGCGAGGACGTGGCTCAGCGGACCTTCACACGACGCCACCGCCAACAGTACCGGGAGAAGCTCCGCCGCTCCCTCGATGTCGTCGCCCGCATGCTGGCCGAGTCGAAGTTCGACTTCGAGCGCCCGCTCACGGGTCTCGAGATCGAGCTCAACCTCATCGACGGCCACCACGACCCTGCCATGAGGAACGCAGAGGTGCTCGATGCCATCGCCGACGAGTCGTTCCAGACGGAGCTCGGCCAGTTCAACATCGAGATCAACGTGCCGCCACGCAGCCTGATGGGCACGGAGGCCGAGAGGCTCGAGGCGGAGTTGCGGGCGGACCTCAACGCCGCCGAGGAGCACGCGAGATCAGTAGGGGCTCACATCGTGATGGTCGGCATCCTCCCAACGCTCATGCCGGAGCACCTCACGATCGAGGCGTTCAGCGCCAGTCCCCGCTACTCGATGCTGAACGAGCAGATCTTCGCCGCCCGGGGAGAAGACCTCCACATCGAGATCGACGGTCCCGAGCACCTTTCGGTCGAGGCCGACACGATTGCGCCGGAGGCGGCCTGCACAAGTGTTCAGTTCCACCTGCAGGTCAGCCCGCAGGACTACGCCGCCTACTGGAACGCCGCCCAGTGCCTCGCCGGAGTGCAAGTCGCTCTCGGGGCCAACTCCCCGTTCCTGTTCGGCGCAGAGCTCTGGCGGGAGTCACGCGTGGCGCTGTTCGAGCAGGCGACCGACACCCGTCCGCCGGAGCTGAAGGCCCAGGGGGTACGGCCCCGAGTGTGGTTCGGCGAACGGTGGATCACCTCCATCTTCGACCAGTTCGAAGAGAACGTGTCCTACTTCCCCGCGCTGCTGCCGATCTGCGACGACGAGGATCCGACGGCCGTGCTCGAGCAGGGCGGCACGCCCCGCCTTGCTGAGCTGCGCATGCACAATGGGACGATCTACCGCTGGAACCGCCCCGTCTACGACGTCGTCGGAGGCGTGCCGCACCTGCGAATCGAGAACCGCGTCCTTCCGGCCGGACCGACGGTCGTCGACATCCTTGCCAACGGTGCCTTCTACTACGGAGCCGTGCGCCGCCTCGCCGAGCAGGACCGACCGGTGTGGACCCAGCTGTCGTTCGCCGCAGCGGCGGACAACTTCGACAGCGGTGCCCGCCGGGGCATCGACGCGACGGTGTACTGGCCCGGCGCAGGCGAGGTGCCGGTCACCGAGCTGGTGGTGCGCCGCCTGCTTCCACTCGCACGGGAGGGGCTTGACGCCTGGGGGATCGATGAAAGGGTGAGCGACCGGCTGCTCGGCATCATCGAAGGCCGCTGCATTGCCCACCAGAACGGAGCGGAGTGGCAGGCGCACACCTTCCACCGCCTCGACGAGCGGCACCAGCCGGCAGACCGGCGTGAGTCACTGAGGGCGATGCTCGCCCGCTACATCGAGCACATGCACTCGAACGAACCGGTCCACACCTGGCCCCGATAGGTCTCTCGCCCGGCAGCTCGCTGCGCCCTCCCTCAGGACTGGCTGAGATAGTCGGTCATGACGCGATCGAGGACGGCCTGGTCGGCCGCAAACCGCTGCTGACGCTCGGTGCGGCGCATTGCCTGGTTGACCTCGTCGACGACTGCGACGACCTCTTTGGCCACGACCTCGAGCTCGTCGCGGTTTGCTTCCACGTGGACGGCGAACTGCCCCGCCGACGAGCTCCATCCGCACACCTTCACCCTCTGCGCGATCTCGCCGCCCCAGTGCGACTGTGCCTCGCGCGTCGGAGGCGGGTCGAGCTCAGCCACAAAGCGGACTGCGACGTCGTCGGACTTCTGGGAATCGACGGTCATCCGGGTCACCATCACCGGGCTTACCACTGCTCGGTCGATCATCCTCTCCGCCATCGAACCTCCTCAATGCCACAGCAGATGGCGCAGCGCCGGCGAGGCCGGCGCGATCGGGCACTGGCGCGAGCGTAGGGGTGATCGGTGAACGATGGCGCGCGGGGTGGAAGCACCGACTGATGTCTCCGACCGGACGATCGCCACCTGGGATGCCGGTCGGTGCCGCCTGGGACGTCTGCCGGCGTCCTGAGGCTGCCACCGCCTCGCACCGCAAACTCGGCGCCTCGGTGGCTTGCTCGTAGGTCATGGCCCGTTGCACGTCACTTGATGCGAGGTCCGGTTGGAAGAGCGGGGAGATACGGGGTCGTCACGAGGCGCTCGTGACCTCAGAGCTGTTTGAGCCTGTCCAACACGTGATGGATGCCCTCAGCGGCGTCGGGAGGCGACAGCACCACCACCACCACCACTACCTGAAGGGATCGCTGTGGTGCGGAGAGTGCCGCAACCCTGGCGGCGAATCGCGCATGGTCCTCAACCGGGGCGTCGGTCGCCGTGGCGGCGAGTACTTGTACTACTTCTCGCGGCCACCAGCGGCACGTCGGCGACCGCCCGTACCTCAGGGTCGCCTCCATGGAATCGGCAGCAGTGAGCCATTACCCCGGCCGTCGACTCGCGGAAGCCTTACGATCGAGTCTGTCTTCCTAGAGAGCTTCCCCGAACGGCGGGAACGGGGGAGCGTGCTCGTGGGCTGGATCAGACCCGGATCACCGCGACGCCGGGAATGGCGTCGTAGTCACGGTCTTGGGTGACAACCGGGATCCGCTCGGCAATGGCGGTGGCAGCCACCAGCACGTCCAGGATCGGGACCGGGCGACGATGGGCGCGCAGGACGGCGGCGATGCGGGCGAACTGGCGCGCTACCTCGGCGTCCACTGGCAACGGATCCCAGGTCGACTCCACAGCCGAGAGTGTCGCGACCCTGGCCGGTCGATCATCGTCGTTCGCCATCAGCACACCGAGGGTCAATTCGGCCAACGTCACCACAGAGACCTCGGTTTCGGTCACCCCGGCCATCTCGCCAAGGGGTCGCCCGGACTCCGTGGCGACGAAGAACGAGGTGTCGAGCAGGGCCCTCATAGATCTTCGGTCGTATCGGACAGTAGGCTCCGCACCTCCCTCAGAAGGCCACGGTCGGCTGCATGCCGGGACGCTACGGCAAGGGCCTCAGTTGCCGGCACCGTCCGACGGCGGCGCAACGGCACGATCTCGGCGACCGGGCGCCGGTCAACCGTGACCGTCAACCTCTCGCCGCCTTCGACTCGACGGAGCACTTCGCTGACCGTGTTCCGCAGCTCACGAACGGAAATGGAGTTGGCCACGTCCCTGACCGTAGCACATGTAGCCACATATGGGTTGGTCGAGCTGCGGTGTCGCTGTTGGAACTCGGGCGAGGTGCTGGCGACCGAGCCGGCGGGCGGTGCGCTGGTAGCGCTCTTGGTAGACGGGATGGTGCACCCCGTGGGCAGCAGCCTCGATGAGCGCCCAGCGCAGATAGCGCGGGCGAGCTGCGCTCGTCGGCGCACCGCGAACGGAGATCGGCGAGAGCATCCCGGCGCGACGGGGCACTATCCTGTAGTACACGTAATACGTAGGAGGAGCTGCCGTGCGTCTCAACAGCAAAGGACAGGTAACGATCCCCGCACCGCTGCGTGAATTGCACGGGCTGCACGAGGGCGACGAACTCGACGTCGTTGATGACAAGGGCTCGTTGCGCATCATCCGGGTCGAGGGCAGCCAGAGCCACGGACAGCGGATCGTGCAGCGGATGCGCGGTCGTGCAACCACTGCGATGACCACCGATCAACTGCTACATCTGCTCCGTGACGAGTGAGTCTCTGGTAGCCGCGACGTCGGTGACGTTGGTCGATTCGAGTGTGCTGCTCGACGTGTTGACCGAGGACCCCATGTGGAGTCAGTGGTCACAAGAGGCGCTCGCTCGAGCCGGTGACGAGGGACGGTTGGTCATCAACCCCATCATCTATGCCGAGATCTCGACCGGCTTCGACAAGATCGAGGATCTCGACGACGCGGTGCCGGCTGGCGACTTCGTACGCGAGCCGCTGCCCTATGAGGCCGGGTTCCTGGCCAGCAAGGCATTCCTCGCCTATCGCAAAAGAGGCGGCCAGCGCCGTTCGCCGCTTCCAGACTTCTACATCGGTGCCCACGCGACGGTGCGCGCATATCGACTGCTCACTCGCGACGTCCCTCGGTTTCGAACCTCCTTTCCGTCGCTAGAACTCCTCGCCCCCACCAACTGAGTGTGGCACCGACGTCCCGTCGGAGCCACGGTGGTCGAGTACTGCGAATCCGCCAGTTCGAATCCCAGCAACTGTCCGCCATTCATGTTGGCCTGACCACCGTCGACCCGACGCGAACATCGAGTGGAGCTGAGGGGATTCGAACCCCTGGCCTCCTGCTTGCAAAGCAGGCGCTCTAACCAACTGAGCTACAGCCCCCGGGCCTGGCTCTCCCGTATGGGACGGGGACGCTCCGATAAGCCTACTTGGCCGCGCAGGATGCCTTGCTGGCCGCGGACGCCCGCCCCCGAGCGCCCACGGCCCCTGGAGCTCTCGCTCGGGCGTCGCAGGCGACGGGGCCGGGAACGAGGCGACCCTCCGCTAACACGCCGGACGAGGCGCCGCCGCCGGGTGAGGTGGTCCGATGCCGGCTCGACGCAGCCTCGCTAGCGCACGCGGGCGACGCGGCGCCCCTCGGCGCCATCTGTGGCCGCCACGAGGCCGGCGCAGGCGAACGCCCCGCACCGGGCAATCGAGCGTCGGCATCCGCACCGACACCGGCGTTGCCGCCGTCGGCCAGCAATGCGGGACTCCCGCACGCGGCCCTCGGCCTCGCCGGCTGCCCGTGCCCTGATGGAGGACACCGCACCACCGACCGGCCCGGGCGACGGCAACGGGCACCGATCAGCCGAACCCAGGGAGGTGCCCGCATCACGGGCGACTCGGTGACCTCAGTGTGTCCCGACAGCGGCTCGGAGCGACTGGCGGAGCGACTTCGTGGTTGCGAGCACCGCCGACGGCTCATAGCCGCAGTGGGCCATGCAGTTGTCGCAACGGGGGTCGCGGCCACGACCGTACTTGGACCAGTCGGTCGTTTCGACGAGCTCCTTGTACGTGGCCGCGTAGCCATCGCTCATGAGGTAGCAGGGCCGCTGCCAGCCGAAGATCGAGTAGCTGGGGATGCCCCACGGGGTGCACTGGTAGTCGACCTTCCCTTCGAGGAAGTCAAGGAACAGCGGCGTGTGGTTGAGCCGCCACTTCTTCCGCCGCCCCTCCGCGAACGCAGTGGCGAACAGCTCCCGTGTCTGGCGCACACCGAGGAAATGGTCCTGGTCCGGTGCCTTCTCATAGGCGTAGGCCGGAGAGATCATCATGGCGTCGACCTTCAACTCGTCGTTCAGGAAGTCGAGCACGTCCTGGATCGTCTTTGGCGAGTCGGTGGTGAAGAACGTCGAGTTGGTCGTGACCCGGAAGCCCTTCTGCTTCGCGAGGCGGATCGCCTCGACGGCCGTGTCGAACACGCCCGGCCGGTCGACGGCCTCGTCGTGCCGCTCCTTTAGCCCGTCGAGGTGCACCACCCACGAGAAGTACGGAGAAGGGGAGAAGCGATCGATCCTCCGCTTCAGCAGGATCGCGTTCGTGCAGAGGTAGACGAACCGCTTCCGCTTGATGAGCTCCGTCACGATCTGCTCGATCTGGGGATGGAGCAGAGGCTCGCCGCCGGCGATCGAGACCATCGGCGCGCCGGACTCTTCGATGGCGCCGACCGCCTCGTCGACGGTGAGCCGCTTTCGCAGGACCTCAGTCGGGTACTGGATCTTCCCGCAGCCTGGGCAGGCGAGATTGCAGGCGAAGAGCGGCTCCAGCTCGACAATGAGGGGGAACTTCTCCTTCCTCGCGAGGCGCTGGCGAACGAGGTAGCTCGCAACTTTCAAGTTCTGGCGAAGGGGGATGGGCATCGTCGTCCTTCTCTTTCACAGTCGGGTCAGGCGGTCATGAACGATCCGGCAGGCGCGCCCGCTTCGACGGCAAGCGCGCGCGCGAGGGTGGCCGCGATCGCGGCGAGCCGGCGGAGAGCGGTCACGCCTCCGGACAGCGTCCACGGGCCGAAGAGAGGACGGCCGGGATGATCGACGATCACCCGAACGACCGCGAAGCGCGGGCAGCTCTCAGCGAGTGGCCCCAGCCAGGCGGATTCCATGTCGCAGGCGAGCACGCCCGTCGCGGCAACCTCGGGGTCGTCGGCGAGCCGTGATGCGGGGGCGAGCGCACGAGTGGAGGCGACCGGGCCGCAGCGGGCCCGGCCACCGGCAACTGGTGCCAGCTCGGCCCGCAGCCGGTCGCTCAGCGCACCGTCGAGGACCCTCGGCGGCCGGGCTGTCCCGAGGGCCGTGAGCTCCGTGGCGATCACGACGTCCCCCGCCCGGTCCTCGCGGGCGAGGCCAGCTGCGAGGCCGACGACGGCGACCGCCGTGACCGGCTCCACCGAGAGCTCACGGGCGAGCCGAGCGCAGGTGGTCCCGGCGTGAGCAGGCCCCATCCCGATCCGCTCGACCCGTGCCCGTCCAGTGACACCGAGACGGGCGGCGGCGGCTTCAATCCGAAGTGGCGCGAGCAGGAGCGGGCCTCTGGCTGCAGAGGGGAGGGCGCGGAAGCTGTCGCTCATGCACCCCTCCCCTCGGCTCTGAGCAGCGATGAGTCCTGCTCGTTCGCCTCGAGCGCTCGCAAGTATCGGCCGAGCGCGCTCACGGGAAACACCAGGCGGTACAGGTGGTAGTTGATGTAGAAGTCGCCGGGGAAGCCTGTCCCGGTGTACCAGGGCTCGTCCCAGGTGCCGTCGGCCCGCTGCGCCTCGCTCAGCCAGCCGGCCGCCCGCCCGGCGCAGCGCCCCGCCGCTTCGCCGGCGGCCACCAGCGCGAGCAGGGCCCACGCCGTCTGAGAGGCGGTCGAGGCGCCGCGGCCGCGCCAGTACCTCTCGACGTAGGAACGAAGGTCCTCGCCAAAGCCTCCATCCGGATTCTGATGCGACTCGAGCCACGCGACGGCGCGACGGATCCGAGGATCGGAGGCGGGAACTCCCGCCTCGATCAGCGCGGGGACTGCGGCTCCGGTCCCGTAGATGTAGTTCGCTCCCCAACGGCCGAACCACGAGCCGTCGGGCTCCTGGGCGGCGTCCAGCCAGCGGACCCCGCCCGCCACGAGCGCTCGGGTCGCGTCGCGTGCGGGGCCGTCGAGCGCGCCCGGCGTGGCGAGCTCGCGGGCCAGCATCTCGACCACATGCGCCGTCACGTCTGCGCTCGGAGGGTCGATGACGGCTCCGAAGTCGCAAAAGGGCAGGCGGGTGCAGAGCTCCTCGGTGTTGTCGGCATCGAAGGCGCCCCAACCGCCGTCCGAGGAGACCATTCCCTCGACCCATCGGCGACCCCGCTGCAAGGCGGCGGAGGCGGCCTGTCCGAGCGCGTCCACGGGCTGGCCGCCAAGACCGACTCGGCGCATGGCGAGCACCACCTCGGCCGTGTCGTCCACGTCGGGATAGTTGTCGTTCGCGAACTCGAACGCCCAGCCGCCCGGTGCGAGGTGCGGTCGGCGCACGGCCCAGTCCCCGCGCCGGGTGATCTCCTCGCCCACGATCCACGCGAGGGCACGGGCGACGGGCTCGTCGGCGAGGCTGCTCCCCGAGTCGCCGAGGGCGACGAGGGCGAGCGCGGTGTCCCAGACCGGCGACTGGCACGCCTCGAAACGGCGGAGGCCGTCCTCTCGGATCGTGAAACCCTCAAGCCCCGCGATGGCACGCTCCAGCACCGGATGGTCCAGTGAGTACCCCTGAAGGTGCAACGCAAGGATGGAGTAGACCCACGGCGGTTGGATGCCGCCCCACCCCCCGTCGGCCTCCTGCCGGGCGATGATCCACCGCTCCGAGGCGGCGAGCGCCGCCTCGCGGACCGTCGCCCGCACGAGCCGCCTTCTCGCAAGCGCCTCGTAGCTGTGAAGAACCCGGTCGAGGAGCTGGAAGGCGCCCTCGACGCTCCGCCATGGCGCAGGTGGGAGCCGCGGCAGGCCCGAGCGGAGCTCGTCGATCCCGAACGGGAGAGGACGGGCCGGCCGGTGCGCGGCGACGACCGTGAGGGCGACGATCGTCTGGCGGGCCCAGCAGGCGAAGTCGTAGATGTTGAGCGGCACCCGTGGCGGGAGGAAGATCACCTCCGGCGGGAGCGCCGGCAGGTCATCCCAGGACCACAACCCGAACAGCGCCATCCACAGCCGGGTGAAGACGCGTGACCGCTCGACGCCTCCCGCTTCCCTCACGAACGCCGCTGCCTTCAGCATGTGGGGCTCGCCGGGGTCGTCGCCCGCGAGCTTCAGCGCCACGTACGCCTCGAGGGTGGTCGAGAGGTCGGCCGGACCTTCGTAGAACGTCGCCCAGCTCCCGTCCGAGCGCTGCTGGGAGCGAATCCAGGCCGCGGTCTCCTCGGTCTGCTCCGACGTGCGGATGCCGAGGAACTCGCGCATGAGGAGGACCTCGGCGTCCATCGTGACGTTCGTCTCGAGCTCGCCCTTCCACCAACCCTGCGGGGACTGGAGCTCGAGCAGGTGCCGGCGGGCGCGCTCCAGCGTCCCGGCCACCCGGGAGCGGTGCTCCTCCAGGCCGCCTGGCGAGAGCGAGCGCGCTGGCACCCTCAGAACTCCCTCGCGACGACGAAACGGGCGATGTCGGCGAGCTCGTCTCGCGCCCGAGCTTCGAGGTCGCAGCGGTCGAGGGCGGCCAGAGCACCGGCGAGGCGGCCGCGCGCCTCGTCGGCCGCGATCTCCCGCCCACCGCAGGCTTCGACGAGCCTCGCCGCTCGGGCGACGTCCTCGTCGGTGAGCGTGTCGAGCTCGAGGAGCGTGGCGAGCTCCGATGCCGCCGTGTCGCCGGCCGCCAGCGCGGCGGCGATCGGCAGGGTCTTCTTGTGCTGGCGGAGGTCGTTGCCGATCGGCTTGCCGGTCTGGGAGGGATCGCCCCAGATCCCGAGGAGGTCGTCGACGGCCTGGAAGGCAAGGCCGAGCTCCACTCCGAAGTCGCGCAGTGCCTCGATCGTGGCCAGCTCTGCGCCGGCCAGGATGGCCCCGAGCGAGGAGGCGCAACCGAGGAGAGCGCCGGTCTTTCCCGCCTCCATCGAGAGGCACCGGGCGACGTCCACGCCGGGAAGCGACTCGAAGGCCATGTCGAGCGCCTGCCCGGCGATCATGTCGGCAGTCGCCTCCGCGAGGCAGCGGGCGGCCGCAGCGCCGGCGCCCGTCGGGGCCCCCGCGGCTCCGGTGCGCGAACCATCCCTTGCCCCCGTCTCGAGGAGAACCTGCTGGGCGAGGGCGAGGAGGGCGTCCCCAGCGATGATCGCCCTGCCGACCCCCCAGATCGCCCACACCGTCGGCCGGTGCCGTCGCTCCCGGTCGTGGTCGATGACGTCGTCGTGGATCAGCGAGAAGTTGTGCACGAGCTCGACGGCGACGGCACCGGGCACACCGACCTCGGCCGTGCTGCCGGCCGCCTCGGCCGAAAGGACGACGAGGGCCGGGCGCACACCCTTGCCGGTGGGCGTGCTCCCGGCCCGGCTCCCGTCGGCATCCACAAGGCCGAAGTGGTACTCGGCGAGGGGGCGCACCTCGGGCGAGAGGCGTGCGAGCGCCTTCTCCACCGCGGGAGCAGAGAGGTCGCGGGCTCGGGCGAGCACCTCGGGCACGGAGCGGATCGGGATCACGCGATCACCTCCTTCGGGCGATGCGAGCGCGAGAGGCCGCAGCCGGGCTCCGCCATGACGTGGCGCGCCGCCGCCAGCCCGCTGCGCACCGCCCCCTCCATCGTGGCGGGCCAGCCCGTATCGGTCCACGCCCCGGCGAGGGCGAGGTTCCCGATCGCGGTGGCCGGACCGAGCCGCAGCGATCGAGTGCCCGGAAGACCGCGGAAGGTCGCCTCGTGCTCCCTCGTCACGACGGCGTCTACGACCTCGGCCTGGCGCACGGCGGGGAAGAGCGCCGCGAGGGCGCGGCGCTGCTCGGAGATCAGGTTCTTGGGCCTCACCCCGATCTCCGCGTCCGCTCCTGAGAGCGACACTGCGAGGACCTGGAACCCGGACGAGGGCGGGACACCGGCTGCTGCGGTCCGGTCGAACACGAACTGGGCAGGTGAGTCGATGGCCGCCGCGAGCTCGTGGTCCATCACCCGGCGGTCGAACACGAGATGGACGTTCACGATCGGCGACGCTCCGAGCAGCGAGAGGGGAGGAGCGGGTCGGTCGCCGAACGCGCCCTGGGGCAGCAGCGCCGCCGCCTGGCCGTGCGGCACCGCGAGCACGACCGCCTCCGCCTCGAGCACCTCCCCACCGGCGACGACGCCTCTCACCGCCCGCTCCCCGCTCATCACGATCTCGGTCACCTTGGCCCCGCAGCGGACCTCGGCCCCGAGCTGCTCGAGCACGCGGCGGGCAGGCTCGACGTGCAGCTGAGCAAGCGGGACGTTCGACCACCCGATGTCCGCCGCCCGGGCGTCGGTCAGCAGTCCCGTCTGGAACACCTTCGCCGCGAGCGCCAGCGACACCTCGTTGGCCGGGAGGTTCGTCGTGGGGAGGGTGATGAGGTCCCAGAGGGCCGAGACCGCGCGGGAGCTCTGGCCGTGACGTCGGAGCCACTCCCCGAAGGTCTGGGTGTCGAGGCGGGGGTCGTCGAGCCCGATCGCGCGCAGGCCGACAGCCGCCGGGAACAGGCGGAGGCGATCGAGGAGGGACAGATGACCGTAGGTGAGGAGGCTGCGGGCGAGGTGGAGCGGAGCCGGCAGGTCAGCGCGGCGGATCCAGGCCGTCCTCGGGTCGCAGCCTGCTGCCGAGCCCGGTGCGGGTCGCACCACCGGGATGGCGAGCGATCCCCGGATGGGCGCCAACTCGGCCGTGCCGAGGCGGTCGAGGAAGGCCCGATACTGGTCGCAACACCGCAGGTGAACGTGCTGGCCGTTGTGAAGCTGAGCCCCTTGCGCTCGAACGACCACGTGGCGCCCCCGAGCCGGGGACGGCCCTCGACCAGGGTCACGGCGGCACCCGCGTCCCCACAGGCGACGGCGCAGCTGAGGCCGGAGAGCCCACCCCCGACGACGATGACACGTGGACGGGTCGCGCTCACACGCCTGCTCCTGCAAGGCTGCGGGCGGCGACCCACGCCTTCTCCCAGGCGGGAAGCGACACCCGCCGCACGAGCACCGCAGCCGGATCGGCCTCGATCCGAGCCAGCAGGCGGCGGTAGATGCCGGCCATGGCCGACACGCAGGCCCGGCTGCGATGGTCGAGGAGGCCGAGGAGTTGGAGACCCTCGTCGTAGAGCGCCTTTGCCCTGGCGGCCTCGAAGCGGATGAGGGCCGACATCGCCTCGGGCGACCCGGTCCCGTCCGGAGCGCACCCGAAGCGGTCGAGGTCCTCGCGGGGCAGGTAGACGCGGCCCATCGCCGTGCGGTCTTCGAGCACGTCCCGAAGGATGTTCGTGACCTGGAGGGCGATGCCGAGAGCGTCGGCGAGAGCCTCGCCCCGCTCCCGGTCGGTGGTGCCGAAGACGCCGAGCGAGAGGCGGCCGATCGAGCCCGCCACGCACCGGCAGTAGACAACGAGGTCGTCGAAGGTGGCGTAGACGGTCTGGCGGCAGTCCATCTCGCATCCGTCGATGAGCTCGCCGAAGGCGGCGAGTGGGATCGGGTGGCGCCGGGCTGCGTCGGCGAGAGCGACGAGCACAGGGTCGTCGGCGGGTGCGGGACGGCCCTCCTCGATCGCCTGCACCGACTCGCGGATGGCGGCGAGGGCGCCCAGCCGCTCAGGAACCGGGGCGTCGCCGTCGCCGACGTCGTCGACCCGGCGCGCAAGGGCATAGAGGGCCGCCATCGCGCGGCGGCGCTCGGGGTCGAGAAGCCGGATGCCGTACGCGAAGTTCTTCGCCTCGTGGCGGGTGATCTCCTCGCAGCGATGGTAGGCGGTGGCGAGGTCCATCTACCGTTTCGCTCCTCTCCGCTCGCGGCTGCGTCCGAGCCTCCCGGCAACGCCCTGGCGGCCGAGGACGGCAAGCGCGTGGGCGGCGACAGCGCCGTGACTGGCCTTCACCGGGCCGCTCAGCACGTCGTAGCCGGACCTCTCGAGCGCGCTCAGCTGGGCATGGCCACCACCGGCGAACCCGCTCACCGCGACCACCGCCGGCCAGCTCCGGAGCGCCCCGACGAGCACCTCGCCGCCGGCCAGCATCGACCGGGCACGCGAGCACTCGAACGCGACGAGGCGGCGCAGCGCTGCCGTGGCCCGTCCCGCACCGTCGCGCCAGGTGGCTGGTGCCTCGGGATCGACCGAGAACCGGGCGCAGTCCTCGACCGGCAGGTAGACCCGCCCGGCAGCGGCGTCCTCGGCGAGGTCCTGGAGGTGCTCGATGATCTGCAGGCTCGAGCAGACAAGGTGGGACCATCCCGACAGCTCGGCATCACGGTCCGGATCTCGGCCGAGCTCGCCGAACACGTGCAGCACGAGCTGGCCGACCGGGTCAGCAGACAGAGTGCAGTAGCCAAGGAGGTCGTTGAAGCTGTTGTAACGGCTGACCCGCTGGTCCGTCCGGTTCGCCTCGATGAGGTCGGCGAACGGTTGCCGGGGCAGCTCGCACCGCTCGATCGTCATCGACAGGCGCCGGAAGACCGGAACGGTGGCAGTGCCCTCGAACGCCCGGTCCAGCTCCTGCTCAGCGGCCGCGAGGGCCTCCAGCCGAGCGGCGCCGTCCCCGTCGAGCTCGTCGCCGAGATCGTCGACGAGCCGAGCGAAGGCGTAGACGGCGAGCAGGTCCTCCCGGTGGCGCCGGCGCAGCAGCCGCAGCGCGACGGGGAAGTTCTCGTCCGCCGCCTTCGCGCGCAGTGCCGACTCGCCCGCAGACGGGTGGGCCAGCGCCGTCACCGCCGCCTCCAGACATGCGACGCGACCGCCAGCGCCGCAGCTGACGGGAGGGCGATCTGCGATCCACCCGCCTCGAGCTCCCCGTCCTCCCCGAGCCCGTCACGAGGGCCGGCCCCGGCAAGGCCGTGGCGCCGGGCGGCCTCGAGCACCGAGGCGGCGATGCCGGGGCCGTCGAGGCCGAGGGAGGAAAGAAGGTCGTCCGGGCGGCCGTGGGGGAGGTGGGCCGACGGGACCCCAAGGACGAGGTGGCCGGGGCCGAGACGGCCCGCCCGGGCTGCTTCGGCCTCGGCGAGCGAGACGAGGTAGGCGCCGGCCCCCCCAAGTGAAAGGCCGTCCTCGGCCGTCACGACTAAGCGGGCGGCGGCCATCGCTTCGACGAGGTCAGGGTCGGCCGGGCGGATCACCCTCGGGTCGACCACGACGGGGCGAAGCCCGCTCGTCGCCTCGACAAGGCCGGCCGCCTCGACACAGGCCCGGGCGAGCTTGCCGATCCCGACGATGACGAGGTCGCCCTCCCCGTCGTGCAGCACCCGGTGGCGCCCGGGCCGCCCGGGAGGGCCGAGGGGGGCCGGGGAGGGGGTCTTTGGGTACCGAAGGAGCGAGGGGCCGTCGTAGCTGACCGCCTCTTCCAACAGCGGGGCGACCTCGGCCGCCTCGGCCGGGCAGTAGACCGCCACGCCCGGGATCGACAGCGCCGAGTGCAGGTCGTAGATGCCGTGGTGGCTCGGGCCGTCGTCCCCGGTGATCCCGGCCCGGTCGGCGACGACGGTGACGTGCTCGTGGTGGAGGCCGACGTCGAGGTTCCACTGGTCGACACAGCGCTGGAGGAAGGTCGAGTAGATGCACACGACCGGGTGGAGCCCCTCTCTCGCCATGCCGGCCGCCGCGGTCATGGCGTGCTGCTCGGCGATGCCGACGTCGAAAAAGCGCTCGGGGTAGGCCGCCTCGAAGCCGAGCAGGCCCGTCGGGCCGGGCATGGCGGCCGTGATCGCGACAAGGCGGGGGTCACGGGCCCCGAGCTCGACTAGGGCGGCTGAGAAGGCCTCGGTGTAGCTCTCTCCCCCGGGGCCGTCCGGGGCCGGGACGGTGTCGGCCGCCGCCGGGTGGGCCGAGACCTTCAAGTCGTGCAGGCGGGCGACCTCGTCCTGCTCGGCCGGGGCGTAGCCCTTCCCCTTGCTCGTGAGGAGATGGAGCACGATCGGCCCCGGCCAGGCGGCCGCCCGCTCGAGGGCCTGCTCGACCTGGGCGAGGTCGTGGCCGTCGAGCGGCCCGGTGTAGCGCACCCCGAGGGCCTCGAAGAACACGTGGGGCTCGACGACTTCCCGGAGGGCGGAGGTGAGGCTGCGGATGGACCGTTCGGCGACTCGCCCGACCACCGGCACGTCCTCGACCGCCCCTTTCAGCGCTCCGCGCACCCGCACGTAGCGAGGGTCGAGCCGGAGCTGGGTGAGCGACCCCGAGAGCCTCGAGATCGTCGGGGCGTAGCTGCGGCCGTTGTCGTTGAGCACGATCACGACCCGGGAGGCCGAGTGGCCGAGGTTGTTGAGGGCCTCATAGGCCATGCCTCCCGTAAGGGCCCCGTCGCCGACGATGGCGACGACGTGGCGGCGCCGGCCCGGGGACTCCTCGTTCATCGCGCGGGCGGCCGCGATGCCGTGGGCCCACGAGAGCGCCGTCGAGGCATGGGAGTTCTCGATCACGTCGTGGGGCGACTCGGCCCGGTTCGGGTAGCCGGAGAGGCCTCCTGCCTGCTTCAGGCGGGCGAAGCCCTCCTTTCGGCCCGTGAGGATCTTGTGGACATAGGCCTGGTGGCCCGTGTCGAACAACACGACGTCCTCAGGGGAGGAAAAGACCCGGTGGCAGGCGATCGTGAGCTCGACGGCCCCGAGGTTCGAGCCGAGATGGCCCCCGGTGCGGCAGACCGACTCGACGATGAACGAGCGCAGCTCGGCGGCAAGCTCCTCGCACTCGGCGATCGAGAGCGCCTTCAAGTCCTCCGGCGAGGAGATGCGGTCGAGGATCATTGCCTACCTGCAAGCAAGTCGAGTGACCAGTCGGTCGCTCTGTTTGTGCACATGGTGGCAGAACCCTACCGGGAGCGTCAACGACCGGGTCCCCGCCGCCTAGCCCGACCGGGCGAGCCGGTCGGCGTCGAGGAGGGCTTAGTTAGAGCGCGGTCTCGCCCGGGAAGAGCTCCCGGTCGAGCAGCGGCGTCACCACGACCCTCCGGATGCCGCTCACGATCGCCCTCTCGAGGATCTCCTCGGCCCGTGCTCCGGCCGGCCCGCTCGCGCCGGCAAGGCGGCGCCGAACCGTCCGGTAGAGCGAGGTGAAGACCTCGCGCAGCACCCGCCCGTGCCCTGGGCGGCGCTGGGCGGCGAGCGCCATGAGATCGAGGATAAGGGCAAGGTTCGGCTCGAGTGCGTCGACGAGCGCCTCGTGCGCCTCGTCGGCGGAGACGCCGCCCTGCTTGCTCGCCGTCGCCTCGTCGAAGCGGTCCCCCACCATGGCGGCGACCTCGCGGGCCGCAGCGAAGAACAGCTCCTCCTTCGCGGCGAAATGGCGGTAGAAGGAGCCCTTGGCAACGTTTGCCGCCTGGCAGACGTCGTCGACCCTCACCTCCGCGTAGCCGCGGCGCGTGAACGCATCGACGCCGGCCCGCAGCAGCCGGGCCGCCGGGGACGTCCTGCCTCGCGTCCGGGAGCTCGCCTCCACGAGCTGCTCCCACATCTCGGGCCGGAAAGCGCCGCCCTCCGGCAGCTCGAGCAGCTCGGGCAGGATGGTGCGGATCGCTTCGACCGGGAGCTTGCGCCGCTCCTTCAGCAGCTTCACGAGGCGCAGCGCCTCGACGTGGCGCTCGTCGTAGAGGTGCCGGTTCGGTGCAACCTGGTGACCCGGAGGGACGAGCCCCGTCGTGATGTAGTACCGGATCGTCGACGGCGGGAGGCCGCTTTCCGCCACGAGCTCCGACATGCCGAACGTACGGCCCACTGACGGTCGCACCACCTTGGACAGTAGCCTTGACGCAATGGCACGCGTCGCTGTCGTCACCGACTCGAGCACGTGCCTGCCTGCCGAGATCCTCGACAAGCTCGGGATCATCACGGTCCCGGTCACCGTCCACCTGCCCGGAGCGGACGGCGTCGACGGGTCGGACCAGCTCTCGCACCGCATTTCCCAGGCCGTGGCGCGTGACCAGTACGTCCGCTCGACCCAGCCCTACATCACCGACTACCTCGCCGCCATCGAGGACTCAGGCTGTGAGGACGTCGTGATCGTCACCCCGGCGATGGAATTCGCGGCCATGTTCCGCAACGCCTCGCTCGCCGCCGAGCTGACCTCCCGGCATGCCGCCGTGGTCGACTCCCGCACGGCCGCAGCGGGTGAGGCGCTCGTCGTGCTCGCCGGTGCTGAGGCGGCGGCGGCCGGAGCCAGCCTCGCCGAGGTGGTCGAGACGATCGAGTCCGCCTCGCGCCGCGTCGACCTCGTGGCGACGCTCGCCACGCTCGACCCGATCCGGCGCAGCCACCGCGTCCCCGCACCCCTGCTCAGAGGCTCCGCGTTGCATGGCGTGAGGAGCCTGTTCCGCATGCGGGACGGCACGGTCGAACTGCTCGGAGAGGTCTCGGGGGAGGAGGAGGGCTTCGCTCGCATCCGGGAGGAGTACGAGCGTGGCCAGGGCCGCGACTCGGAGCGCTCGACCGTCTTCCACGCCGACAGCCCTGAGGCAGCCGAGCGCCTGAGCGCCCTGCTCGGCGAGGTGGACTTCGTCTCCGGCTTCTCCGCTGCGATGCAGCTCCACACCGGACCGGGAGTGATCGGGGCCGCCTGGCTGCCACGGCCGTCCCACCCCGGGCCGTAGAGCAGCCCGTCGAACATAGGTGTCGCCCCCGTTTCGAACGGGTAGCTGACGGTGGAATCTGGTGCGAAGCGGTAGCCTTTGGTTCCGCGCGGGAAGGAGCACGGTGAGGGCCGACGACCCACCGACAGGACTGAGCCGAACGACGATGGCGACCCGTACCGGCGCGCTCCAGCCCACCTACGGCAGTGGGGGTGAGCCGACGACGTCGACGGTCGTCACGGCCGAGATCCCCGCGGTGCCGGCAGGCCCGGGGTATGGCGTCCTGCTCCCCGACGGCTCCATCTGGTACCCCGGATCGCGCAAGCGGCTGCCGGCGCCCCTCCCTTTGCGCGTGGCCGTCTGGACTCTCGCCTTCCTCGTCCTCATCGCCGGCGCAGCCGACCTCATCATCCGCACCCACCCGAGCTGGGTCGATCCACTCCGCCGCCACATCAACCCTGCCGTCTCCACCTCTCTCGGAGGCGGGGGCTCAGGGTCCCACACCTCACCGGGAGCGGGGAGCTCGCCGGCAGCCGGCACCGTGAGCCTCTCGCGAACGAGCCCGCAGCCGAGCGGCATGCCGGGGGCCACCACGGCGTACACGGTCTCCGGGGCCTCGACCTTCGAGGTGGCGGTGAAGGCGAGCGAGCTCACGTACATGAAAGCCTCCCACCTCGTGAACGGCCAGGACTCCGGGACTCCTCTCTACGTGGGCTACGTCCAGCCGGGCCACACCGAGACGGTGACGGCGAGCGGGCCGGTCGACGTTCAGGTCGACGCCGGGGGCACTACGGTGAGCGTCCTGGCGGGCGGCAGGCAGGTCGGCACGGCCGCCACCCCGCCCTACGTGCCCTGGGACTTTTGGTTCCTGCCGGCGACACGTTCCTGAACGAGCCACGACCGAGCCGACCGCGACCCCCGAACCGCCTTCCTCCCCGAGATGACCGACGCCGCCCCCACCCCGATCCGCACCGACCGCAACCTCGCCCGCCAGCAGCGCTTCTGGACCCGCCAGGCCGTCTCCTGGGACCACGGCGCCGGTAACAACCCCGGTCTCGTGAAGGTCGTGAAC
>Ga0209061_1001217_pt1 | contig 45567 bp, 42 predicted proteins | sample Coa_R1_10_FD_187157 | JGI IMG/M metagenome (GOLD analysis project Ga0209061, IMG submission 187157) | Surface soil microbial communities from Centralia Pennsylvania, which are recovering from an underground coalmine fire - Coalmine... | ecosystem: Environmental > Terrestrial > Soil >...
GTTTTTTGGGAATATATCCCACTTTAGACCACAGAAAGCGGTGGGTGAATTATTCTACCTGCCGCTTTCTGTGGGAAGGCCGAGTCTTCATTTGCCCTGCTGCCTGGTAGAAGACGAGGCCGGGTGGGAAACTTCCTCGATGGAGGTCGCAGCCCCGGAGGTGGGATTGATACCGACAGCTACCGCTCCGGTGTCAATCTGATCTTCGCTGATATAGCGCTGGCCGCGCAGGAGCGAGGCGACCGCAGCGATGATGCACAGGACGGTGGCAAGGTAGAAGACGGCGTGCAGACCGGTCATGAAGGGGCCGGAAATGGTGTTCGGGAAAAAGGTCTTGCCAGGCAGGAGCGCCTGGCTGGAAGCCGGCAGGGCGCGCAGCACCTGTGGCGGCAGCAGCGTCGCCATGGGGTTATAGCCGAGGAAGGCAGCGAAGAGAGCCGCTGTCGGCGGCAAGTGCGAGATTTGATTGGCTACGGATGCCGGTACACCCGCGCCCGTGAGGCCGCCGAAAAGCGCGCCAGGCAGGCCGGAGGCCAGACCGATCGTGACAATGGTGAACAGCAGACCCATACTCAAGACGGTAGCGGCGTTCTGGCAGGTTGAGCGCATACCAGAGGCTGCGCCGCGCTGGGTAGCCGGGACGCTGTTCATAATCGCCGTCGTGTTCGGCGCGGCAAACATGCCTTGCCCGATACCGAGCACGATGAGCACGATAGCAAACAGGACGTAGTTGAAATTCGCCGGGAAGAAGGAGAGGACAATAAAACCCACTGCCTGAATAGCCATGCCCAGCGTTGAGAAGGTACGAGCGCCAAAGCGGTCGGAAAGGTAGCCACTGAGCGGCCCCATCGCGATAAAGCCAATCATCAAAGGCAACATGTAAATGCCTGCCCACAGAGGCGTCTCTGCGAAGCTGTAGCCGTGCAGGGGCAGCCAGATACCTTGCAGCCAGATGATGAGCATAAATTGCAGGCCGCCACGTGCTACACTTGCCAGGAAACCACTGATATTTCCTGCGGCGAACATACGTATTTTGAACAGGCTCAGGCGGAACATCGGCTCACTAACGCGCAGTTCGATCCAGACGAAAGCGGCCAGCAGGATCACGCCCAGCACCAGGGAACCGATGACGAAAGGATTGCCCCAGCCCATCGAAGAGGTCCCATACGGCTCAATACCGTAGGTGACGCCGAGTAGCAGGGTGGTCAGGCCAAAGGCAAAGGTGAGGTTGCCGGGCCAGTCAATCTTCCTCGAACCGGTCAGCACTGCCGTCTCGCGCAACATCAGATAGGCCCAGACGGTACCGAAGAGACCAAATGGCACGCTAACCAGGAAGACGAGCCGCCAGTTGACAACTGCCAGCACACCACCCAGAATCAGGCCAATGATGGAACCCAGGATAGCGGCTATCTGGTTGATGCCCATTGCCAGCCCGCGCTGGTGTGGCGGAAAGGCATCGGTCAGGATAGCCGTGCTGTTAGCAAAAAGGAAACCTGCACCAACGGCCTGCACCAGGCGGAAAATGATTAATTCAAGCGCGGCAGTATTACCGGAACCCGGCGTAACGAACAGCAGAATACTGCCGACAATGTTCTGACAACGCGGAGACAAAAAAAAGAGGCTCCCAGTCTTTGTGGGAGCCTCACGATGATCAAACCTGACTGCTATTATGCCAGAGCGTTGATTACCTCTCGCGCACGACTTAGAGCTTCGCGGCGCACGTAGTAATAAGCCCAGAGACCTTTCTTGCGACAGTCCACCAGCCCGGCATCCCGTAAAATACGCAGGTGATGCGAGATCGTCGGCTGCTCCAGCGTGAAGCTCTCCACAATCTCAAAGACACACACCTCCCCTTCATGGCGGCTCAACAGGCTCAGAATGCGCAGGCGTGTGGGGTCGGCCAGAGCCTTGAGCAGGCGAGCCTGCGTCACAGCTTCGTCCTCAGTCAGAGCAGGCGCGAACTTCGGGCCTATAGGGGCAATAGCAGTCTGACGATTCAAAACACCCACTGTTGTGGATGACCCGGTGGCTCCATTGCGGTCCACATTCAGATTATTCATCGATACCATTTCTTCTCCTTCCATCCTCCCAACCGGATGCTCTCTTCTATTTCTTTGTATTATCTCTGGGGGTACACCTACATCCATTATACTGAGATATCCAAATGTGAAGGGGGCATAATCCCAAAAGTCATACTCTTCAGTACGAGAAAATGCCAGAGCGCGCTCTGGCATTTTCTCGTACTGAAGAGTTATTTACTTCTTTTCCATTGGTCGGACTTGCAGATGCAGTTCTTCCAACTGCTTCTCATCGACGGGGGATGGCGCATTCATGAGCAGGTCGATGGCGCTCTGCGTCTTGGGGAAAGCAATCACTTCGCGAATGCTCTCCTCGTCGGCCAGCAGCATAACTAGACGATCGATGCCAAGAGCAATGCCGCCGTGGGGAGGCGCGCCGTACTCGAAGGCTTCGAGCATGTGGCCGAACTGCTCCTTGATCTGCTCATCATTCATGTTCATGAGCGAGAACACCTTGCGCTGTAGCTCTGCGACGTTGATACGCACGCTGCCGCCGCCGATCTCGTAGCCATTGCAGATGATGTCATACTGCTTTGCCCGAATGGCCAATGGATTGGTGTCGAGCCGCCCGATATGAGCCTCGTCCATGCCGGAGAAGGGATTGTGCTCCGCCTCGTACCGCTGCTCCTCTTCGTTAAAGTGCAGCAGGGGGAAGTCAACGACCCAGCAGAGGGCCATCTCGTTCGGGTCGATCAGATTCAGGCGTTCCGCCAGCCGGACGCGCAGGCGATAGAGCACGTCGTTGACCACTTTGGGGCTATCGGCGACGAAGAGCAGGAGGTCGCCCGGCTCGCCCTGGAGGCGGTCGATAATGGCCTGCACTTCTTCCGTGGACATGAATTTCGTCAGTGCGGATTTGACCTCGCCTGACGGGCTGATCGCCAGTGAGACCAGTCCCTTCGCGCCGAGCATGCGCGCAAATTCAGTCAGTTCCTCGATCTCCTTACGGCTGTAGCCAGCAGCGCCGGGAACACGTATCCCCTTAACCATGCCGCCAGCCGCGAGGGCATTCTTGAAGACACCGAAATTGCCCGCCACCGCGAGATCGCTAACGGGAACCAGAGGCAGGTCGAAGCGCAGGTCGGGATGGTCGGTGCCATAGCGTTCCATGACATATTCATAGCTCAAACGCGGGAAAGGCACCTGCTTAATGCGTTTGCTGGTCGTCTTCTCGATCAGGAAGATCAACAGGCCCTCGATAAGGGACATGACGTCTTCCTCGGCCACAAAGGACATTTCCAGGTCAAGCTGCGTAAATTCCGGCTGGCGGTCTGAACGCTGGTCTTCGTCGCGGAAACAGCGAGCGATCTGGAAGTAGCGATCCATTCCGGCAACCATCAGCAACTGTTTGAGTTGCTGCGGCGACTGTGGCAGCGCATAGAACTCGCCGGGATAGAGACGGCTTGGCACAAGATAGTCACGCGCTCCTTCCGGCGTACTTTTCATTAAGATGGGTGTCTCGATTTCAAGGAAACCACGCTCATCGAGATAGTCACGTATGGCCTTGACTACCTTGTGGCGCAGAATAATATTGTCGCGCATCGTTGGACGGCGCAAATCCAGGTAGCGATATTTGAGCCGGAGAGATTCTTCGACCTGGATGTTATCAGAAATGGGAAACGGCGTGGTGCGCGCCGGGTTGAGAATTTCGATCTCATCGGCAGCCACTTCGATAGCACCGGTGCTCAGATTGGGGTTCTCGGTTCCAGGCAGGCGATGTACCACTGTTCCAGTGACCTGGACGACATATTCGGAACGCAGCGCAGAGGCGACACTATGCGCTGCGGAAGAGCGTTCAGGATCGCAAATGACCTGTGTCATACCATAACGGTCACGAATATCAAAAAAGATCAGTCCACCATGGTCACGGCGGCGATTGACCCATCCCGCCAGCTTTACCTGCTGCCCAACGTTCTCTGCTGTCAACTCTCCGCAGGTATGGGTTCGATATGCAACTTCATAATTCACACCAAAAACTCCTTGTGTATTGCAAAAAAGATGATCTCCAGGGGAAAAGGGATGCGCGCGGCAAATGTTTGCGGAACCGGTAACTCATCCGGTTCCGCAAACATTTGCCGCTCTTTGTACCATGTAATATTACTACCAATCGGCCCTATGCACAACTCCCCTTGAAAGCACTGGGATCGAGGGAAACCAGACTAAGGGAAGAATTAGTTGCCTTCTGAGACGCTGTCTGGGTCAACATGTAGATAGGCAAACCCTTCGGGTCGGTGACAACATTTCTCATATTGGCGAAAAAGTTGGTTGAGACATATTGTTGATTGAGCGCCACCGTTACGCTGCTTCCCCCTGCCACCGAGCCACCGTTGCCTGTGCTGGCAGTAGCGGTAGGAGTCGGGGTCGGCGTGGCAGATGTGGAAGCACTGATCTGCAGATCAAGCAGGCGATTATTGGCCGGATCAACGACGTAGAGATGAGGCTGGGTCTGGCCGCTCACCGCACCCGCCGTTAACTGTGATGCATCCACCACATTGAGAGGAACATTTCCACTTTGCGTAGAGGCCGTCACCGTAGGAACTGTCATACCGGCATGGAACTCACTGGCAGTCACTTTCAAAGGAGTGGCAATAGAATCGTGAACCAGGACGCTGATAGGAGCAGGATTTTTCACATTCAATTGTAAATTCCAGATCGTGCCACCTTGCAGCAGCAAAAATAACTCGTGATTGGGAAAAGCGGCCACGCTGGTCACCGTGGTGGAAGCCGCAAGGGGGAAACGCGTTTCGTTGGCACTGAGCGTGTTGTTGGCGCCAACGGTGTAATCCAGAATGACGATGTTGCTGGAGCTATTGGAAACGGTGGCAGTTTGAGTGAGTACAACATACAGATCATTACCCCAGGCTGTCATCAGTGTGGGCTGCAGACGTCCACTTTGAACGTCACTATCAGTTACGGGCAGCGTGGATTTAAGGGTACTTTGACCGGGCAAAAGCAAGCCAAGTTTATACCCATTTTTATTCGTGCTCGGCTCAGAAGTGAGCAGGAACAGGCGGTTATTGTCGCCCGTGATAGCAAGCACATTTGTCCCGTTGGGCAGATTGAGCCGACTGACGAGGCCAAACTGGTTGCTAATCTGATACAGACCGCTATCGTTGGCACGGGTATAAAACAGAGTACCCTTGTTGCCCTGCATAGCGACGGCGGCAAGAGACTGCGGCACGGCATTGGTACTGCCCTCATTGATTATGCCGACCGTGGGTTGGGATGCACAGGGCAAAATAGAGATTTTCGACTGTTGATTATAGTTCGTAATCGCCTGCTGGACCGCGCTCGTCAGGTTTGTTTGCAACAACGAGTTGACGGTTGTCTGTTGATCGCTGCTCAGTGTATCTGATTGCAGGCCTTGTAAGATACTCTGCGCGTGGGATAGATCCTGTAAAGCGGCTGCCCCGTTACTGCTGCTCACGGACTGAGCCTGTGTAATCAAAGCACGAGCCTGCTGAATAGATTGAGCCGTAGTATCCGAACGAGCGCCCAGGAAATAATAAGCGCCAGTGCCAACGAAGGCGACGACCAGGAGGATACAGATGGCAAGGCTTGGATATAACAGGCGAGAGCGTCGGGGGGAAGGCGCTAAAATGGGTTGGGGAGCGGTAACGCTATCAGCGAGAGGCGAAAGAGGGCCGCTGGAATAACGCAGGGGTGCGCTGGGAACACGTCCATCGACGGCACGTGGGGCACCAGGTTGCACACCCGGAAGCATACCCAGTATAGCTGTATCCTCACCTGTCTCACGCCCGCCCACCCCAACAGGATGCCGCACACCGGGAGGTTCTACACCCACTTCTATGACGCGAAGCACGATAGCGGTAATGTTATCCGGGCCGCCGTTATTATTTGCCTGCTCGATCAGATGATAAACACTCTCCTGCGGAACATACTGCTCCACGATGCGCCGTATCTCATCATCGCTTACCAGACCGGAGAGACCATCGGTACAGAGCACGAGCGAATCGCCTTCCTGAAGCTCTTCGGTAAAAACATCGACATCAACATCTGCCTGCGTCCCCAGACAACGCGTAATGACGTTGCGCTGCGCATGCGTTCTGGCCTGGTCATCGGTCAAAAGACCGGCGCGCACCTGTTCCGCAACCCAGGAGTGATCCTGTGATACCTGCTTCACCTGACCGTGGCGCATAAAATAGGCGCGACTATCCCCAACATTGGCAATATAGGCCATATTCCCGCGCAAGACAGCAGCCACGCAGGTTGTTCCCATGCCACTACGCTGCATATTTTCTGCAGCACGCTGATGAATCAACGCATTTGCGCGCTTAATCGCCTGTAGCAGCGAGACGGCGACATCCTCATTGTCATCCTGGTAATATGCATTGCTCACCGTGTCAACTGCTATTTCGCTTGCTACCTCACCCGCTGCATGGCCGCCCATACCATCGGCCACTATGAACAAGGCACCCTTCCTTGCCATCACCTGCGCATCCTTAGGGATGACATAGGCCATGTTATCTTCGTTATGTTCGCGCTTACGTCCAACATCTGTTAGCTGTGCAACATCGAGACGGAGTTGTTTGGCCAACGCGATTCTCTCCCGTTTTTAGTCGCTTTTGCTTTCGCCCTTGCCCCATCAGATACGTACTACATAAGATGTAGTCTACATATCAGGCAGTTGTTCCAACTTTAGGGTATAATACACCGCCACAGAGAAAAACGCAACGGAGTATGCCTTTGGTATATGACCTATTTCTCTGCTAACCTGCTGTTGGGCCTAACGAAATCACTAAAGCTGAGTATACTCCTTCTCAGGCCAGTGCGCAAGGCTTTTTCAAGCGAGAAATTTCAGCACTGGCGAAGAAAGTATGGAGCGCGAGCATCGATAGGACTTCCTGCTCCATTTGCCCTGAAAGCTTAAACTTCTTCGTTCAAGAAGAACAGGTTATGGTAGAGGCATTAAGTGGCTTCACTAAAAGGCCCAGCCTGTTACCTGTTGAATTCATGAGACGTTATATGGCAGTGAGGAGATGAAGAAGCATGCACGTCGGCATCAATGCGCAGTTGCTCTCCTACAGTCAGAATTACCGGAATGGAGGCGTGAGCCGTTACATCCGGTCTCTGCTGACAGAGCTGGCACGGCAGCCGGGAGAGCACGAATATACCATTTTTACGAATGGGCAGGATGTGGTGGAACGCCTTGCAGCCTACCATCCCCAGATTACCTATGTGCCTGTCTCATGGTCGGAAGAGCGGCCAGCAGCACGGGTGGCATGGGAACAGTTCGTGCTGCCTTCGCTTATCCGGCAAAAAGGCATCGATGTGCTTCATTCACCGGTAAATGTGCTGCCAGAACTTTTACCGCGTTCGTGCGCCGGGGTGATTACGCTGCACGATCTGGCATTTCTGCGCTTTCCGTACGTGCTCACACGCCCGAAACGGCTGTACCATCGCACATTCACCGTGCGCAGTCTGCGTCAGGCGACAATGATTATTTCCGTCTCGGAAAGCACGCGGCAGGACGCTATTGAACTGGTGGGCGTTGACGCGGAACATGTGCGGACTGTGTACCCATGTATTCAGCAGCATTTCTCGCAGGAAATAGACGCGAGAGCAATCGACGGATTCCGGCAGAAATACGGATTAGAAAGTGGCTTCTTGCTATATCTCGGAACACTGGAGCCACGCAAAAATATTCCCACCCTTATCGAAGCCTACGCACGACTTCGAGAGGTGCAGCAGCGAGCGGAAAAATTAGTACTGGCGGGCGGTAAGGGCTGGCTGTACAACGAAATCTTTGACAGAGTACGGCAATTGGGATTAGAATCAGTAGTGATTTTTCCTGGCTACGTGGCAGATGAGGAACAGGCGCTCTGGTATCATGCTGCTTCAGCTTTTGTGTATCCATCCCTGTATGAGGGCTTCGGGCTGCCGGTAACTGAGGCTCTGGCTTCTGGTACTCCAGTTGTCACTTCAAATGTTTCGAGCATGCCGGAAGCAGGTGCGGGTCTGGCGCTCTGCGTAGAGCCGCATGATGTACAGGCAATGGCAGAGGCACTCCATCAGGCGCTGACAGATCAGGATTATCGGCAGAAATGCCGCGCGATGGCAAGCAGGATAGCCGAGCGATTTTCAGCCCGGCGTATGGTCGAACAAACACTTGCTGTTTATGAACAGGCAGCACAACTCCATGCGTCGAATAAAAACTTTCAACGAACTTCATACGTTCATTAAATAAGCATAATGTGAACTTGAACAGATTTCTGAACTGAGATAAGATGAGAGCGAAACCGTGAATAGAAGCGAATTTTCCAGGCTGGCCAGTACCGGCACCAACCTGCCAACAGATACCGACAGGACAGGTACCCTGGATATTTCCAGAGGGGCCACCGGTCCGATTATGGCGGCTATCTCTAAACGGCGTTCTCACCGCCGTCAATGGTGGATATTTGAACGTATCGCTATGCTTATTCTCGATGCGTGGCTTGTAAGCGTCTCCTTCGAACTGGCTTACTACCTGCGTCTGTATCTTATTTCACAGAATAACTTTCTCACCAAACTTCTCAACAACATTCGTGATAACGTGATCGATACGAACGGGCCACATGGCAAAGCGGTACTTGCGCCTCTCAGCAATTTCCAATCGCTCCAGATTGGTATTGTTATCGGGCTGATTATCATTTTTGCCTTCCGTGGTCTGTATAAATATCGTCTCACGGGAACCTGGTTTCGCCAGGTATGGACGATTGCCAGTTCCGCGACCATCGGCCTCGCCTTCCTGATTACCTACTATTTCGTTGTACAACCAATGGCTAGCTCTCGCCTGCTGGTGCCGTTCGTGTGGGTTGCGGCCGTTGTCCTGCTATCAACAGGACGCCTCATCGTCGGCTTAGGCATGGGCATGCTGTACCGGCTTGGCATGGGCGAGACACGCCTGCTCGTTGTTGGCTCCGGGCGATTGGGCAAGATGGTTATGCAACACATTGCCGCCAATCCCAGTCTCGGCTACTCGATTGTTGGCTTTCTGCACGACATGAACGAGCCACCCAGCGATTTCGGACGCTTTAAGATGCTCGGCGCATTGGAAGACCTCGATCTGGTGATTCGCTCCATGCAGATAGATGAGGTTATCATTGCGCTGCCGTCTCGCCTGCACGAGCAGACGATCAAAAGCGTGAAACTGTGCGAGCGGCTGGGCGCATCATTCAAACTTATTCCCGACCTGCACGAATTGAGCCTGTCACGTATCGATATGGCGGCCATCGAGGGCATTCCTCTCCTCAGCATCAGGCAAAGCTCGCTCAATCGCTGGCAGCAGGCAGTCACACGCTTCGTAGATGTAACCCTCTCCTCGCTGATCCTGCTACTGGGTATTCCTCTCTGGATATGCATCGCACTGGCGATTCGCCTCGATTCCCCTGGGCCGATCATCTACAAGCAGACTCGCATTGGCTTGAACGGCAGACCCTTCAAGGTCTACAAGTTCCGCTCGATGTATCAGAATGCCGATCAGATACTGGCAAACCTCATGCAATACAACGAGGCGCAGGGGCCACTCTTCAAGATGAAAGATGACCCGCGCATCACGCCAGTAGGCAAATTTCTGCGGCGCACAAGCTTTGATGAGTTCCCACAATTGATCAATGTTATTCGAGGTGAAATGAGCCTGGTGGGTCCGCGCCCTCCACTACCACAGGAGGTCGCGCAATACGAAGAATGGCAGAAAGGACGACTGGCGATCATGCCGGGTTTGACCGGGCTATGGCAGGTGCGCGGACGCAGTGATTTGAGCTTCGATGAGGGCGTACTGATGGACCTCTATTACATCTCGAACTGGTCACTGCGCCTGTATTTCCAGATATTGCTACGTACCATTCCGGCTGTATTACGTAGAAGAGGGGCTTATTGATGAAAGTTGCGCTGGTTCACGATTATTTAAACCAGATGGGCGGCGCGGAGCGCGTGGTAATAGCGCTGCACCAGATTTTCCCAGACGCGCCGCTCTACACATCGATCTACGACCCAGAGAGGGTTGACCCGGTCTTCCGGCAGATGGATGTTCGCACGACGTTCATGCAGAAGTTGCCGCTGGTGACAAAACACCACCAACCCTATCTGCCGTTCTACCCTTTCGCGATGGAAAGCCTGGATCTGCGTGGCTACGATCTCGTTTTAAGCAGTTCCAGCGCCTTCGGTAAGGGAGTGATTACGAAGCCGGAGACGATGCATATTTGTTATTGTCACACGCCGATGCGCTGGTGCTGGAATTACAGTGAGTATGTCGAGCGCGAGCAGTTGGGGAGTATAGCACGGCGTGTTTTGCCGTTTATGATTACCGGCCTGCGCGTCTGGGATCAGACCAGCGCCATGCGCGTCGATCATTTTATCGCCAACTCGCCGGTTGTGGCTGAGCGCATAGCCAGGTATTACCGCCGCGAGGCAGTCGTGATTCCTCCGCCGGTGGAGGCTCAGCGCTTCCCTTTCAACCCGGCAACACAGCCAGAAGAGTATTTCCTGATCGTTAGCCGTCTGATCCCCTATAAGCGCATCGACCTTGCCATTGAAGCCTGTAACAGGCTTCAGTTGCCGCTGGTCATCATTGGCAGTGGTCGCGACGAGGCACGCCTGCAAAAAATGGCCGGGCCTACCATCCGCTTTCTGGGGCGGCTCTCCGATGAGGAGGTGCTTCACTACTACACACATTGTCGCGCATTTCTCTTCCCCGGCGAAGAGGATTTCGGCATTACACCGCTGGAGGCACAGGCCTCGGGTCGGCCTGTTATCGCCTACGGTGCGGGTGGCGCGCTCGCTTCCGTTGTCGAGGGTGTCACCGGTCTGTTTTTCCATGAGCAAACAGCCGAGAGCCTGGCAACGGTGCTGGCCGCCTTTGACGAGCGGCAGTTTGATCCACAGGTAATTCGCAATCATGCATTAGAGTTTGATTTGCCTCGTTTCCATCGTCGCGTCCTGCAATTTATCGAGGCAAAGATGAGCGATCGCAAAGCAGGTTCATTGCGCACACCGACCAGCGAACTGCTGCGGTAATCTTTTTATCTATATCACGGAGAGAAAGGCTTAAAAGAGTGGAACTACGCACCTACTGGGCCATTATCTGGAGACGTATCTGGCTCGTCGCCCTCGTTGTCATCGTCGTAGCTCTGTACGCGGGCTACCAGTATTATCATTTGCGCAAAACCCCCGGCGCGCTGACCGCATATCACTCCAGTGTTACTATAGAGATCGGCTTGCAAAATAACCTGCCAGCCACGAACAATCAGGCACCCAATTACTCGGATGAGCTAAACGTTGCAGCCACACTCGCCGATTCGCTGGCAACGGGACCAACGCTTACCTCAAGCGAGTTTGATAGCGCGGTATCCCGGCAAATTAGCCAGGATAGCGCACTCATTGCTCAGCACTATGGAACCAATGCCGACCTGGGCGACTGGCAGAATGCAGGTGCCATCGGAGGCGCATTGTCAGCTACTTCGCTTCATAATCTCGTCACTGTAACTGTGACGTGGACAACGCCAGCAGGAGCGTGGGCTATTGCCAATGCGGTAGGGGAAGTCAGCGTTGCTCACCTTGGCGACTACGTCAATTACACCGCTGGTAAAATTACAGCGAGCGAACCAGCGGTTTCAGCAACAGTCATCAGCAATGCGACACCCGCCAGCGCAGTGCCGGGACCAGAGAGTAACAAGAAGACATTTTTGTTGCTGCTTTTGCTGGTAGGGCTGCTCATCGGTATCGCTCTGGCGTTTCTGGCCGATTACCTGGATGATCGCATCCGCGACAAGAACGAAGTGGCACAACTTTTGCAATTGCCTGTTTACGGCGATATACCACGCCCGCCCGTCGCAGGCAAGAGCGAATCGGTACGCCGCTAGTGATCATCACCATCATCATGGATGGTAATGAGACAAAAAAGCTTTTCGGGGCTTACGTCTTGACAGTATTCTCGTAAAGCAACTATAGTTAACAATGTTGACGGCGGAGATATTCCCGGTATCATCTCCGCCTGTTTTATGCATAAAGTGGAGAGGAGTTTCCTTTTGAGCATTCGTTCGCACGAGCAGGTGGCGCTGCTTACAGATTATGACGCCAACTCCGCTTACAGCGAGGCATTTCGTACACTCTATGCCAATATTCGCTTCAACTGGAATAGCGAGAAAGACAGGTTGCTCACGCTCCTGATCACGACGCCTGCCTCATTTGCAGGCCACACAGCGGCGGCAGCGAATACGGCCATTGTTGCCGCGCAGAGCGGCACCTCCGTTATTCTTGTCGACGCCGACTTACGCGAGCCAGGCCTTGAGCAACGTTTTGGCGTTGGGCAGCACCAGGGACTTTCCGATTTGCTGGAAGAAGAAGAGATCACACCGCAGAAAGTGGCTTCCTGCTTGCAACAAACCTTCATTCCTGGCCTGCGCTTGCTTGGTGCAGGCAGCAAAAGTGGGCCAGCCGAACTGTTGCACCTGACCCGGCTTGAAGCTGTCTTCTCCGGCATACGTTCTTTGCTTGCCGAAGAAACCGCTCCAGCTATCGTTATTTTTCACAGCGCGCCCGTACTGCTGGGCGCAGACGCATCAATTCTCGCGGCATTAGTCGAACAGACGCTGCTGGTTCTTGCTAAGAATCGCACAACGCGAGCGCAGGCAAAACAGGCACAGGAACAACTCGAACGGGTACATGCCCATCTAGCAGGAGTTATCCTGCTGGATATATAGCCAGAGAGATATGTATCAATAGCAAGAGAGTAGCTGGCATAGCTCTGATAGAGAAAAGACGAGGAGGATCGGTATGCAGGGACCACGAGGCAACGAAAACGGGTCAGATCGACCTTATGCCCCGCGACTTGCTCCAACTAACGGAACGGGTAAGCATCGCCCAGTGCCCCGGCGACCACCAGGCATGGCGCGAATCGATATCGAGCATCCCCCTGCAACTCCTCGCGTGGCACGACCGCGCCGAGAGAACCCGAAGCCGGTCAACCTGCGGCGGCGGATTCTTATCCTGGCTGCTATCTTCGTCTTTTGTGTCTTGCTTGCATGCGGTTTTGGTTTCGTGGCGTTCAACCTTATTTCAGCCACGAATGCAACATCAGGAGCAGCAGCCACCAGTGCGGATTTTCTGCAACAACTTGCCACCCGTAACTATGGACAGGCATACGATGATCTGGGTGCCAACATTACTGTCGAAACAACACAGGATCAATTTACGCGGGCCGCGCTGCTCGACGACAAATGTTACGGCCAGGTGATCAATTACACAGAGGTTCCCAACAGCGCGGCAGTGCAAAACAATACGCAGGTCTATCGCTATAACATCAAGCGTAGCAAGCTCTCGAAGCCCTATCAGCTCCAGCTTACCCTGCAGCAAGATAACTACGGCGACTGGAAAATCACCGACTACGGCAGTGACCTCGGGCCCAAGGTGCCTACGTGCTAACACACAGCAAGCGCTGGCTTTGCATCCTTGCAGGGGAAACGGCCTGTCCGTAGGGGCGATGCCTCGCGCTCGCCCGCTGAGACAAAGCCACCAGGAGGGCGAGCGCGAGGCATCGCCCTCAAGGATGGATATCCTATGCATTACATTCTTCCATTTTCCACCTGTTCCCGCACAATCTCTTCTCCAACCTGAATCGCCTTGCGCCCGGTGTACGGTGCGCACAATTCACCAGGCAGCACAGCATACGGATCTAGCAATGAAAAGAGGTATGCTATGCTGTTAACGACATACAACCTGGCAAAAACATATGGCGCGATTACGGTTCTCAACGATGTTTCGTTTGTCATCAATGCTGGCGACCGCGTGGGCCTGGTGGGTGGAAATGGTGTCGGAAAAACCACGCTGCTGTGGGTACTGACGGGTCAGGACGTACCCATGCATTTCACCTCAACGTAAGCGCCCATACCCTACGATTTTACCCACCAGTTGTTAAGAGCATTATCCGTTAGATAGGCCAGACAAATCAATACTTTTTTCGTCCGCCCCACATACGATGGCGTCGGTTAATTGTAGGGGGCGAATATGGTCAAAAAAGTTCTTGCCCCTGGCATTGTACGATTCTTTGACGATGCCGGGCCGATAAGCAGCCTGCTCTTTGCGCCCCCTGCCCAGGATAGTGGTGTGCCTGCTGTAGCCATAGAAGGCAGGATTGGTGCCACCGAAGAGCACGATGGTCTTCAAATGGTTGCGCGGCATGTAATACGGGTCATCGTCCGGCGCGAGACGCTTGCGGGCGACCGCCAGGTGCATGAGGCCAGTATCGCCGGTGACAAAGAGGTCCGTCTGATCGAGAAAGGCGGTAAGTTCCAGCAGGCCTACTCTGGGCGCGTGAGGTCGCAGGAAGACACGACCGGGAAAAAACGAATGCAGGCGCTCCATCAGGTTCTGTGCCGCTTTTTTGTTGGTGTAGCCTGGCAGAATATAGGCAATGAGGTTGGGCATAGCACGCAGGGCATTGGCAATTCCCTCGGCCAGCAGGTTTGTGGGCGGTCGGGTCACACTCGAGGCTGTATCGGGAGCGACGACAAGCAATTTGCTCTCTTCTGCGGGAACCTTCGCCAGCGCTTTGATGGTCTCCACAGCGGCGATAGCGCGCCGCACATGGACTGAACCAAGATAGAGAGAAGGGATTTCACCGGGCGATGGCGTTGGCAGGAGATCGTCAAAGTATCTGTTGACGATCTGGCGTGCAAGAGTTCCAATAGGCATGTCGGTAAATGAGCGCAGTGAGAACATATCTTTGCCAAGCTTCAAAAGATAGGGATACATGATGGGCGTGGCCAGCTTGTAGAAGAAAACCGGGGCGAACATACCAGGGAAAATTGCTTCATAGCGACGATCACGCAGGAAGTGTACCAGTTGTGCCGTCTGTGCATCCATCACCACGCCTTTGAGCCACGTAGCAATCTCAGGAGGAGGAAAGAGCGCTCTCTGCGCCCGAATAACACGGTTCACACGAGGATCGTGCTGAAAAATTTCGGCCTGTATATCATTGCAGAGCACATCTATAGCACCATAGGCGGCGGGATCATTTTCGATAATTTGCTCAACTGCACTCAATCCGACCGTCACAGCATCACCAATACCGACATACATCGTGACAAGATAACGAGACCTGTCCACCCTATCCACCTTGCCCGCCTCACTCACCACCACTCCAGCAATACGCTTTATCAACTCATCAGTAGAAGGGGCCTGTTCTTCATCCATTGATCGCAAGATACGACGCTCCTTTACACAACAAAAATTCGTGAACAACACTCCTTATTACGCGCCTCACGGCAAAAACGAAACAAAAGTTTGTGGTATCATGCAAAACAGCTTGAGAAGCAGGGAAAATGAAGGACTTTCACAACCAGTACAAGCCACAGAATCTCGCAGGCGCGCAATTGATTGTACGCGCTGCCAATAATGAGGCTTTACCAGATAATCCGGTCAAATTGCCAGGGCCGATCCAGCGGCGCCTACAACTTCCCTGCCTCAGCAAGTGAGGCGGCGTGGAGAATGAGATTGCGCACGCGAGTCCCGAAGGCGGAGAAACGCGGGTCTTGCGTCTGGCCACGTTTCCAGCGCACATAGATCTGCTGCAAAATGACGGCCAGCTTGAAATAGGCAAAGGTCATGTAGAAGTGCATGGACGAGAGGTCGCGCCCACTCTTGCGCGCATAGAGTTGCATGAACTGCTCACGATTGATGAAGCCGGGATGATGCGTAACGACAGGCAGGATACTACGCAATTCTTCAGGATCATCCCCCGTCACCCAGTAGCTGAGAGAGATGGCAAGGTCGAAAAGTGGATCGCCGATGGTTGCCATTTCCCAGTCCAGCACAGCAACGGCCCTGCCGAGATCCTGTTCAGCGAGGAGCATATTGTTCAGTTTGAAGTCATTGTGAATGAGCGTGGGAGCCGGACTGGCGGGGATGTTTGCGGCAAGACAGCGCGTGAGCGGCTCAACCTGGGGAATATCGTCAGTCTGGGCGCGGAAGTAGCGTTCAATCCATGACTTAACTTGCCGTTCGAGGAAACCAACCGGATGACCAAGTTCGCTCAGTCCAGCCGTCTGCCAATCGATAGCGTGAATCTGGACCAGCGTATCGACAACAGTTTCAGAGATGCACTGGCAGAGAGCATCATTGACGGTAACGTCGGGCGGAAAACTATCGTTGAGAACGATGCCTTTGCGTCGCTCCATGACATAGAAAGGCGCACCTAAAATAGAGAGATCGTCGCAGAACACGTAGGGTCTGGGTGCCAGAGGAAAGACAGGCGAAATCTTCTGCAACAGGCCCGCTTCGCGCTGCATATCGTGCGCTCTGGGCGGCAGTGGGCCAAAGGGCGGACGGCGCAAAACCCCTTCCCAGTCGCCAACCCGTAACAGATAGGTGAGATTTGATGCTCCTGACGGGAACTGGCGCACAAATAACCGGCCCTCACCGAGACCCTCTACATGCTCGCGCAGATACGCCTCTACCTTTTGCAGGTCAAATTCTTCTCCTGGGCGAACGGCAATAGTTTCTTCCTCAAGCTCCATGCATTGTGCTCCCATCCAACAGGCAAATAGCTATTCCTCCAGATTATACACCAAAAAGTTGAGGCGTATCTACTCCAGAGGCCAGGCCGTTCGTTTCCCTTCAGTGATTCCGTTTCTGCTGCCACTGTTCGCGGATGGCAGCGATATCGCGTCGGAGAGCAGGATTAGCCGACAACGTGCGATCAATCTTTTGCCAGGCATGGAGAACGGTCGTATGGTCACGTCCGCCGAAAAGCTGCCCGATTTCGGAGAGAGAGGCCTGAGTCTCCTGGCGAATCAAGTACATAGCAACCTGGCGCGGCAGCACGATATGCTTATCGCGCTGCTTGCCACTTATCTCCTCAATGGAGATGTGATAGTAGGCGGCTACCACCTCGGCAATTTGCCTGCCATACTGAAGCGGTGGTTGAGCATTATGCTGTGATGGAGACATGTCAGTACGTACTACATTCATGATAAGTTCCGTTTGGTGCAACAGGTGAGCTGCCTGAACACTCCACCGCACCAGCAACACGTGGGGCCTGCCCTACCGAGTTTCGCTTTGCTTGCGGGCAAAGCGGCGCAACCACCGGATCAGACATGAAATGCCCTCCTTTGTGAAAGGTTTCTGCCCGTTTTCTTGCCTGGCACGAGCTTGTTAATTAGACGGTTTCTTGCTCTAAAAAGTAACATATTGATCAGTTTTAGAAAGATATTCTTAAAAAATATTCTATAAAATGCCTCTCAATAGTATATAGTCTAATGATATAAGAAAACGACTCTTTAAGAGAAATCAACCCGTGGAGACACAGGAATTCGGATATCGCATTTCCCATCGAGCATGAGAACATGCTATACTGATTAAGAAGCCGATAATGAAAGGAGCAGGGTTTGTTGGAGTGCAGAGTAGGATGCGGGGCGTGTTGCGTAGCCCCGTCCATTTCGTCGCCACTACCGGGCATGCCCGGAGGAAAACCGGCAGGGGCGCGCTGTATTCATCTGACGTGGAATAACCGCTGCAAGCTGTTCGGAAAACCGGAGCGCCCCACCGTTTGCAAGGAATTGCAACCCTCCGAGGAAATGTGCGGACACTCAGTGCGAGAAGCATTTATTCACCTTACCTCTCTGGAACGCGCGACTGCTCCTACCAAAAAGTCACGTTGATCTACCAGCACGGGGCACAGCCAGCACAACGACACAGCAACCGAGGCCGTCGGAAAGGCAGCTAACTAATAAGAACTATACAAGCGTTTACGGGAAAAGGCAAGAGGAAAACGTCCTGTTGTCAGAGAGCTGCACCGGCCAGGCACGGTGGTCGGTGCGGCTCTCTGACAACAGAGAAAAGTACTGCTAGGGTTGTGGCAGGTACGGACCGGTGATGCGCTCGAAGTTCGGGCGATAGCGCGTGGGGTGATAATCGGCAGGGTCGACGCGGCGGGCCGGGTAGTCCTTGCCGGGAATGTCGGTCACGACAAATGCGCCACTGCGATAGGCAGCCATGACGCCATGCATCCCCGCTTCAACCTGGCTCATGATCAGATTGGCGTAATAGATAGCCATGTGCTTGTCATATACCTCTGGCTCGCCACTACGCAAAAAGTAGGTCAGGTCGATGGGCAGGAAACGAACGCCCGGCAGGCGCTCGGAGAGCCGCTCGGCCAGATATTCTGCCACATTGACCTTCTTGCGATGACCGTAGGCATCGGGCGGGCCAACCTCCGGTACGGGCATGCCCAGATTAGCCCCCTCGGAGAGTACCACAGTAGAATAGTTGCGCGGGTTCTGCCGATCTTCGACGATCAGTTCGGCCAGTTTATCGACATTGACGGCTACTTCGGGAATCAGCACGCGATCCACCCAGGCAACGATAGCGGTTTCAAGGGCGGTGAAACCTGCGTCACGGCCAAACATGCGGAAAAGGATGGTCTCACTGTGAGAACCTGCTGTGGAACGGATGCGGCCAATAAACTCAGCCGCCCGGCTGATGGCCGTCTGGAAGCCGATGCAATACTCAGTGCCGGGCACGTCGTTATCCATCGTCTTGGGAATGCCCCAGACTGGAACACCCTTTGACGCCAGCACAGCTCCGTAGCTCAGCGTATCATCGCCTCCGATGACGACAAGGCCATCCAGTTCCAGGAAGCGCATATTCGCCAGCACTTCCTCGGTGAGATCAACACGCTCCTCCGGCGCGTGACCTTCACCATACGAGGCCAGATAGGGGGGCAGATCGGCGACTTTCACCCTGGCAGGATTGGTGCGCGTCGATTGTAGCACGGTGCCACCCTGCCGGTCAATCGTGCGCGTATTGCGACGAGTCAGGGGCAGGATGTAGCCACCTTTCCACGTCGCCGGTACATCCGGGCGAAATATGAGCGCTTCGAGACCACGCGAGCGATCCAGGTATGTAATACCTTCCCAGCCCTCTCGAATGCCATACACGCCGATGCCCATCTTTTCCGCCCGGTAAACCAGCGCCTTGATAGCCGCATTGAGACCGGGCACGTCTCCACCGCCGGTCAGCACCCCCAGGCGACGAATTGGATGTGATATATGTTCTGGCATAAAATATCCTTTCTTACAAAGCAATTCAGGATCGAGCTGAATAGTTCCATGAGAAAGAATACCACAACTTCCCGGCATCCAACAGTTCACGACTCCTCTGTCATCGCAATTTGAGACAAGGCTGTGATAATATGTTTTGGAAAAGGACTTTTTTATGGCATGTCAGTGCGGATGACGATGCCGTCGCGCCCGAAGCAACCTTTCCCTGCCCGCACTGTAGTCAGCCTGTCCCAGAGATCAGCATGGCCCATTTTTCCTTCAATAAGCCTGAAGGGGCCTGCCCAACCTGCACCGGGCTGGGCATCATCCACCAGGTCACCATCCACGGCGCTCGCCAGCACAACCTCCAGAACATCAACGTGCGCCTGCCGCCGGGCTTGCTGATTGCTGTAACGGGAGTATCCGGCTCGGGCAAATCCTCGCTGATCTTCGACATCCTCGATCGCACCATGCGCCAGCGCCTCTATGACGCGAGCGACACGCCCGGAGAACACGACACCATCGAGAGCTACGCATATCTCGACAAAATCATCACCATCGACCAGGGACACATCGGGCGCATCCCGCGCTCGAATGCTGCGACCTCTTCCGAAACGTTCACCCCGATCCGCGAAGCATTCGCAGCCACCCCCTGAAGCGCGTCGCCGTGGACTGACCGCCCGGCATTTCTCTTTCAACGTCCCCGGTGGGCATTGCGAACGCTGCGAAGGCCTTTTAAGCCTCAATGTACTAGCCGCAGCAGCTTCACCGCATTTTCCTTTAAAATCAGTGGTCGCACTTCTGGTTTGATGGGGATTTGCTCGAAGTCGGCGAGCCAGCGATCAGGGGTTATCATGGGATAGTCGCTGCCGAAGAGCATTTTGTGCTTGAGCAGGGTGTTAGCATACTGGATCAGTTGCGGCGGGAAGTATCTGGGCGACCAACCAGAGAGATCGATGTAGACCTGCGGCTTGTGCAGGCAGACCGAAAGCGCCTCATCCTGCCAGGGAAAGGATGGGTGCGCCATGATGATCGGCATAGCGGGGAAATCGACCGCGACATCATCCAGGTAGATCGGGTTCGAGTACTTGAGGCGAATGCCGCCACCACCGCGCATGCCCGCTCCGATGCCGGAATGGCCGGTATGAAAGAGGGCCGGTAGCCCCGCTTCGGCAATTACCTCGTAGAGGACATAGGCACTACGGTCATTGGGGTAGAATGCCTGTACGTTGGGATGAAACTTGAAGCCGCGCACGCCGAAGTGTTCGATGAGGCGGCGCGCCTCACGCGCGCCCATCTTCCCCCTGGCCGGGTCGATGCTGGCGAAGGGAATAAAGACGTCCGGGTTGGCGGCAGCAGCTTCGGCCACCTCTTCGTTCGGCACTCGCACGATGCCGGTGGTGGATTCCATATCGACGGGGAAGATCACACAGGCCAACCTGCGCTCGCGATAGTAGGCGGCGATCTCCGGCAGCGTCGGCTGCTTTCCCTCGTTCTTGAAATAGGTGGTCGATGCTTCGCGCGCCTCTTCTCCCCAGCCATGCGCTTCGGGGACGCGCTCCGATACCTCGGCGTGGACGTGCGTGTCAATCGCCACCAGATTTGCTATGTCCATAGCCATCTTCCTCTCTTTCCAGGCCAATCAACCCATGCGCTCGCGTTCCATCTCCTTAAGCACGCGTCGCAATATTTTCCCCGACGGATTTCTGGGAATGGCATCGATATATTCTATCTCGCGCACGTGCTTGTAAGTTGCAAGTTGAGCATTGACCCACGCCATCAACTCGTTTGCCTGTTGTTCTTCATAGCCCGCCCGCAGCACAACAAAGGCTTTGGGAATCTCGCCCGCCTCCTTATCTGGCCTGGCGACAACCGCCACGTCGGCGACGGCGGGATGCTCAAGCAAGAGCGCCTCGATCTGGGCCGGGGCAATGCTGAAGCCCTTATACTTAATCATCTCCTTCTTGCGGTCGGTAATGACTACGTAGCCATCCTCGTCGCGCCAGCCGATATCGCCGGTATAGAGCCAGCCATCGCGCAGAGCCTCCGCCGTCGCTTCCGGCGCCTTCCAGTAGCCCTGCATCACCTGCGGCCCCCGCACAATCAACTCGCCCTCTTCGCCCACGCCCAGTTCAATAGTGCCGGTCTCGATATCCACAATTTTCTGCTCCGTATCGTGAATGGGCAGGCCGATAGTCTCCACTTTCATGAAGCGGGGATTGTAGACCGGGTTGGAGTGCGTGCCAGGCGACGCCTCGGTCAGTCCATAGGAGGTCATGACCGGAATGTTGGTGAGCTGGGTGAAACGCTTCGCCAGTGGTGGAGGCACAGGAGCCGCGCCGCACTGGGTAAAACGCACAGTGTGCAGGTCGTAATCGTGCAGCGTGGGCCAATCATTCAACACAGCCAGCACCTGCGGAACCGAGTACAGGATTGTGATGCCCTGCTCCTGTATCAGCCGCAGGCAGGTCTCAGGCTCGAAACGTTCCATTAGCACTGCCCTCGCACCCGACAGAGCAGCGCAGCCCATCAGCATGATGCCGTAGATATGGTAGAGCGGGACAAAGATCAACATGCGATCATCAAAGGTGAGACGAGCCGTTGCAATCGACTGGACAGCATTGTAGACGAGATTCTTATGGCTGAGCATGACGCCCTTGGGCAAGCCCGTTGTCCCACTGCTGTACGGCAGCGCAACCAGCTCCTCCTCACGTATCTCTCCAACGGCAGGAGAAGTAGCCGGATAGCCTCGTATCAGGCGACTAAAGGAGAGCGACTGCGCGCTCTCTTCACCGGCATCCACAACGATGATATGGCGCAATGCAGGCGTTTGAGGCAGTACAGCCTGCACTATTGGCAGCAGGTTCGCCTGCACCACGAGAGCCACCGCCTCGCTGTTGCTCAACTGGTAAGCAACCTCGCGCTCCCTGTATGATGGGTTCATAGGAGTGGCAATCGCGCCGATGCGGGTAATAGCAAACCAGCTAATCAGGTATTCAGGCCGGTTTGTCATGAATAGACCCACAATCTGCCCCTTCTCAATGCTCAGATCGAGCAGGGCATTGGCGAATGAGTTCACCAGGGCATCCAACTCGCGGTACGTCAGGTTGACATCCTTGAACACAACGGCGCTATGCTCCGGGTAACGTTCGGCAGTGCGAGCCAGCATCTCGGCATAGGGATACGAGGGATACGAGAGCGAGGGACGAAATAACTCCATCGGCAGGCGAACCTGAGTGGGTTGCGTGGAAACAGGTTGATCGGCCATGCGCTTCTCACTTTCCAATCAACTAAGTAAACGGACAAATAAAAGGCAGCCCCGACGTTCTCTCTTCTAGAGGGTAAACGAATTGTTCAACTACTACGAGCATTGTAGGAAACATTCTAAATGTTTGTCAAGCAAATAGCATGTATGCTATTGAAAACCTGTTCCCATGTCATGCTTCGCTCTCGCTCAGAATGACATGTGTGGTCAGCTTTATTTTATGGCAAGCCATGCAAAAATGGACTGAATATGTCATGCTTCGCTGCGCTCACAATGACATCCCAGGGGGTCTTTCCCATAGCATGCGAAATGAGTTCCATTTTATTTCCGTTTAGAAATGCAACAAAAAGAATGCGTTGCTAACAAGGACAAGAAGTCGAAAAAATCCTGGCTTATTGACAGGTTGCCCTTTCCAAACTATACTTGTTTTAGCAATTGGCACACATGTTCTAACCTCTGGCGCTACGTTCGTTCTGCATTACTCTGATGAATGAGGAAAAGATTATGGCGGACACGACAGCTTCCGTTCCGGTTGTGAGGGTTGCTTTTCCGGGCGCATTGCGCCAGAAGGTGGGCAACAAGGCCATTGTGATGGCCGTAGGACATACGGTGCGCGAGGTCATTGATGATCTTGAGCAGGCCTATCCGGGCATGCGCTTCCATCTCTGTTTTGAGACAGGCGAACTGCGTACCTTCGTCAACATTTTCCTCAATGCAGAAAACATCCGCTACCTGCAGGGGCTAGATACGCCGCTGGTTCACGGAGCGACGCTCCACATCTTCCCTTCGGTTGCTGGCGGCTCGCTCTAGCTCTGGCAACTCTTTTGTTTGCTACAATTTGATACAAGGAGGATACCTATGGCTCAACACCTGATTTACCCATCAGGGACCGTCGTGCTGCTGGTGGGAACGAAGAAAGGCCTGTTTTTGCTCTCATCGAAAGACCGGGAAAAATGGGAGATCCAGGCGACCACGCTGAAAAATAGCCGCATCTTTTTCGCCGCCCTTGACCAGCGCCAGGGCATGCGCCTCTTCGCCGCCGACAACGGCGATTTCTTTGGCACCTTCCTGCGCTACAGTGACGACTTTGGCGAGACATGGCAGGAACCCCGGCAGGGCATCCAGTTTGCAGAGGATAGCGGACTGAAACTCACCAACATCTGGGTCATCGAGCCGGGCCGTTCTACGGAGCCGGGAACAATCTACGCAGGCGTTGACCCGGCCAGCCTGTGGGTCAGCCACGATGATGGCGAAACGTGGCAGATTAACGAGGCACTGGCAACCCATCCCACGCGCACACAGTGGAATCCCGGCGCGGGCGGTCTCTGCCTGCACACCATCGTTGCCGACCCTACCAACCCTGATCGCATGTGGATAGGCATTTCGGCGGTGGGCTGCATGCGCACGGACGACAACGGGAAAAGCTGGGTCTTTGCCAACAAGAACACGCGAGCCAGCTTCCTGCCTGATATTTATCCTGAATTCGGGCAGTGCATTCATCGCTTTGTACAGCACCCGACGCAGCCGGATGTCCTGTACCAGCAAAACCACTGCGGCATCTACAAAACTACCAACGCGGGCAATGACTGGACAGATATTCAGGGCAATCTTCCCTCGGAGTTCGGCTTCCCCATCGCATTAGACCCGCATAACCCTGATACGGTATTCACGATTGTCGAGGAGCCAATGGGACGCTTTAACACGGGGGATCAATTCAAGGTGTATCGCTCGCAAGAGGGCGGCAATACCTGGGAACTGCTCACCAACGGGCTGCCCGAAGGACAGGGAGTGAAGCTCGGCGTACTGCGTCATGGTATGTGTACCGATACCGTCGACCCCTGCGGCGTCTACGTCGGTACCAACACCGGCCAGCTCTTCGCCAGCCGGGACCGTGGCGATAGCTGGAACCTGATCGCCGATTTCTTGCCATCGATCTACTCGGTTACGGCGACGGTTCTTAGTTAGGAACGCGCTCCGCCTTTCTGGTCACAAACCGCATGGCGCTGAATTGCGTGGAGATAGAGCAGATTTTGTTGTCCACTACTCCTGCCTCTTGTCCGGCAGCAATCAGCGCTTGCTGGTTGATGTAGCCAGGATGGCCCCGTTTGGCAGTGAGCAGCCAGATGCCGCCATTGGGTCTGAGACGGTTTTTCCAGCGTCTGAGCACTGCCGTAATGTCGGTCCGCTCGTCGACGAGCGCGAGCACAATATCAACCATCTCCTCAGACGCAGCAGGAGGTCGTTCCGTGCGTGCAAGGATGCGTTGGCGCAGGTCATTTTCGATCTGCCCTGCTCCATGAGCAAAAGCGACGGTCTGCCCTGGCTTGATCTCCAGTTTGTCCAGTATATCCCGCTGGCTGTAGTCTTTTTCCGGCACATCTCCTCCTCTCACGCCTGCTTATCGATATCCTTATCCGCCTCTGCGACCTGACTTCGAGCAGGTAGCCTTAACCATTCAGGGGAAGGACTCCAGCTTATCGCAAGCACACGCGCCGGGTGATCAGACTCCGTTGCCATCACGCTGACCGAGGCATTACCAATAACAAAAGCGCGAGCGTGTTCCAGCTGCAGGCCAATATAGTACGCAAGCAGCACCTTGATGACATCATCATGTGTCACAAATGCCGGGCAGCGACCTATGGAATCGTTGCTAAGCCAGTGCTGCATAGCAGCCACGACGCGCTTTTGCAGTTCGGGAAACGACTCCACGCCCGGTGGGGCAATCGTTGGATTGCGCACAAAGACCCGGCGGGCCGGGTCATTCGCCAGCAGCACCTCGCCAATCTGCCCCGCCCACGGACCAGAGTTAAGGTCCATCAGCTCCGGGTCGAGTTGAATAGTCAGTCCTCTGCCCTCGTTGAGATAGTCCGCGGTCTGAACAGCCCGCTCCAGTGGGCTGCTGATAATGGCGCTGATGGGCAAGGGGCTCAACGCCTCGGCCAGCCGCGCTGCCTGCTCTCTCCCCAGAGCAGTCAGTGGAATGCCGGGGAGTTGTCCGGGCAGGCGATGCTCGACATTCCAGGTCGTTTGTCCGTGCCGAATCAGCAATACCAGGCGTTTCATCGTTGTTTGCCTTTCCTAGTGCTTCACCTCGGACCCGCTAAAGGGAAGGAAATCCGGGCCATTGACGCGCCGTATCGTCTCCTCTTCTCGTTCCCAGATGCGGTAAGCCGCCTCGACAACCTGCTCCGCGCATTCATCGGGAATATGCACCACGCCATTGATGTCGCCGTGCAGCAGATCGCCGGGCCGCACGCGCATCCCCGAAATAGTTACCTCCTCGCCAACACTGACACAGACGGGGTTGCCATGCGAGACAACCAGCCCGGCACAGAAATACTGGAAGCCGCCCAGCGCACGCACCTCCTTCGCGTCGCGCAGCCCTCCATCCGTAAGAATGCCAATCGCACCGAGGCGCTTCATGGTGGTAGACATCACCTCACCGGCATGACACGAATGCAGACGGTCAGGCCCAACATCCTGCATGACCACGATAGCCGGTTTGGGGGCAGCGGCAAGCAGTTCGTACAGCCGGTTAAAGCCGATGCCTTGCCTGCCCTCCGTCGTACTATCAACGGTGCAGGTGACAGCGTAGCCCACTGTCGGCGGCAGCTCCGGGAAGATACAGCGAATGTCATACCCGACATAGCCCGCCACACGCGGACGCACATTGAACGTCTCGATAGCGTTAGAAATAGTGGGACTGTCGATACGGCGCAATGCGCTCAATTGCTCAAAACTCAGCCTTACAACCATAAAAATACTCCTCCACAAGAATTTTCATCATCCCCCACCCGGGTCGACTGGGGATGGACAATTACCAGGCATAGGCTTCCGGGGCCTGACCACCGGGGCCAGGGAATATCTGGTCGAGCCTTTCCAGAACGTCCGGCGTCAAGGGAATCTCCAGAGCGTGTACTGCATCATCAAGCTGCCTGATCGTGCGCGGGCCGATGATCGGGGCGGTGACAATAGGGTTGGCAAGCAGCCATGCCAGAGCAATGGCGGCAGGTGGCTCCCCTATCTGGGAGCACAGCGTCTCGTATTCCTCCAGCTTCGCTCGATTCTTCTCGATCTCTTCCTGCTCACCACTCCCGGAGCGCCTGCCTCCCTGCGCCTTCTGCAACGCTCCGCCAAGCAGGCCCCCGGCCAGAGGACTCCAGGGAATAACGCCCAGACCATACGCCTTGCAGACCGGCAGCACCTCAAGCTCGACGGTACGCGCCAACAGATTATAGAGGCTCTGCTCGGAGACCAGCCCCAGGAAGTGGCGATGGCGGGCAATCTCATTCGCCTGCGCAATGTTCCAGGCGGCAAAGTTGCTGCTGCCAACATAGATAATCTTGCCCTGCTCGACAAGCACCTCCATCGCCTGCCAGATCTCCTCCCACGGCGACAGACGATCGATGTGGTGCATCTGGTAGAGATCGATGTGATCAGTCTGCAAGCGTCTGAGGCTGTTCTCGCTGGCCTGACGAATGTTGAGCGCCGACAGCCGCGACTGGTTGGGCCAGTCCCCCATCACACTGTACACCTTGGTCGCCAGCACGACCCTCTCGCGCCGACCACCACCCTGCGCGAACCAGCGGCCAATAATCTGCTCGGTGACGCCCTCGCCTCTCTTGCCGCCATACGAGTTCGCTGTGTCGAAGAAATTTATGCCAAGTTCGAGCGCACGATCCATAATGGCGAAGCTCTCCGCTTCGCTCGTCTGCGGCCCAAAATTCATGGTTCCCAGACACAGCCGACTCACGAGTAGGCCTGTTCTCCCAAGATGAGTATACTCCATAGATAAGCTCTCTTTCCATTCATTTCATCAGGAAACGTATCAGCAGGCCGGGTTCAATCACATCCCCGGCCTCCATCTCTCTAAATGACCGAAAAGGTGAAAGGGATGCTGCGCGTCCCACCATTTCTGCATATTATACGTCCAACGAAGGATGGATGTAGCTCATGGGAACCAGCCGGTAAGAAACAGAAGAAGCTATCAATACTCTCAAGAGTGTGATATGCTTATACTAGTCAGGCCGTGCAAAGGGACTTGCACTCGCAGCGAGCGAACGAATACAAAAGGTTAGTGGAGGGAATCATGGAGGTTCAGGACAGGAGAGTCAGACGCACACAGCACCTGCTCGCCAAAGCGTTGATCGCATTGACGCTGGAAAAAGGGTACGAGGCAGTAACGATCCGCGACATCACAGAGCGCGCCGATGTCGGCTACGCCACCTTTTTTCGACATTACCGTGATAAAGATGAACTACTAAAAGATGTCTCGGACGTTGTGCTGACCGAGCTGACCGACCTGATCGTTGCCATTACCGATACTGATACGACAATGGTTGGAACGCTACTGTTTCGCTATGTGCAGGAGCAGAGCGAAATTGTGCGCGTCCTGCTACACAGCCATGTCCTGCTCGATCGTATCACTGAAGTGGCCACGCAAAGCATCGTCAAAGAACACATCGAGCCGCCTGAGAGTGTCATTCCCCTTGAGATCGCCGCTTACCACATCGTGACCTCCTCTATCGCCCTCGTCCAGTGGTGGCTCGATCACCAGATGCCCTATCCCCCCGAACGCATGGGAGCTATCTACTACGAACTTATCATACACCCAACGAGTGAGGCAGTTTTCTCTTCGTGAATCTTTCTGGCCCGCAGCAATGATCTAAGCTCCTGATTTTTCCATTTCTTTAAGTCCAGGAATGGCGGAAAGGGCGGCTCGCTTTTTATGATATACTGAAGCATAATTTTGGCGGAAATTGAGAAGAAAGAGATGCTGATGAGCAATGATGAGATGCATACACTTGACCAACGATTGGAACAGGTTGCTCGCTTTTCACTGCTAGATGCTCTTTTTGGACGCCGCTCGCGTCGTTTTGGCTATGGCATGGCGATCCCTTCCGGGCCGTTAGCACACACCTCTCACCATGATCCTCTACCGCTCGATGACCTTGAACGGGCGCTGCTGATTGGTGCCGCGACGGGCGTGACGGGCTGGAATTTTGGCATTCCCTTCACCGCGAATGAAAGGGATGCACTGAGCAACTATAGCCTGCGGCTGACCGGTCGCACCATTCCGTCTGCCGCATCAATCGGTACGAGCGAACTCTTTTTCACCGATGATAGCGGCATCTACCTTGTGCGTACCCGCGACCTGACGCCTGAACGGCTGCGCGCATTTGAGCAGAGTGACGATATCATCCGTATCATCGGCGTCTCGCAGATGGCAACGACACAGATCAGCACACAGCGTTTGACGCTGCCGCGAGAAGCGCCGCATTACGATGAGCACAATTTCTGGAACAGCAACGTGCCCGGCTCTACACTCTTCATGCCTGTCGGCGACGTGGGAGAGCAATTGCTCGCGCTGCTAGCGATGTATGTCAGCAACGGCTATACCCTCTATGATGACTACACAGGAAGGCTGGGCGGCAGGCTGGAGCCGTTTATCCGCGCAGGAGTGATTAGCGATACCCCGCAGATGCGCTTCGCCCTCTCGCATATCGAGCAGGTGGCCTACTCAACTGTAGCGATGGAACTCGCCTTGATTTGCCAGAACATTGTGTTGATGATGCAGGCTATCGGCCTGGGCGGCTGGATGTACACCGGAATTTTCCCCTACAGTGTGCTGGGCGCGTTCGCTGACGAAGGAGTGCCGGGTCTCGGCTTCCGTTTTATACGGCACGAGGGCTGGACCACGCCCAATCCTATAGGACTTGACGGCTACTACGAATCGGTTTGCCCGCCGTATGTCACTGATATGTACGAGGCCGCACAGCGGTTCGCGGAGAAAAAATTTGGCCCCGGCGGCACATATGATCCGGCCACAGGTGGGCCATACCTGAGAAGCAATGAGATCAAGGCAACGGCTCAGCCATACACACAGGCACAAATTGACTGCATCGGCGAAATGGCGCAGCACATTTACGGCACGTATGGGCGTTTTCCGGCGCGCTATCCCACGATTCTGCTGCGGATTTACGCGCAGGCGCACCACCTCGAACTTGCCTATTATGACCGGTTCTTTGGTCAGGAAGCGTATCTGCAAACACACAAAGAGCACATGGAACGCTGGCATGGCATAAAAAACGGTTCCTACATGGCACCCTGAGGACGGAGGAGAATCCCTTGCGAGCCTGATGCCCGATTGATAGCCTCGGATTCTTCGCTGCCCTCAGAATGACACGCGAGCGTGCTTTTGTTTGCTAGAGCGGCATCTCTTCACAGAGATGATAGAATAGTAGCATGCATGTACCAATCTCGCCAATGGACAGGCAAATTAGAGGTGACAAATGACATATGTGCAATACCATGCCGAGCCGGAGTTGAGAAATCCCGTGTTGGTGGCCGCTTTTGGTGGGTGGAACGACGCGGCAGACGCGGCAACAGCGGCAGTGAAAATTCTCAGTGACCGCTGGCACACGGTAAAACTGGCTGATATCGAGCCGGAAGATTTCTTTGTCTTTACTGAAACTCGTCCGATCGTTCGTTATGTTGATGGTATCGAGCGCTCTATCACGTGGCCAGTAAGCCAGTTTTCGGCGCACCAATCTCCTTTCATGAACAGGGATATCATCCTGTTCCAGGGTTCGGAGCCACAATTGAAGTGGAAGACATACACGAAACAATTTCTTGCGATCTGCAAACATTATAAAGTAACAGAAGTTGTTTTGCTCGGTGCTCTACTGGCAGACATTCCGCACTCGATCACAGTTCCGATTTCCGGCACAGCCTCGAATGGCGATTTGCGGGAACGCCTGCAAGACATGGATGTGCATCACTCGCGCTACGAAGGACCGACAGGGATTGTTGGCGTGCTTCAGGATGCTTGCAGGCGTGCAGGTATTCCAGCGGCCAGCATCTGGGCTGCCGCGCCCCACTACCTTGCCGCGACGCCAAACATCAAAGTTACGGCTGCTCTGCTGACCTACCTGAATGTCTTCCTCTCGCTCGGCCTGGACCTGAGTGAGATTCAATCAGAGGCCATCCGTTTTGAAGAACAGATTTCGGCACTGGTAGCACGTGACCCGGAAGCCAGCGCCTACGTCCAGAAACTGGAGGAACAGGTAGCCGGGCTGGAGGAGGACGAAGACGAGGATGAGACAGGCGAGCTAGAATTCAACCCGGACAAAGCGGCAGGCACCGGACCATTGCCAAGTGCCGATACACTCATTCGCGGCGTCGAGGAGCTTTTGCGTCAGCAACGCGAGAACAATCAGCATAAAAACGATAGTGATGAGGATGATAGATGAGTGGCATTCTTTACTCTCTGCAGGAGGTGCTTCACCCCCGTTCAGTTGCTATCATTGGAGCATCACGCGCTCCCCACAAATGGGGACATGTAGCAGCCAGGCAGCTTATCGCCGGAGGTTTTCCCGGCGATATTTATCTGATCAATCCTTCAGTTCCTGAGATACTCGGCAGACAAACGTATCCGAGCCTGCGTGCTGTACCCGGCGCGGTCGATCTGGCCGTCATCTCCACGAGTTTTAGCCAGGTGCGTCAGGCCGTCGATGATTGCGTTGCCAGAGGAGTCAAAGGCATTGTCATTATCACAGCGGGATTCAGCGAGACGGGGCCGGAAGGCCGAAAACTGGAGCAGGAAATGGTGGCGCGCTGCCGCGAGCATGGCATTCGCATCATCGGCAGCAACTGCATGGGATTGTACGTCCGTCAGTCGAGGCTCAACGCGCTGGGCATGGCATTTCCTCTGCCTGCCGGGCCAATCGGGCTGGTCTCTCAGAGCGGCAACCTCGGCATGTATTTCTACGCCCAGGCTGAGCTGGACGGCCTCGGCTTCACCACCTTCCTGAGCCTGGGCAACGCCGCCGATGTCACGTTCCCCGAATGCATGCACTACCTGGCCGATGACCCGGAAACCAGCGTCATTGCTGGCTACGTCGAGGCCATCGAGGAGGAAACGCTGCGGCAGGTGACCAGGGAATTGCAGGAACGTGGCAACTATAAGCCCGTGGTGATCCTGCTGAGCGGCGCGACAGAGGTAGGAGTACGGGCCGCGCTGGCACACACGGGATCGATAGCGACGCTTCGTCCCGACAACGATACCAGCCTGCACGGCAGTGGCGTGGTGCGCGTGCTGCGCTCCGACGAACTCTTTCCGGTCGCGCAGGCTCTCGCCATGCAGCCACCCACTCCACACGGCGGTCGCCACATCGCCATCATCGGAGACGGCGGCGGCAGCGTGGTTGCCAGCGGTGATGCGGCCATTCGGGCCGGTCTCCAGGTACCGGTGCTTTCAATGGAGACACAGCAGCAACTACGGGAACTCATGCCCGCACGAGCCACATCCACCAACCCCATCGACGTCGCCGGGGCAGCCGATGAAGACCCGCTGTCGTTTGCCTGGCTGGCTGAGGTTTGCCTCAAAGACCCCGCAGTCGATGGAGTGCTTATCACCGGCCTCTTCGGCGGCTATCGCTGGCTGCTCTCAGCAGATTTCGGGCCGCGTGAAGATGCAGCCGCCCACGCGCTGGGCGAGCTGGTGCGCAAATACAAAAAACCGGTCCTGCTGCAATCGGTCTACGCCCGTCACGATATTTCCGCCCTGCGCATCCTGCGCGACGAGGGCATTCCCTACTACGAATCGGTCGAAATCACCTGTCGCGCCATGTCCGCGCTGGCGGAGATAGGCCAGTTTCTGGCACAATATTCATAGAGAGGGAGCATATGAGCCGTCGAGACCTCATCCGTATGAACGATGACGAAATACGCGCTTTCCTTGAGGAGCAGCGTACGCTTCAAGTCGCCACGATTGACCACGACGGGTGGCCCCACCTGGTAGCCATGTGGTATGTCTTGATAGACGGTCAGATCGTTTTCTGGACGTATGCAAAATCGCAAAAAGCCGTCAACCTGCGCCGCGACCCCCGGCTTACCTGCCTGGTCGAGTCCGGCGAACGCTACGACGAACTGCGCGGCGTCCAGATCAAGGGGCGGGCCATCCTCAACGCCGAGCGCGAAACTGTCCAGCGCATCGGCGAGCGTATCTACGCGCGCTACAGCGGCGGCACCCTGAACGACGCCACGCGCCAGATGGTGGCAGCCCAGGCCGCCAAACGAGTGCTGGTCTTCGTCGAACCCGTCGAGATCGTCTCCTGGGATCACCGAAAATTAGGCGGCGTCTACTGATAGCAGGCGAGGAAGATGGTGCTCGTACTCGTAGATGCTCGCCTCTTGCTCCTCCGTCTCAATAGAGCCGGGGCGCAATCTTCTGATGGTTTCGATAGCCTCTTGCGCCGACATCCCGCTTCTTGTAAGATACGCGGCGATGATCGTCCCGGTCCGTCCCAATCCAGCTTCACAATGGACGGCAACGGGCTGACCGCTCTTTAAGGAGGCCTGAATCATTGAGGTCGCCTGATGCATTTGTTGCAACGTTGGGGGCTTCATATTGGCAATGGGGATATGGTAAACAGTGAAGTCAGAAAGCCCCGGCGCGTCGTCAACATAGCCGGTAAGGTTGAGAATAGCCCGTATGCCCAGTTGCCACAATATCACATACGCATCTTCCGTCGCAGGAAACGGCATGGCGGCCAGTTCACGCTCAAGCACCCAGGTGAACTGTGGTATAATGATTTGCCGTTTCTCATCAAAGCTCAGGTCAAATTGCTCCAAAAATTGAAGCGGATTGGCCGCCAGTTTCCGGCGCACTACAGGATCTAACTGCGAGCGTAACCTCAACTCTTGAAAGACTTTAGCCGACATGGACTCTCTCCTTTATCGCCCCGGTTTCACCCAGATTCCTCTTTCGTGCATCAGGTCAATCTGAGGCTGAATGACCTTTTCACGGTACTCGGCATGCTTCATGGGTTCCCTGTTCAGATAAAGGTTCTTTGGATAGATAGGCTGCTCGTAAAGCATCTGGTAGAGTTCGGTGCGCAGGTCTTTCATCCAGTTATCCCACTGAGCGCGGGCACGGTGGTCGCGCAGGGCCTCGATATCAATGACGCCGCCGACATAGGTTGAGCCGGCGCCGTATTCCTGCCGACCCACAATCTGGCCCTTGTAGTTGATGATGAAGGAGCGCCCGCCGAAGGTATCAATGGGCGTATCCTCTTCGGGGAAGAGATAGTAGGTACCCATGTTGGGAGCCACGATGTACATGTTATTGTCGAGGGCGCGGGCGCGGCTCTGAATCTCAAATATCTCGTTGCCGGTCGCCGGATGTGGATAGGAAGCGCGGTAGACCACTTCGGCCCCGTTCATAGCAAGGGCGCGCGCGTTTTCCGGGTAGGAGCCTTCGTTCGCCATCATGATGCCCAGGCGACCGATCTCCGTGTCGACCACGGGCCAGAACGCATTGAGGTTGCGACCATACCGCTCGACCCACCAGTCATAGATATCGTGCGGGCAGACGGAATGCTCGACGGGGAAAAGCGGCGAGACCTTGTAATGCTGTAAGATGACTTCCCCATCCGGGTTGATGATAAAGCCAACGTTGAAGAAACGGTCTTTGATCTCCGGGTGGCGCGCCTTCGCCTGCGCCATGATGAAAGCGTTGTACTGCTTCGCGATCTTGCCCAGTTCATAGGTCTCCTCGCCAGGAATATCAATCGCGCCTTCCCTGGCGAAGGTGACATGATCGAGATCCAGCACCTCATCGTTGAAGCCTTGCAGCGCCCCTTCTGGAAACGCGATGAGCCTGACTGGCAGATCAAGACTTGAGAGCCAGGAAGCCGCTTTGACGAGGTGGGTGAGGTGTTCGAGGTTGCGTTTGATATCGGCGCGGGTGCGAATGCCGCGCACAGTGGGAATGAGTCCGACGGCAGTGTAGGGCTGAATCATTGTTTGCTCCTTTATTGTGTCAAGGACATCAATACCGACAGCAACAGTATCATACAGGCACTACTCTCCAGTCAAGGGAAAACCCAACTACGTCCCGGATATGCTATGATAGCTACACACGGTCTCGATGTATTTTCTCAATCAGATTGGCAACCAGTATATCATTCTAAGCAAAGATATTGTTGGCGTACTGCTTGTGCTGCTTGCTCAGCGCCACTGGCGCTTCGCAGCAGTTCTGGCTTGTGGGCGAGCCATCAAAGCAGAAAGCTCGCCAACCGTATAGAGTGAAGCGAAGAATGACATGTCCAGGTTGGTTGCCAGACTCACTACTCACAAGGAGTTCACGTATCAATGGGGTTTCGTTACGCGGTAATTGGCTCCGGTCGGCAGGGAACTGCCGCCGCTTATGACCTTGCTCGTTTCGGCGAGGCCGATTTTCTCTTGCTGGCCGACCAGTCTCTGGCTTATGCGCAACGCGCCGCCGAACGGGTGAATGCGCTGATCGGGCGCGAGGTGGCGCATCCAACACAGGTGGATGTGCGGGACGAGGGTGCGGTCGCATCCACGTTGAGCAAAGCAGAAATTCAGGTCTTCGTCTCCGGCGTCCCCTATTTTTTCAATCTGGGGCTGACACGCGCGGCACTGCGCGCTCGCGCCAGTATGTGTGATTTCGGCGGCAACACGGAACAGGTGCAGCAACAACTGGCTTTCGATGCTGAGGCGAAGGCGGCAGGCATCACACTCATCCCTGACTGCGGGCAGGTGCCGGGCCTGGGAACTTCCCTCTGCTCCTATGCCATCAGCCTGTTCGATGAAGCGCACGACATTCTCATGTATGATGGCGGCCTGCCTCAACGCCCGCAACCGCCCTGGAACTACATCCTGACCTTCAATATCGAAGGGCTGACCAACGAATACTTTGGCACCACGCTCTTCCTGCGCGATGGCGAGCAGCGCACGATCAACTGCTTCGAGGAATACGAACTGCTCGATTTCCCCGCGCCCATCGGCCAGTTAGAAGCTTTCACAACCGCCGGTGGCACCAGCACGATGCCCTGGACATACAAGGGCAAGCTGCGCACGCTGCACAACAAAACCCTGCGCTGGCCCGGTCACTACGCCCAGTGGAAAGCCTACAATGATGCCGGGCTGCTCGGCCTGGAACCGGTCATGGTCGATGGCAAAGAGGTCATTCCACGCCACCTGCTGCACGCCGTGCTGGAACCACAACTGCGCGCAAAGCCAGACGAGCGCGACATGGTCATCATCCGCATCCTCGCGCGCGGTCTCAAAGAGGGGCAGGAATGCGAGGCCATCATCGACCTCTTTGACTACTACGACGAGACGACCGGTTTCACTGCGATGGAGCGCACAACAGGCTGGCACGCCGCCATCATGGCGGGCTTCATTGCCCGTCACCAGACACCCACCGGCGGCGTCCCCGTCGAACTCGCCGTCCCCGGCCCTACCTTCGTTGAGGAGTTTCGCAAGCGGGGCTTTGATCTAAGGGTAGATTGGACGAACTAGAGGATGGAAACGTCCAAAAATTCACTCTCATTATGGAGGAACCGCGACTATCTCTTGCTCTGGGGTGGGCAGACGCTTTCCAACATCGGCAGTGGCATCTCAGGCATCGCCTACCCTCTGCTCGTCTTAGCAATTACGGGTTCGCCAGCGCAAGCTGGTCTGGTCGGCGGTCTGCGCTCGCTGATGTACATCCTGCTGATCCTGCCTGCCGGGGCATTGCTTGATCGCTGGAACCGCAAACAGGTAATGATTATCTGCGATACAGTGCGGGCAATCAGCCTGGCGAGTATCCCGGTTGCCGCCTTACTGGGCCACCTGATGCTGGTGCAACTCTATGTTATCGCCTTCATCGAGGGAACATTTGAAGCCTTCTTCGATATAGCAGAGGTTTCCAGCGTCCCACAGGTCGTCTCGCAGGAACAGTTGCCAGCCGCGATGAGCCGCGTACAGGTCACAGCCGGATTGACAACGCTGCTTGGTCCATCGCTCGGTGGCATCCTCTTCGCCATTCGCTCCCTGTTGCCCTTCCTGGCGGATGCCATCTCTTACGTCATTTCTGTCGTTACGCTCTCGTTCATTCGCGTCCCATTTCAGAGGCAGCGCAGCGCAACAGGCACGACGAAACGCAGCCTGCGCCGGGAAATCGGTGAGGGGCTGCGCTGGCTATGGAACCAGCCAGTGCTGCGCTCCATGGCCTTCATCACGTCCGGCAATATTTTCTTCGGTGCGGGCCAGGCCCTGATCATCATTGTGATTGCGCAGCGCCAGCACGCCTTAGATACCACCATCGGCCTCATCTTCGGCATCGCAGGCATCGGCACTATCCTGGGAGCCATCATGGCAGAAGCCGTTTCTCGCCGTTTCAGCTTCGCACAGAACATCATCGGCGTGCTCTGGCTGTTCGTGGTGTTCTGGCTCCCACTGGCTCTGCTGCCCTCGCCTCTCATCCTCGGCTTGCTCACCGCGGCCCTCTTTTTCATCGGGCCATTCTACAGCGTGACCAGCATCAGCTACCGGCTCGCCATTACGCCCGATGAGCTTCAGAGCCGCGTGAACAGCGTTGCCCGCCTGATTGCGCTTGGCCTCTCACCCATCGGCCAGGCGCTAACCGGCATCCTGTTGCAATATAGCGGGCCACAAACCACCGTCCTGCTGCTCACCGCCGGACAGGTCGTCCTGCCACTCGTTGCGATGGTGAACCGCCCCATTCGCAACGTTCATCTGCCAGATAGATGTCCTTAGCAGCAGGGCTATTGACATAATCAAAACTCCGGCGTAATTTGGGAATGGTTCGAGATATGCGTTTTATAAATAGGGAGACGTTTCACGCTCCTCATTGCTTTGTATTGAAGGAGCTAAACCTATGAGTATATCTTTACCCGCCCTCTTAGTGGTCTGTGGAGTGCTAATTGTCGCTTTCCTCGTCTTATTCCTGCCCTTTCCAGGTTCCAGAACAAAAGCAAGCACACCTGTTGAACGCCCGGAGACGGATATCATTTACCGAGACGATGACCGCTACTGGTACGGTGGCATCTTCTACAACAATCCCGGCGACCCTGCCGTGTTTGTTCCCAGGCGCTACGGCTTTGGCTGGACTATAAATTTCGGCAACCCTCGCGGCAGGCTGTTCATGATCGTCATACTGCTCATGGTGCTGATATTCGGAGTCATCATCCCTGTTCTCGTCCCCGGCGCGGCATCATCTGGATGCCACCCATCTGGATGCCATCTGCTTCCGTAAAAATGGAGCGGTGAGCTACAAAAGGAGAAAAAGCCTCACCGGAGATACCATATCAATTCGCAAGTCTTGTGTAGAAACCACTTTATCAGTATACTTGTATATATAGCCCGCTCACGGGCAGGTGGTTTGTCCCTTTTACCCCTGATGAGGTGTTGCGCATGAGTATCTCTTTTCATCCTGAGACTTCCTCGTATCTGTCGACGCTCCCTGGCCGGTATTACTACGACCCTGCGCTCTATGAGCAGGAGCTTGAGCGTATCTTTTCAGAGATGTGGGTCTGCGTTGGCCGGGCCGAGGCATTTCTCGCTACCGGGTCATACCAGGTGGTGAGCGTCGGCCGGGAAAGCGTGATCGTGGTGCGTGATCGAGAGGGGATGCTGCGAGCGTTCCTGAATGTGTGTCGCCATCGTGGTTCCCGCCTCTGCACGCAGGCCAGCGGACAACTGAAAGGCTCCATCCAGTGCAAATATCACGCCTGGACATACGGGCTGGACGGGCGGTTAATCGGCGCGCCCAATATCCTCTCCGACGAGCAGTTTGATCGCACGGCTTTCGGCCTGATACCGGTGGCGCTGGAAGTCTGGGAAGGGCTGATCTGGCTCAATCTTGCCGATAATCCCGCCCCCATCGAAGCGCAGATTAACGGCCCTGTCATCGAGCGTTTTGGTTCGTTCGAGCCGTTTACACGTTATACATTGAGCGAACTGAGAGTTGGCAAGACCATCTCTTACGATATACAGGCCAACTGGAAGCTGGTGGTTGAGAACTTCGAGGAGTGCTACCACTGCGGGCCGATGCATCCCGAACTCTGCCGCCTGCTGCCTGGTTTCCGTTCTGGCAAAACGTATGTGGCAGGCGATGCCGCCGTCCTGGCAGAAGATGTCGAAGCGTTCACCATTACGGGCAAGGCCAGCCGCCCACCGCTGCACGGGCTGCTGCCCGAAGACCTGCGCCACTACTACGGTATCGTGCTGCGCCCGAACATCCTGCTCAACCTGCTCGACGATCACGTGGTTATTCACACCCTCTGGCCCACCGGCCCCACGAGTTGCCGCGTCACCTGCGACTGGCTCTTCGACCCTCAGGCGATGGCGCTGCCAGACTTCGACCCGATGGACGCCGTTGAGGTCTTCGATATCGTCAACAAACAGGACTGGGAAGTCTGCGAGCTAGCGCAAATGGGCATGTCCTCGAAAGCCTACAAATCTGGTGGCATCTACGTCCCAGCCGAACGCCATATCCGCGAATTTGCCGATTTTGTGCTTGATCGGCTGGGACATACACAGAGCAGAGAGTAGGATTATGCCTCTAACGGAAACTCGTCACGCACATCTTCTGCAAACTTACCCTCAAGCTTGCTATGGCGTCGGCTGTAGAGGAAGTAGATGAGCAACCCGACAGCGAACCAGACGATGAAACGAAGGATGGTGACGAGCGGCAGGCTGAAGATCAGGACGAGAGAGGCGATCATAGAGAGAATCGGTATCCACGGCACCAGCGGTACGCGGAAGGCACGGCGCAGGTTAGGCTGTGTGCGACGCAGGATCAGCACCGCCAGCGAGACCAGCACGAAAGCGGCCAGCGTACCGATATTGGTCAATTCCGCTACCACGTCGATAGGCGTCAGACCGGCGATGAGCGCGACGACGACACCGATAAGCAGGCTCGACCAGTATGGTGTGCGAAACTTCAGATGGATACGCGAGAAAACGCCCGGCAGCAGACCGTCACGCGACATCGAGAAGAATATACGACTCTGCCCGTAGAGCAGCACTATGAGAACTGTTGTAAGGCCGCCAATGGCGCCAATGGAGATGATTGTGGCGGCGATATTCAGGCCAGCCAGAATCATGGCATGCGATACCGGCGAGACAACGTTGAGCTGAGTGTAGGGAACCATACCGGTCAGTACCGCTGTCACGAGAATATAGAGCAGCGTGCAGACCAGCAGACTGCCGATAATGCCTATCGGTAAATCTCTCCCCGGATCGCGCGTCTCCTCCGCCGAAGTCGAGACCATATCGAAGCCGATATATGCAAAGAAAATGATGCTGGCTCCGCGCAGGATGCCACCCGTTCCAAAGGGCAAGAACGGCGACCAGTGCGCCGGATTGACATGGCCAACACCCACAATAATAAAAAACAGGATCACCAGCAATTTGATCGCCACGATAATGTTATTGACCTTGCTGCTTTCAGAAGTTCCCAGCATCAGCAGGCCGGTAATCAGCAGGATGATAAGGGTTGCCGGTAAGTTGATAATGCCGCCGGAAAAGGGCGAGGCGGTCAGCATAGTAGGCAAGGCAAAGCCAAAAGCACTTTTGAGCAGGTCAGTCGCGTAGCCCGACAAGCCAATGCTGACGGCAGCAGCGCCGACAGCGTACTCCAGAATCAGGTCCCAGCCGATAATCCAGGCAATCAATTCACCAGGTGTCGCGTAGGAATAGGTGTAGGCGCTGCCGGAAATCGGGACGCTGCTTGGCAAATTCCGCGTAACAGAGCGCGGCCAGCCCACTCACAATACCGGCAACGACAAATAAGATCATCAATCCCGGCCCGGCGTACTTTGCAGCCGCGACACCGGTCAATACGAAGATACCCGTACCGACAATCGCGCCGATACCCATAGCAGTCAGGCTGATCGGGCCTAACGTGCGCTTCAAGCCATGTTCTCCCTGCCCGCTCTGCCGCAAAATAAGGTCCACCGGCTTGATACGCCAGAGGCTCTTTCGCCTCCCTGGTATGGTTGCCATGCTGTCTCCTTTCCACATGCCTCACTGCTGTAAGTGATCAAATCAGCGAGGCCCATCTTCACCCACACATTCGCCCTACGATTCCTCGCTACAATGACAACATCTCCCTGAGGGTCTTCGCTGATATGAAGGTCTTCCCTGACCCCCTGTTACATACAGGCCAATCAACCCCCGACTGATTGAAAAGGGGCTAAAATGTCACAATTGCTCACAAACAAACATGAGTCACCCCGAATGTGATCCCATTGGCGAACGCCCGGCTTTGACCGCTCCCGCGCAGCGGCTCGCTTCGGCTTAGAGGGAGCTGGCTCGGCCCGGTAAGCGGCCAGGGTCAGCCTGCGGGGCGGGGTGATGCAATATGGTTTCTATTAAGAATTGTCCCGGCGGGCTTGCTGAATGATAGCCCAGACTTTCTCCGGTTTGAGGGGCATATCGATGGCTGTGACGCCTAGAGGAGCGAGGGCATCGAGCACGGCGTTGACGATGGCGGGCGGCGCACCAATGGTGCCGGATTCACCCACGCCCTTCGCGCCCAGCGGGTTCGTGGGTGAGGGCGTCTCCACGAAATCGGTCTCGTAGGTTGGCACCATCGTAGCAATGGGCAGGGAGTAGTCCATAAGGGAACCGGTGAGGAGCTGGCCGTCTTCGTCATAAACAACTTCCTCGTAGAGCGCCTGCCCGATGCCCTGAGCCAGCCCACCGTGCATCTGCGCTTCCGCCATATAGTGATTGATGACGCGCCCACAGTCGTCTACGGCGATGAAGCGCAGGATACGCACCTCTCCGGTCTCGCTCTCAACCTCCACGATAGCGATGTGCGTGCCGGATGAGAAGCCAGCGCCAGAGGCAGCGAAATCGTGCCAGGCGGCCAGTCCTTCGATGGGAGTGCCGTTGGCCGGGTTGGGCGCTTCGTGCTCGATCAGGTCGGGCTGCTCCTCCACCATGCGCGCCAGTTCGCCCAGTTCAATGCTACGGGCAGGCACACCGCGCACCGTTACCTTGCCGTTTTCCAGCACGAGATCGGCTGGAGCAGCTTCCAGCACTCGCGCCGCCACTTGAAGAGCTTTGTCGCGGGTAGCCTCGGCGGCAAGCAGCACAGCAGAGCCGCCCATCTGCGTCACGCGACTGCCGAAGGTACCGATGCTGAAGCCGGGCAGAGACGCATCGTTCATCTGCACTTCAATTTTCTCAACAGGCAAATTGAACGTGTTTGCAGCAATCTGCGTGAAGAGGGTGAAATGTCCCTGTCCGTTGGTGGAAACGCCGCTCTGCACCAGCACAGTACCGTCGCGGCGAATGCGCACGGTGGCCGCCTCTTTTGGCCCCGGCATGCCACCGCCATCACCAGATATTTCATTGAACGTGGACAGACCGATGCCGAGGAGTCGACTATCACCAGCCACGCGCCGCCTGCGCTGTTCCTCCTGCCAACCCTCATAGTCGGCCAGCTCGAGCGCCCGGTCAAGAGCAGCCTCATAATTGCCGCTATCGTATCTCAGCCCGGTGACCGTTGTGAAGGGGAAAGCTTCAGGTGGGATGAAGTTGCGGCGGCGCACCGCGATGGGGTCGAGGCCGAGCTCGCGGGCAATACGCTCCATCGTACGCTCCAGAATATAGGTCGCTTCGGGACGGCCCGCACCGCGATAGGCTGCCGTAGGCGCTTTGTTGGTGAAGACCCCAATCATGCTACTCTCTACCGCCTGCACCTGATACGGCCCGCTCAACTGCGTAGGAACACGGCTGGGAACCATAGCCGTGGTATTGGCAAGATAGGCTCCGAGGTCGGCAAAGGAGCGCACGCGCAGACCGAGCAGGCGCCCATCGTTCTTGACAGCAGCTTCAATGTAGTTGATCTGACCACGGGCCTGCGTCTGGGCCTGCAGATTCTCACCCCGGCTCTCGATCCATTTGACAGGACGCCCCAGTTTCATTGCCAGGATCGCGGCAAGAAGCTCTTCCCCCACAAAGGCGGTTTTCGTCCCAAAGCCACCGCCCACGGCAGCGTTGTGCACCCGAATCTTAGAGCGGTCAAGGCCCAGGAAAGTGGCTAGCGTCTCCCGCGCCCGGAAAACCGCCTGCGAAGAGACCCAGGCCAAAAACTGACCACTGGCCGGGTCAAAATCAAACATGCAGGCTCGCGGCTCAATGGGATTGGCAGCGATGCGCTGATTCACGACGCGCAGGCACACAACATGATCTGCCTGAGCAAAGGCGGATTCCACATCTCCCCACACCATATGCTGATCAAAAGCAATATTCGATCCGAATTCTTCATAGAGTAGAGGGGCATCGGAGGCAACCGCCGTTTCCGGATCTGATATGCCCGGCAGAGGCTCGTAGTCCACTTCGATCAGGTCGCGGGCATCCTGAGCTGTATAGCGATCCTCTGCCAGCACAACCGCCACCGGGTCGCCCATGTAGCGCACCTTGTCAACAGCCAGTGGCCAGCGTTCCGGTCTTTTGAGGCCCGGCATCCCCATAGCTTCTATAGGACGCATGTCCCCAAGCATCTCTTTTCCGGCAAAGACCGCAACCACACCCGGTATTGCGCGGGCGGCATCCAACTGGATATTATTTATCCGGGCATGAGCGTACGGGCTGCGCACAACAACCATGTGCAAGGTGGCCGGACGCCCCCGCGGGGAGCGCAAATCATCGACATAGTGGGAAGTTCCTGTTATCAGAGGATAATCTTCCAGACGCCGTTCCAATCCGGCAGGTATATCCATCTCTCAAATCTCCATCTAGCAATCTCATGTAGTGCTCTCTTAATTCTACCTCAAAGCTGCTCGGGAGAAAAGACTCCAACGCGGCGCACGCCACTCAAACAGCCATTAACTTTTAAATAGTACATTTTTCCTACTCTTTAGAAAATGTCTCTAGCATTTTTTTGGAAAAGAGTGTATTCTTGCGATGAGGGATTTGGAAGTCGTTCACTCGACAGAACAGATAGAAGGGATGTGGGCAATGATCACCTCACGCGAAGAAAAGTTCTCCCTGATGCAGCGAAGCTGGTGTATCACTATTTCCCCGGATAAAGAGCCTGTTGAATTTGATGAAGGGGGGCGATTTACATGGCTTTTCCCAGTTCTACCGGCAAAACGGTGCGCATTCGATGATTCTCTATTTACCCGGGTCTGCCTGGACGCGGCCTCTCTCTTATTCCCTGAAAATACGAATGATTCATCCTTACTCCGGCACCAGTTGCTTGAAGATCTCTCCATCTTATCGCTGCGCCTGCAAATCAAGGACCGCGAACTGTACCGACATTCGCTGCGTGTACTCGATCTAACGCATCGCTTTCTCAAAACGCTCTTCATCCCCAGAGAAGTCGCTATCCTCATTGAGGTCGCTGCTTTCTTCCACGACGCAGGAAAGATTGATATTGCCCATGACATTCTTCAGAAATCATCGCCGCTCACGCCTGGCGAATTTGAGGAAGTAAAAAAACATACAACCTACGGGGAACGCAGGCTTGCACAGATTCAGTCGCTGCTGGAAGTGTCCCGGCTGGTCTACCATCATCATGAACGCTGGGATGGACGCGGCTATCCCGACGGATTACAGGGGCAAAAGATTCCGCTAGGATCGCGCATTATCACAATCGCGGACTCTTTCACCGTCATGCTCGCAGGCCGTGCATACCAACCTCCCTGCTCGCTTGCTCACGCGCTGGCTGAACTCTCCCGTTGCTCTGGAACACAGTTCGACCCACTGCTGGTCGACCATTTCTGTCACAACCTGGGAACCAATCTGCTGCAGGAAGAGCCGGTTTATCCAGGACGCGCTACCGCCGTAACACCACCCGGCCCATCATGCATCAATGCACAAAGGCACTGATGATGGCGGACATTATCAGCCCGAAGATGAGAAGAAGTACGGCGGTGAGAAGGAGCAGAGAAAAACGGTTCGGTCCTCCCTCCACAACGGCCAGGTCTTTGTAAAAACGTCGTTCCTGGCGTTCCTGTTGATCCTCTGCTTCGCTAGCAACGGCGCTCAGGCTGCGATATTTCTCGGCCCTGCTGGCCTTTACCATTCCACTGCGATAGAAGTAAAGGCTGCAAGAGACACCGATGAAGGTTAAAATGAACCCCACCAGCAACACCAGTAAAAAAACCCACATAGCCACTCCAGCTTCCCAGAAACGCTGTTCTTCATATAAGATGGAACAGTGCATCAAACATGAAGAACAGGAAATTACCTATCACTAGAATTTCTTATCTCGAAAATAAAATTCTGTCCCGGAACTTCTTCCAAGACAGAATTACGAAATTCTAGTTCAAACGGATACAGGGAATTGAAATTACAGGATGGCTGTTACCTTCCGCAACTTTCCACCACGCAGGAAACCAATAACCACCTTTTCGCCTGCGAGATGGCGGCGTACCACGCGCTGCAAGTCTCGCGCTTCCTGTACCAGTTCGTTGTCGGCAGAGATGATGATATCCAGACGTTTCAATTCGGCACGCTCCGCGGGTGAATTGGGACGAATCTCCAGCAGTTGCATGCCGTAGTATTGCCCCGAGGCGGCGCGTTGCAGGTCGGCATTCAGCCTGACCTGCATGCCCCCCACACCTAATGATACACCGCTGCCCGCGCTTGCTTCGCGCCTCTGCATGATGCGGGCGATAGCGGACTTGACGGTATCAAGAGGAATAGAGAAACCAAGCCCCTGGGCAAGGGGCATCATAGCAGTAGTAATGCCAACTACTCGTCCAGCGCTATCGACCAGTGGACCACCGGAATTTCCAGGATTGATCGGCGTGTCAGTTTGAATAAGATTCTTCAACTTGCGCGCTCCCGGCGCATCCAATGTGCGACCGAGCGCGCTGACAACGCCAGCGGTCACAGTCCAGTTCAGGCCATAGGGATTGCCGACGGCAATGACCAGTTGCCCGACTTTCAGTTGCGAGCGCCCCAGTTCGGCTACCGGCAGTCGCTCAGCCCCGATACGCAGGACCGCGACATCCACCTCGGGCTCGCTGCCAACCAATCCAGCGTCAAAGGTGCGCCCGTCAGCCAGTGTCACCTTGATACGTCGTGCGTGGGAAACGACGTGGGCATTGGTAAGAATCAGGCCATCGGAGGAGAAGATGAAGCCAGAACCCAGACCACCACCAAAGTCTGGCCGGGGCATATTGAATCGCCCGATCCTTCCCTCGCGTTCTGTATCAATACGTACTACAGCAGGCCCAACGCGCTCGGCAGCCGTGGTAACGGCATGGGAGTAAGCATCGAGAGCCTGGGCATCGTTTTCGTGTGTGCTCATAACAGGCATCTTGCTTTCCTTCAGGAACCCGCTCAATGAAACCGTGCGTGCGAGGCAGCGACTTAATGAGATTGATAGGGATTCTATCACATC
>Ga0209061_1001219_pt1 | contig 45459 bp, 58 predicted proteins | sample Coa_R1_10_FD_187157 | JGI IMG/M metagenome (GOLD analysis project Ga0209061, IMG submission 187157) | Surface soil microbial communities from Centralia Pennsylvania, which are recovering from an underground coalmine fire - Coalmine... | ecosystem: Environmental > Terrestrial > Soil >...
CGGATAGGGACAACGACCCAGCGCCCGTGGCGGCAAACTGCCCGATGGCTGAGCCACTGAGGGACAATGAGCCGGAGCCGCTGGCGCTCAGCACGAGCTGGCCGACAGCAGCCCCGGATAGGGACAGCGAGCCAGTGCCCGTGGCGGCAAACTGCCCGAGCTGGCCGACAGCAGCCCCGGATAGGGACAGCGAGCCAGTGCCCGTGGCGGGCAGAGTGACCTGTCCCCCGGCTGAGCCGGATAGGGACAACGACCCAGCGCCCGTGGCGGCAAACTGTCCGATGGCCGAGCCAGACAGGGACAGCGAGCCAGTGCCCGTGGCGGGCAGCGTGACCTGCCCGATGGCCGAGCCAGACAGGGACAGTGAGCCGGAGCCGCTGGCGGCCAGCGTGACCTGCCCGCTGGCCGCGCCGGAGAGGGACAGTGAGCCGGAGCCGCTGGCGCTCAGTGCCGAGCTCGCCGTCCTGTAGGTGACGATCAGGCCCGACATCAACTGGTTGGTGCGGCTCACCGACCAAGTGGCCGACACCGCGCCGCCCGAGGCGAACACCTGGACCGCCCCGTCCATAAAGTTGGCCGTACCGGCCCCGGCGGGAGCAACCTCGGTCCACCCGGAGGGCACCGTCCAAACCAGGGGGTTCGCGGGGGCGGTGCCACCCTCGGCCGCCATGGTCAAGGCGATGTCGCCGGCTTGAGCCGAACCGGTGGGGCCGATGGAAATAGTCCCCGCCTTGGCGGTGGGAGCGTCCACGGCGGTCACGTCCAAAGGTGAGGTCTGGACCACCCCGGACAGTTCCGCCAGCTCGGCCACCACGCCGTTCTCGGCGGCCGAGATGGTAAAGGTAACCGAGTCGGTGGTGCCGAGAGCCGTCGTCAGGTAGGCGTGTGCGGCAGCAGAGTTGGGTCCCGTGGAACCCGCTCCTGCCAAGTCCACAGCCCAAGAGTTGCCCTGAGTGTCGCTGACCGACGTGAGGGTGGCCCCACTGGAGGTCTTGACGAGCAGGACAAGGGTATTCCCCGCCGTCGTGGCGGACGAGATGGAGACGGTGAAAGTGCTCGCGGCCGTCCCAGAGTTGAAGGCCCCCGCGCCGGCCTCTTGGACGAAGGCAGCCATGGCGGCCGCCTGGCTAGCTAGCGGTGAAGGTCACCGCACCAGCGGCAAAGCTGACCGTGGCCCCGGCCGGGATCGAGGACAGCCCTGAGGTCGCACCCCCAGCCACGTAGGTGCCAGCCGTGAGCGCCGTCTGGACGCCGAAGTAGGGACATCCACTGGTCTCCGCCGGCATGCCGGTGAAGCTCTGGGCGTCGGAGGATGACTGGGAGCCACCCGACGCGGCGGCGAAGGTGATCGGCTGGCGGGCGTAACTGCCCCCAGATACCTCGTTCGCCCCGGTCGTACCAGGGTCGGCGGTGTGCAGGGACAGGTAGAAGGTGGTTGTGGTGGGGAACACGGCTTGCAGGGCCGTGTCGGCCGAGGCGGTGGTGAAATCAGGCATGGGGTCTCCTAACTGGGCTTGTAGAGCCGCACCCAATCCACGTACACGGCGTCGGGGGTGTGCGGGCCGTCCCGCACGCCGGTGAGCGCCTTGCCAATGGAGAAGAACCCGGACCCGGTGGGGATCCAGGCAGGGTCGGTCGTCTGGGCCACCAGCGTCCCGTCGATTGTCTCCCACATGCGCGAGGGCGTGATGTAGAGCGAGTAGACATGCCACTGGGTGGCGTCGAAGGGGTCCTGGTTGAACTGCAACTGGGGAGTGGCGCCACAGCCGCCGTGGGCCGAGTGCCAGTTCTCGGTCATCTCCTGGCGGTTGGCCCAGGTCGATCCGGCCGCGCCACCGAAGGTCTCAGCGAAGTCCACTTCCCAGGGCCAGCAGGACGCCGCCGGCCACCACATGATGGCACTCTTGGTCTGCACCGACTGGGTGAAGCGCATGCGGGCGGTAATCATCACCGGCGGCGACTGGTCCTCCCCGGTAATCATCATGCGCCCATTGGTCCAACCCAACTGCGGGCCGGCGTCGGTCTCGTAGATCCCCTGCTGGGTGGTGACAGCCAGGTCCCAGCCGTCCTGGGCGGTCGGGTCGGGCACCACCTGGACGTCGGACGCCACGGTCGGCTTCTGGAGCAGGGAGTTGGAGGTGTCGCTGGGCGACAGGGTGGAGTTGACAGCCGGGGAGGACTGGAAGGCGTACACCTGATCCAAGTTCTGGAACTGGTCGCCCCAGACCTTCACCCAGCTTGTGGAAGCCTGAGCCGGCCGAGCGGTGGGCGTGATGGCGGCAGCGGTCAAGCCGGCGAGTGCCAGCGTGCCGGCCAGGACAATGCCCGGCAGGCGGGCGCGACGGGGGAGACGCATGAGCAGTCCTCCTGTTCGGGGAAGTGCGAGGTGGGGCTAGGACGCCGGGGGGATGGTGGCCAGGTCGGCCAGAAGCTGGGCCAGGTTGAAGCCCTGGGGGTCGATGCCGGAGCTGGCTAGGAAGTCGGGGCTCACGGCGGCGAAGCACTCGTCGCAGTACTTCTCGTGGAACGCCCAGGTGATCTGCACAACGCTGCCCCAGGTGACGCCTACCGGCCCGGTGGCGTTGTAACCCAGGTAGGGCACATCATGGCCACCCCACGAGCCGGGCTGGGCGTCCGGGGCAGATGGGTCGGCCGGCACGTCCCAAACCTGCTGGCCCTGGGCGCTCACCGGCATGTTGAGCCCGACGTTGACACCGCCGAACAGCCCGATGGCGCTGCGCAGCTCGTTCTGGTCAGTGGGGTTGACAGCAGCGAAACCGGAGATCTTGTGGCCGCCTACTCCGGTTTGGCGCCAGTAGTTCATCACCGTCAGCATGTCGGCGCCCTGATCCGTCGCCGGGTCAGCCGGGTTGTAACCCGACACGGCCGAGTAGGCGGCCAGGATCACCGGGTCGGCCAGCATCACCGGCTGGGGATCGACCCAGGAGGTCCAGCACTCGATCAGGTGCCCAGCGGCAGCGCAGGTGCAGTCACCAACCTTGTCGTTCCCCATCATCCCCCAGTCCGTGACCTTGGTCGTCCAGTCCACCGCCGTCGCCGGAGGTGCCTGGGCGCGCAGGTAGCGAGCCAGGCGGAACGTCCTCGGGTCCTCTCGGGGCGGCTTGCGCCCCAGCTTGCGCACGGCCGGGTCGTGGACCAGGGCCACCCCGATCTCCTCCGGCGCCGGCGGAGGGACTGCCACGTCGCTCCCGGCCAGGTGGGCGGGCGAGATGATGGTCACATGGCTGGCGGCGGCCCCGGTAGTCGGTGGCTCGGTGCGGACCTCTAGCGTGCCGGCTACCTGCTGGCCCGCTACGCCTTCGAGGGCCTGGATCAGCCGGGCCAGCAGCGTACCGTGCCCCGACAGGAGCAGGTGGACGAAGGCGGCGATGGCAGTGGCCACGATCGTGGCTGCCTGCACCACCTGAGGGGCGCCAACCTGGGGCACGAACGTCGCCACTATCCCGCACAGCCCGGCGACCACCACGCCGATGGTCACGTTGGACGGCACCGGGTTAGCCGGCGTCGCGCCGAGGCGCGGAGCGGCCTTGGGAGGGATTCTCATTGGGTCTCCTTTGGTCAGGCGAACATGGAGCGGGCTGAGCGGTCGCCACGGCCGAAGCTCAGGCATTTCGGGCACTTCCAAGCCCCGCAGGTGGGCGAGTCGCAGTGGCGCCGCAGCGCGGGTTCGTGACAGGCCGGGCAGCGGCTCGGGAGCGCCGGCGGAGCGGCTCGAGGAGCAGGCATGGCCAGCAGCGGGTAAGGCTCTCCCACTATCCCCTTAGCAGCGGCCATGATCGACTCGGCCTTCTCCTGGCTGCCGGCCTCGAAAGCGTCGGTGGCCCGGGCCCGGTAGTCGGCCCAGATCAGCGCCCGGCATGAGTCGCAGCGGGGCTTGGCGGCGACGATCCACGATGATCCGGCGTGGATCGCAACGCCACAGAGCGTCGTGCCGGGCCGGGCGCCGGCCAGGTGGGTGGCTTGTTGGGGAGCGGGCATGGCGCTCCTTTCTTCCCTGCCTGCCAGGTGGCGAGCATCCCCAGGCAGCGCAGCGGGTCGAGCCGGGACATGGCCCGGGGTTGGCCGGTCAGGTGCGCGCCCAGGTAGGCGGCGAACACCAGGCTGGCCGGCCAGTGCCTCATCCCGTGCTCGGACAGGCTCGGGTGGCCTGCTCTCATGAGGATCGCGTCGGCGGCCAGCGCCGGGCCTAGCACCACCACGGCCGCCACTACTGGGCGGTCCCAGATGGCTAGGCCACGTGGCGGCAGGCCTTGCATACCCGGATGCGCCGGCCTCGGGCACCCCCGAAGCCCTCGTAGTCGTGCCCGTGCAAGAGGCAGCGCAGGTGGCGGATGAGCCTCATGACTTCTCCTCCGGGTGCTTGTGGGCGTGACGGTGGGAGCGGGCGACGTGGAACAGCCCGGCCAGCAGCGTCAGCTTGGATACGTCAGAGCCGATTCCGCTCCAAAACAGGTACCACGCCCCGCTCGGGTTGGTAAGTCCGGCCCAGCGTGCGAGGTCGTGCCACACGGCTCACGGCTTCGAGGGGAGATGGCAGATCGAGAGGTGCCGCAGCTCCTGGCGCTCGACGGCGGGGGTATGAGGGGAGCTGATGATGCCGGTGCAGATGATGGCGAAGAACTGGCGGTTTTGGGTGTCGTGCATCACCAGCTGCGCCGTCTCCTGGTGGGCTCGGGCCGCCGCGCTGCGGGCCGAGAAGTAGAGCCCGGCGAAGATGGCGGTGATGGCGAACATGACGACGAACAGGATCGTCGTGAGCCGCAGCACCGCTGCCCGGAACGCCTCCAGCTCGCTCATCAGGGCCTTGAAGCCCGCCGACAGCGGATCGCCGGCCGGTCCCGGTTTCCCTTGCCGTCCCTGTGGCCCGGTTTCTCCCCTGGGTCCGCGGAGCGCCGCTGCCCCCGTCGCTCCCGCTGCTCCCGCTGCTCCTGCCGCTCCCGTCGCTCCCGGCACCCCCTCGGGTCCGCGGGGTCCCCTCCGTCCCTCGTCACCAGAGTCGCTCATGGCTCCTCCTCCTGTCGCCTCTTGACCGCCCGCAGGTCGGCCTCCAGGTCGCTCACACGCTTGCGCAGGTCGGTGACCTCGGCCCGCAGTCCCCGGTTCTCCTCCAGCACGTGGTCCTTGGTACGCCGCAGGCCTTCGTTCTCCTCGACGAGGTGGGCGTTGAGGCGGCGCAGCTCGGTGATCTCGTCCCGCAGGCTCGCGATCTCCTCCTGGTGACGGCGGTCCTGCTCGTCCAGGTCGCGACGCAGGTCGGCCATCTGGCTCTGGAGCAGTTCCACGACGCGGTCCCGCTCGGCCAGCACCTTGTCCCGCTCGGCCAGCACGTCGGCCACCTGGCTGGCCTGGGTCGTCACCTTCTTGGAGCTCATGGTGGCGTAAAACCCGATGACGGCAGCCAGCACCATCCCGCTGGCGCCGATGGCGGCCGGCACGATGATGTCAGTGTTGGTACCGACAACCCCAGTCCCTGACACATTTGACCTATGGAGCTGGGGGCAGACCCAGGTCCTTGCGGATCTGCGCCTCATCCTTCTGCGCCTCGGCGCAGTTCTGGACGTACCACTCGTACCAGGCCGCTCCCTTGGCCTTGAGGTTGGCGACCAGCCCCTTCTCCAGAGCGTCGTCGCCGGCCTTCTGGCCGTAGTTGCGCAGCAGGTAAGACTGCCAGCGCCACCGGGCGAACCACGTGAGGGCGTCGTCCTGGTCCAGGAACACTCCGTTTGCCATCAGTTCCTCCAGTAGGAAGTCGTAGGGATAGGACGCCGGTGACGGTGACGGTTGCGGGGCCGGCTTCCCCCACCACGGCAGGCTGTCGTCGAAAACCGACAGGTCGTACGGGCCGGCGTCGGCGTACTGCTCGCCTATGCACCCGGCCGGCAGCACGGTCGGCGCTGGCCCTATCTCACCGGCCGGCAGGTCCCAGTGTGCGACCCATTCCCGCCCGTAACAATACGGCTGGGTGTAGCCGTGCGACTGCATCCTGGTCTGCCAGTTGTTGGCCGATCCTGCGCCACCGGCGTCCCAGGTCGAGCGCTCCACGTCCAGGAACACCGGGCCGTCCTCGGGGTAGCCGAGAGCACCGAGAGCCGATGCCATGCCATCGGCAGCGGCTACCCCGTCGAAGTTCGCCGACTGCGGTGGCGTCCAGATGGGGGCGAACCAATGGCCCTGGCGAGCCGCCTCGATCTCGGCGGTGGTCCAGACGTGTGGCGTCTCGCCGGCTTCCCCGACGTAGCCGAGCACGATCTGACAGCCGGCCGGCGGGGTGAACGGGTAAGCGCCGTCGCAGCCGATCACGAGCCCCATGGAGCCTCCTTCACTGGCCTTGAGCGGAGAGCATGTCCGAGAGCCCCTGGCCGGTGGCCAGCAGCGATTCGACTATGCGCTCCAGGATGGGCACGACCACCGAGGCCGAGAGCGCCTGGGTCTGGTCGATGCCCTGGAGGGTGGTCAGGTCGGCGTTGCCCTGGGTGATCCTGGCCTGGAGCGTGACCAGACCCTCAGCCACATTGACCCTGGCCTGTAGGACCGGCGACTGGTCCGTCACCGGAGGATCGCCGGTGGGCGGAGGGGCGAAGGCCGTCCCGTCCCAGGTCCAGCCAACCGATGGCAGGGCGTTGGCGGATGCGCTTATCAGCCCGAGCGCCATCAGTCCCTTGAACGATGCCAGCGTGGGGTCGGCCTCCACCAGCGCCACCACCCTGCCGTTGGATACTGCTGCATAGGGCTGGCGAGCCACTACATGTCCTGGCGATACAGGACGGACAGGTCCAGGAGGGTGGCGCCTGTCGGGACCGAGTAGCACTTGACATTGCCTTGCCCGTCCACGTAGACCTCCGCTCCCCCTCCCCCGTTGGTGGCGGCGGGGTAGCGCTGGGCCTGCCCCGGGACGGCCGCCGCCGGCAGCGTGAAGACCACGGTGGCGTTGGTGATCGTCCCCGGCACGCAGCGGCCATAGACAGCCACCCAGCCGCTGGCGTCGATGCACCACTGCGGAGCCGGTGTTCCCGGCGTCCAGCCGTTGGCGAAGGACGCCGCCGGAAGGGGAGTCCAGAGGGTGAGAAGTGGCAGCGGCAGCGGGGTGCCGTTGGTTTCCAGGTGGGCAATGCGGCGCTGCAGGTCCACCAGACTGTCCACGAGGCGCTCGGGCCCGGGCGGCCGGTTGACGCGCCCCATCAGAGCTGGTCCAGGTCGAGCTGCACGGTGCCGATGCTGGTCTTGGTGGGCGGCGTGGCCGTGATGGCCGTGATGCGCCAGGTCTCGTCGTAGGTGTCGGGGTAGTTGAGGTCGGTTATGCGGACCCTGATGGCGTCTCCCACCACGTAGGAGCCCGGGAAGGGGTCCTGGTCATCCACGAGGTACACCGTGAGGGTGTCAGGTTGGCTGTCTGCCTCCAGGTCGGCGTTGGCCAGGTTGGCGAGCCATGCCTGGTTGGTGATGTTCGAGTAGGAGTGGCTGGACTCCAGCAGCGGGTAGCCCTCGGCGAGCCAGCTCTGCATGGTGGCCACGGCCACGATGGGGTTCTGTTGCTTTGAGGGCGTCCCCCCGATGTCCACGGTCTGGCTCGCGGGAGCGACAGGGCCCTCGGTGTAGCCAATCATGTTGCCGGGGTACTCGGCCATGAGCCCGGTCTCGTCCGTGGTCGAGCCCAGGTGCGGGGCGCCGAGGGCCAGGGTCTTGACGGCATTGCCGCTGGCGTCCCAGACCACCCGAACGGCGTAGTCGAACCCACTGGCCGACGAGGCGGCGTTGGTCCCCGACGCGGAGGAGCCGAGCGTCTGGAGGGCCGAGGAGTAGGTCTCCTGCCACGCCTGGAAGCTCACCGTGGTAGGCGCCCCGCCGGCCAACCCGCTCGGCATCACGAAGCCGATGTCGCCCGAGGGAGTGCTGGCCATGTCGGCGAAGAGGGCCCGGACGATATCGAACAGATCGGCGTCGGTGTAGGAGAGGTTGGTGTGCAGGAGGCGCCAGTCGAGGTAGGACAGGAAGTTGGAGCCGCTGAGGGAGCGGGAACGCTGGGACGAGTCGTAGGGGTTGGCCCAGATGATGCCCCCCCACACCAGCACTCCGCCCCGGTCCACCAGGAGGGCAGTGCGTCCCGGGGCCGTGAGGGTCGCCGTGTCCAGTACGACCACGGCGGGGTCGCCCATGGGCAGTGTGGCCGAGAAGCTGCCCTCACCGTTGAGCTGGTCCTGGTAGGTGACCTGGGTGAGGGGCAGCTCGCCCAGGATGGCGCCCGACAGCAGGTCGGCCACGAGGTAGGTGTAAGGGCTGTCCGTGGCCGGGATGCCCCCTACCGGCACCACTTGGCCAGTGACGGTGAGGGCCAGCAGTGCCATGTCGTGCTGGCCGGCAGCGTCGGTGACCGAGAGGGCCACGGTGTAGTTCCCCGGCGTGCCCGGCGTCCCCGATATGAGCCCTGTCACCTGGTCGATGACGAGCCCCGCCGGGAGCCCGGAAGCGCCCCACATGTAGGGCGCCACCCCCCCCGACGCTGAGCACTGGGCCGAGTAGGGGGCGCCCCGGGCCGCGTCGGGCAGCACCTGGGTGGAAAGGATGAGAGCCGGGGGCGCCGGTGGTGCCGCCGTGACGCCGAAGTTGCCGAGGAAGGCCTGGCGGGCGTTGACGGGGTCCACCGCAGCGTTGGAGGAGTCGAACAGGCCGACCCCGGGATCCTCCCAGTAGGCGTGCCAGCCGAAGTTGGCCCCCCCGATGGGGTAGCGGGCCATCTGGTTCACGAACCAGTCGTCGTCGCCACCGCCCCGGTAGTTGGGCGGCGAGCCCCACAGCACGAGGCCCCACTCGGGCAGGCACAGCGGGAGGCCCTCGGTGGAGGCGAAGGATATCCACGAGGACAGGTCGGGCTGCGCCTCGTTGGACCAGTGCTCCTGCTGCTCGGTGAGGGTCCGGGTGGTGGTCGTCCAGTCGTAGTAGACCGACGACCAGTCGTAGATGTCGATGCCGATCTCGTCCACGGTGGCGGTGCCGGGGAAGGCCGCCGAGGTGGCCGTGGAACCGTAGATGGTCGTGGCGGCGGTGGGGTTCCATTGGAAGCGGAAGGCCTGGCCGGGTACGGCCCGGAGCACCCCCACGATGTGGTTCCAGCCGTTCTGGAAGTCAGTCACCGCCATGCCGGTGACGCCAGTGACCTGCCAGGCATAGCCGCCGTGGTTGAACTCCCGGGCAATGCGCAAGGTGGCATTGGCGAGGCCGTTGGCCACCAGGTACTCGCCGAGATTGGTCCAGTGGGTGTCAGACGCCCCGGCCGCCTCCTCGGCCCAGGTGGTGGCACCCGAGCCGGTGGAGGCCCCGCAGCAGGCCGGAGTGGCCAGCACCAGGGTCCGGGTGCCCAAGTCGGTAGCCCAGGCCCCAGCCTTGTAGGAGGTGGCCTTGGTCCCGTCGTAGTAGAGAGTGGCGGTCTCGAAGGAGGCCCAGCTCGGCGGAACATTGGCCATGTAGTCGAGGACATGGGAGACGGGCAGGCCGAGCCACGCCTCGTAGGACTCGATGGCCCCGATGCCCGGGCCCCCCGAGACGACATGCCCGGGCTTGGTGCCATAGGCACCTCGGTAGACGCCTCTCGGGATGCTGGCGTAGGGACCGGTGGGCATGGCCTACTTGGAGCCCAGGTCCTCGATGGTGAGGAATGTGTAGGCGAAACCCCCGATGCTGTTGGCGTTGGTCACGCTTACCGAGGTGGCCGCCGCCCCCGAGGGCACCCAGACCCGGGCTGTCAGGGTGTGGCTGCCGGCTGGGGGCGACCACAGGCGCTCCACTATTAGTTCCACGTCGTCGGCGGCGTTGAAGGCCGTCTCCCCCACGGCGGAGGCGATCTCCGAACCATCCAACCCGATCCCGCCCATGAACGCCGACCCGGCGTTGTTGGCCGCTCCGCCGGTCTGCGCCGACCCGGCGTAGAAACGGGCCCGGCACAGACGGTTGGCCTGGGTGGAGAAAGAGAGCGAAAGTTGGTCGGTGGCACCGGCGAAGGTGGTGGCCGAGCTGGTGAAGTAGTCGCTGCTGCCCGAGGGGGGACCGCTGGGAGCAGAGTAGGCCAGCATGCCCAGGGGCCGCGCCCGCCAGACGCTCCCCGTCCAGTCGTAGGCGTAGCCGGTGTCGGACTCGAACCAGCTCTGCCCGGTGGCGGGGCTGACGATGGCGACCCTGGCCGCCGAGGGGCCCACAATGCTGCCCCCGAGGGCGGCCGTGTAGGTGCGCTCGTCGGTGATGTTGGTGGAGGTGATGGAGGTGGCATTGGCCGCCACTGCCACGTTGGCCAGGAGCAGCGACGAGGCCGGTAGCGCCGGTGCCGCGGGAGTGGCGGCCGGGGTGCCGGTGATCACAACCAGGGACGCCCCGGTGACGCTGCCTTGATATGCGGGGTCCTGCACCTGCATGACGATGGAGTCGATGCGGGGGTTGGTGGGGTCGGCGGCGGCGATGGCCAGGGTGACGGGCGCGTCGTTGGTGCATACGTAGGTGCCCTGGGTCGAGGTGATCGTGCCGGTCACGAAGCACTGCCCTGAGGCCACCTGAACCGACATGACAGCAGGGTTGGAAGCGGTGACGGCCAGGGAGTCGACGCCTTGGGGACCGGGACGCACGCCGGAACGGGCCGAGAATGTCCCGAGCGGCGTGGAGAAGGCCATCTGGCCGAGGCGGAAGTCCTCGGCCGAGATGTTGGACAAAGCGAGCGGGTTTCTAACTGTCATCGGCGCTCCTTTAGATCCAGGCCGAGTAGGCCGTCACTGACAGCGACGACTGGCTGGCCGCCACCGATGAGTAGGCCCGGTAGGTGAGGTCGTTGTCGCCCGGCACGATGGAGAGCCACTGGCTGCCAGGAACCAGCGTGGCCCGCCGGCTGGCGCTCCCCAGGAGGACGGCCCTTGAGTTGCAGTCCACGGTGAGCACGTCGGTAGGTCCGAGGGTGATGTTGAAGGACATGAACTGCCCCGTGGTGAGGTTCTGGATCTCGGGAGACTCGCATGGACCCGTGATCTGGAACACGGGTCGGCTCTCGAAGTCGCCCTCGTTCGTCACGGTCAGGTTCCCTCCCGAGGAGGGCGAGCCGAAGGTGAGCGGGAACACGAGCGGGAACTGGAGGCCCGGTGCCACTGCCGGCAGCGTCACCGCCTCCACGGTCGGCGCAGTGGCGTACTTGCGGGGGTCGGCCGCTACCAGACCGAGCTGGTACTGGCACACGGTGCGCCCGGCCGAGTAGGTGGTCTTGAGCGCCCCCGAGCGCCGCACCGTGACCTGCTTAGGCGGGTTCTCGCCGACGACGAGGGATGAGTCGAGGAAGCCAGCGACCAGGAGGTTGAACGCCTGCATGGACAGGCGCAGGGTCTCCTTGTCCGGCGCCAAGGCCCAGCCGGAGAGCGTGAGCTGGCGGGCGTTCAGGAACTGCGGGCCCATGAAGGCGCCGTGGGCAGCGTCCTTCTCGGCCGTGGGAGGGGTGGTGTCGGAGGCGTCCCAGCCATCGAGGGTCTGCACCCACCACTCCGTGCCCCAGGCGTCGGTGGCGCTCTGCAGCTCGACGCCGCCGAACTGGTAGGAGGTGAGCCCGGCGATCTGCGGCGGGGGCACGAGGACGCTCACCGCATGGCTCCCTGGCGCATGGTCCATTGCCAGGACACCTCACGGCCCACCCGGGCCACGGCCTCGTCTGGCGACAGGCTGGCAGCGTGCATGTGGAACTCGCCGATGGCCGGGCCCATGGCGGCGTGGTGGGGGACGACCGTGGAGTCCCGAGACGAGTACAGAAGCTCGGGACCACGCTCACCCACCCAGAAGGGCCTGCCGCCCCGGGCGACGCCCCCCCCGGCGTAGCCGACGTACCCACCCCCGGACTCGACCGAGCGCACGCCCGGCACGTTCCACACCGAGCCGTAGTCCGCCAGGATGTACCGGATCGCAGCAACGGCGTTGTCGATGGGGTTGAGGATGTTGGTGAGCCCGGGCAGGGCGTAGGCGGCGAAAGTGGTCCCGATCATCTGCATGAGGCCGCGGCTGGGGTCGCCCCGCTGGGCGTTGATGTCGCTCAGGTTGACGGCCTGGGGGTTACCGCCCGACTCGTACTTGGCAATGATCTCCAGGCCCGGCAGCCACGACATGGGGACGTTGGTGAGCCGGATGGCCGAGGTGAGCCAGGGAGCGACGTTGCCGGGGAGGCCCGCAGTGGCAGCGGTGAAGGCCTTGGTGGCCCCAGCCGCAACGGACTGCTCGATGGAGCGGACCGTGGTGTCGTAGTGGGTGTCGATCCAGGCGCCGAGACCCGAAGGCGTCATCCCCACCGGACCCCCGGCAGCCAGGCCGGGGAGCTTGTTCAGCGCTTCCAGGTTGGCGAACCCGATGGCTCGCACTGCCTCGGGGCGCAGCACGTACTCGCCCGGGCGCCCCCACAGCAGCACGCTGTCCTTGCCGGTGTCGCGACCGGGGATGGGTCCTCCCTCGGCCCGGGCGTGAAGAATGGTGCTGCCCGGGACGCCCTGACCAGCCAGATAGGTGGCGGAGCCGGTACTGCCGGCCACGCTCCACTTGCCTGTGCCCTCGACCAGGATGCTGATGACCCGCTTGAGCGGGATCCGGGTGATGTCCGAGATGAGGGTCTTGACTTGCCGACTGGAGTCGCCGGCCTTGAGGCCGGTCTGATAGAGGTTCTCGATGAGGGCCGGCATCGAGGTGTGGTTGGCGAGATCGGCTGCGTACTTGCCCCGCAGGATGGACAGGTTGTAGGCGTCCATCATCGCCTTGGCCTTGGACGAGCTACCCGTGAGGGTGGCCAAGTCCTCGAACAGGTTCCGGCGGGCACCGGCCGTTTGGGCAATGGTGGCCCCGTTGTCGAGAATGTCCCGGGTGTACCGCTCGGCTGCCTTCGAGACGCCGGTGGTGGAGATGAAGGCCTTGTCGAGTGCCGTGGTGAGCTGGTTGTTGAGCACCGACGACAGGTTCTTGGCGTCAGTGGCCAGGTCGGACATCTTCCCTGTCAGGACGCCGGTGATGGCATTGAGGTTCTTCTCGGCTCCGGTAGCCCCTTGGTCGCCGGCCCACCGGGTCAGGGATGCCAGCGAGTCCTTGCCGGTGTAGCCCGCCTGCTGGGCTAGCCCGTAGAGCTGGTCGGTGGCCTGCTTCGATCCCCGGGCGAAGGGGATCAGCTGGGCAACCACGTCCTTGCCGGCTTGAGCGAGCAGGCGTGTGTCCTGCGAGGCCGTCCCCGAGGCGGCGGCTTCGGTGGTGAGCTGGTTGATGAGGTTGGAGCCGGCGGTCAGCTGGCTCTCGTAGGTGGAGCGCAGCTGCAAGCTGGCGGTGTTGAGCCCGCTCATGCTCGCCTGTGAGCCGATCAGCGCCGCCCGGAGCTGGGGGAGGCTCATGGCGCTCATGCGATTCAGCTGGGCGATGGTAAGCCCGGACTGACTGGCCAGGGCCATGAGCCCCTGGCGGTTGAGAGCATCCAACCCGGTCGCCGTGAGCTTGGACTGGGAAAGGAGCTGCGTGAGCGCCGACGAGGAAAGAGCCTTGATGGTGGTCGAGGTCACCCCGGAGGCCAGCGCCAACTGCTTGATGCTGCTGTTGGAGAGGACTCCGAGACTGAGCCCGGTGGCGTTAGCTTGCTGGTTGAGGGTTTGCATGCCCTGCTGGAAGCTGACGAAGCTGCTCTCGCCACCGGTCAAGGTGGACATGAACGTCTGCCAGCTCTGGGTCATCTTCTGGATCTGGGTGTCCTGGATGGACGTGGCGAAGCTGACGGCATTGAGGTCGTTGCCGAGCAGCCCGCCCTGCTGGCCCAGGGCGGCGTAGCCCGTCACGAGGCCGGCGATCTGCTGCTGGGCGATGAGCCAGTTCTTGTTGGACTGCCCGGTGATGTCGGACAACTTCACCCCGGCTACCGACACGAGCCCCATGGCCTCCTGCAGACCACCGTACTGGCCGGCCAGGGCGCCGAGGCGAATCAATGTCCGTTGGGACTCGGCGCTGAACTGGGACTGGATGCCGGTATACTCTCGGGTCTTCTGACTGGCCTGGTCCATGACGGGATTGGTCTGGGCAATAACCTGCCCACGGGCGACGATGACTCCCGTAGTCGCCTTGGTCGTGTCAGCCAGCTGCACCTGCGCCCCGGCCAGTCGGATGGCTGACGCCTGGGTAGCGGCAAAGACACGGTTCAGCACCGTGAAGGCGTTGGCCTTGTTGATAGCCTCCTGCTGGGCGGCGGCCCACTTCTGGGCGGCGTCCTTCGAGCGTGCTAGCCAGAAGATGAGCGCACCCAATCCGACGGCCGCCCCCACTGCCACCGCCGCCCACACTCCACCGGACAGTCCCCCGACGGCGTCCTTGAGCACCGTGACGAGCCCCCGGCTCTTGCCGGCGGTGTCCTCGGCGGCGGTCCCGGCATCCTCCATGGCCTTACCAGCGCCGCTTATGCGCCCCGGCAGCGCCCCGAACCCGGCACCGACGTCCTGCACCGACCCCCGGAGACGCTGGAGCGGCGTGGCAGCATCGCCCAGCGCCGAGGTCGCCGTGGCCGCCTTGTCGATCCCACCAGCAGCCGTGGCCATGTTGGCGACGACTCCCAACAACGGAGCGGCCAGCCGGGCCACAGCCGTGGCAGCCAAGCCGCCCCACAGGTACACGGCGTGCATGGCGATGCCGGCGGCGAGCAACGGCTTGGGGATCTCGGTGAGCAGCACCAGGAACCGGGAGGCGACCTGGAGCACGACGAGAAAGTCCTCGGCCAGGTGCGTCGTCTCGGCCACCCGGATGAGGTTCATGATGGCGTGGCCGACGTTCTCGAACACCGTGCCCAAGCCGGCAGCGTTCTGCTCGCCGATGTGGAAGAAGGTCGCCAAGCCGCCCTGGCCGTGCTGGAAGTCCACTACCAGCTGGGCGAACACCCGATCCACGGTGCTGCCCATCCAGTGGATGAGCTGGGTGAGAGCGCCGGACTTGGTGTTGAGGAGGGTGAGAGCGTCGCCGAAGCCCTGCACGACGGTTGGTGCCATGGCGTCGGCCAGGTTCTGGAAGGCCCCGGTGAGTGGCGGGATGGTGTGCCCGGTGGCCTGGGAGACGTCGTAGACCGCCGTCATGCGGTCCTTGATGTCCCCAATCGTGGGAGCGGCCACGGCTCCTAGGGCGGCCAAGCCGACAGCCAACGTACCCACCGACGTAACGAGCAAAGACGCCGCCTCGAAGGCGGCGTCGAGGGCGAGATGAAGGCCACTGACGGCAGCGATCCCGCCGAATAGTGGCACCTGGCCAAGCACGCCGCCGCCACCACCCGGGCGACGAGCCAGCAGGGCAGAAAGCCAGCCTCCGCCTGCATCGCCTCCGCCGGCCGCTGGGGCTGTCTCCGGCGGCCGGCCGCCGCCGCCGCCAAAGCCGCCAGCCACCCCACCGACCACGCTCGCCAGGACGCGCATCTCGGCTGCCTGGCGCGCCCCCGCCAAGGCAGCTAGCCGGGACACGCCGGCAGCGGCCGCCAAGTCCTGCATGTGCGAAACCTGGACATCGCTCACGGTGGAGCGGGCCATACCTTGGGCAATCTGGGCGCCGAGGTCTTGGCCCGGGTGGATAGAGCCCAGCCCCTCGTTCACCCCCCGGGCGATCTCCTGGCCCAGGTCCTGGCCGGGGTGAACCGAGCCAAGACCCTGCTCCAGCCCTCGGGCGATCTCCTGGCCGAGGCTCTCGCCGGGATGGACCGAGCCAAGACCCTGGTTGAGCGACTCGGCGATGGAGCGCCCGAGGGCACCAGCGTCGATGCCCCCCCGGACGCCGCCGGTGTCGACGCCGACCCTGACAGTCCCTCCGGTGCCAGCGGCGGCCTTTACCGCCTCGATGGCAGCCAGGGCAGCGCTGGTGTCGGCCCCGATCCTGATGGTGCCGGTGGTGCCGTCGGCCAGGGCCGCAACCTGGGCGATCTTGGCCTGCGCCTCGGAGGTGTCGGCCCCGATCTTCACCATGGGCCGCAGGCCGCTCAAGGCGGCTCGAAGCTTGGCGTTCAGGTCGTTGCGAAAGTCGTCGAGGTCAGGGGAGATCCTGACCCACGCCTGGGCAATGATCTCGCCGTCGGCCGGCACCTAGATCATCTCCCGGTTCATGCGGTTCACCCAGGCCGACAGCTCGACGATGGCAGCGGTCTCGTCACCCTCGAACTCGTCCTCGTCCCAGTCCTCCGGCCACACGGCCGCGGTCAAGCGCTCGACCTCCTGCGGCTCCTTGCCGGCCTGGGCGAGGAGAACGTCGGCCTGAGCGGCGCGGTCGTACAGCACCGCCCAGGCGGCGTCCATGACCTCGGTGGCACTCATGTTGCCCAACTCCCCGTGGTGCCCAGCAAGCGTCAGGCGGCCGTGGAGGTAGTGCGCTTCCCCTGCGACCCAGGCGCTGAGCGCTTGGGTCGCTCGGTAGGGCGGGCTAGGACGTGCTCGGACACGTACTCGACCAGCGCCTGGATGCGCTCGAGGGTGAGCGGGCTGTCCTCGGCGTGGAGCAGGGCGCAGAAGTCCTCACCCTCCTCGGGGACGAGGACAGCCCGGAAGAACGGCTCGACTTGCACGATGGCCTGGGCGTCGTCCTTGGCACCCACCAGCCTGGCCACAGTGTCGAAGGGAACGGCACCAGCGGTCCGACAATGCCAGTGCCGGCCGCCCAGGCGAAACTGGCAGGCCACCTCGCTTGGCACCTCGATGGCATCGAGGTCGAGTTCGGGGACGGTGCTCATGAGGCCAGGTTGGCGTTGTGGATGAACCGGTAGGGCTCTGCCGTCGGCGGCTTCTCGCAGGAGAACTGGCAAGCGTAGGTGGCAAAGGCGTTGCCCTTGCGAAAGGACATCTGCATGTTCCCGTCCTGCCAGCACTGTCGGAGGATCAGCCGAGCGAACGGGTCGACGCCGGAGCTGGCACCCTTGGGGAGAGCGTCCCAGCCGATCATGACCCGGACCTCGGTACCGGGCACCGGTGGCTCGGTCCACAGCGAACCATCAGGGTTCGTGCCGGTCGCGGCGGTGTTATAGGCAACGGGGTTGGCACCCAGGTTGAGAGCCAGCCGCAGGTTCTGGGCCGTGAACTCAGCCAGGGCGAAGGTCGCCCGTGCCACCTTGTCGGTGGTCACGTTGCGTACGGCGTAGATCTCCTCCTCCGGAGTGATGGCGGCGGCGGTGGTCTGGTCCTCGAACTGGGTGCCCTGCTGGGTGTAGCCCAGCATGATCCAGCCCGTCGGCCACACGCCGGTGACAGAGGTTGGTTCGGTGGTCCCGAGCGGCGCCGCGTACAGCGTCCCCGGGAATGCCTTGATGTTGGGACCGGAAAAGACGGCCATGAACGTGCTCCTTGTCTGCCGAAGCGGGCGGGATGGTTCTGCCGGCGGACCGGCGTGCTGCGTCTGCCGGCGAGCCGGCGGTTACCAGCGCCCCGAGGGCGCTAGATCGTGGACCCGGAGGCGATGGTCGAAGCGGTCATGCTCATGACCACTCGGGGCCATCCAGTCTCCGGGTCGGGGGCGTCGATGGTGCCGCTCACCTGCGCATTGAGCAGCAGGCACCCGTCAGGCGGGTTGAGCGGGAGAGACGCCGAGGGAAGGTCGTGCAATACGGAGGTCACAGCCAGCACGAGCTGGCGCAGGCTGGCGTACTGCCTGGGGGCTCCGACCCAGCATTCCAGCGTGAGCCGGGCATCGTCGATGGGCACCTCACTGTTGGCCCTCGGCCCTCCACCATGCCGGTAGAGCCGGATGGCCGGGGTGGAAGCCTGGGCATCCTTGGGCGAGAACAGGAAGTCGGGGAGGCGGAAGAACACCCGGCCCTGGTGCAGCGGCTGGAGCAGTGAGTTGGCCCTGAGCCATGCCCGCATGTCGGCCAGGGTGTCGGGGAAGATGACCTGGGTGCCGGGAAGGATGGCCACTTAGAAGCCTGGGCCGTGGAGCGGGTTGTCCGAGCCGGCAGCCACCAGCGCCGGCCTCAGGTACGGTCGAGGTGCCATATAGGAAGTTCCGACCTCGACAAAACGGCTGTAGTACAGGTCGGTCCCGATGTCCCAGGAGGGACCCGGGTCCTCCGGCCCGGGCTCGTGGCGGATGGAGTCCCGGAGCATGCCGGTGTCGATGGCCGGGGGCGCTCCAGGCAGGCTGGAACGGTGCCCGGAAGGCGGCCCGAACATCCAGAGCCGCCCTGGCGTGTACCGAGGCACGCCCCGCAGGCGGGTGCGCACGATCTCGGGCCACATGACGCCGGCGCCGACCGAGCTGGCCAGCTCCTTGGCCATCGCCTCCACGTTCTCGGCCCGCCGCTCCATGTCGACGCCCACCGGGCCGTCGGGGGAGTACAGCAGGTCGTCCAGGGCGCCTTCGTCGATCTGGATGTCAGCCACAGGCTTCCTCCCGTCCTGTGTAGACCGCCGGTTGACAAGATGTAACCAGCGGTATATGGTGAGAGGCATGACAAGCGACAAGGTGAGCAGCCCCGTAGGCCTCAAAGAGATCGCCGAGAAGCTCGGGGTGCGCCACTCCACCGCCAAAATGTGGCACTACCGGGGTGTGCTGCCAAAGCCCGTTGGCACAGTCTCGGGTGCCCCATGCTGGGACTGGGCCGATGTGAAGGCTTGGGCCAGGGCGACAAACCGACTGAGTCCTGAGTCATGAGGGCCGGTCGAACGGCAGCGGGTCTGATGCTGATTCTGGCCGCTGGAGGCTTGGGCATCGCGGCCTGCGGTGGCAGCACTTCGACGACCAGCAGGCCAGCCAAGAGCAAAGTACCAAAGGCAACGACAGCGCTGACAAAGTCAACCCCGGTGTGGCAGCAGCCGCTCTACACCGGCCCGTTGAACTTTCGCCAGACCTGCTTGGCACTGCGGTACGACGAGACCGAGTTCAAGAAACTGCACGGCATCCAGTTCCCGTCCAATATCCAGATGACTGACTTGGCGCGACAGACCACCAGCCAGCCCTTGGCGTCGGGCCTCCGGAAGGTCGTCGGCAGCTTCAATAACCCGGGGACGTTCGTGGCCAACTGGACGGTCTATGTGAGCGCCTTCTGTGCCGGCGCTGGAGTACCGCTTCCCACACCTAGCTAAACTGTCGGGGTGCGCCTTCGCACCCTCGGCTGGGTGTTCCTCCTCTGTGGGCTGCTCACCTATCCGATGGTCGTGTGCTTCATCCTGGGCGGTGCCGGGTTGGCGATGCTCACCATCGGCACCGCCCTTCCGCTAAGGCGCCAGGAGCAGCCTGCTCCCGTCGATCGGGAAGTCGCCATTGCCAAAGCCGAGGAAGGGCTGCTGGTCGATGGCGTCCTGGACGTCGCACGCCGGCTCAGGTCGCTCCAGACACCATCCTGAGTCCCCCCTGCACGTGGTCCAGCCCGAAGGCGTCGAAGGGCAGCGCCCATAGCACCGTCCAGGCGTTCCCGGCCGAGTCAGTCACGGTGTCGCCGGCCTGGATGTCGCAGGGATCACAGGTCAGCTTGGCGTCGTACTCCTCTCTCGCTCCTCCCACGAGCCCCACGGTGGCCGTCGGCGGCGAGATAACCGCCCGGACGCCGGAGGCGACAATGGCCGTCGAGGTCGTGGACGGATCCAAGTCGTAGGGGTCGGCCAAGCTGGCGGTATCGGTGGTGCGAGCCACGGCGATGGTCGTGGTGGCGACGGGAATCGTCATCAGATCACCCCGATAGTGGCGTTGTCCACGGTGCCGGCTCCAGGATGAGCTGGACCAGCGGTACAGGCACAACGGCTATGGACCTGGCCCGGATACCCGATGAGCGGTGGGTAGCGTACGTCGAAGTTGTGACCCGCGGCGGCCACACACTCCCTGGTATGGGTCCGAGCATTCCCCAAGTACCACCCGAGCACGTCACCATGCTTCCGGGCCGCCTCGTCCACTTGGGCGGCAGCGGCAGCCCGACGCCGCAGCGCCGCTAGGTGCGCCGCCCACCAGCGCCGCTCGGGACGTAGCGCTTCGGATACGGACTGCCCGGCCACCAGGCGGTCCCTCACCCGGAAGGCGGCGGCGGCCAGGAAGGCTGCTCGGTAGGCCAGCTCCTGGCGACGGGTGTGGCGCCCGGCTGGGCCCATCTCCGCCCATCGGCCCACATTCTGCGGGCCATGGCCGGCCAGGGCGGCCAAGGCAACGGCGGCGACCGGGACGAGCCCCACGGCCACGAGGATCTGCACCAGCTTGGCCGTGAGAGCGGCACCAGCCGCCGCTGCTCCGGCGGCAGCGGCCATCAGGCTGGCCAGGATAGTGGCCTGCACATAGGCCACCGAGGGGTTGGCCGGAAGGGCCTGGGGTGGCAGCGTCGGGGGCTGGCGAGGTGGCCGCCGAGGCTGCTGCTGACTAGCCGGAGGAGCCGGGGATGACGCCATAGGACCACCCGTGGGGGTCTCGCTTGGTGAATCGGGCTAGGTCCCGACGCAGGCCGGGATCCGACAGCACCATCGAGGACAGGTCGCCCGAGACGCTCACCCCTCCCACGTTGACCGACTTCACCCCTCCGGGCATGTCCGACAGCGTGGCCGGGTGCAGCATGAACCAGGCCATCTTGGCGATGGCCCGAGCCAGCCGGGGTGGACAGGTCTCGGCCGTATAGCCGCCCCAGTACTCCACGTCGGTCTGGGGGGGCACGACGCCGACCCAGACCGGCAGCACCGGCACCGGGAAGAACCAGCCCACCCAGATCCCAGCTCCCTGGAGAACCGACTCAGTGGGTGCCACGACCTCGGATATCGGCGTGGCCGAGGGGTAGACCATCCCGCTCTTGTAGACGTAGAGGGTCTCGATGTAGTGCCCGAAGACGAAGGTACGGGTGCATGCCTCACAGGCCAGTGTGGTCGCCTGGGCCACGGCGTCCTCCACGTCCAGCGACGCTGTGGCAAAGTCCCCGGTGACCTGCTGGTATTGCTGCACCGACACCAGGGGATCCTGGGCCGGCGTGTCAGGCTGGGGGACGGCGGGGATGGCGAGAGCGACCGGGCTCGGCGTGCTCACCATTGCTCCCGGTTGTGCGCCGACAGGTGCCGGTACTCCTTGCGACGCCGGTCGATGCGCTCAGGCGATGCTTCGTCCCTGGTCTCCCGGTTGAACAGTTCGGCCTCACCCACGAGGTCGTCGTGCTCGTCGGCGGGATACTCGGCGCCTGCCGGGTAGGCCAGCCGGCCGTTCGAGCGCCAGTACATGCGCTGCGTGGCCGTGACGCTGGCTCCCGGCAGAGACCGAGCGGGAGGGGCGAAGGACGCCATCGTGATGGCGCCCTCCGGCGTACCCTCCTCGACGGGCCGATGCTCCTTCTGGTGGATCATGCGGCCCATGCGATCACGCTCCTTCCAGCCGATGGGACGTGCACTAGAACTCAGCACTACTCCGTAGCGAGCACCAGGACTGTCCTTAGGACAACGTGACCTCTACAAACAGGTCTGGACGGGGGACAAGTAGGCCGACACGCTCCTCGCACAAGAGCAACACCAGGTTCTGCTCGGCGTAGCGCTCGGAGTAGATGGCCACGTTGACCTGCTCCCGGTCGGCGATGATCGCTCCCCGCTGGAAGTCGGCCACCAGCGCCGAGCCGGCCGGCTTGGCACGGGTCCGGTAGCTGGGCACGCCCCACACGGTGAGCGGCAGGGCGTTGAACGGCGTACCGGCGTCGAAGGTGCCGGAGCCTCCTGCCGCCCGGGCGGTGAACATGGCCCAGGCGTTGGTGGGGTTGAGCACCACGGCGGTGGGCGCCCCGTCGGCCAGTTCCACGTCGGCGAAACCCATGCCGATGCTCTGGGCGTAGTACGTGGCGCCGGCCCCGAGAGCTGCCTGGGTCTGGAGACCAGGCGTGTTCAGGATGCCCTCGATGTCGGGGTACGTGCCACTGCCCTGCAGGAACTCCCAGTCCTCCTTGAACTTCACCAGGTAGGGCAGACGGATGTTGACGTACTGCACCAGCGCCGGTGAGTCGGTGAAGAGCTGCTTGGACAGCGTCATGGTCGTGGCCAGCGTGGTCACGTAGGCGATGGCGCCCTGCATGTTCGGGCTGGCCGACGGCTTGGTATTGCCCTCGGCCACGGCACTGGCGGCCAGCTCCGACTCGGTCGGGGCCAGCTCCCGGACATAGGGGATCTGTGGCACCTGGGTCGTCATCTTGGGGATGAGGTCCCGCAGGTACAGCTTGGCCTGCCGGGGGATGGGGGCGATGGGCTGGGCCACCGGCAGCAGCATCCCCGCCCCAGTCGAGTCGTACTGGTTGGGGAACGTGGTCGAGGGCCCGGTGGCGCCCCACTCGTCGATACCGGCTCGGGTCTCGACATAGAGCCCGGGGTTCTCCGAGCGCGACTTGCCGGGTGGCACAGGCGGGGTCGGGCAGCCTCGATCGACCCAGGCCCGGAACTCAGGGCTCTCGACCACGGCGTTGAAGCCGCGGGGTTCGCGCTGGCCACCGACGCCCTGGGTGGCGACGACCTTGGCCTGGTCCCGGCGCTCGATGGCAAGCACGGCGGTGAGGTCGGCGTCCAGGGTCTTGACCTCTTCGATCATGGCCTTGAACTCGTCGGATGCCCGGCGCTCGGGCGTCACGTCGGTGAACTCGTTACGCAGCTCGGTGAGCCGCTTGACGATGTCGTCGGCGGTTCGGTCCTTCCCCGGACCGGGCATGACGACAGTGCCCTCGGGTGAGATGGTAGGTGCAGGCATGGTGATGCTCCTTGCAGGCGCGCGCCGCTAGAGGCGCTGGCTTTCAGGTGCGCCCAGACCAAGCACGGCCGGCCTGCAGGCGACAGGTTGAGCGAGCCCTATGGCTCAGCTCGTGGCGGGGGTCGGACTCGAACCGACGGCCTCCGGGTTATGGGCCCGGCGCGCTACCTAGCTGCGCTACCCCGCTCCGAAAGGTCAGGTGCTGGTGGGCCGCATGGCCGCGGCCTCGGCTATGTCGGCAGCGATACGTGCCCGGGTATCCTCGTCGGCCTCCTCCCACGGCATGCCCGGGCAGTCGTGGGGCTCGTTGACCATGACCGTGGGAACGATGGCTTGAGGGTCGAGCAGGCGCATTTCCTCAGCCGTGGCCGGGTCGGCTTCCTGCCGGCGCTGGAACACCGGGCCATTGCACACAGGGCAGCGCCCGGCGAAAGTGCGAATCTCGTTGACACCGGAGTCAGCGACCAGCACGGCGCACTGCCAGTCCACGTAGCTGACCACCGGCCAGCCCGTACCCTCCAGGGCAGCGACCGGCACCGGGCGAGGAGTGAAACCAGCCTTGGTCAGTAAGTTCACGAGCTTGGCCTCGGTGCAGTCCCACAGGTGCTCGCCTCCGACCCGATCGTGACTCCGGGCCCCGGCGTGAGTGGAGCACCACGTCTCCGAACCCTCCTCGATGCGGTCAAGGTCCGGGCCGACCACGCAGAGCTCGCCTCGAGGAGCCAGCACCCGGCGTATCTCGGCCAGAACATTTGGGAGCACATCCTCGGGCAGGTGCTCGAGGACGTGGCCGGCGTACACGGCCTCGGCGCTGGCATCCTCGAATGGCCACGGCGTCTCGGCCAGGTCAGTCACCACGTTCACGCCAGGGCCGGGGTGGCAATCGACGTTCACCCAGCCCTTGGCCGGGTAGTCGCCGCTGCCCAGGTTGAGCCTCATCGGACGATCGACAGGTCGTGGCCGCGGGCCTCCACGGCGTAGAGAGCCTCGGGCCAGTGCCGACAGATCACGTCAGTGCGCTGGCACACGCCAAACCCGGCCCTCCAGGCATCACGCCCGAAGCAGGGGTCGTCGGTCAAGCCTTCATCGAGGCTCCAGCGCCACCGCAGTGCCACGGCCGCTTCCCGGACCAAGAGGAGGCACCCTGCCGGCGCCCACTCCATCTGGCGCAGGGGCAGATCGCCCTCGACCCCCCAGCCGGGGGCGGACGCGTCGTAGATGGGGATGCGGCCGGCCACCACCGGTCTCTCGACCTCCAGCAGGCGTTCCAGGCAGTTGGCCGGCGGCCGTACGTCGGTGTCCAGCAGCAACAGGTGGGTGTAGGCCACATGCCGGTTGAGGTGCTCGTGGATGAGGTTGCGGCCGGTGCAGATGCTGGTCAGCCGGTTGTTCCGGTCGATCGAAGCCGCTCCCTCGTCGAGCGAGAACTCCCACACCGTGGCACCGATGGCCGACAGCCGCTCCCGCAGCCGGCGCAGGCGCCCGTCATGGCCGTGCCCGGTCTGGACAGCGCAGAAGAATGCCGCTCCCTGGCGTTGCCACTCCTCGGCATGAGCAAGCCAGCGCAGCTCGTGGTTGCCGTCGCACTTGTAAGCGGCCACCGTCGAGCCGACAAGGATCATCGGACGATCGACAGGTCATCCCGCATGACAAGGGCCCCCGGAGACACGTTGACCCTCGACCATGTCTGCGCTGGTAGCAGTCAGTGCGTACTGGACCGTTCGGTTTGTCCCTCGCATCGTAAGAATGTCTGAGCCATCCTGCCGTCTATCAAGTGAGGCAAGGGAGGAATCAAGCTGCTCTAGCAATGTGCGGCTGAAATAAGCCACAGGCGGAGCGTGGTCGATGGTGATGCTGATGACACCGTCATAGTGCTGTGTCACCACCACCTCGTCATCCCGCATGTACCAACTCCTTAGTCGTCCGCGGCGCACCCTCCCACGCCTGCCACCAACGGCCACAGAGCCGCTCGTAGGTCTGCCCGGCCATCGCCTCCCGTCCTCGCCCTGCCAAGTCGGCTCGGGCCTCGGCGCTGCGAATCAGGCGTGAGAGCCACCGTCTCCATTGACCCGGGCTGTCGGCCAGCTCGCCGACACCCAAACCATGCAACCGGCGGTTGTCGGGGGTGGGGCTCATGACCACGGGCACGCCGAGGCTGGCCATCTCTGCCGCCTTCAACGCCGACTTGCAGGCGTTGAACGGGCTGTCGTGGAGAGGCACAATCCCGATGCCGATCTCCGCCACGCACCCAGGGTACCGCTCGAACGGTACCCAGCCGGTGACGCTGGGCTCAGCCTCCAGCCGGAGGGCCCGGCGCACTCCCTTGCCAGTGCCGACCACATGCACGCCCCAGTCGGTGCCGTGCAGCGCCCGAGGCAGCGCTCCCTCAGTCACCTCCAGGTCGCCCGGGTGGGTGTCTACGCTGCCGGCCCAGCCCACAGCATCCCGCTTCTCGGCCGGCTCGACCGACAGGTAGCGCTCGGGAACCAGGTTGGGCAGCACCATCCCGTGCCCGTAGCCGTAGCGGTCCCGCAGGGCCAGCGTCGAACAGGTCACGGTATCGGCCAACCGGCAGGCCCGGTCGATCCACTCATAGCTGTGGGTCGAGCCCACCCGGGGCCGGTAACCAGGGGCGGCCACGTTCCGACGGGGGATGAGGTCAAAACGGTCGTCCACGTCCACCACCACCCGCACTCCTCGAAGCTGGAGATGGGGGATGATGTCGGTCCACCAGCGCCGGCCAGGGCGCTGGAGCACCACCACGTCGGCGTCCGGCCGGTAGACCGACCACACGTTGGCGTCGGCAGGGGGGGTCGTCCCGTGCCACTCCCGGTCCCAGACCACCGTCGGGCCCGTGCGGTCCACGACCACGTCGGCTCCCTCCCCAGCCAGCGCCCGAGCCGGCATGAGCAGGCGGTACTGGCTGGTGGCGTCGTCCTCCCAGCCAGCCGGCCAGACGAGGACTCTCAAGCCACCTTCCCGGTGCGAGCCTCCAGCAGGGCCAGGACGGCCTCATACTCGGCGTCGGAGACCTGGCGGGACGAGCTGTCCTTGATCGAGCCGTCGGGGTTCCAGTTGTCGGGGATGGCGTCGGCCTGACCCATCTGCTTGGCCCGCTTGATGATGTAGGCCCGGACGGCGTCGTGGTCGCTACCGGCCCGGCCGACGGCCCGGACGGCGTTGTGCAGGTCCTCGGTGTCGGCGATGGGGAAGCTGGGCTCTCCCTGGGCGTTCTTGAACGCCTTGCCCTGCTTGAGAAGCTGGCGCATCTGCTCGGCCGAGTACTTGGCCCGCACCTCGCCCTCTGGCTCGCCCCGGTTGTCCGGATCCTCGATACCCATGGACTCCAGTAGGTCGTCGACGGCCACGCCGGCTGCCCCTACAAGAGCGAGCGCCTGCTGCACCTCGTCTGGCAGGCTACGGGTGTCGACGCCGTCCAGCGCAGCCTCGGCGGCGTCCAGGGCAGCGTCCACGGCGCTGGCCAGATCCGCAGCGTCCTCTCCTGCATGCTGCGGCTCGGTCGGTGCCGGTGCCCTCGTCAACACGATGTGCTCCCGGCACCCGTCGGGCATGATCTGGGCCAGCATGCGCCGGCCCTCCTCCTCGTCGAGCAGCCCGACAGCTCGGAGGCGGATGATGGTGTCGATGTCAGGGACGGTCAAGGTAGGCGCCTCCTCGAGCGAGCGGACGCCGACGGCCTCGGCGCCGGGGATCGAGCCGATGGTGACGGGGGAGACCTCCTCCATCCGGGCCCGGGTGATGCGGGTGACGCCACGATGCTCGGGATGGGGCTCGTCCGCCTCCCGCACGAACCCGAAGCTGGCGTCGGTGATGTCGCCGTCGCGAATCTGCACGAAGGCTCGGTGAGCCAGTGGCACGGCGTCGAAGTCGGAGAACTTGCCCACCAGCTCATTGGCATGCTCGGTCACCTGAGCCGAGCGGATGCGTCCGATCGGCTCGCCCAGCGTGTGCTGCCAGCAGATGGCTGGCAAGCGCTCGGCGAAGCTCGCTCGGAAGGCGTCAACCCCGAAGGTTGTCTTGTAGGTGTCGACGCGCTCGTGGGGGAAGCGCCACAGCACCTCCCGTTTCACGTCATCGGCATCAGCGAACTCACCACCGATGGCGGTGCGGAACTCCAGTCCCATGATCTGCCCTCCTCGGGCGTGGCTGGCGGCAGCCGCCGCCTTGAGCTTCTCCCAGTGAGCTACGGCAGCCTTGGCCTTAGCCTTCGTCTTGGGGCTGGGAGGACCCCACAAAGATGCTTTCCGACCTGCCGCCCAGTCCTTGACCACTCCTAGGGCGATCTGAATCGCCTCGCGCTCGGGATGACCCTGGCGTATGAGAGCGTGCACTATGGCCCGGACGAACGGCCCGAGCCCTTCCTTGGGATCGGTATGCGTTACCCAGTTCGGACCCGGGCCGATAGGGGAGGTGTCGTAACGGAGGTCGGTCACCGCAAGTGGCTCGCCGTCAGGCAGGCCAGCCCGACGAAGGCGAGCGCCATCGCGCTGGTGGCCGAAAAGGCTCCGAAAGCGATGGCGGCGGCCACGGCGAACAACACCACGGCGGCCACCAGAAGGACCGTCTGCCAGGTCAGCGTCATGCCACCCTCCTCGTCATCGCCAGCACACACTCGGCCCGAAGCCTCGACCTAATCCTGGGCTCAGCGGCGGCGAAGACTGCCTCGGTCCGGTCAGCCAGCTCTGCCAGCTCCTCGCCTCGCTCCACGCCGGCCCGCAGCTCGGTCCCCAGCGCCAGGGCAACGTCGCCGGCCAGCCGGTGAGCCACAGCGTCGGGTGAGCCCTGCGCCGAGCCCAGCACGGCGGCAGCGGCGTAGAGCGGCGACAGGGCCGAGGCGAAGCGGCCCCGCCAGTGCTCCTCGTCGTAAACGTGAGCCAGGTCGAAGCTGTCCCGGCGCAGCATCTGGCGCCCACGCTTACCGCCCAAGCGATCCATGGTGGCCCGCCGGCACTCGGCCAGCACCTGAGCGCCAACCGTCTCCCACTCGGGCACGAGCAGGCGCAGGTCGGCGGACTGGGGTGCGGCCGGCCGGCGTCGGCGATGGGAGGGGTCGAACGCCGGCCGGCCGCAGATCTTGCACCGCTTGGGATCGTTGCCTCGGAAGGCGTGGCCGATCAGCTTGGCCTCCCTCGGCTTTGGTGGCCTGACCGGGCCCTTCGGCAACAGGTTGCCGGCGCCGCTCGGATCGTAGGGACCGCCGATCTCCTGAGTGAGCCCGGACGGCCCGGCCTCGGTGACAACCTGACGGCGTTCCCGCAGAGCCTCGATGCGCTCCAGGATGTCCCGCAGCTCCCGACCGGCGGGGTTGGCCGACGCCGTGCCGGCCGAGGAACCGGTGCCAACAGGACCGGAGATGGTCGCCTCCTCGCCGATGGGGGCGGTGGCCAGGGATTCGCCGATCTGCTCCAGCTCGGTAACGCCCAGCACCCGCAGGATGTCAATGGGCCGCATACCAAGGGACTGCAGGTCCTTCACGGCCGGGGGCTGGACGGAGGTGCTGGGCTGCAGCGCCACCACCCGGCGCACGTCGAACCAGCCCACCTCCTGGCCGAGCTTGGGCGCCAGTTGGACGTTGATCGGGTCCTGCAGCTCGGACAGAAGCGGTGCGACGGTGATGGTCCAGAAGTTGCGGTACTCGGAGTCTGCGTTGCTGAACGTCCTTTGGCTGGCGTTGCCTATCAGGGACATCGGAACACCAAGAGCAACCGTGATGTCGGTCTTGGCCTGCTCGCCCAGGGCGATGAGCTGGGCATCCGTAGCCGTCTCGGCCAGGTCGACCACCTGAACAGGAGCGAAGGTCTTGCCGCCACCCGAGCCGGACGGAGCGCCGTAGCCGGTGTCGTCGTCGAACTCGCCGAAGACGATCTTGCCGGCGTTGTCGAAGCCGGTGAACTCCTGGACGAAGGCCTCCTGCCAGGCTCGGCGTTGGTCGGCCTCCTCGAAAGGTGGTGACACGATCATCTTCGAGGCCGTCATGTTGTTCTTGAGCAGCGACCACATGTACCGGTCGATGGCGACCTGGACCGAGATCGGCAGCCGGGCCGCCTCCAGCACCGACTCGGGCTGGCGCCAGTCCCGGGCGCTCGGACGCCAGACGTAGAGCACCTTGTCGTGCGGCAGGGTTATGTCGCCGGTAGGCAGGTGGTAGACAAACCCGTCGAAGTAGCGCTGCGAGCCGTCGGCAGAGGGGACCGGGTCGAGATAGGCGCCGACCAGCGGCCACAGCCCGTTGACGGCCTTGGTCTGGGGATCGGTTTGCATCTCCCAGGCGAAGCGGCCGGTGACCAGGTACTGCACGATGGACCACGCCCAGAAGGCCCGGGCCGACGTGGTCGGGTTGGGACCTGACCAGTCGCCCTGGCCGGTTGATGGGCCGAGCAACTTGGCCAGGGGGGCGTTGGTGTCGAACCGGGACGGGTGGTCCATGCTGGGGCCAGCGCGGAACGGCAGCCCGGCGATGGTGTCGGCGATGGCCCGGCAGCACCGCATGACCCACATGGACCCGAAGTAGCCCTGGTCGACGGCGCTGCGACCGTTCCAGGTCGGCGCCTGGGGCTGGCCCGGGCTGGCCCAAGTGACATTGCCGGTGGCACCCTTGACACCACCGCGCCCGGCTGGCTGTGGCTTGGTGTTGCCGATGCCGGCCCCGGCGCCGGGGAGCGCCCGGGTGGCAAGCGCCGTCAGCGCCCGGGTGCCGAGGCCCACCTACGCCGCCTTGCGCTTGGCCGCCGCCCTGGCTGCCAGCTCGACGATCTGGGGCGACTCCAACTTGGCCAGGATGTCGGGCAGCAACTTGATCGCCCAACGCAACCCGATGCCGACGCCGGCCAGCACGCCGACGACGAAGCAGGCCACGGCGATGCCGACCAGCACTGTGCTCAGACGCCCGGCAGGGGCTGCTCGGCGGGAGGCGCCTGGGCCGGCGCTGGCTGGGCGCCGATGGCCTTGGCCCGCTCGGTCAGGTCTGCGACCTTGGCCAGTGCAGCATCGAGGGCGGACTGGCTGGTGCCAACCCGGTCAGCGGCAGCGGCCAGTTCCTGGTCGAGTGCGGCCAGGGCGGTGTTGAGATCGTCAATGGCACCCACAAGGGCCTCCTTGGCTCGGACCAGCTCGGCGAGCCGGTCGGTTAGCTCGCTCATGCCGCTCGGCCGGCGTGTACCATGCGGCCCTGACGACGAACCGGTGAATAAAACGCCAGGAGCAGGGCATCGGCCTCGTCCGGGCTGCGGCCCAATCGCTTGCGGGTCTCGTCCTTGGGCTCGACCTTGACCCGGCCACTGGCGTCAAGGGCATAGCGGGGGCTCGCCAACTGCGTGAGGGTCGAGTCAGGCAGTTTGGACAGGTCCCAAGCACCGTCCTCGGTCAGGCGACGCCCGACCTCCCACCAGATCTGGTCCCGTAGCCGTGGGAAGCGGTAGGGCTGGCTGGAGGCGGAGCCGACGTTGACCGGCACCGTCCGCACCCCCTCCACTGTCTTGCCCACATCGGCGGCGATGTCCCAGCCGATCCCGATGGCGTCCACCTTGACCGTCGTGGCCCCGGTTTCGGCAATGGCATGGAGGACGAGCGCCACAACCTGGTCGCGATCGGGAGTGAACCGACGCCACATGCGACCGGCCACCGGCCCACGGCGCTCGACGACGACGGTCTGATCGCCGCCAGCCCCCACGTCCACACCCAGCTCGACCGGCTCGTTCACCTCGTGGTGCTGCCCAGCACGGTGACAGCCCACCAGGGCCGACCAGCGCACCACCGAGTCCTCGGCCTCGGCTGGGAAGCGCCCCAGGACCTTGGATTCCCACACCGGGCTGTCCTCGCCCACGTCCATGCGCTGTTCCTCGACCCACACGGGGCCCACCAACAACTCAGCCAAGCCTGGGGGCAACGGCTCGCCGGTGAAGTTGGGCGAGTCGAAGGCAGAGATGCCGAGCACCGACCACCCCGAGCCTTCCTGGCACACCGAGGCGAAGTGGCTGGAAGGATCATCGGGGTTGCCGATAGCCAGTACCCGGCTGTCGTCGTTGGTAGCCAAGGCGCCGGCTGCCACCCATAGGTCCTTCGGGATGCCGCATGCCTCGTCCAGGATGACCAGGACGTAGCGTCGGTGGATGCCCTGGAAGGCGGTCGGATCGTAATGAGCCGGCGTGCGACCGAAGCCGAGCAGGACCCCTTCTGACCACCACTCGGTCTGGTGACAGTCGCCCACCAGACCACCCTTCCGGTGGGCATCGCCGATCTCCTGCCACAGCGCCGCTCGGACCTGGCCAAAGGTGGGAGCGGTTGAAACGACGATGGCCTCGCCCACCGGCCTCGTATCCACCCACCACGTCGCCAGGCGGGAAGCGACCCTGGTCTTGCCCGCGCCGTTGCAGGACCGTACGGCAGTGCGCCGGTTGGCAGCCACGCTGGCGGCCACGGCTTGCTGCTTGGACCACAGATGCTCCCCCAGACGGTTGGTGACCCAGCCGTTCGGGTCGTCCCGGTAGCGCTCAGCAGCACGCCGCTCGGCCTCAGCCTTGCGCCGGCGTGCCTCCAGCACTTGGGCGATCAGGGTGGCCCGGTCCGAGGGCGAGAGTTCCGGGGCGATCTGGGTCGTTACGGGCAAGTTCAACCTCCAACGCTCGCAGCTCGGCCTCCAGGGCATCGGTGGGAACCTGCTCGATGCGATGGACCACCGGCGGGTAACCACCACGCAACTTGGTGAGCTGGTCCCACAGTGATTGAAGCCGGGCCACGGCAGCCAGCTTCGGCCCAGCGTCCTCGCAGGGAATCCGGCTGCCGTCACTCATCTCCAGCTCGAAGTAGGCCTTGCCGAAGCTCACCACCGGGTGGCGGGCATTGATGACCTCCAGGCAGCGCACCATCATCTGACGCAGAGCGGCCTCGTGCTGGTTGCGATACTCGATGACCGCCGGCTCGATCAAGGCCTCGTTGGCCTGCCTGACCCAAGTCGAGATGGTTGAGCGAGCCACCCCCATGACAGAAGCCACCTCGTACTGGTTCATTCCCGAGTTGACGAGCTCCAGGGCCCGGCGCCGGTTTTCCCACCACTCGGGGGTGCGTACAGCCGTCCCACGGTTGGGGCCATTGCGGACCGTGGTCGGCATCTACGCCACCAGCCGCCGGGCCAGCTCCCGATCGAGCCAGCGCCGGCGGCGTTGGCTCACCGACAGGGCCGGTCGGCGATCGAGAACGGCTTTGGACGGTAGCTCGCCGTGGCGCAGCCGGTAAAGCCGGCAAGCGGCGCACAAGCCGGTACGACGCCGTGGCTCAGGCGTGGCCTGGCGACAGTGCAAGCAGCGGACGGCACGAGGCACGGGCGACCTCCGGGGGAAGCGACAGGACAGTCCCGGGAAGCCACCTTGGGTGACACGTCGGGACTGTGGGTACTTGTACCACAACGGCGGCATCAAGTGCAAGCACCCCCTAGCTTTGCCAGCACCGCCTCGTGGTCCGACGCCCCGTCGTGCGCCCACCCCGAACGGGTGGTGACGCCGCTCTCCCAGAGCTGTTCCCCGCAGACCACGCAGGACCCCACCGGGGGCAGTCCAGGTCGGAGCGGTGACCACGGCCGTCCCAGCACATTCTCCCCTGGGCGGATCATCCGAGTCAGATCGTCCGGGCCAGGATCACTCACGCTCCGCTGTCCTCGGCCGTTGAGCCCCAGCGGCCCTCGGTAACCCGCTGGCGACGCCGGCGCTGAGCCGCTCGAGCGGTCCGCAGATCGGCCGACCGGGCCGGGTGCTCACGCAGGCGATCGTCGGCCGGCTCAATGGTCTGGGGGTGACTGTCGGCCAGGGCACGCCAGGCCCGCTCCAGGGCACGCTGGGCGCCCACCCAGCAAGCCAGCGCCCTGGCCACCAGCTCGCCGGCCTCGATCACGTTGGCCCGCACCGCGACCGACGCCTGCCAGGCCGACTCGACGGGGCTCCCACCGGGCTGGCCGTGCCCCCCGCCAAAGTCCGACCATTGGGGACGACGGTGGGCGTCGGCGTAGAGCTCGGCGTAGGACTCGGCCAGGCCTCGTGCCACCAGGCGCTCGAGGTCGTGACAGTCGCCAGCCACCTGCTTTGGGGTGCGTGCCGGGTGGCGGCGCAGGCTGGGGTCGGGATGCTCGGTCATGGGCCAGTGACGGTCGCTAGCGAGTCTTCCCGACCGTTCCCCGACCGTTGGGGAACACTCAACACTCGGAGGTGCTCCTGACCGTTCCCCAGCGGTTGGGGAACACTCAACGCCTGGGTCGGTGTTTCCCCAGCATCCAGGGGGTGTCGACCGTTCCCCGAAACCGCCCCCCGTACGTAGTACGGGGGGCGCCGCTGGCGCGGTCGGGGAACAGTCGGCACAGACCCTCCTGGACCGTTCCCCGGGGAACGGTGGGGAACGGTCGGGGAACGGTGGGGAACGGTCATCTCAGAAGTCCTCATCAGGCTCGCTCCAGTGCTGCGCAACTGGCGTTTCATTCTCTCGGAAGGCCCGCACCGAACGATGCAGGAGCGATCCTCGACTGCCACCCGCCGGCTCCACGAACCCCTCCGCAACAAGGGCTTGCAGCGCGTCCAGGATGACATCCCGCTTGCCGTGGACGACGGCCAGCACCCCTCGCTTGCTGAGCGGCTCGGGCGCCGTCTCAAGCGCTCTCGACACCCGCTCCATGTAGCCGGTCGGACGCCATAGGCCGTCCCTGGTGGCACCCTCGGGGACCGCCAGGGTGGCCGTGACCGTCGACCCGTCCTCGTCGGACGACAGCCGTAGCTCGGCCACGGTCCGCTGCCCTCCGGCCGCCTTGCGCACCCAGCCGGGACGGTCCTTGGCCAGCACCACCCGAGCCAGGCCATGAAGGCCACGACCAAACGGCTTGACCACCTCCAACTTGAACGTCGCTCCGTCAATACCGGCCAACTTTGCTGTACTTCCACGTGCATATCTCCCCTGCGCTTCCTTCTCTTTTACCAGATGATCCACCAGCAGAACTGCCGCTCCATTCCTCGCAATAGTCCGGGGCAAAGCCTCGTAAAAGGCTGTAACGTCGCTCGCCTTGTTCTCGTCCCAAGCGTTCTGTGCCAACGCCTCCGCCACCCCGTCAACAACAGCAAAGGCGAAGCTGCGAGCAGCCAGCAGCGAGCGCAACCTCAGCCGAGCCGTGGCGTCCAGAGGGTCCTCGGGACGCACGTAGCACACCCGCTCCAGGATCTGCGCCGGCCCCAGACCCAGAGCCAGCAGCCTTTCGACCAGCGTGGCAGCGCAGTCCTCGAAGTCGACGTAGAGACTGTCCCACCCGGCCCGGGCGGCTTCCACGACGCCCAACGCCCCGAACCACGACTTGCCGGCTTCGGGCTCACCGTTGGCGGCATGCACTCGAGCCGGGTAGGTGAGGGCCTGCCCGTCGTCACGGCGAAGCCACGCCGGCTTGGCCTCCGGCTCCTCGCCGGCCAGCACGGCAGCGAGGTTCACCGGGTCCCAGGAGGACTGGGCCGCTGCCTGTTGAGCATCCGCGGTGGCCGACAGCTCGGCCGCCAGGCCCGCTATCGACACGCCGGAGTACGTCGCCTCCACCAGCTCGGCCGTTATGCCGAGCACCCTGCGCCGCTGGGCGTAGGCCAGGATCATGTCGGCCCACTTGGCGCTGGCCGCTTCGGACAGAACTGGGACCTGCGACTGGAGATGGATCAGGTGGGCCGTGCCTCCCACGGCGTCGAGCAGTCCCCGTTGGCGCAGGATGGCTGCCACCGTGCCGGCATCGTGCGGCGAGCCCTCGTTGACCTGCGCCCGCACCACATCGGCGATATGCGCATGGGCAGGGACGTAGAAGTGGCCCGGCTCCAACCCGGCCACCACCCTGGCGCTGGCCGGCTGGAGCAGAGCGGCCCCGAGCAGGTTCTCCTCGGTCTCCTGGTCGTGCGGAGGGACGCGACCGAACCGCTGGCGTCCCCCTTGAGGATCGCTACTCAGGGACACCCTGCAGCCACCCACAAGTCCCTGAGGATGGCTTTGCCGGCGATGCGCAGGGCGTCGGCATGGGCATGGGCGTCGGACCACGCAGAGCCGGCCGGCGCCGGGCGCCCCGAGGGGCCGCACCGCACGCAAGGCTCAGCATGCAGCCGGCCAAGCGTGGCGATGCGGCGGTCCTCGTAGACGGCACGGTACCGTCGAACAGCCGTGGTGCGTCTCTCTCGGCCTCTGCCTGGCGCAGGTTCTCAACAGCGACGCTCCAGTAGGATGGTTTCAGCTCAACCCCCTCAAAACGTCGGCCCCACTTGAGTGCCACATAACCCTCCGACCCGATGCCGGCGAAGGGCGACAGCACCGTCTCACCCCGATTGCTCCATAACCGTACGCAGCGCTCGATGAGGGGGAGTGCCAGCGGGCACAGGTGGCGCTCGTCCTTGTCCTCTCTGGCGACGGCTACGTTGAGCGTGTCCGTCTCTCGGATGTCGTCCCAGATCGCCTCGGCCCACTTGATCCAAGTGTCATTGTCGATGTCGGGGACGATAGGAACGGCGTTCTCCCCCGGCTTGCGGAACACGAGAAGGTAGTCCGGGTGGACGGGCCGTGTCATGGATGCGTCCCGGTGGAGCGTTGCGAACATAAGCCCATGGGCCTTGGTGCGAGTGGCGGCAGCCTGAGGATTCTTGCGGATCGTGACCCGCGCCACGTAGGTCCACCCGCCCCTCTGGTAGGCATGCACGACTTGACCAGAGAAGTCGGTCAACCCGATCACACCATGAGTGGCTTTGCTGGTCGCGATGTCCATGATGTGTACGGCCGCGATTCGCCCGGACTTGGTCAGGCGGTACAGTTCCCGGATTACGAAGCCGTAGTGTTCCAGGAACTCCTCTCGGGAGGAGCAGTTGCCGAGGTCGCGCAAAGACGGTGAGTATGTGTAAAGACTGTCGAAGGGGGGACTGTGTACCGACAGGTCCACGCTCTCGTCCGCCAACTCTCCGAGTCTTTCGCACGCGTCCCCCAACATGAGATGCCAACCGGAGCCGCTGGCCTCGTCGGTCACGTACGTGTCGCTCATGCGCACACTCCCAACTCCGGTGCCATGTACCGCACCAGTTCGTCGATCATCCGGGCCGCCTCCTCCTCCTTGCGTCGCACGTTGTCCACGATCTGGAGTTCCAGGTCTGAGACGACGATGTGAGCCTCAACCACCTTGGCCTGCCCGTAACGCCAGCACCGGCGAATGGCCTGGTAGTAGGACTCGAAGGAGTCGCTAAGCCCAAGGAATGCCATCTTGTGACAGTTCTGAAAGTTCATCCCCCAGCCGCACACGGACGGCTTGGACACCAGCACACGGAACTCGCCATCCTGAAACGCCTCCAGAGCCTCGGCCTTGGCTTCCGGGCTCATCGAACCCTCCACGTTCACGGAGCCGTCGATGGCCTCAGTCATGGCCTCAGCCTCGGCGTTGAGCCCGCACCAGATGATCCACTGCTCCCGGTCCATCCCAGCCAACTCCACGGCCCGCTCAACTCGGTCATCGAGCGTCTGGCGTCGGATACGATGCCGTCCCCCGACACCGCCAAGGTCCGTGGCGAACAACTGCCCCACCTGCTCCAGCTCGGCATCCACGACTTCCTCAAGGATGCGTAGCGGTGGCAGCTTGTACCCCTCGTCCGGATAGCCCAGGTCGGACGGCCGGCGCATGGCGATCGCCCAGCTTGCCATCCATTGGTACATCGGGCGATGAGCGTGCCCCTTGAGCCGCCAGCCGTCGTCGTCATGCACGAAGTAGGCGCCGAGCATCTCGGCCCGAGGCATCACGCCCAAGAACTCAGCCTGGTTGCACAACTCCTCGTGGTCGTTTGGCGCAGGTGTAGCCGTGGCCACCAGCCGTGCCGGCACGTCTCGCCATTGTGCCGTCAGGCGCTGGCGGGTTTGGCGATCGTGCGCCTTGATGCAGCTCGACTCGTCCAGTACCACGGCGTCGAAGCTCGAAGCGTTGAACCGATCGGCCATCTCGTAGTTGGTGATATAGATGCCGGGCCCGCTGACCTGATCCTGGTGACGCACGTAGCGCACCTCGGTATCCACCTTTGCCGCCTCTCGCACCGTCTGGCGAGCGACGGAGAGCGGGGCGAGAATAAGCGCACGATCACCGGATAGTGAAGCCCACTGGACTTGCTGGATCGTCTTTCCCAGCCCGGTGTCCTCGAACAGGGCCGCCCGCCCTTTCCTGACCGCCCATTGCACGATCCGGGCCTGCCAGGGGTGCAGCATGGGGTGGATGTCCTCCAGGTCAACCTGGCGGCCTACTTCTGGAACCCGCTTCGCCTTGGCGGCCAGGAAGTCGGCGTAGGTGGTCATCCCCACACCGCCGCTGCCAGCACGGCCGCCTCATGGGCATCGCAGGCATAGATCCAGAAGTGCTTGGTCGTTATCAGGTGAGCCTCGGCGTCGCAGGCGTCGGGCACCGGCCAGACCAGCGTGCCGTCGTCGGCCCGGAGGACTTCGCAGGTGGTCACGCTTTGCGCCTCCGTCATCTGTCCCATGCCTCCCACAACAGGTCTGCGGCCTCCTCCAAAAGTCCAATCGCTTGCATGCGCTTGTGCCGGTCTTGGCGTCTGGCGCACTCCAGGAACTCTCCTCGATCGTTCCATCCACACCCAGCGCACGTCATGCGCTTCTTGGTGGCGTCGTATCGCAACAGGTGCTCACTGTCCGCCAATACCCGGAGGGCCACCAGCTCGGGGCAACTCCACTCGCCGGTGCTTCCGTCATTCGGGAAGTTCTCGTCGTCGCCGCCGTCGGCTCTGCTCACCCCACACTCCTCGCCCGCTCATGGCCACCAATCAGCTCCGCCTCCTCGAATCCCGGCCCCCACGTCACGCCAGGGCCTCCAACGCCTCCGCGAGGGCTTGCCACAACTGGGGCGGTGCGTACTCCTCGTCCTCGTGAGTCCAGAGGTACGTGAGGAGGGCCTCTGCTGCCTCGGCCACTCGTAGCAGTGTGGCGATATCGGCGGGAGCGTGGGCGATCAGCTCGGCGTCTGGCCGCAGGCAGCTCTCGCAGACCAGGCGACCGCCGTAGACCTCGGTGCAGGTGCGCTCGCCCATGGGCTTGTCAGGGCCGTGGTCACACCCGCACTCCGTCTCTAGCTCCGGGTTCACCACCCCGCCGTAGTTCTTGCTTGGCACCCAGGGCGCCGGCGTTGCCGCCGCCAGCCGGGCCTTGATTTCATCCAGGCGGCTCACCCCGCCTCCCCCTTCCACTCCTCGGCCGAGCCTTGCGTTGCCGGGATGCCGCGCACGTCGAGCGTGAGGACGGGGGTTACTGGTCTGGGTGATTGCGTTCGCCGGTGAAACGGATATCGGCGTCGGACCAGTGGCCGTGCTGGAAGGTCACGTAAGGATCCCAACCGGGCCCGTGGTGCGGGGCAGGAGGGATAGCGACCCAGCTCCTCGCCACGCTTGGTCACCCGCCGGTGGGATACCGACAGATGCCAGCCCACCTTCGGGCCGTCATGAGAGACGATGGCCCGCAGGATGCCGTCGTGCACCCGGCGTGAGTAAGTGCCACCGCCGGGATAGGCGCTCTCACTGTCCTCGCGCCAGGATGACCGCTGGCGGGTAAGTGGCTGGCCGGGAACGGTATTCACGCGTCCCATTCCTTCGCCAGCTCGTCGTAGGTGGAAAGCGTCTGGTGAGCCATGTTTCGGGCCTCGTCCCGCTCACGCTCTGCCGTCTCAAATGGCAGTCCCCACCAGCGATCTATGCCGCGCCACCGTTGGGCGATCTCGGCCCGCATCCCGGCTGGGTGCATGGTGTCCTCCCAGTCCTTGGCGACATGCAGCGCCACAATCTGAGCGTCGTCTACCCACACCACGGACGTGAGGGCATCGAGGGCTCGGGCCAGCTTGTCCAAGTCGAGAGACCGCTGCTTGATCGGCCACGTCCGCTTGCGCTTCGGCGTGTTGGCCGGCTTCGGCAGGTAAAACTGCGCCACTACCGTCACCGGGCCCTCCCACAGCGGGCTGTCGCCCATGGCCCTGCGCCCCTCCCAAGCGATGGCCTCTCGCCAGTCGGCCAGGTGCCGCCGGCTGTTGGCCGAGCCGCCCTGCACGACTCGGCTGTTGAAGGCTCTTACCGAGCCCTGGGTTGCCGGCACGCCACGCACGTCGAGGGTGAGGACGGGGGTCACGACGGAGCCTCCAGCGAAGCCAACGTGTGGCATAAACAGGTTGATGCGCAGCACTCAGCGGCCGCGCCGAGGCAGTTGCAGTGGGCGTAGTGGGCGAGGTGGTCAAGCTCGACTCGCCTCGCTGCCTTCTCGGCCACCCACAGCAGCAGGGCCTTGATTGATTTGATGCTCACCTGCTCACTCCTCCCACGTCTCGACCTCGGTCACCTCGACCAGCCGCTGCCCTTGGCAGGCCGGGCAGGGCAGGGGAACGCTGCTGGTTGGGTCGTTCCCGGTTCCGCCGCACACCCGGCAGGCGATCTTGACCACTCGGGTGCGGGTATGGAGCGTCGTGGTCTGCGGGCCAGAAGGGCAGACATGGGGACCGAGCAGAAGGGATGCCCCGCAGATGGCGCACGTCGGGCAGGTCGTGCTCACTCGAACGGCTCCTCTCCCGGCTTCGGCCTCTTGGTCACCACCACCCGGTAGCGCATTTCCCCCCCCTCCTCGTACGCCTCCAGCTCGGCCTTGCGCTCCTCGACCTTCCGGAGCACCTGGGCCACGTCCCGCGCCTTGGCGATCATCACGTCCTCAGGTCGGCGCACCTTGGCGTCGTTGGCCCCCTCGGCCACGACTGCCCCCAGCGCCTCATCGTCCAGGTCCAGCTCCTCGGCCTTGCGCCGGATGCTGGCCACCCACTTCGGAGGGACGGGATCGGTAGGAAGGGGGGGCATGGGAGGGCGACCGGCCGCCTCGTGCTCCAGGCGCTGCTGCGCATCGGCCTCGGCACCTTGCTGGATATCCCTTCTTCGTGCGGGAGAGAGGGGCACGTCGCCGTCCTCTGACGCAGCCATCAGCTCCGGTACGGCCGGCACCTCACCGGTCATGAGCGTGCCGGCGGTAAGGGAGCGCATCTCGATCACCGGGACGCCGTAGCTGATCGTCTTGCCGTCCCGCTTCACGCTGCGCTGGTCAATCCGCAGCACGGCCGGGATGAGACCACCGCCGGCCGAGGCAATGCGGTTGATCAGCTCGACCGATCCAGCCAGCTCGGTGGCGGCGTAGAACCCGTGCGTCTCCAGGTGCCACATGCCGATGTCGGGCAACCTCGGGAGCACAACGAACAGGCGAGTCGTCGGCTTGCATGCTTGCCCCTTGGTTGCCTGCTCCCGTCGCTGGTCAGGGTCGGCAGGGCAGAGACAGCCATCGCCCGACAACTGCTCGGTGGCGCCGTCGCAGCGACGCTGACATCCGCCGCCACTCCACATCTCGAACCACTGGCTGAACGCCATGTCGCCCGGTGGGATCACGATGTCGAGGGTGTCGGTGGTGGTGAGCAGCTCGAAGCGGTCCTTCGACGCCGGATTGGACCACTCCTTGACCTCGCCTCCGTAGACCTCAGCGGCAGCGTCGAGCAGGTCAGGAACAGGAGAGGTGAGGCGCCACGTCTCCAGCTTGGCCGGGCGCATCTTCCCGTTGTTGGTGGGCACCTGCTGGCCCATGCGGATACGTCCGAGACGGCGCAGCGAGCGCTGCAGAGTGATGATCGGCATGATGCCCCCTAATCAACGAGCGCGGCCACATTCGGCGGCGCCGGTGGCCAGCGCAATGCCGGCCTTACGAGGGGGACGGACGGAGCGGGGCGCCTTCGACGCACTTCCGGGCGCAGGCTCCCCGTCACCGTCCACATATCGGCTAGCCCCGTCCGACCCCTCGATCAGCCCCGCCGGCGCTGGCGACGGGTGGGGGGGAACCCGGGCGCTCGGCGGGGCTGATCCAGGAGACGGGCAGAAGTGTGAGCTGTGCCATTCGGTCAAGGCGTCCGGGGTGGGGTCGCCCCGGTCGGCCAGCCACTCGGCCCGAGTCATGGCGGTGGCATCCGGCTCGGTGGAGAAGTGGCTCACCACGCTGGTGAAGCGGGTGTCGGGCGCCACACCCTGGTGGATCATGGCGGGGGTGGGCCGGCGCATGGTCATCGGTCCTTCTCCTGCATGGTGTCGAGCGAGAACATGATTCGCAGGCGTGGCTCAAGCGAACGCCACATGCCCTCCAGCGGGTCGGCCGCCTCGTCCTGCGCCCAGTCGACGAACTGCGGTCGCTCCGGCTCGGGCTCGGGGGGAACCCAGCCGTGCCAGTGACGCTCGGCCCAGTCCCAGCCGATGGTGAGGGCCACGGCACCCACCCAGGCGCCGACGCACATGGAGACGGCGAGGGTCATGACTCGCTCTGTGGTTCCATAGCCCCTTGCCGCCGTACCTGCTTCCTCACCAGCGACCAGCACAGGTCCGCCCCGATCGCCTCGCCGTCCCGGTCGTGGTGCTTGTGGTCGATCCCGCAGAACAGGACGTGGCAGCTAACGCAGCGCCAGGTCGGCGAGCCGTAGTCCACTGGTAGCGCCCAGCGGTCGGACCGGCAGACCGGGCAGGTGCGCTGGCCGGCCCAGGGGTTGGCTTCGACGGTGCAGGTCATCACGACTGCTCTCCCTCGTGCTCGTGCCCAGCCTCTCCCCGCTGGTGCAGCAGGTCATGGGACGGACCGGCCCAGGGAGTGCAGACCTCGACCTGGCGTACGGGGAGCAACCACCAGCCGTGGGCCTCGACCAGGTGATCGAGCAGGCGCCGGCCGGCGTTGGTGGGCACGTCGGTTCCCCCGAGCATGGCTAGGCGGCCTTGTCGGTGATGCCGAGCTGGCGAGCCCAGCGCCGGAGGGTCTGACCACTAATGCTCAGGCCATGCTCGGCGTAGAGCCGGCGGGATACCTGCTCCCAGTTGCGGTCCTGCCCGTAGGCATCTCGCAAGATGGTCTCCAGCTGGCCCTCGACGACCCGATCGGCCATCCGGAAGTGAACGCTCTCAACTGCCATGCGCATAGCTTAGGCGTCTGACGCCTAGCTGTCAACACATATCCGCTAGCTGGTTGCCAAACTGTGGGAAGCCACGTAGGCTTCGACTATGGCTGTCACTCAGACGCCTCTGGATGCCATGGTGGAGAAGGAGGCTCATGCTCAGCACTTGATCCGCCGGTTCATGAGCATCCGACGTCCGTGAGCGAGCGGCCCGCGGCGAGTTCCGGCCGGCGACGGTCAAGTCCGTCCGCCAGTGCCTCTGGGACTTCTCCGGCTTCGTCGGCCGTTCGGCCCCGCCCAGTGCCATCACCCCCCGGGCCATCGAGCGATGGTTCGAGCAGGGACAGTGGGCGCCGGCGGGCGCACGGACCCGGTATTCGGCGCTCAAGGTGTGGTGCTCATGGCTGCGCCGGCGCGGCTATCTGCGGATCGACCCTTTCCTTGAGCTACGGCCGCCTCGGGTACCAGAGTCGGTCCCCCGGGCCCTGCGCCGGGCCGATGCCTGCCAGGTGATGGCCCGTTGCCCGGACACCCGGACCAAGCTCATCTGCTCGCTCATGCTGGAGGAGGGGCTCAGGCGAGGGGAGGTGGCAACACTCCAGCTCGGCGACCTGGACCTGGCCGGGCGGCTGATGCTGGTGCGGGGCAAGGGGGGCACCGAGCGGGTGTTGCCCATCACCGACGACACCTTCGAGCTGATCCTGGCCTATACCGACGAGACGGGCTTCTGGCGCGGCGGCCCGGTGATCCGGTCCAAGCGCGACCCGGCCCGGAGCATCAAGCCGGACAGGGTGACTGCCATCGTGGCCGGCGTCATGCGCGAAGCGCGCATCCGGGAGAGCGCCCACAGCCTGCGCCACACGATGGCAACCGACAGCCTTCGCGGCGGTGCCCACATCCGCGACGTGCAGCGTGCGCTCGGCCACAAGCACCTGCGAACGACTGAGCGATACCTACCATGGCTGGTCGACGTCGAGGGTGGCCTGCGCCAAGCTATCGGCGGCCGTCACTACGGCTCGTCCCACCCTACCGAGCACCACGACGCCGGCAGCGAGGGGGCGTAGTCACCCGAAGCAAGCAAAGCCCCCGCTCGACCCGGCTAGCCGGAGCCGGGGAGCGGGGGCTTCTATCTCCAGGGGTGAAGTCTAGGTCGCTAGCGGCTGGAGCTCCTTGTACAGGTCCGCCGGGTACGTGGCGCTGGGTGGCTTGAGAGACTTCCACCCACCGGCCGCCAGAGCGGTCGCTGCCAGCTCCGAACAGAAAAAGACGCCCCGGTCCGTATCGTGGAAGTTGGTAGGCAGCAGGCAGTCGATCCCGAGCAGGATGAGGGCGTCGAAGTCGTAGCGGTCGCCAACCTGTGCCAGCGCGAAGCTGACCACGGCGTCGCGGTCCACGCCAGCAGGGCACTTCAGCACCACCGCTCCGGGGTGAGCGGAGAGATTCGACCGCACCACGCCCCGGGCCTCGGCCTCGACCGTCGAGCCGTCGGAGCCGACGAGCACGCCGGCATGGGTGAAGTGGCCGTCGAGCCGCCTGAGCCGTTCTCCCAGCCCGATCAGCCGGCCGCCCCAGCCCGGGCTGTGGCAGACGAAGATGTCGCCGGGCGTCACGCCGGGGGCAGGGGGGGATGTAGGAATCTTAGCCCACCGGGGCGAGCCGGAGTGCAACAGGGTTGTCGGTCACCGGCACCAGCCAGACCAGCCCATCCTGGCTCACGCTCACAGCATCCCCCGTCACCACGTCGAAGCACTCGGCCACCTGCACGCCGTCAGGGATGGCGGGCCCAGCTCCGTCACGTTGTCACTCGTACTCCACGACCCAGGTGGGGGCCGTCGTGTAGGTGGGGGTGAGGGTCTTGGTGGCGGGGACCCGGATAGGGACACAGGCCCCGGCGGGGACTGTGATGGTGGGGCCGTTCTCTATGGCCATGGTGACTGAGCTAGCACCCGCCGTCACGTAGAAGGTGGCGTCATTGGGGTTACCGGCCAGTGCCGTTCCCGACGCCGGGACGGCGGGGGTCGAAGGTGCGCCTACCGGGTTGTAGCCGGGGTTGCCCCTTACCACCGGCAGAGACGTGGCGGGCCCTGAGAGGAACTGGAGCCCGCCGGTGAACTGGTTGCCTTCAATGAGTGTGCTCGCCAAGCTCAAGCCGTTGGTCGTGGAACCGTTGATGATGGCGGCGGCCGTGTTGGCCCCCGATGCGCCGGGAGCAGCGAGGCATGGGTTGTTGCTGACAACTGTGTTCTGGGCGCCCTGCACAATAAGCGCGTAGTTGCCGGTGTTGCAGATGAGCGCAGAAGTAGCCCCCCGGCGGTACGTAGGTGATGCCTCCGCCAGCGTTGCCGCAGGCGTCCAGGGCGGCCTGGATAGCAGGACGGTCGTCGGTAACACCGTCACCCACGGCTCCGTAGGGTGACCCCGTGACGTTGAAGAACCCCAGGTCGGACGACCTCGACAGGAGGTCGATGGTGACGTTGTACGCCGGGGGCGGCGTGATATTGATCTCGCTCAACTGACTGTCACCTCCGGTCGCACGACGATTGAACCGTCCCAGACAAAAGCCCGATGCCCGTTGGTGTCCACCAGCGCCAGGTCGAACACCGGTGGAGGCGTCGGCGGCGCCGGGAACGTCAAGGTCTGGGCCGCGGTCAAGGTCATGGTGAGCACCGTTCCTGTCGAGTCGAGGGTGATACCGCCGCTGTCGGTGGACAGGTCGGCGTAGAGCGCATTGCCGCCGGCTCGGTCCCGGATCTGCATATGGGCCGAGTAGCCGGTCAGGTTCATAGGCGTCGTCTGCCCCTGGGGCGTGATGGTGAGGGTGGCGGACCAGTCCTGGCCCTGGTCGATCTGGAGCGTGGTGGGGGGCGGGGCCGTGTCGGCCGAGGCGGTGGTGAAATCAGGCATGGGGTCTCCTAACTGGGCTTGTGGGGCGGTGCCATCTAGCCTCCTGACGAGGTGGAAGGCGAGGCGGCCAACCAGGCCGGCTCGTACTCGGGATTAGAAGGGTTGGCGGATCCAGGTGCCCTGGCCCAACACGGCCCCCGAGGACAGCGTGACCGTCCAGATCAGCAGATAGGTGTGCCCAACCACAAGGGATGACCCCCGGATGATCTGGCTGCCCCCTGAGGTGGTGGTGAGGGGGACATCGGGCAGGACCACCGGGCCCTGGGTCGCGGGCGACGTGGTGTCAGTGAGAGTGGTGGCAACCGAGGTTACCGTCTCCCCCGACTGCAACAGAGCGCTGGCGTTATAGGCCAGCGGTAGTACGTCGGTGCTCAACACCTCGATCTGGCTGGGCTGGGTGAGCGAGGTCGTCTGGCTTGCGTTGGTCATGGGGCGGTTGCCTCCAGGCTGCGGGTCCGGGCCGTGGCCTGGACGATCCGGGTACGAGGTTCCGCCGCGACCGACCGGGTGCGGGCCGTGGCATGGACGGTGATAACCGGCGTCCCACTGGTGGTGCTGGCGACCCCTCTCCCCGAGAGGGTGAGAATCCCGGTCGCGCTGGCGAGGAGCTGGGCGATGCTGCCAGCCGTGCCAACCAGGGACAATGAGCCGGAGCCGCTGGCGCTCAGCACGAGCTGGCCGACAGCAGCCCCGGATAGGGACAGCGAGCCCGATGCCTCGGCCGGCAACGTGATCAGTCCGGCAGCCGTGCCGGACACAGATAGCGACCCAGCGCCCGTGGCGGCAAACTGCCCGATGGCTGAGCCACTGAGGGACAATGAGCCGGAGCCGCTGGCGCTCAGCACGAGCTGGCCGACAGCAGCCCCGGATAGGGACAGCGAGCCAGTGCC
>Ga0209061_1001220_pt1 | contig 45429 bp, 41 predicted proteins | sample Coa_R1_10_FD_187157 | JGI IMG/M metagenome (GOLD analysis project Ga0209061, IMG submission 187157) | Surface soil microbial communities from Centralia Pennsylvania, which are recovering from an underground coalmine fire - Coalmine... | ecosystem: Environmental > Terrestrial > Soil >...
TGGTGGGTGGACCGCGGAGGTGACATCACTTACCACGGCCCTGGCCAAGTCGTCGGCTACCCGGTGCTGAGCGTCCCGAGCGGCCCGGGCGCCACGCCAGCGTTCGTCCACGAGCTAGAAGAAGTGGTGATCGAGGCCTTGGCGCGCGTCGGGCTGCCCGACGCCGGGCGCCTCGAGGGTTACCCGGGAGTGTGGGTCGGTGCCTCGGGGGACCGCCCCCGCAAGATCTGCGCCATCGGGGCGCGCCACTCCCGCCGGCGGACCATGCACGGCTTTGCCCTAAACGTCGCACCTGACCTTTCGATGTTCGCCCACATAGTGCCCTGCGGGATCAAGGACAAGGAAGTGACTTCGCTCGCTGCGGAGGGCGTCCAGGTCGGTTCCCGCGAGGTGGTCGAAGCCATCTTCGCAGTCGTCGCAGAGCGCTGGGGGACAGGGCGGGAGGTCGAGCGCCAAGACGTGGCCTGGGCCGGTCCTTTGCTTCAGGGCTCCCTTCCCGAGGGCTTCGAAGCGGGCTCTGCGGCACCCCTTGGGGCAGGGCCTGTGCCGCCGGGGCCGCCAGAGCGGGACGGCCAGCCCGTCCGGCTGCTAAACAGGCTGGCAGCCGCGGGCGTTGGCCAGGGCCTCTCGCCCTCGGCGCGCAAGCCCTCCTGGCTGCGCGCTCGCGCCGTCATGGGGCCCGGCTACCGTTCGCTGAAGAAGACCATGCGCGAGCTCGGTCTCGTCACGGTCTGCGAGGAGGCAGGCTGCCCGAACATATTCGAGTGCTGGGCAGAGGGGACGGCCACGTTCATGATCAACGGCGACCGTTGCACCCGCGCGTGCGGGTTTTGCGAGGTCAACACCGCAAAGCCGCTCCCCCTCGACCCCGCCGAGCCCGACCGCGTCGCCCTGGCCGTCGCGCGCCTCGGCCTCGCCCACGCGGTGGTGACCTGCGTGGCGCGCGACGACCTGCCCGATGGTGGCGCAGCGGCATTTGCGGAGACGATCAGGGCTGTCCGCCGGCGTTGCCCAGGGACGGCGGTCGAAGTGCTCGTATCGGACCTAAAGGGCGACCCAGACGCGCTAGGGACGGTCTTTAGGGAGCGGCCAGACGTTTTCAACCACAACGTCGAGACCGTTCCTCGCCTGCAAAAGGCGGTGCGGCCCTCGGCTTCTTACCACCGCAGCCTTGCGGTGCTGGCGCGGGCGGCCGGGGCGGGGCTAGTGGTGAAGTCCGGGCTCATGGTCGGACTAGGCGAGACCGAGGCAGAGGTGCTGGGGGTACTGGCCGACCTACAGGCGGTCGGCGTGAGCATCGTGACGATCGGCCAGTACCTGCGCCCCACGGCTCGGCACCTGCCCGTGGCACGCTGGTGGGCGCCGGAGGAGTTCGAGCGCCTCGCCGCAGCCGGTAAGGCCCTTGGGATCCGGGAGGTGGTCGCCTCGCCGCTCGCTCGTTCGAGCTACCACGCCCGTCAAGCAGCGGAGGCGGCCTCTGTGCCCGCCGCGGCGCCTACGGTCGCCCTGCGTGCCGTGGCGGCTAGCTCTCCTGCGGCAGCCGGAGGGAGTACTTCTCGTGCGGCTGCCGGAGGGGCGGCTTGAGCGCAGGGCCGTACGCCGCCCGCCTCGCCAAGGTGCGCAAGGCAGCCGACGACGCGGGCTTAGACGCCCTGCTGCTTTCTGTGGGGGCCGACCTTCCGTGGCTGACCGGTTACAAGGCGATGCCGCTCGAACGGTTGACGATGCTGGTCGTCCCTGCTGATGCCAGCTTCCAGCCGGCTCTCGTGGTACCCGAGCTCGAGGCCCCCCGCGTCGTCCCGGTCCCGGAGGTGTTCTCCGTGCGCGCCTGGGGCGAAACCGAAGACCCCATAGAGATCGTGGCCTCGCTCGTCCGCCTGGCGGCGGGGGCTTCCCCGGCGCTGGCAATCGACGACAAGACCTGGGCGGTCTTCTTGCTGGCCCTCCAGGACGAACTGCCAGGCGCGCGGTGGTCACGCTCCTCGGCCCTCACCGGGCCGCTTCGAGCCGTAAAAGACGCCGTCGAGCTCGAAGCGCTCTCGCGTGCCGCCGCGTCGGCTGACAAGGTGGCAGCCGCGCTGCTCGCCGGCGAGGTCCCCCTAGTTGGGCGCGCCGAGCGGGAGGTTGCGGCCGAGATCGGCCGGCGCTTGCTCGAGGAGGGCCACGACCAGGTTGGCTTTGCGATCGTGGCCTCCGGGCCCAACGCTGCGAGCCCGCACCACGAAGCCTCTTCCCGGGTGATCGAACGAGGCGAGCCGGTCGTTTGCGACTTTGGAGGTTGGCTCGACGGCTACTGCTCCGACATGACCCGGACCGTCTTTACCGGCACGCCGCCGGCTGAGTTCTCTCACGTCTACGGGGTGGTGGCCGAGGCCCAAGCCGCCGGCGTCGAGGCCGCCCAGGTCGGCCGTCCGTGCAGTGAGGTCGACCGCGCTGCTCGTTCGGTGATCGAAGACGCCGGCTACGGGGCTTACTTCGTCCACCGGACGGGGCACGGGATCGGCCTAGAGGTGCACGAGAGCCCCTACATGGTCGCCGGCAACGACGAGCCCGTCCAAGCTGGCCACGTCTTCTCCGTGGAGCCGGGCATATACCTCCCCGGGCGGTGGGGGGTGCGTACCGAGGACATCGTTGCCGCCACTGCCGACGGCCCGGTGGCGCTCAACCAGGCGAGCCATGCTCTCAGCGCCCTCGGCTAGCAGCGGTCCCCTGCTTCTTCGAGGTGGGGACCTGGGCTCTAGGAGCTGGGCCGGCGTCCCAGCACGGTCACTAGCGGCGGCAAGACGACGGGGTCGTCGCCCGGGCTCACGCCGGTCAGGTCTCCCAGGTACGAGGCGACGGCGCCCGGGCCTGCCCACGCTGGCGCTTCTGCCCATGCGTCGATGAGCTGGAGGCCGCCTTCGCGGGCCAGAGCCGGCAAGAGCGCCCCGAGGTCGGGGTGGCGGGCCGAAGGCATGGACAGCGGGGTGCCGGCCACCCTGCCGGCGGAGGTGACGGGCTCCTGGGCGAGCACCCAGCCGCCGGTCTTGGTGGCCGCAGCCATCCGGCTCACCACGGTGGCCGGCTCGGCTACGTGCATGAGCAAGAACCTGCAAAAGCAAAGGTCGACTTTCTCGGGCAGCAAGAGCTCCTCGGCGGCCTGGGTCACCGCGACGACCTGGGCGCCAGCTTGCCGGGCAGCGGCTTCGGCGACCGCGTCGCGGCTCGCCGGGTCGCTGTCGACCGCATAGACCCGCCCGCTCGGGCCGACGAGGCGAGCCAGGGCCACCGTGACGTCGCCACCGCCGGCGCCCACGTCGGCGCAAGTCCAGCCCGGGCCGACCCCGAGGCGTTCGAGAGCGGTCGCCAATGGCCGACGGTAGACGTCGTTGCGCAGGCCGAGTTCCACGCCGGCCAAGGTAGCGCCCGAAGCGTTGCGCGTTTTGCACCTTTTTCTGCTATCAGTGTGCCTGGAGCAGCGGCAAGGGTAGCGTCGGGCTATGGAACTGGCGGCTCTTGCTTCAAGCGAAGTTCTCCGTGACGCCGACGTCAGCGGGGCGCGCGAGCGGGCCCGGCAGGTTCGGCTCCGCCGGCTGGCTATTGTGCTCGGTGCTGCCGCCCTCCCATTGGTGCTGCGGACCGCTTTCGGCGTGCTGCGCTATGCCGAGGGCGACTACGAGGCGGCGAGCTCGGACTTTTCCTGGCCTCACCTGGGTTTCCCGCCGGCACTCTTGCAGTACCTGCCCGCGCTCGCGCTCGTCGTGCTCTTGGGGGCGGTGCTCGCCGGCCCGCTGCTGGCGGCCGGGCGTTCTCCGCACGTGCTTTTCCGCCCCGAAGAGATCGGGACACGCCTAGCCGACGTGGTGGGAGCGGACGCAGTGGTCGAAGAAGTAGTGAAGACCCTCAACCTTTTCCTCGCCCACCGTACCTTTGCCGAAAAGATGGGAGGGACGCCACGCAAGGCTGTGCTCTTCGAGGGGCCGCCGGGCACCGGGAAGACCTATATAGCCAAAGCGATGGCGGCCGAGGCCGGCGTCCCGTTTTTGTTCGTCTCGTCTTCGGCTTTCCAGTCGATGTACTACGGCCAGACCAACCGGAAGATACGAAGCTACTTCAAGGCGCTCCGCAGGTACGCACGCGCCGAAGGTGGGGCGATCGGCTTCATCGAGGAGATCGACGCCATCGGAGCCGCACGAGGCGGCATGGGCTCCGGGCCAGGCCGCGAGGGTATCGCCGGGGTCGTCAACGAACTGCTAGTCCAGCTGCAGTCTTTCGACGTCCCGCCTGCTGCCGCGCGGGTTTACAACGCTTTGGTAGACGAGGCCAACCGCTGGCTCCCGCCCGCACGCCAGTTGAAGAAGCGCACCGTCGCGCCGGCGAACTTCTTGGTGATCGGAGCCACCAACCGGGCCTTGGACCTCGACCCGGCGCTGTTGCGGCCAGGTCGTTTCGACAGGACGATCAGGGTGGACCTGCCGAGCCGGGCAGGCCGACGGGAGATAATCGATTACTACCTTGCCAGAAAATCCCACGGCATCGACCTCGACGACCCAGCGCGCCGGGACGCCCTCGCCGGCTCGACTTTCGGCTACTCGCCGGTCATGTTGGAGAAGCTCTTCGACGAGGCGCTCGTTTGGGCTTTGCGGGAGGGGCGAGCGGCCATGTCCTGGCAAGATATAGAAAAGGCACGCATGACGGCAGAACTCGGGCTCGCGCAGCCAGTAAAGTACACGCCGGCTGAGCGAGCCTCCATAGCAACCCACGAAGCTGGCCACGCCACGGTTGCTTATTTTGCAGCTCCCGGGCGGAGCTTGGACGTGCTGTCGATAATCAAGCGGAGCGAGGCTCTCGGGTTGCTCGCGCACTCAGACACTGAAGAACGCTTTACGCGTTCAAAGAGCGAGTGCGAAGCGCTGCTCGCGATCGCGATGGGCGGCTTGGCCGCCGAGGAGGCTTTTTTCGGGGAGGCGAGCACTGGGCCTGCGGGTGACCTCGCAGGCGCCACCCGCCTGGCGGCGCAGATGGTGGGAGCCTACGGCATGGGCGGCGCGCTCGTGTCGCTCGAGGCTTCGGGTGGCCGCGCCGACTTGGTGACCAAGGTGCTGGCCGATGAAGCTTCGCGGCGAGCGACTGAGGAACTTCTCGAACAAGCGAGAAAGGTCGCTCGCTCGCTGGTGGCCGAGCGCCGCCACGTGGTCGAAGCCCTCCGCGACGCGCTCTTGGAGCACGACGAGCTGGTGGGGCCCGCGATCACTGCGGTCATCGAGGAGGCGGAGGCACGCCATGCAGCCAGCGTCATCGATGTCCGTGACGGCCAGCAGTTGCAGCGAGGCCGGCAAGGGAGCTCTGGAGCAAGCTGACCTCTTCGTCGCTGTGGGCAGCCGACAGCGAGATGCGCAGGCGTGAGGTGCCCGGGGGGACCGTGGGGGGCCGGACGGCCGGCACGTAGAGGCCTTGGCGCAACAGCTGCGAAGCGGCTTCAAGGGCCGCCGCCTCGCTCCCCACGACGACCGGGACGATCGGGCTCGGCGTGGCACGCTCAGGCGCTAGGCGGGTGGCGTGCCGGCGGAGGGCGGCCACGAGAGCGTCGCCTTCGGGGGAGAGCAGCACCCTGAGCGCCGCCAAGGCCGCGGCCGCGCTGGGCGGCGCCAAGCCGGTAGTAAAGATGAAGCTCCGGCAGCGGTTGACCAGGGCTTCGACCATTTCCCGCCGGCCGGCGACGAAGCCTCCCTGGCTCCCGAGCATTTTGGACAGCGTCCCGACGTGCAGGGTTTCGCAAGGCAGGTCGCGAGGGTGGGGGCCGAGGGCGGCGTGGGCTTCGTCCAGTACCAGCAGCGCCCCGTGGCGGGCGCAGGCTTCGGCTAGCTCCTCGACCGGTGCCACGTCGCCGTCCATCGAAAAGACGGTGTCGGTAACCACGACCGCCCGCCCGTCCCAGCGAGCGAGCAAGCGAGAAGCAGCGCCGGCGTCTAGGTGAGGGTAAGCCTCGAAGGTGGCCCCGAGGGCGCTGGCCAAGCGGCAGCCGTCGATTATCGAAGCGTGGTTCAGCGCGTCGCCGGCGACCAGCACGCCTGGCCCCGCCAGCGCCGACAGGGCCCCGACGTTGGCCTGGAACCCGCTCGGGAAGACCAAGGCGGCGTCAGAGGCTTTCCAGGCTGCCAGTTCGGCCTCGAGCTCTTGGTGGACGGGCCGGCTGCCTCCGAGCAGGCGTGCCGAGCCGGCGCCGGCGCCCCAACGTAAAAGGGCGTCCTGGGCAGCCGCCGCCACCGCGGGGTGGGCGGAGAGCCCGAAGTAGTCGTTGGAAGCAAACGACACGACGGGCCGCCCGGCGAGCTCACCCCTTGGCCCCTTGGCGTCGAAAGCGGTGAGCTCGCGCCAGCGGTCCTTGGCCCGGGCCTTGGCATTTTTCGCTGCGGCCCACTCGGCCCAACTGTCGCTAGGCGGCACCGGAGCAAGCGAGGAGGAACGCTTGCACCCTCACCTCGTCCCGCCAGGCGTCGTAGCGCCCGGAGGGGCCTTGATGCCCGGCGCCCATCTCGGTCTTCAGCAAGATCGGTCTCTTGCCTGCGTTGTTGGCACGCAGCTTGGCGACCCACTTGGCGGGCTCCCAATAGCCGACCCGAGGGTCGTTCAGCCCGGCCGTGACGTACATAGCGGGGTAGGGGGCCTCGTGGACGTTGTCGAACGGAGAGTAGCTCTTCATGTACTCGTACGCGGCGGGGTCGTCGCGAGGGTTGCCCCATTCCTCCCACTCGGTGACCGTGAGCGGGAGGCTCTCGTCAGACATGGTGGTGACCACGTCTACGAAGGGGACTTCGGCGACGACGGCGCAAAACAGCTCGGGCCGCATGTTGGTGACGGCCCCGACGAGCAGCCCGCCGGCGCTGCCCCCACGTACGGCTAGCCGTTCTGGCGAAGTCCAGCCGTCAGCGATGAGCTTTTCGGCGCACGCGATGAAGTCGCTGAACGTGTTGTGCTTGTTTGCCAAGCGCCCCTGTTCGTACCAGGGGCGGCCCATTTCGCCCCCGCCCCGGACGTGCGCGATGGCAAAGCCGACGCCCCTTTCCAAAAGGTTGACCCGTGTGAAGGAAAATGCAGGGCTCACAGGGTGCTCGTAGCTCCCGTAGCCGTAGAGAACAAACGGCGTGCTGCCGTCGAGAGGCCGGTCCCGCCGGCATACGAGCGATATCGGGACCGAGGTGCCGTCGGCGGCGGTGGCCCACAGGCGCTCGGCGCGGTATTGCGAGGGGTCGTAGCCCCCGCCGACGGTCGCCTGTTTTACCGTCCGGCGCTCGCGGGCCACTGTGTCGTACTCGACGCTCGAAGGCGGGGTCGTGAGAGAACTGTAGGAGAAACGGAAAGTGCTGGTGCCCCACTCGGGGTTGGGCTCGCCCCCGAGGCTGTAAGTGGGCTCGGGCTGGGCTATCACGTGGTCTTCGCCGCCCCCGAGCGGCACGACCCGGAGCTGCTCGAGGCCGCCGGCCCGCTCGAGCACCACGAGGTGGCGGGCGAAGGCGTCCACCGCCGAGACCTTTACGTCCGGCCGGTAGGGGAGCACGGGGGTCATGGCAGAGGGCTCGGCTTGCCCCACGGGGAGAGCGAAAACTGCGAAGTTGGCTAGCTTTTCGCCGGCGGGGCCGCAGTTCGCCCGGACCACCCAGGCGTCGCCGACCTCGGGGTGGACCATGTGGTCCACGTCGTACTCCACCCCCTCGCGCCTGGCGAGCACGACCTTTGGCTCCCCTGCGTCCCGGTCGGCAGGGATGTAGCGCACTTCGCTCGACATCTTGGAGCTGGTCTCCACGAGCACGTAGCGGCGGGAGCGGGTGAGCCCCACGGAGACAAAGAAGCGTTCGTCGTCTTCTTGGTAGACGAGCTCGTCTTGCGAGGCGGGCGTGCCGAGCTTGTGCCGCCACACCTGCCAGGGCCTCATGGCCTTGTCTGGCCGCACGTAGTAGAAGCTCTTCCCCGACGCAGACCACGCCGAGCCGTAGTAAACGTCGTCTACCACGTCGGCTAGGTCGTGGCCCGACCCAAGGTCCTTGAAGCGGAGGCGGTAGCGTTCGGAGCCGTCGTAATCGACGGCGTAGGCGAGCACTTCGTGGTCCGGGCGCACGTCGAACACCCCGAGCGCGAAATAGGGACTGTCGCCGGCGAGGGCGTTCTCGTCGAGCACGACTTCGCCGGCGCCGGCCTCTGCACCGGCCCCCCCGGCGCCGGCCTCCGCACCGGTTTGTCGTGCTCCTGTCTCGGGCCGCTCCGCTGCCTCGCCCGGTCCCAGTGGCGCTCCCTCGGCGGTCGGCGGGGGAGGAGTGCCGTCTCCGGCGACGCCGGCACCCGGGAGGGCCGCCCTGGCGGCGGCCAGGACCTGCGTCGCGCTCAGCCGGCGGTTGGGGTCGGGCCGGCGGCAATGGACCGGGTACTGCTGGCCGGCGACTGAGCGCGACCAGTACCACCAGCCGCGATGCCAAGTAGGGGCCGAGACGTCCGTCTCGGCCACCCGGGCCCGGATGCGGTTGAACAGCTCTTCTTGGAGCGGGAGGGTAGGGGCGAGCACCGCGTCGGCGTAGCGGTTCTCCGCTTCCAGGTACTCGGTTACGGCCGGGTCGTCCTTGTTGGCCAGCCACTGCCAGTCGTCTGGGCGGGTGTCGCCGTGAGCAGTGTGAAAAGAAGGCCGGCGTGGCGCGACAGGAGGCTGGGCATCTAGGGCGAGCACTCGAACAGATCTATCTCGCTGAGGGCTTGGAGCGCACGCCGGCGATGGCGGTCACCGGCTCCTCCATCAACGCGCTCATCACCCCCAGCCCGGCGGTCACGGCCATCGCCAGCAGCCTTTCACGCATCGTCCCGGCGATGTCGTCCATCGCCAGGCGCACGCTGTCTGGCAGCGGGATCACCCCGGCGGTCTCGGTCGTCTGGTAGTCCTTCATCGTGGTGGTCCCTCCGCTTGGTCGGATGTCTTGGGAGACGCCCGACACCTACCACTCAGGCGGGTGCCAGGCGGGGGACCGCCACCTCAACTTCAACTTCCACGACGACCGGGACAACCTCTGGGCGGAGGTAAAAACGGCAATGGCAGAGGTAGTCAATGGCAGAGGTAATAAAGACAGTGGCAGAGGTAACGGACGACCCGGTAAAAGCCGCCGGCCTTGCTGCTGCCGGCGCTCCCGTGGTGCTCGTCGGGCCCGACGCGGAGTCGCTTGGCCGCTGGCTGTTAGCCGTGGCCGGGGCCGCTGGGGGCCCTCCGGGTACATGCAAGAGCGGCGGCGTGGGCTCCTTGGCTGCTGGCGGCGGTTCTCCCCTGGCAGCGGGGGAGGCCTCTGCGGCCACCGCGCTGTGCCTGCCGGCGGTCATGGTGGGTGAGCTCGGTCGGCCCGAGGTAGCGGCCGCGGCCGCGGAGATGGCGGCAGAGCTATGGCCCCGCGCCAAGGAGGAGCTACCCGGCCTCAGGCGCGGCCGTCGCATCAGGCGCGGCCCAACCTAGAGATGATGAGGCGCGCCTAGAGAGATCTAGACAGATATTGAGGCAAAGGCCTTCACAGCCTTGAGGGCGGCGGTGCGCGTAGGCGCTCTGTATATGACCTTCAGCGCCTCGTCTAAGACGGCCGACCTGCCCGCGTTCTTGCACACTCGTAAAGCGGCTGCAGGTCGTGGACCTTCTTCAACGGCACGCCGGCAGGAGGACCTGAAACCTGGGCTCTCGCACGTCAGCATAGCAACATATGTTCGCTGAACGGCACGGCACTTCGTCCCACCGGACCGGCCCTGAGCAGGCCCCGAGCGAAGCTCGTGCGGTGGGCGCCTTTGTGGCTCGAGCTCTCTGGTCCCCGCCGGACGGCTCCTGGCTTTGCCGTCAGCTCCTGGCTTTGCCGGCCGTAAACCCGCGGGCCTCCCCCGGCGACGCTAGCTCCGGCTAACCCCCGCCGGCTACCCCTGCAGGGTTGTTACTATCGACGTAGGAGAAATCCTCGAAGGGAGCTTGCATGGCTACTACGACCGCACAAGACCTAGATCTGAGCCGCTACCAGCTCGGGTGGAGCGACGAGGAGGACTTCTACGTCTTCAAGCCCAAAAAGGGCCTCTCGGAGGAGATCGTCCGGGAGATGTCCTGGATGAAGGGAGAGCCGGAGTGGATGACCGAGCGGCGTCTCCGGGCTCTCCGCTACTTCGAGCGCCGGCCGTTGCCGACCTGGGGCGGGGACCTCTCGGGTATCAACTTCGACGACATCTATTACTACGTAAAGCCGATCGACAAGCAGGTAAACGCCTGGGAGCAGTTGCCGGAGTCGGTGAAGAAGACCTACGACAAGCTCGGCATCCCTGAGGCGGAGCGCAAGTACCTGGCCGGCGTCACGGCCCAGTACGAATCGGAGGTCGTCTACCACCGCAACCGGGCCGAGCTCGAAAAGCAAGGCGTGCTGTTCTGCGACATGGACACGGCGCTTCGCGAGTACCCCGACATAGTGAAGCAGTACTTCGGCAAGATCATCCCCCCCAACGACAACAAGTTCGCGGCGCTCAACTCGGCTGTGTGGTCGGGTGGCAGCTTCATCTACGTGCCGCCGGGCGTCAAAGTGGAAATGCCCCTGCAGGCTTACTTCCGGATCAATTCGGAAAACATGGGCCAGTTCGAGCGGACTTTGATCATCGCTGACGAGGGTGCCCAAGTCCACTACATCGAAGGCTGCTCGGCGCCTGTGTACACGACTGACTCGTTGCACTCAGCGGTGGTCGAGATCGTCTGCAAGCGAGCTAGTCGCGTCATCTACACGACGATCCAGAACTGGTCTCACAACGTTTACAACCTTGTTACCAAGCGCGCGTTCGCTGAAGCCGAGGCCCATATGGAGTGGATAGACGGCAACATCGGCTGCCTGGCCAGCGGCTCACGGGTGACTACGCCCGGTGGGACCAAGCCCATAGAGCACGTCATGCCAGGTGACCGCGTATTGGCTTACGACGAGCAGGCTGGCCAGCTTTGTTTCCGGACCGTGACCGCCAAGCGTTTTTCTGGCTACCAACCCGTCCACGAGGTCCGTCTCGGGGCTCGCGCGCTGCGCGTCACCGCCAACCACCCGTTCCTCTCCCTTGCCAGTGCGTCGTCAGGTTCGGAGCAACCGGGGGGCCAGGCTCTCAGCTATGTTCGCGCCGACCGGCTGGGTAACGCAGTCGTGCCGGCCTCCTCGCTCGACTACGGCGAGCCGCACAAGCTCGTGGGCCGAGAAGACCTGCTCAGGTCCTCCGACGACGGAGGGCTCCGCGTGCCGCCGGTTACCACAGACGAGCTCATGTGGCTGTTCGGCCTCTTCATCGGCGGCGGGTCTGTCCAGAGAAAACCCTCTCGCCACGGCGGGCGGAGCGAGGCGCAAGTCAGTTTCTTGGTCCCGAGCAGCGACCGGGCTCTCTGGCACCTGGTAGAGCTGATGCACGAGCTGCTCCCTGGCGTCGAGGGGGAGGAGCGCCGTAGCCGTAGAGGACCAGTGATTTGCTGGTCGAGCACTGAGCTTGCTGACCTGTTCGAGAGCAACGGGTTTGTGGCCGGTGCCTCGGCGCGACGCTTGCCAGAATGGGCCCTCGACCTTCCCGAGCCCCAGCGCGTCTCGCTGGTGGCGGGCTACCTCTCTTCGGACGGTTGGGCCGGCGACGGGAGCATCAGCGTCCAGTCGACAAGCCGCGGGTTGCTAGAGGACATCGCCTCTGTGCTCACCTCGCTCGGCGTCGCCTGCGACATCTACCCCGAGGGCCGCACAGAAGGTCGCTCTCGGGAGCTCAGTGACGGGCCAGCCGGCGATAGCGCCTGGAAGCTCGTGCTGCGGGCAGACCCGCGCATCGTTGGCACTGCTGGCGGGCACCTGGCTGGCGCGACGGCCAAGCGCCCTGTCCGCAAGGCTGACGAGCCCGAGCACGCTGGGCGTCCCGAAGTGCAGCGACTGGAAGGGCCCGCAGAGCGCCGGCTCACCGAGGCACGGCTTCCGCAAGTCGTCGAGGTCGCAGATGTACAGGTCGGGCCCGCCGGAGCGTTCGCCCCGACTTGGGACATAGAGGTTGAGGGCACGGGCAACTTCGTTGCGGAGGGTTTCATCGTCCACAACAGCCAGCTCACAATGAAGTACCCCTCGGTCTACCTGATGGGCCCGAAAGCATCAGGTGAGGTCCTCTCGGTCGCCTACGCCGGCGCGGGCCAGCACCAAGACGCGGGCGCCAAGATGGTGCACGCCGCTCCTGAGACCACCTCGACGATCGTGTCTAAGTCGATCTCCAAAGACGCGGGCCGTACCTCTTACCGGGGGCTCGTGCGCTTCGAGGAGGGGGCCAAGCGTTCAAAGAGCTTCGTGCGCTGCGACGCTTTGTTGCTCGACGAGAAGTCCCGGTCGGACACTTACCCTTACATCGAGTTCGGCGAGCACGACGCGCAAGTCGGGCACGAGGCAACTATTTCCAAAGTGGGCGACGACCAGCTCTTCTACTTGATGAGCCGGGGCCTTTCCGAGCAGCAGGCCATGAGCATGATCGTCAACGGGTTCATCGAGCCGGTCACGCGGACGCTCCCCATGGAGTACGCGGTCGAGTGGAGCCGTCTGATCGAGCTCCAGATGGAGGGCAGTGTCGGCTGACGAGCTGTTGGGGCTCCGGCACGGCGCCGGCGCTTAGCTATAAGTCTCGGGGCGAGATGAGAGGTCAGTAGATGAGGCACGCCTCAGGGAGGTACCTCGCCGGCTCTCAGGCCTAAGGTCGCTGGCGCTCAGCCCTAAGATCCTCGGTATATGGCAGCGGCGCTCGCCCTGGCTATCACGCTGGTGGTCGTCGTCGCTGCCGTGAGCCTCTTTTTTTACTCCCAGGGCCAGTTGCCGCACGCTGAACGGGCTACTGCACCCTCACCGCCTAGGCCAAGGGGCCGTCGCCCGAGAAGTCCTGAGCCGGCGGTTGGCACTGAGGCGTCGCCGGGCCGGCAGCCACGTCGTGGCAAGCCGGAGCGGGCCGAGCGGGGACGGGCGGCCAAGGGGGCCCGAGCCAGCAAAGAGGAGCCGGAGCGGCCGCCCGACCCTGAGCAAGTCTTCGGAGATCTGCGGCCGCTCAACAAGCAAGCGCCAGCGGTGGTGCTGTCGGTAGTCGACGAGCGCGTCCTCGGGCCGGTCACCCGCTGCAAGCTGACACTGCGCGTGGAACCGAAGGGAGAGGACAGTTTCGAGGTGACCACCAGGGTGGCGTTCCCAACCCCTGAAGAACGTGCGAGCGTGAAAGTAGGAACGCGCGTCCCGGTCCGCTACGACTCTGAGGACCACCGCCGAGTCGTCGTGGAGATGGGCGGCCTGAGCGAAGGCTAGCCCATTGGGAGCGGGCGGTCCTCCAGGCCAAAGCCACGCTTTCGGCCCACGCCTGTCGTTACCCTTTGCCAGCCGAGCAGCGGCAGGTAAGGCTCTCGGGGAACAGGTTGCCCGCTACGGGGACCTCGAGAGCCCAGTCGTGGTGGCGCTCGCCCGGGGGGGTGTCGTGGTCGGAGCGGAGGTGGCCAGGGCGCTCGGGGCGCCGCTTTATGCCATGCCGGTGGCGAAGCTGGGCGCACCTGGCCACGAGGAGCTGGCGGTCGGGGCTGTCGCGCCTGGGGGGGTGACCGTTTTGAACGACGACGTCGTCTCCCTCCTCGGCCTTCTTCCCGCCGAAGTCCAAGCTCTCGTGGACAAAGCTGCCGACAAGGTCGCGGCGCGCCAGCGCGCTTACGACAAGCACGGGGCGGGCGAGCTGCCCGGCCTAGAGGGACGTTCGGCGGTCGTCGTGGACGACGGCCTGGCCACCGGGGCGACCATGCGGGCGGCATTGCTGGCCGCCCGCCAGCGGCACCCAGACCGCATCGTCATGGCCGTCCCCGTTGCGCCCCCCGAAGCGATCGAGGCTCTGGCGCCTCTAACGGACGGCTGGGTGTGCCTCGTCGAGCCCCGCCACATGCGCGCCGTCGGGGCCTGGTACGAAGATTTCACCCAGACCACCGACGGTGAAGTGGAGGAGCTGCTCGCCGAGCTCGGGCCCGGCGGGCGCTCTTTTTAGCGTTTGGTCCCGTTTAGCCGCTCGTAGCTCTTGGTGGCGGGCGGCCTTTTGGGCCCTGGTCAGACCCTTTTAGCCCGCGCTAGGCCCCTTTTATCTCTTGTCAGCCTTCTTTAGCTCGTGGCCTGCGGGCACTGACCCGCACGCCGAGCGCCACCAAGGCGATCGCTGCGCCGGCGAAGACGGTGCCGGCAAAGAAGGCTTCGTGGAGACCATGGAGCACTAACTTGGTGGCTAGGCCGCCGTGGCTCGCATCGCTGTAAACGGTGACTAAGACGGCCAAGCCGAGGGCGGCGCCGAGCTGCTGGACGACGTTGACGAGGCCCGAGGCCGCGCCGGCGTCGGCCGGCTCTACGCCCGCGAGCGACGCCGACGTCATGCTGACAAGGGAGAGCCCCATGCCGGCGCCGAGGAGAACGAAGTTGGCGACGACTAGGGGCGCTGAGGCTCCGGAGCCAAGGTCGGACGCCAAGAGCAGGCTTGCCAAGTCAACTGCGGCGCCCGCCAGCATGAGCGCTTTGGGCGGGAGCCCTCTGGCGAGCAGCCTGCCCGCTAGCTGGGACGAGCAGAACACCGACACAGAGGCCGGCAAGAACATGAGGCCCGAGGCGAGCGGGGAATACCCCTGGACGTCTTGGAGGAACGCTGACATGAAGAACAACGTGCCGTACATCCCGGCGTAGACCAGGCCTCTCGCCACGTTGGCCGAGCTACGGGTCAAGTTGGCGAACAGCCGCAGCGGCAGGATGGGTTCGAGGGCGCGCCGTTCGTTTAGGACGAAAAGGGCGAGCAGCGCGACACCGGCCGCGAGCGGCCCGAGGGTCAGAGGTTTCAGCCACCCGGCGTTGCCTGCTTCCACGAGCCCCAAGACGACACCTGTCATGCCCGCTGTCGAAGCGAGCGCCCCGAGCATGTCGAACTGCCCTGGCCGGCGGGGTGTCTCCGCGACAACGCTGCTGCCGAGCAAGAGCACGGCGGCACCGATCGGGACGTTCACGAACATCACCCACCGCCAAGACAGCCACTCGGTGATCAAGCCGCCTGCTACCACGCCTATGGCCCCCCCGCCAGCGGCGACCGTCGTGTAGAGGGCGATGGCACGGGCGCGCTCGCGCCCTTCAGGGAAAGCAGCCGTGAGAAGCCCGAGCGCCGAGGGAGCGGCGAACGCCGCGCCAACCCCTTGGAAAGCGCGCGCTGCGAGGAGCTGCCAAGGGGAGCCGGCGAAGCCCCCGAGCATCGAGCAGAGGCTGAACAGCGCTATCCCGGACAAGAACGTCCGGCGCCGGCCCTGCAAGTCTCCCGAGCGAGCACCTAGCAGTAGGAGGCCGCCGAAGGTGAGGACGTAGGCGTTCAGTACCCAAGAGAGGCCTGCCTCCGAGAACCCAAGGGCGGCGCGGATGTGGGGAAGGGCAACGTTGACGATCGTCGCGTCGAGGACGACCATCATCTGGGCGGCGAGGATGACCAGCACGAAGAGGTTCTGGCTGGCTAGCGGCCTGCCGGCCGCCGACGGGGCCGGAGCCGGCTCGAGCACCCTGGCCGCGACGGCAGGACCAAAGGTATTCGCTTGCGACATCTGTTAGTGCCTTTCCACTGGTATGCTGTCGGAGTAAGTGGAAGCTTCCTCCGGATAGTATACGGAGGCAGCCTCCGGTTCGGCAAGATTTTTTGGAGGGTGGTGGATGGGCGAAGCCCGGCCCTTGCGGGCCGACGCTCGGCGCAACGAGGAAAAGCTGTTAGAGGCGGCGCGTCACGTTTTCGCTACGTACGGCAGCGACGCCCCGATGGAGGCGATAGCCAGGGAAGCAGGAGTGGGGGTCGGTACCCTCTACCGGCACTTCCCCAAGCGGGTGGACGTAGTTGAGGCCCTTTACAAGGCCGACGTGGACCTGCTCGTGGCCGCCGCCGGCCAAGCCCTGGCCCACCCTGACCCCTGGGAAGGCCTCGCCGGCTGGCTTGACGCCTATGTCCGCTACTCGATGAACAAAAAGGTCCTGCTCGAGGCGCTGCGGGACGCGTTCAGCAAGAACCCCGAGCTCAAGCTCACCTCCAGGGAACGCATCTTGGCAGCGCTCTCGCAGGTCCTCGGCCGGGCGCAGGAGGCCGGGGCGGTGCGCGACGACGTGACCGCCGACGACTTGGTGAGCCTGCTTTGGGCCGTTTGCCCCAACGCGAGCGAGCCCCAGAGCCGGCGGGTGCTCGCGCTAGTGCTCGACGGCCTCCGCCGCCAGCCCGCCGCTTCGCTCGCTCCTTGAGCCTCCCTGCGCTGGGCCTCCACTTAGGCGGGGCGCCCTGGCACTGTTCGAAGTGGCCGGCCTAGGCGCCTACCTCGCCTAAGCTCTGGGGGCAGATGCGTCTCGCAAGCACCTCGTATTTCAACGCGGCCGCCGCCGGCGAGCTGCCGGGACCTGAGTGGCTGCGCGCCCGGCGGCTCAGTTGCTGGGAGCGCTTCGTAGCCTCAGGCCCGCCGAGCGAGTCGGAGGAGATCTGGCGCTACAGCCGTATAGACGACTTAGAGCTCGAGCGTTACCAGCCCCTCCGCCAGGCCGCCCCTCGGCGCCCAAACTTGGCCTCCCTGCCGGCGAGCGTGAGGGAACTGGTGGCGGCTGTTGGCCCGGGCGCGACCGTGGTGGTCTCGGGGGCTGATGGCGAGGCAGAGGTGCTGGGCCCCCAGCCTGGGCTCTTGGTTGCTCCAGCGCCAGAGGGCCCTTTGGGAGGCGACAGGGAGCCGGCGGTGTCCCTGGGCGGCCCGGGGGCGGACCCGTTCGTGTCGTTGAACGGGGCGTTCGCGCTGGCCCCGTGGAGGGTCTCGGTCGCCCCACGCTCAGCTCTCGCCAAGCCAGTGGTCGTCGTGCACTGGCTGGAGGGAAAGGGGGCTGCCTTTTTCCCCCGTCTGGAGGTAGAGCTGGGCGAAGGAGCCTCGGCAGAAGTGCTAGAGGTGGTCGCCGGCGCGGGCGGGGACATGCTGGCCGTGCCCTATTCGGAGCTGGCCGTGGGCAGAGACGCCCAGCTGCGCTTTGGCCACGTGCAGCTACTCGGAGGGGACGCGTGGCAGATAGGCAACCAGGTGAGCAGGGTCGGCGCCGGCGGGGTGCTTCGCTCGATGGCGGTCGCCCTGGGCGGTTACTACGCCAGGGTGCGGGCAGACTCGGTCCTCGAGGGGGAGGGCGGCGATAGCGAACTGCTGGCGGTGTACTTCGGCACCGGCCAGCAGATGCACGACCTGCGCACCGTGCAGCACCATGCGGCACCAAGGACCAGGAGCGACTTGCTGTTCAAAGGGGCAGTTGCCGACGAGGCCCAGTCGGTGTACTCGGGCTTGATCAGGGTGGAAAAGGGCGCGCACGGCACAAACGCGTTCCAAACCAACCGGAACCTCGTGCTCTCCGGTGGCGCGCGAGCGTACTCGGTGCCCAACTTGGAGATCGAGGACAATGACGTGCGTTGCTCGCACGCTTCTGCCGTCGGGCCTGTGGACGAAAATCAGCTCTTTTACTTAGAAAGCCGGGGCGTACCGACCTCTGCAGCAGAACGCTTGATAGTCTTGGGGTTTTTGGACGACGTAGTCTTGCGCTTCCCGGTCTCGGGGGCCCTCGGCTGGCTGCGGGGGGCGCTGGCGGGCAAGTTCGCTGAGGCGAGCACAGTCAAATGACCCAGGAAGTCCGCGTCAAAATAGACAGCTTGCCCGACGGCGCCGCGGTGCGGGTAGAGGGAGGCCGCTGCGGGCTTTGCTTGGTGAGGCTCGGCTACGACGTGTACGCCTTAGACGACCGCTGCAGCCACCAAAACTGGCCCCTTTCCGACGGGGAGGTCGACACCGTCGAGTGCAGCATCGAATGCACGAAGCACGGCAGCACGTTTTCCTTGAAAGACGGCCGGCCCCAGTGCCTGCCCGCGACCCAGCCTGTCGCCACTTACCCGGTGAGGGTAGAAGGAGACGAAGCAGTGGTGGAACTCCCGTGAGAGAGCTCGTCATAGAGGGACTGCACGCCGGCATCTCCGGCAGGGAAATATTGCGGGGGGTGGACCTCCTTATAAGAGCTGGCGAAGTCCACGCTCTCATGGGGCCGAACGGCTCGGGCAAGTCCACGCTCTCTCACGTCCTTGCCGGCCGGCCCGGCTACGAAGTGACCGCTGGCAGCGTGCGCTTGGACGGGGTGGAGCTGCTCGGCCTGCCCGCGTGGCGCCGCGCTGAAGCTGGGCTCTTTTTGGCCCTGCAGTACCCGATCGAGGTGCCCGGTGTCAGCGTGTACGACGCCTTGGGGGAGGCGCTCCAGGCGTTGGGGCGGGACCGAGGCCAGGTGGCCGAACTGGTGGCTGCCGAAGCTCGCGCCGTCGGCCTCAGCTCTGCCGTGCTTTCGAGGCCGCTCAACGTAGACCTCTCGGGCGGCGAGCGCAAGCGCAACGAGATCCTCCAGCTCGGCGTGCTCCGACCAAAGGTAGCGGTGCTCGACGAGATCGACTCAGGACTAGACATCGACGCCCTGAAGGCTGTGGCGGGCAGGGTGGGAGAGCTGGCCAAGCGCTCCGGCATCGGGGTGCTCGCGATAACCCACTACCAGCGGTTGCTGAGGGAACTGGTCGCCGACCGCGTCCATGTCTTGCTCGGGGGGCGCGTAGTCCAAAGCGGAGGCCCAGAACTGGCCGAAGAGCTGGAGCGGACTGGTTATGCCGCTTACGGAGAGGAGCCAGCTGAAGAAGAGCCGTCCCGCCCTCGGGCGAGGCCACTTGAAATATAACCTGGGAGCACAGCCGGCGCCCCGCTAAGGCGGCGCTGTCGTACGAAGTGCTTAGCGTTCGCGGGGCTCGCGACGGCCTCGCCAGTGCCCGGCACGGTAGCCGACCCAGCCAGACAACAGGGCGACCGCGACGTACTCGGCAACTCTAAGTGCCAGGCCGAGCACGCCTTGGAAGAGGCCCCATGCCAACAGCCCCACGACGATGACCAACAAAGCCGTGACGAGCCGGTGGCTGCCGTGCCGGGAGGCAGGCGGAGCTGCGCCGGCGGCGCCAAAGGCTTCGGTTTGCCCGCGGGCGGGCTTGCCTGGATAAGTCCCCGGCTTTGTCGCGTGGCTGCTGTTCACGCGGCTAGCTGCTATGGCCGCCTTTTCTCTTTCTGCGACCTGGGTTGTAGCCATGCCTGGCGAAGCTCCGAGCGTGCTACATATCAAACACTGGCCTTGGGGGAACCCGTGCGGGCAATTGGCCACACGCCCATGCTACCTCGACGGCTCGCAGCTTAGCTGAGCAGTGCGGGAGGGCGCAGGAGCACCGCGTGCGCCTGCGGAACTTCGCTCATGCCCGCCGGCTCGAGTACTGGCGTCTCGTGGACGGGACGATTGAGCTCGACAGCGTTGGCGTCCGCGACGAAGGCCTCGAGAACAAGAGCAGGCAGGTGGAGGGCGGCACCAGTGCGGTAAAAGTTAGGAGCGCTGGTCGCGCAGGTACCGTTCGACCTCTGCGGCTAGGCGCTCTCCAGCGGCCGGCGAGAGGTGCGGTACGTCGTCGGAGCGCCGCTTCTCCCGTTCAGCTTCCTTGTCGTCTTCCTCGTCCTGCGCCTCGAGGCGACGGACGTAGGCGAGGGCGTCTTCGTCGGCAGCCACGAGGTCGTCGATCTGGCGTTCGTAGGCGGCGGCGGCCATTTGCAGTTCTGCCACGTCGATGCTTGTGCCGAGCACCCTCGCCGTGCGTTCCACGAGCGCCAAGGTGGCCTTGGGCGAGGTGTTCTGGGACACGTAGTGGGGGACGCTCGCCCAAAGCGACACCGTCGCGACCCCGTTTTGGCTGAACGCGTCCGAAACCACCCCTACTATCCCCGTCGGTCCTTCGTAGTAGGAGGCCTCGACGCCGGCGAGGGTCGCGAGCTCGGGATCGTCCGCGCCGCCAGTGACCCGGACCGGCCGAGTATGGGGCACGTCCGCCAAGAGGGCACCGAGGAACACAGCAGTCGTGACGCCCAGCTCGCCGGCAGCCTCGACCAGCTCGCTTGCGAGGCTGGGCCACCGCAGTTGGGGTTCAGGGCCCGAGAGGAAGACCACGTCTTGGTCCCTGCCTGGTAGGTGCGCCCACGAAAGGCGGATCTTTGGCCACTCGATGTAGCGCGTCTTTCCGTGCTCTAGGCGCACTTGCGGACGGGTCGAGGTGTAGTCCCAGAGCTCTTCGGAGCTGAAAGAAGCGAACTTGCTTGCTGCCCAAGCTCGCGACATGTAGGCGACAGCTTCGGAGGCGGCGTTGCCGGCGTCGTTCCAGCCTTCGAACCCGGCGACCAGCGCCGGCCGGCGCAGCTCCGGGCGCTCGTCCCAGCGCAAGAGTGCCATGACGACGACGCTAGTCACGCTCGCCCCCGTTTGGGCCGGAGCGCCGCGCTAGGTGGTGCGCAGGTGCCCGCCGCGAGCAGCTCGATGAGGCAGAAGTCGCTCTGGGCTACGGCCCGCCAGCTTGCCTGGCCATAGGCTCCTTGTGTGCCGCCTGTGGACTGGGACGCAGCGAGTTACGACCGGCTCTCTGGCCCGCAGGCCCGCTGGGGCAGGGAGGTGCTCGCGCGTTTGGACCTCGCCGGCGACGAGACGGTGCTGGACGCGGGTTGTGGGTCGGGCCGGGTTACCGAAGAGCTCGTTCAGCGCCTGCCCCGAGGGACGGTCGTCGCCCTCGACTCCTCGCCTGCGATGCTCGAGCAGGCCTGCCGTCGCCTTGGCCGTTACCAAGGCGGGACCACGATGGCGTGCCGAGTCAGGCTGGTCCAGGCAGACTTGTTGGACCTCTCGCCGGCGCACCTCGACGGCGCGGCACCTTTGGACGCGGTGTTCTCCACAGCTACTTTCCACTGGGTCACCGACCACGACCGGCTCTTTGCCAACTTGCGGGCGCTGCTACGGCCGGGCGGCCAGCTTGTGGCCCAGTGCGGGGGCAAAGGCAATCTAGCGAGCGTCGTGGAGACGGTTCGCCGCCTCGGTACCGAGCGTGCTGGCACCTGGCTGTACGCGTCAGCCGACGAGACGGCCGAGCGCCTCGAGCGCGCCGGCTTCACAGGGGTGCGGTGCTGGTGCAACCGAGAGCTGGTGCCGTTCCCGGACCGGGAAGCGCTTGCTGATTTCCTCCAGACGGTGTGCCTGCGCGAGCACCTCGGCACACTGCTGCCTGAGGAGCGTCGGTCGTTCGCAGAACGGGTGGCCGCAGCGATGCCCGTGCCGGCGATCGATTACGTCCGGCTCAACATCGTTGCTCGCGCCGGGCCGGCGTGACCGGCGGGCAGTGCTCCTCTTAGGCCCCCTTAGGTACTGAGGTACAGCGAGGCTCGTAGCCCTAGGAGCACAGCGACCACCCTCGCGCAGCACGCTTTGTGCGACCGAACGAAGGCCCTCAGTGCCTACGGCAGAGAAGGCTGAAGTCGGATAGTGGCCTTCCTACGAGGGGCCTTCCTACTTACAGCGGTGGTATTCCACGCCGGCCATCTAGGCTTGGGCCACTGTGAGCCAGCTGAAGAGGTCTGTTCAAGAGTCCTCCAGGCTCCTTACATCTGGGGACCTCTCGTCAGACGAGGTCGTGCGCCAGCTGCTGGAGGTGACCTCCGAGCGCCGCCGAGCCGACCTTTCCGACCTCTCACCCGAAGACCAGGCTGGGCTGATAAGGTCGCGCTGCGAGCAACTCCAGCCCTCCGAGCAAGCCCTTGCCGACCGTTTCAGGCTGGCTGCCAAGAAGGGCCGGCGGTTTGTGGCGAAGTTCGGCATCGACCCCACGGGCGCGGAGGTCCACCTCGGCCACGCCGTCCCCATGGTGTTGCTGTCGAGGTTCCAACGTATGGGCCACCAGGTCGTCTTTATCGTCGGCGACGTGACCGCCAAGATAGGCGACCCAAGCGGGCGTTCCGACGAGCGCCCTCCGCTCAGCGATGAAGAGATCGCAGCCAACCTTGCCACTTACCGGGACCAGGTCTCGCCGTTTTTCGATTTCCAGAGGGCACAGTTCCGCCACAATGGGGACTGGCTGAGGCAAGTAACCTTGCCCAAGCTGATCGAGGTCACTTCTCACATCCCCGTCTCCATGCCGCTGCAGCGTGAGGACTTCCGGGAACGGCTCGCAGCTGGCCACGGCCTTTCGCTTGCCGAGCTGCTCTACTCAGTGGCGATGGCTCTCGACTCGGTCGAAGTCAACTGCGACTTGGAGGTCGGGGGCGTCGACCAGTTCCTCAACATGCAGATGTGCCGTCGGGTCATGGAGATATCAGGCCAAGATCCCGAGATCGTCGCCACCACGCCTCTTATCGAGGGCACGGACGGGACCGGAGCCAAGATGAGCAAGTCGCAGGGCAACTATGTGCCCCTGGCTGCCCCGGCCAACGAGGTGTTCGGCAAGCTGATGTCGGTACCCGACCGGCTGGTCGTGCCGTACTTGAAGGCGCTTTCGGAGTGGCACGACGACGACATCGCCGCGGCCGAGAGACGTCTGGAGGACGGGTCGCTGCACCCGATGGACTTGAAGCGGGTCATGGCAGGCGAGGTGGTTGCAGCCCTGCGCGGAGTGGGCGCAGCAATGAAGGCTAGAGAGGACTTTGCAGCGCAGTTCTCCCGGGGCAATTATTCCGAGATCGAGGACCTGCCCGTAGTCGCGGACATGCGAGCGAGCCTCTTAGATGTGGTGAAGCTCTTAGGGTTTGCCGCCAGCAACGGCGAGGTGCGCCGGCTGGCCGAACAAAAGGCATTGCGCTTGGTCTTAGAACCTGCCGCCCAGAGCCCTCAGCTACAGGCGATGGTCGGGCCAGATGAGATCCGCCGTCCTCTCGTTGAATTGGCAGAGGCTAAGTTGGGGGGCGAGGCCGGTGAAATGTACTTGAAGGTTGGCCGGAAGTTAGCCCGGCTGACGCCGGCTAGCTCTTAGCCCCAGCCGGGGCCGGCTGCGCTCTGGGGCCGGCTGCGCTGCACTCCAGGGCAGAAAAAGCCGGCCGCAAGGGCCCCAGCTTCGCCGGGCCGGAGCGGCTTAGGGCGCCACCGGCCCTTCGCCGGCACCGGTAGCGGTTATGGCCGCTGTGACCTGGTCGATCTCGGCCGGCGACAGCTCGATGGTCGCGGCCGGCAGCCAGCCGTCCACTTGTGCTGCGCTCCTGGCCCCCACAATGGCGCCAGTTACGCCGGGCCAAGCCAGCGCCCAAGCGACGGCGACCGCGGCGACGGTGGTGCCCCTGGCTGCAGCGATGGGCCTCAGGGCGTCGGCTAGCGCGAGGTTGCGGCTTAGGCGCTCGCCTTGGAACTCGGGGTTGTGCCGGCGCCAGTCGTCGGGGTGGAGGTTGGCCGCGCGCTCGGCGCTGAAGCTGCCCGTGAGCAAGCCCGCTTGCATGGGCGAGTAGACGATCACCCCTGTAGAGTGCGCAGCGCACCAGGCGATGTCGGGGGCAGCCGTGCGCCTGATGGCTGAGAACGGGGGCTGCAGGCTGTCTACGTGGCCCGTCCGCTCAGCAACTTCGAGCTGCGCCGCGCTGTGGTTACAAAGACCAGCGGCCCGTACCTTGCCTTCGTCTTTCAACTCGAGCAAGGTAGACCAGTACGCTTCGAGGGGGGTACCGTCCTCAGCGGGCCAGTGCATCTGGTAGAGGTCGATCACTTCCACTTCGAGCCGGCGGAGGGACGCCTCGACCTCTTCACGTAGGCTCGCTGGCGCTCCCACTCGCCTGGCGGGCTTGTAAGGGTCGGCTGGGTCCCAGCGCAAGCCGCACTTGGTGAAGATGAACGGCCGGTCAGCTGCGGGGATGCCCCGGAGAGCCCTGGCGACGACTTCCTCAGAGTGGCCGAGCCCGTAGACCGCAGCGGTGTCGACCCAGTTGACCCCCGCCTCTACGGCGTGGCGGATGGCAGCGATCGACTCCTCGTCGTCCTGCGGGCCCCAACTGAACGCCCAGCCACCGCCTCCGGTGGCCCAGGCGCCGAAACCGACCCGGGTTATGTCCATGCCCGTCTTGCCGAGCGGGCGGGTGGGGAGCGCGCTCATCGTGCGGTCACGACAGTGGCCGCCGCAGGGCAGCGGCGACGACCAGGTCGATGGCGCCAAAGAGGGCACCCAGGCCGATCAGCGAGTACTCGAGGTTGGACGGCTGCACCAAGAAGATCGACGCGACGATCATGAAGATGGCAATTGCGAGCACGAACAGGTGCTGGAGAGCTTCGTCACGGCTCATCGGTCTCATGGCCATAGGCTGAGGTTAGCCGGTCAGGCTGCCCGTTCGAAAGCCACGCGCCTGCAAGTCGCCCCCGCGTCTCCCTGGTGGCAAGGTGACCAAGGTCCCATTAGGCCCCAGGCCGCCTTACCTGGAGGTTGACAGGCCTCTCAGCCGGCCCTTTTGGAAAAGGCGGTGTCCACGTAGCGCGAAGCTGGGACCGGTGAGCTATAGGTGAGGTCGTGGGCGGAAAGGAAAACCCTTTGCATGTTGACCAGGGTTGCCACTGGTGGGGCCAGGTTTGGGCTGAAGATGTTCGGAGGCTCGGACTGAAGGAGCGAGAGGCTTTCACCGGTCGCCTTGGCAACGATAACGAGGTTCGCGTGGGAGTTGGCTGCTTTGCCTTGTAATTGTTTGGCCGCCTGCACGAGGGCGTCGAAAAACGGCTGAGCTTCCGCCGAGCGGGCGAAAGTGCCCCCATAGATCACTCCCGTCACCGCTACGCCCACCGGTGCGCCTGATACGAGCACACCGGCACCGGAGGAAAGTGCAGCTCCCAAGAAGGGCGTGGACATGTAGGCGGCTGCGACCGCACCTGTTTTCAGGGCGTCTTGCATCTCGGGGAAGTTCAGGTTGACTAACGTCACCTGGCTGAGGGAGACATGGTAAGGGGCTAGAGCAAGGGCCGTCAGGTAAGCGCCGGTAGAGCCGGCACCGCCGTCGACGGCTATCTTCATGCCCTTCAAGTCGCCGGGGTCGGTGACCTTGCCGGAGCTCTTCAGTTTCTTGGCCACCACAAGGCCATTGGCAGGCGTGCCCGGTGCCTCTTCCGCCATCGAGCCGACGACCTTGAAATCGAGGCCTTGGTGCACGGCGTTGAACAGGCCGGCGGAAAACCCACCCAGTACAACTTGTACCTTGTTGGTAGCGGCCAGCACCACGGCGCTTTGGCCCGAGGGTACCACGGTCAGCTTGACCGCTATGCCACGGCGGGCAAAGTAGCCGTCGTGCATGGCCACGAAGAGGGGCTCGAAGAGGGGCAGAGGTACGTACGCCACGGTCACGGTCTTGGGAGCCGCCTTGCCGTGCAGCCCTGTCTCTGCCGACCGGGCGGGCGCGCTAGCCAAGGCGGGCGTTTGAGCCGCGGCCAACAGGGCGCTGCCCAGCGCGGCGCCGGTGAGAGCCCTTTGCACGACCCTCCGCCGGCGGGCAGGCCCCTCAACCCTGCGGGCGACCTGCGGGTCAAACTTCGAAGACTTCATTGCATCTCCTTCAATTTATTGGTCGGTGACGTTACTTGATTTATTGGTCGGTGACGTTACTAGGCGGACAGCCCGCCGTCCCTCTGCCTCAGTTGTGACGGTATGCACAAGCTTAGCCAAGCCCAGCCATGGCCGCCTCAGGTGGGCCCGCTAGCCCGCTACGAGCTCCTGCGGCGGGCCCAGGGTACGGCCAAGCGCTCTAGAGCGACGATGACGCCCGTCAGGGCCACGCCGAGAAGGGCGATGGTCGCCATGCCCACGTACATCTGGTCGGGTTCGAACAACTGCCAGGAGTTCCAGACCAAAAAGCCGAGGCCGTTGTTGGACGCGACGAACTCCGTAGCAGTTACGACAACAAGGCCGAGAGCGATCGCCACTCTCAAGCCAGTGAATATGGCAGGCAAGGACCCTGGCAACAGGACGTGGCGGAACATCTTGGCGCCCGTGGCGCCGTAGGCTCTTCCCGCTTCTAAGAGGCGGGGGTCGAAGTGCCTCACCGCAGACAAAGCGTTGATCTCCAGTACGAAGAACGTGACGGCGACGACCGTGAGGACCTTGGCCGTTTCACCGACTCCGAAGATGACAAGCAAGAGCGGTAAAAGGGCGATCTGGGGGATGGCGTAAAGGGCGGTGAACAGTGGGGACAGCGCGGCCCGCAGAGGGCGGGCCAAGCCGAGCAGGATCCCTACCACGATGCCGCCTGCTGCCCCGATCGAAAAGCCGACGCTGAGACGCGCGAGGGTGGCTGCCAAGTCGCTGAGCAGGGTGCCCGAGGATATCAATCGGCCGGCGGCGAGCGCGATATCGCTTGGCGGGGTGAACACGCGTGGGTCCACCCAGTGCAGGTCGGCTGCCGCCTGCCACAGCGCCAAGAGCGCGACCGGTGTGGCAACGGAGAGCCCGAGGTCAAGGCGTCGGCGGCGGCGCTCGGCCGACCGAAGTGCCTCGACGGCCGCCTCCACGGCGTCGCCGGCGAGCCGGTCGGCTTTGGCTGTTACGGTGGTCAAGGCTGCTCCAAGGACCTTTCGACCTCGTCGCGAAGCGCGGCCCAAAGCTCAGCCTTCATCTGGGAGAAGGCGACCTCTGTCGTCGTCTTGGTGCTTCGGGGACGGGGAAGGCTCACTGGCATGTCGAGCGTCACCCGCCCTGGCCGTGCGCTCATCACTACGACCCGGTCACCAAGCAGCAGCGCTTCGTCGAGCGAATGGGTCACCAGTACTACAGTCTTGCCGCTCTCTTCCCAGAGGCGCACGAGGTCCTCTTGGAGCAACATGCGGGTTTGGGCGTCCAGAGCGGCTAGCGGCTCGTCCATCAACAGCACCTCGGGGTCGGAGATGAAAGCCCGGGCGAGGGACAGACGTTGGCGCATCCCGCCCGAGAGCTGTTCTGGGTACGAGGACTCGAAAGAAAGAAGCCCCATCCTGGCGAGCCACGCGCGAGCTCTCTCACGGCGCTCGCGCTTGCCCACGCCGGCCATGCGAAGGCCGAACGCGACGTTGTCGACGACGTTCAGCCATGGGAACAGGCCGTAGTCCTGAAAGACGAACGACACTGGCGACGAGGCCCCGCCCGTCGCTGCCGAAGCTCTCCGGACAGTCCCGCTGCTCGGCTTTTCGAGCACGCCCAGGACCCGCAGCAGGGTGGACTTCCCACAGCCCGACGGCCCGATGAGGGACACGAACGTCCCGCGCTCTACTACGAGGTCTACGTCGTGCAAAGCCAACGTGGCCTTGCCCGCATGGTTGACATAGACTTTCGAGACGCCTCTCGCTTCTAGAGCGGGGCTTGGCAGTGAGCTCACCTGCTGCCCAGCTCGAGGGAGTACGCTTATTTCCACCGGGTTAGAATAGCTGCCGCTTGCGGGCGCCGTGCCAGGGCAAGGCCACCCGGAGCCGCTCTGTCGAAGAGGCGCCCCCGTGCACCTGCGGTGCCGGGCTGGCCAGCTCACCCGAGCCGTCCCACCGCCAACGGCACGAGCGCTGGTTCGCCTCGTTCGTCTGACACGTCGAGATCGAGGTCAAAGCTGATCGCCCACTCATGGTAGCCGGAGGGGTCATCGAGCACCTGGCGCACCCGCCAGCGCCGGCGCTCCTGGCTGCCGCGCGACACTTGCCACAGGGCAGGGCCTCTGGCACCGGGGCCAGTCCCAAGCGACTGGTGCTCGGCATAGTAAGGGGTGAACGCCGCTTCCCAACGGGCTGCGTCCCAGCCAGCCGCCTCGTCGAGCTCGCCAAGGGCAGCCCAGTCCCTCCGGGCGGCCAGCTGGACGCGCCGGAAGCAGGCGTTGCGGACCATGACCGAAAAAGCTCGTTCGTTGGCTGTAACTGGGGCAGGGGTGTCCCTTGGCCCTTGGCCGGCAGCCTCAGGGCCACGCTCCCTGTCGGGCCGCTCTCTCATTGAGAGAGCCTTTTGGAGCTCGGGCGGGTGGGAAAGCAGCTCCCACTCGTCGAGGAGCGAGGAGTCTACTTGGCGTACTACTTCACCTAGCCAGTCGGTAATATCGAGTATTTCGTCGGTCTTTGCTTCTTCGGGCACGCTTTGCACAAGCGCCTTGTAGGCGTCCGACAGGTACCTGAGGAGCAGTCCTTCGCTCCGGGCGATACCGTAGTGGGCTACGTACTCCGAGAAGCCCATGGCTTGTTCGTACATGTCTCGCACCACTGACTTAGGCTTCACGTTGTAGTCGCGCGCCCATGGGTGGTGGGCCCTGTAGGAGCCGAAAACTTCGTAGAGGAGTTCTGCCAGCGGTTTGGGGTGCTCCAAGTCCCGGAGGATCTCCATGCGGTCCTCGTACTCCATGCCCTCCTCTTTCAGCCGGGCGAGGGTCTCGGCCCGGAGGCGCTCGAGCTGAGCGGTCAGTACTGGCCGAGGGTCTTCCAAGGTGGACTCCACGACTGAGACCACGTCGAGCGCGAAGTCGGCTGACGCCGTGTCCAGGCGAGGGAGGACTTCCACGACTAGTAACGAAAGAGGTTGGTTGAGAGCGAAGTCCTCCTGAAGCCCAGCCTTTACTCGCACGCGGCGGCCGAGCTCGTCAGCCTCGTCGAGGCGCTCGAGGACGCCCGCAGCGAGGAGGCTCCTGTACATGGCGATCGCGCTGCGGATGTGCCGGCGCTGGGCCGGCCTCGGCTCGTCGTTGTCGGTGAGCAGCCTTTTCATCGCCGCACAGCCGTCGCCGGGGCGGTCAAGCACCTGCAAAAGCATGGCATTTGTCACCCGGAACGACGACGTGAGGGGCTCGGGGGGGGAGGAAGCGAGCCGCTTGAAGGTGCCTTCGTCCCAATGTACGAAGCCTTTGGGCGGCTTTGCCTTGACTAGCTTGCGCTTCTTGGCGGGGTCGCCGGCTGCCTTTTCTTCGGCCCTCAGGTTTTCGGCCACGTGCTCGGGCGCTTGGGCAACGACCGTGCCGGAGGTGTCGTAGCCGGCTCTGCCCGCTCGCCCCGCCATCTGGTGGAACTCCCTCGCGGTCAAAAGGCGGCTCGTGCTCCCGTCATATTTGGACAACGAAGTAAAAAGTACGGTTTTTATCGGCATGTTGACACCGACCCCGAGCGTGTCCGTGCCGCAGACGACCTTTAGGAGGCCCTCGCGGCAGAGACGCTCGACGAGCCGGCGGTACTTTGGGAGCATGCCAGCGTGGTGGACGCCGACCCCGTGCCTGAGCAGCCGGGCGAGCGTCTTGCCGAAGCCGCCAGCGAAGCGGTAACCGGCGAGAGCGGACGCGATCGCCTCTCTTTCGGCGCGCGTGGAGATCCCCGCGCTCGTGAGGGCCTGGGCGCGTTCGACTGCCGACTTTTGGGTGAAATGGACGAGGTACACCGGCGCCAGCCCTTCCGCTACGAGCTGGGCGATGGTGTCGTGGACCAGCGTTCGGGCGTAGCGGTACTCCAGTGGCACTGGGCGCTCGGCAGAGCTGATCACGCTCACTGGTCGACCGGTCCTTCTCTCCAGGTCGGTGACGAAGCGTGAGACGTCACCCAGGGTCGCAGACATGAGGACAAATTGGGCATGTTTCAGCTCGATGAGCGGGACCTGCCACGCCCAGCCCCTGTCAGGGTCGGAGTAAAAATGGAACTCGTCCATCACGACCTGGGCTGCCGGGGCGTCCTCCCCGAAACGGAGCGCTAGGTTGGCGAGCACTTCAGCGGTGCAGCACACCACGGGTGCTTCGGGGTTGACGGCGGCGTCCCCGGTCAGCAACCCGACATTTTGCGGTCCGAGCTCGGCGCACAGGTCGAAGAACTTTTCGGACACGAGAGCCTTCACGGGCGCGCTGTACCAGCTGCGTTTGCCTTCGTACAGCGCGAACAGGTGGGCTCCGAGCGCTACCAAGCTCTTCCCCGAGCCCGTCGGCGTGGAGACGATCGCGTGGTCTCCGGCAAGGACGGCTACGAGGGCCTCTTCTTGGGCGGGGTAGAGCTTTAGAGAGCGCTTGGTTGCCCAAGCCTCGATTTGCCGCAGTACCGTGTCCGGGCCGGCTGGGCCGGGAGGCTGTAAGGGTGGCAGCAAAAGGTCGCCGGAGCGCACTGTGTCAGACGGTCCTTGCCATTGGCTCGGTGATAGGTCATCGTAGCCGCCCTTGTCCTCACCATAGCGGCGCAGACCAGGGCTAGGTACCAAATTAGGGCTAGACGACCGTGTACCCGCCGTCTAAGACCAAAACGGTCCCTGTCGCGAACGACGACGCGTCGCTCGCCAAGTAGACGACTGCCGGCGCGACTTCCTCGGGTGTGGCCATCTTGCGCATCGGCACGTCTTCGACCCAACGGCGGAGCTGTTCGGGGTCGGTCGGGGCCGGCGACATGTCAGTGCTCACGTACCCAAGGGCGAGCGCGTTGGCTCGTACCCCACAAGGCGCCCACTCTGCCGCAAGCGAACGAGTGAGCTGGTGGACAGCAGCCTTCGAAGCGTTGTAAGCAGGCTGCCACTGCGGCCGGTTGACGACCATGCCGGAGATCGACCCTATGTTCACGATCGAGCCTCGCCGGCGGGCGACCATGGACTTGCCCACTACCTGGCAGCAGAACCATACGCCGTCGAGGTTGACCGAGAGCACCGAGCGCCAGCCGTCGGGGCTCACCTCGAGGGTGCTCTTGTGCTCAACTATGCCGGCGTTGTTCACGAGGACGTCTATGGGCCCGAGATGGCTTTCCACGGCAGCGGCCATCGCTTCGACGTCGTCATAGGAAGTGACGTCGCCTGTGACCGCCATGACCTCCAAGCCCTCGCGGCGCAGTTCGGCGGCAGCTTGCTCGCCTTGCGACGCGTCGCGAGAGCTGATCGCCACCTTTGCCCCCGCTTCCCCGAGCGCCCGGGCGAAGGCCTTTCCGAGGCCGCGCCGGGCGCCCGTCACGAACGCCACTCGCCCAGCCAGGCTGAACCGTTCCATCACGTGCATGGACAAAGCATGGCACGCCCAGCTCTCCGCCTACAGGAAGTCGAGTTGGCTTTGGTGGCAGGCCGGGCCGAGCGCATGGTGCGGGCGAGCTCGCAGGCTTAAGCTTTTCCGGTGCGACGGCGTTGGTTGTCACCGAGAGCCCTTCTACTGCACCTCGCTGTTCTCGTCGTGGCCCCAGGATGCGGCTTCGCCGGCTGGTGGCAAGCGACCAGGGCGCTCGCCGGCAATGCCCTCTCTTGGGTCTACTCGGTCGAGTGGCCCATCTTCGCCCTCATCGCCGTCGCCGGGTGGTGGCAGCTTGTCCATGAGAGCCCCGAGGAGTACCAAGCGCGCAAGCGCCCGCGGCCTGAGGACGAGGCGTTCGCAGAGGCCGAGCGGGCCGCCGGCCCAACGCTTAGGGCCGAGCGAGGCACTGCCAGCGCTCTCAGCCCTGCCACCCTCCGGCTCTCGGGGGCTTTAGCGGCTCTCGTGGGCTGTGAGTTCGTGTTGGGGATAGTCACGGCCCTTGTCGTCCCCTTCAACCGGCCGAGCAGCTTCCTGCCGGCCAAGGGCGAGGCTTTCTACGCTGCCCACGCGCTCTTCGGAGCGCTCGTTGCAGCGCTGGCAGTCGTCCTTGTCGCATGCACGACCTCGGGCCCGCGCACCTCGAAAGCGGCTGCGTGGACGGGCCTTGTGGGCGTCGCAATAGCAGGTGCAGGGGGGCTTCTCACTTACCTCCCGTCCTTCACCCGCTTTGTCGGGATGGCCGTCATGTTCGCTGGCGCAGCACTGGCCGTTTTCGCTTATGTCCTCCCGGTACTGCTGGGGCCGTCGCGGCGGGTGGCGCCGGCGGCAGAAACCTAGGCTCGGTGGCTGCACTAGGTAGGGCTCGGTGCCTTGGCGCCGGCTGTGTTAGCTCGTGGGGCCGAAGGCGAGCACAGTGAGGTCGTCCCCGGGCCGGTCGGCGTAGGCGCTCAGAGCGTCCCCCAAGCGAGCCACGATTTCGTGCGGGGTGCTTCCTGCGGCGGCGCTCAGCGCTGCGACCAAGCGCTCTGAGCCGAAAGGCTCCCGGCCGTGGCGTGCGTCGAGCACTCCGTCGCTGTAGAGGACCACCGAGTCGCCTGGCCCCAAGCTAACGCTGCGGTGAGCCCCGTGCCAGTGCTCGAAGGGGCCGGCCAGCAACCCTTTGGTCCCGAGAGCGGTGACCAGCCCCGACCGCTGCACGATCAACGGAGGCGGGTGGCCCGCGGAGGCCACCGAAAGGCGCATGGGGAGGCGGTCCGTCCGCAAGCGGGCATAGGCTGCGGTGCAAAAGCGCTCCGGGTCGTGCCTGTGGACTGCCTCGTTCAGGGCAGCCAAGACAGCTGCCGGCCGGTGGGCCCGCATCGCCGACGCGCGCATCGTGTAGCGAGCGAGGGCGGTCAGGGTCGCGGCTTCTGTCCCCTTTCCCATCACGTCGCCGACGGTAAAGGCCCAGTCGTGCCTGGCGGTCTCGAACACGTCGTAGAAATCGCCCCCAGGCTCGTCGCTCGCGTAGGCAGGCCGGTAGAGCGACGCGACTTCCACACCGGCCACGTCAGGTAGCGACGGAGGTAAGAGGCTCGATTGGAGCGTCCGAGCCATGTGGGCAAAGTGCTCCCGGCTTTGGATGAGCTCCGCCTCTCTGGCTTTCAGCGCTGCTTCTGAGCAGGCGAGCGCTGCCGCCCGGTGCTCCGCCTCCTCGGCAACGTGCTGCAAGCGCATGGCCTGTTCTACGACGGCGTCTTCTCTCACCTTGAGCAGCCGTTCGAGGGCTCCGAGCTGAGAGCGCAACAAAGCTGCTTCCCCTGTGCGTTCGGCTGGCTTCAAGCTGGCGTCACCGGCGAAGACGGGACCGTCCATAAACGGGAGGAACGCCAGTTTGGCACCTAGCGCCACCGCATAGAAGGCGTCGGCACTGCTGTCGGGGACGGGCGTCCGGGAGAACAGCACGACGGCGAAACCGAGCCCTGAGGGCAGCATTGCCCCAAAGCCGAGCACAGAGCGAATGCCGTAGCGGGCAACGAAGCCGTCTTGGTCGGCTACGTCGTGGCACGCCCGGGCTTCAGGGATGTGGCAAAGGCGGGCGTCGTCGCTACGGCGAGCGTGGGGCCCGAGGCCGAGCAAGTCCGCAAGCTGGCAGAGCATGGGGTACTTGGCCCTCGTTTCGGCGCGGCCCATCGGGACGGCTTGGTGGTGGCGGGAACAGTGCCGGTCGTTCCATGCAGGCTCGTCGCCGACGGAGGCCAGCAGTACAAGGCAGGTCGTACCAGCAAGCTCGCGGTTGGTGAGCCCAGCGTGGCCGGCGGCGAAACTGCGCAGGTCCGGTCCAAGCGCTTCGAACGGGCGGGTTACGAACACACGAGCGAGCGCGAGCGCCCTCCCTCCTGCCTCCTTGTCGAGGAGGTGATGGTACAAGTAGCCCGCGATCGCGTTGGCTGCTTGCTCCATGGAGCCAGCTCCGGACACCACGTCTCGAACTGCCGAACTGCACTCGAGCATGTCGCTCAGGCCAAACGAAGCTAAGTCGAACACCAGGACCCCCCGAAGCCTCTCGTCCAGTCAGCCTGCCACGCGCTGTCAGGGTTGGGCAAGCCCTGAGGCCGGCAGTCTTCTAAGAGCAACCGGAGAAAGAAAAAAAGGACATACTTTCCAAATGACCATCGACCTCAACCAGCCCGCAGCCTCGCGCAGGCACGCCCTCCATTGGGCCGAGAGCGCGCCGGCCTGCGGCATCGTGGCTGCCCTGCACGCTGTCCTCGTCGAGGACTTTGCGGCGACAGCAAGCGAGCTCTACCTGGTGGACTACCGCTTGTCGGTCCTCCAGCCGGTCCTCCTGTCCTCCCAGAGGCCGATCGGGGCAACGCAGGTGCACGGGGTGGACCAAAGCGAAGTCGGCCGGGTCTTCGTCACCCAACGCAGGGAGGTCGCCCTGGCCGATGGCACAGGGGAGGCCGTAGCCCGCTTGCCGGTTACTCTGCGCGGAGATCGCCTTGGGGTGCTCGAGGTGAAGCTCTCCGGCCCTCCGTCTGAAGAGGTGCTCGGCCAGCTTGAGCGGGTGGCGACCGAGCTGGCTTATGCGATCTGCGTTGCCAAGCGCGACACCGACGTGTTCGAGAGGGCTTCTCGCGCCCAGTCTCTCAGCTTGGAGGCCGAAATGCAGTGGCAGTTGCTGCCAGGGAAGGCCTCGTCCGGCCCCGGTTACCGTTTGGCCGGCCAGCTCGAGCCAGCTTACTACGTGGCAGGCGACAGCTTCGACTGGTGCGTGGCGGCCGAGTCCGCACAACTCAGCCTTTGTGACGCGATGGGCAGGGGCGTAGTAGCTTCAGAGCTCGCAACCCTGGCGGTGACCGCGCTCCGCAACGCCAGGCGCAACGACATTGGCCTCGCCGACCAGGCGCGCTGTGCAGACCAAGCCATTTATGCAGTGCACGCGGGCGAGCGGTTCGTGAACGCCGTCCTGCTGCGTTTCGACCACGCTTCCAAGACCGCCTCTGCGGTGAGCGCCGGTTCCACTTTGCTTATCCGCCAGCGAGGCAACGAAGTCGTCCCACTGGCGTTGAAGACGCAGCTCCCCCTCGGTCTGTTCGAGAACACCGACTACGTCGAGCAGCAACTCGACGTCGTGCCGGGTGACCGCGTGATCGCTGTGAGCGACGGGCTCTACTCGGCGCGCCCACCGGGCGGCGAGGAGTTCGGCGCGGGAAAGCTCACGTCTCTCCTCCGTTCGATGAGCGCGCTTTTGCCGAGCGAAGCCGTGCGCCGGGTCATCAAGGAGTTGATCAGTTACCACAGCGGGGCTTCTCTTCGCGACGACGCGATCGTGTTGGTTTTCGACTGGTTGAGCCTGCCTTCCGGTAGTTCGCCCTGCGGGCCTCTAGCCTAGGCTGAGCGCCGGCGTGCGTTTCTTAGCCCCGGCCATGCTCAACCCGCTAACGACGAGGTTCGTAATGCCTCGCCCGGTGCGCTAGGGTGCCGAGCCCAGGTCGTCGCGCTGTTCGAGCCGGTACTCTCCCTGTGGGGTAGAGCGGATGTCCTGGCGTATGGTCGTTCGGCGCCAGCTGCCGGACAACGCGACTGCGATCCCGAGCACAAAGATGACGATGCCTGCTATGAGCAATATCAAGCCGGCCGTGTTCACGCTAAAGCCCGACGTGTTGGTCACAGTCACTGCGTAGTCCAAGATGGCGCCGACAACCGCTAGTACCACTCCGAAGGCTGCGAGGCCGGTGCCTGCAGATCGCTGCATCTTAGGTAGCTCCTTTCGTACAAAGACCGTCAAGGGCCCTTGTTTTACCCAGAAGCGCTCCCGCTCATGCCTCCCAGACAGCCCCCCTGCGCCTTCCCTCATGCTCGTTTGCACCACTGCGCTGCCGCTGTGCGCTGGCAGGCCCACCTCCTTCGAGCTGACTGATGGCTATGGGGCAATACGGTAATGTTCGGCGTCGGCCGCCTTGATCTCGAGGCCGATGCCCGGGCGGCCCAGGTCGGGGTAGAGGACGCCTCCGACAGGGGTGACCACGCCGTCGAAGAGGGTGCGCTCCAGCCGTTCGTGGTCAGCGAAGTACTCGAGATGGCGGACGTTGCCGACCGCACAGGCGGGGTGCAAGTGCAGCGATTGCGCACAGTGCCCCGAGACTTGCAGGCCGTACGCCTCGGCAATGGCACCGACGCGCACCCACTCGCTGACACCAGCGCAGCGGGAGATGTCAGCTTGCAGGCAGTCTACCGCTCCAGCTTGGCACATGGCCCGGAAGTAGAACAGGTCGTAGCCGTATTCTCCAGCAGTGACGTCGATGGAAGTAAGCGCCCTGACTTCAGCCAGGGGCCCCAGGTGGTCTGAAGGCACAGGCTCTTCGAACCACCGCACGTCGAGGTCTTCGTAGCGGCGCGCCATTCGTACGGCCTGCTTGGGACGGTAACCGCCGTTGGCGTCGACGAACAATTCCACTTCGTCACCGATCACTCGACGAGCCAGGGCTGTTCGCTCGAGGTCGCGTTCGGGACGTGTACCCCATGCTTCGCCAACTTTGATCTTTACGCGCTTGATGCCCATCCCGCCCGTCCAATGAGAGAGCTGGTCGACAAGCTGAGCGTCACTAAGGGAGGTGAAGCCGCCGCTGCCGTAAACTTCGGTACCGTCGCGAACCGGGCCGAGCAGCGTAACGAGAGGGATGTCGAGGAGCTTGGCTTTGAGGTCCCAGAGGGCTATGTCGACCGCCGCTATGGCCATCGACGCCGCTCCCGACCGTCCAAAATTACGAACGGACTGGACCATTTCGGACCAGACCCTTGGCACGTCGAAGGCATCCCTGCCAAGGACGCGGTCCGCGATGACATCGTTGATCAGCCACGCTGAGGCTGCCGGAGCGTAAGAAAAGCCGAGGCCCGTCTTCCCGGCCGCCGACGGTTCGGCTACGACGACGGTCGTGGACGACCACGACAGTGTGCCGTCTGACTCAGTGCCGGCTGTCGGCACTTCATAGGCGCTGACGCGAAGCGAGGTGATAGGAGGCATCGGTTCTTCCTCTCATGAGCAGGGTGGCTTCGTGAACTTGGCCTAGCCACCGCAAGCTGAACTGGCCTTGTGGTGGGGCCATCAGGGGCGTGGGTGACCAGGCAGCGTCCCCACGCGGCGCCCTCTTTCGGAACGGGCTGCCACAGCAGCCACGGCGGAGGCCGTCAACACCTTCACCAGGGTCGCGGTCTGCCAACAGGGGTCGCCACGCGTGCATGTAGGCCTTAGCCGTTTGGCCAAAGCAGCGCTGGCTACGCGACCGCCATTGAAATTTAGCCCGGTTGTTCATGGGCACCATCTGGCTCCTGTGTGCCAGGCGCAGAACTTGAGTGTGGCGGGAGGACCGTTGGGGCCAATGCGCCTGTACCTTGCGACGCTGCCGGCAGGCCGCCGGGCGGATCTGTCGCAAGGCGACAGGCACATTCGAGCAGCAACGCATGTACGAAAGCCTGTGGTAAGTTACCGCGCAGTTGGCGCTGTAGCACGTCGAACTCTTCGGTGAGCAACCCGGGAGGCCCGCACGACGCCCTGTTGCGCTGGAAGAGGGAGACTGCGCGGCGGGCGTCGCCGAGCTGCCATGAAGCTAGCGACATGACGAAACCGCACAGCAAGAACGCGCCTTCGGCCTCATGAAGCGGCCGCGGGTCGTGGCGGAAGCGGTACACATAGCCATCGCGCTCTAGGTCTGTGCGCACGGCTGCCAAGGTGGCGAGGCTGCGCGGGTCGTCGGGCGGGAGGGCTCCCCGCAGGACGGGCAGCAAAAGTGCGGCGTCGACACGCTGGTCGTCTGGAGCACGCTGCCAACGGCCGCTCGGATGTCGGCAGTCGGAGGCGACGTCGGCGAGGACCGCGTCGGCAAGGCTAGCCCACCGCGCCGACTGAGGCCCGCCGGCGAATCCGGCGATCGCCCGAAGGCCTGCGACGCAGGTGAGCCGCGAGTGTGCCCAGCGGTGGTTATCGAGCTCCCAGATGCCAGCGTCGGGCTCAGCCCAGCGCGCCTCTATGGCCGACACCGCTGTCTCGGCGGCTTGCCAAAGTTCAGCGTCCAGACGGTCATGGCGAGCGGCTGCCGCTAGTAGCAACAGGGCTTCGCCGAGCGCGTCGAGTTGCCATTGCTTGTTCACCCAGTTGCCGACCTTGTCTGTCCCACCCGGGTAACCAGTTAGCTGAGCGAGGTGCCGCTCGTCTGGTACGGGAGAACCGTCTACGCAGTAGGCAGGCCTTAGCTGCGGGCCGTCTGAGAGGAGCCGCTCGCTAACGAAGCGGACTGCGCTATCGAGCAACTGAGTCGGCTTGTGGACGGCGGCGGCTTGACCGGCGTAACACTGGTCGCGGATCCACGCGTACCGGTAGTCGTAGTTACGGTCCTCGTCGGCCCGCTCAGGCAGCGATGTGGTCGCTGCTGCGACCATCGCCCCGCTGCTGGAGGTGAGGCCGCACAGCACAGCGTACGCGTGGCGGGCATCGCGCCCGCCAACTACTGGGTTGAGGTCCGGTACCATATGTGACCAGGCAGCTTCGGTGGCCTCCCAAGCGGCTGCGGCGTCGGGCGGGGTGCCTTCCAGTGCGTGCGTGCTTACCTCCAGCACTAGGTCGTGCGTGGCGCCAGCATCGAGATCCAATAGAAGCACCAAGGGGCCGCCGCGCCCGGTGGTGCGCGCGTGCTCGGCGCCGGCCCAGCGGACATGAAGCTGACCGGAGCGCCCTGTCCAAAGCCCGTCATTTAGGCGTAGTGAGCGAAGCGCATGTTTGCCGTAGCCGGCACGTGGATCTAGCACGACACGCATACGTACCTGCCCCCTGCACGCGTGCACGCGGCGCAAAACAATAGCAGTACCAGGCCTCGCAGGGCAGGCGAGCGCCTCCCGGCACTCGACGACCGCAGACGCTGTTACCCAGCGGCTCCGCCAGATGAGCGTGCCCTCCTCGTAGTAGCCGCCCCAGACGAAGCGCTCGCCGTCCGGCGTCACCGCGTAAAGGCCAGCGCCGCCGATCAAGCTGGAGAAAACGGCATCGTCGTGCCACCGAGGAGCGCACATCCAGGCAATGTCCCCGCGAGGGCCGACGAGCGCCCCGCGCTCGCCGTCAGCGACCAGCGCGTACTCCCGCAGCACGTGCGGCGGGAAGTCCTCAGCGAGGCGGCTGGCCCGGCTCCCGCGCGCGCTTGTGGTGGCCTCGCTCATGGCTCCCACCGGTTGGACGCGAGGTGCTCTGCCAGGCGCGACGAAAGGGCCATGATGGTGAGCGCCGGGTTTGCTGCACCTTGTGTCGGGCACACACTGCCGTCGGCGATGTAGAGGTTGGGGATCGCCCAGGTGCGCTGGTTGGCGTCGACCACGCTGTCCGCGGGAGACGTGCCCATGCGAGCACCGCCGATCAGGTGGGCGAAACGGCGGATCGTAAGCGTGTCCTGCGCCCCTGCAGCGTCGAGGATCTGCTTTATCACCCCGGTGGAGTACTCGATGTTCGCCTTGTCGTTTTCGCCGAGGCTGTGGTCGTAGCGAGCGATCGGTAGGCCTCGCTGGTCGGTTTCGTCGGCAAGGGTCACACGGTTGTCGGGGTGCGGGAGCAGCTCGTTGAGCACGCCTACGGTAGTCCAGTGGTTGTAGTCGCGCATGTACTCGCGGAGTGCTCCTCCCCAATGCCCGTCAGCGAGGACGTGCTCGGCCCAGCCGATCGGTAACGGAGATACCGTCTGGATCGAAAAGCCGCGAGCGAACCCCCGCCGCTCGTCGGTCTCGTAGAAGTCCTCCGAAGACACCTCCGGTGGCGGCCCCTTGTACGTGCGCAGCTCCTCGGGGAACCGACCCGCGGTCTGGCTTGCCCCCTGGACCATCACGTACCGGCCAACCTGGTCCTCGTTGTTACAAAGGCCCTTGGAGTGCCCGCTGGTCGCAGAGTTGAGGAGGAGCCGCGGGGTTTCGATGGAGTAACAGGCTAAAGCGACGAGCTTGGCGCGCTGGGTACGTGGTTTTGTCTCTCCTTCTTTGAAATAACACACGCCCACGGCGCGGCGGCCCGCGGGGTCGAGCTCGACCCGGGCTGCCATGCACCGTGCCCTCACCTCAGCCCCATGCGCAAGAGCGTCAGGGAGGTGGGTGACGAAAGGGCTGGCCTTGGCGTGCACTTTGCACCCCTGCAGGCAGTAACCCCGGTAAATGCAATGTGGGCGGTTGCCGAACACTCCGTTCACGATGCCGACAGGGCCGACTCGCATCGTGATCCCGCAAGCGAGGGCTCCCCGCCATATGACCATGGCTGCCTTGGAAATGGGGTGGGGCGAGTGGGGGTAGCGATGAGGGTCCCCCCACGGCCAGGACTGGCCGGCTACCGGCAGTTCCGCCTCGACACGTTCGTAGTGCGGGCGCAGCTCGCGGTAATCTATCGGCCAGTCCTTGCCGACCCCGTCGAGGGTAAAGGTTTTGAAGTCCGAGGGATGAAAGCGCGGGCAGTAACCTGCGTAGTGGACCATTGAGCCGCCCACGCCGCGCCCGGAGTTGTTTTTGCCCATCTCGACCGGGTCGCTCCCCCCGATGAGCCGCTTCTCGGTCCAGTACAGCTTGTGGCTGCCTGCCTCGTCGGACACCCAGTCCTCGTCTGGGTGCCAGAAAGGGCCGGCCTCGAGGACCACTATTCGCCAACCCCGGCGGGCAAGACGTTGGGCCAGGACCGAGCCGCCCGCGCCGGCACCGACGATCAGCAGGTCAACTTCGTCCCGGTCGTCGTAGTGCGCCATTTCTCGTTCCCCTGGGAGGTCCCGGCGGTGCGGGTCGACCAAAAAACGTGAGTCGTTCTCCTTTGGGCCGACAGCTCCCTTGAGCCACGCCCAGCCTGGTGACGTCATCGGCTGGCGCCGCTGCTGTCGGTGCCGGCGGCGGGCGATGGGCTTGTCCGGAGGCCGTCTGGAGATAGTGCGGTCTCCTCCACCGGGTCTTCGTCAGAAGCGCCGGGACGTTCGAAGGGCTCCTGCGTGCTCGTAGGGCCCATGCGCATGTAGCCGCGCGGGTAGGCCGGACCGCCGAAGCCGATCTCGTTCCATGCCCAGGGGTGCGAGTAAAAGGCTGACAGGACCATGCGCATGCACACCGCCCATGCCCGCGGCACGTTCAGATCGTCCCAAACGCCGCCCGAGAGCCTGCCTCGGGCAAAGTCGCCGACGATCTCTTTACGGGTCTCAGCATCACAAGCAGCAAAGGAATTTTTGGCGCCGCGCCGGCGCGCCTCGTCGTCCAAGCCCTCCAGGACCTGCAGCCACGTCTCCCGGTCGTCGGGCATGTCCGCGTACTGGTAGCCGTCCAGTTCCCCTTTGGCCAGCTTGTCGTCGACCATCTCTGCGACGGGCACTCGCGGCTCTGAGTCCTGGGCGAGGCAGACGTCGCAGAACGCCCGAAGCGTCGATTGACGCTCCTGGGAAAAAAAGCGCAGGGCCTTTGGTGGTTCGAGCCGTGCCCTCACCACTGCCCGGGTCGCTCGGTCCCAGGTGTTCTCAGCGTCGAACACGTCGAAGTCGGGGTAGCGACCGATCATCTGGGGCGTCGTTCCCCGTCGCTGGCGCGGTAGCCAGCCTGGGTGGGGAGGTTGGCGGTCGGGGCGAAGGTTGGGTAGATGGTCAGGGCGTGCCAGGTCGATCACTGCTCAGCCCTCCCGGCGCAAGAGTGCAGCCAGTAGCCCCATCCCCCCAACCAGCGCCATCAGCGCAGGGGCAACGATCGGTGGGCCCATCGGGACGTTGTAGGTGGCGAGGCGCCAGCCGCCCGGCCGGCGGCCGACGCCCCGGGCATGGAAATACTCCCCCGCCAAGCCGTCTGCGGCGTAGACCGCCGCGGCCACAGGAAGCACGGTTTTTGCCCAACGACGAGAGAAGATCCCCATTACGCCGGCCAGGACCACCGGGGGTGCGACGACTACTGGGCTCCACATCCAGTTGTTGCCGAAGCTAGCCCGGTAATGCTCGAGGTAGATCTCCACTGTAGTAATAACGGCCGCGGCCGCAGTAAGCCCCGACAGCGACCGCTCAAAACGGCCGTGCTCGACGTTGCGGAACATGCGGTCGATAACGTGCACCGCCTCACCCAAAACCGCACTATCAGTGCGGTGAAGCATCATGCTCACGTTGTACCTCCTCATTAATTGTCGCTGCGGTGGAGGACGCCTTCTAGGACCTCCCGGACGCCTTCCTTCGCCCCCTGCCAACCCCCCCGAGGCTCCGCGATGACAGAGCTCGCCAGGGCGCGGGCCTGTTCGAAGGTGATATGGGGAGGGACCGGGGGCTCGTCGGGAGCCGTGTGCGCATCGACGACGACCGGGCGGTCAGCAGAAAATGCGCTCCTAAACGCTTCTTCCAGCTCGCTGGTGTGATGGACCTCGATCCCGCGCAGCCCGATCATTTCCGCCCACTTGCCGTACGGGAGGTAGGGGATCGCCTGGGATGCGTCAAAACGCGGGTCGCCCTCCATCGCTCGCTGCTCCCAAGTGACCTGGTTGAGGTCCTCGTTGTTGAGGACGACGACCACAAGGCGAGGGTCGGACCAGTTCGTGTAGTACTTGGCGGCAGTGAGCAGCTCCGCCATGCCTCCCATCTGCATCGCTCCATCGCCCACCATGGCCACAGCAACGCGGTCGGGGAACGCAAACTTGGCGGCGATCGCGTACGGGACGCCCGGCAACATGGTCGCTAAGTTGCCCGAGAGGGAGGCCATCATTCCCTTGCGGATGCGGATGTGCCGTGCAAACCAATCGGCAGAAGTGCCCGAGTCGGCGGCGAGTATCGCTCCCTCAGGGAGAAAGCGCGACAACGTGGAGAAGACACCCTGGGGCCTTAGGCGTCCTCCGAGCTCCGACGGCTCGCCGCGTTGTTCCATCACCTCCCACCACTCGCGCACTGACGCGATAATTTTGTCTTGCCAGGTGTGGTCGGCTTTGCGCTCCAGAAGGGGAAGCAGCTCCGCCAGTGTATCCCGAGCGTCGCCTACGAGAGCCAGCTCCATGGGGTACCGGATCGACAGCATCCGTGGAGCCAAGTCGATCTGGACCCCTCGCGCTTGGCCGGAGTCGGGCAAAAATTCGGAATAAGGGAACGACGAGCCGACCATCAAGAGCGTATCTGCCCGCCTCATGAGCTCCCACGAGGGCTTCGTGCCGAGCAAGCCGATAGCCCCGGTGACATAAGGGACATCGTCGGGCACGACGGCTTTGCCGAGCAAGGCCTTCGCCACTCCCGCGCCCAGCCGGTCAGCGACCGCGAGCACTTCTTCGCCCGCCCCCAGTGCGCCAGCGCCGACCAACATGGCGACTCGTTGGCCGCTGTTAAGGATCTCCGCTGCCCGCTGGAGCTGCTCAGCCGAAGGGACGACGCGCGGGCGGTACCAGCCGACCCCCGAGTGCACCGTGTGCGTAGCCTTCGGAGGCTTGAAAACGGCCTCCATGTCCTGGACGTCGGCGGGCACGATTACGCAGGTCACCGTGCGCTCCGCCTGTGCGATGCGGAGGGCCCGGTCGATGACGTGGCGCAGCGCCGCGGGGGTGTTCACCTGCTGGCAGTAGGCGGCAGCGACGTCGGAATAAAGCTGCAGCAGGTTCACTTCCTGCTGGAAGTCGCCGCCCAATGCTCGCACAAAGGTCTGCCCCACGATCGCTACTACCGGCTGGTGGTCGAGCTTGGCATCGTAGAGCCCGTTGAGCAAATGAACGGCCCCAGGCCCAGACGTTGCCATGCACACACCAACTTCACCCGTGAACTTGGCATGGCCACAGGCCATGAAGGCAGCCATCTCTTCGTGGCGAGTCTGGACGAACCGGAGCAGGTCTTGGTGCCGGCGAAGAGCGCCGAGGACACCGTTGATGCCGTCTCCAGGAAAGCCGTAAATTGTGTGGACGCCCCATTCGACCAGGCGTTCGCACAGGTGATCTCCTACTGTCTTAGTCAAGTCGCCTCCCCTCCAGTCTTGCGTTGCTGGCTCTTCCCCTCTGACATACCCAAGTGCGGGTGGCGGCAACCGCTACCGTCTCTTCGCCGGCCAGGGCGCGGTCCTCGGCGTCTGAGCGGGTGAGCGACGTAACTAGCGAGGTCGCGGGGCACCGCCAAGCCCTGCCTCTGTTCTGTGGTGGCCACACGAGGACGATCGATCTTGCGGGCGAGTGGGAGCCAATGTCTGAGCGTGGGAACGACCACCATGAGCACGGCCAGACCGGCGAGGAGCCCGTACAGACCCCTGCCCGGACCGGCGACCCCGGTGGCGACGAGCAAGGCGGTGGCGCCAGCAGGAGCGTGGTGCGAACCCAACACGTCGAGCACGCCGACGGTGAGCCCTCCAGCAACCGTCGCCGCGCCCAACTGCGAAAATGTGGTGTGGGACGTGAGCAAGGCTGGGGTGCTCCCCACAGCCCGAACATCGCCAGTGCCATCAGGCCCATGCCCACCCCCACTGCGTGGCCGACAACTGCACGTCGCAATCGTGCTGGTTCGCTGTGGGGTACGCTGCGAACACGTAGGCAGTGGGCCCGAGAGTAGCGGTGAGCATCGGCAAGGTTGTTACCCGCGCCACGAGCCCTACAACGGCAAGGCTCACGCCGACAAGCAGTATAAACCGTAGCGGGACGGCGAACTTGCCCAAGCGGGCGGTCCACCGTTGAGCATAGTGCCTCAGCACAATTTCGCCCTGGTCCGCCTCTGGGGTCGCACTCGACCGGAGGGCGTCCTCTGTCACGGCGGGCCTCGTTATATCCCTGCGGCGTTCGCGTAATACTGCTGGTCCTCCCGCCAGCCCCCTGGCCCATCCCGATGTCGCGATAGCCGTGGGTGAGCTCGATCCCCTTGACCCACTTGGTCATCTTGAAGCCGAGCTGGGTTTCGATAAGAACCCGGAGCGGTGCACCGTGCTCGACGGGGGAGCGGGCCACCGTTCATTTCCAGCACCAAGATGGTCTGGGGCTTGCGAGCGAGCCAGAGCGGCACGGTGCTATAGAAGTAGCCCCACCGGCCCTCACCTTCGGTCTCGCCTTTGTCGTCGAAGGCGTAAAAGACCACGGTGCCTGCTTCGTCGGTAGGACGTACGAGGTCGAGCAGCCTGCACAACGGCACCCCTGCCCACTGGCCGGTGGCGGTCCAGCCCTGGATGCAGTTGTGCTTGGTGACCTGGGTCTTTACCCCTAAGGAGCGCAGGTCGTCTAGCGACAGCAGCGCCGGTGCTTCGACAAGGCCTCCCACCGGCAGGCGGAACGTCCTGAAGCCGCTAGCCGCGAGTGATAGCGGACAGGTCATAATCCACGTAGACGGACAGAAAACTCCTCGCTGACGGACAGGGGATCTCCACGCCGGCGGACAGCAGATGTCCGCAGCATCCACCAGTTGGGCCCCCCGGAGGGGCTTTGTTTGTGGTGACAGTTCCACGTTCAAACCCTCCGGAGGACCAATGACCAAGCATGACAAGGAGATCATGGAAATTCTCGCAGCGTTCGACCTGACCAGCTGCGCCCGCTCGCCGGGCCAGCTCGCCGGCGCCGACCCCCACACCGTCGCCCGCTACGTGGCCATCCGCGACAGTGGCGGCAACCCCTACGTACGGCCCGAGCGGCCCAAGATCATCGACCCCTACCTGGAGAAGGTCGAGGAGCTGGTGGAGCGCTCTGAAGGCCATGTCCGCGCCGATGTGGTGCACGAGCGCCACTTGGTGCCGATGGGCTTCACGGGCGACGAGCGGACCACCCGCCGGGCCGTGGCGGACGCCAAGGCCCGCTACCGTGCGGGGCACCGGCGCACCTACCGACCTTGGGTCCCCGAGCCCGGCATGTGGGCGCGGTTCGACTGGGGGGCCGGGCCGGTGGTGTGCGGCCGGCCCACATGCCTGTTCTGCGCCTGGCTGGCCTGGAGCCGCTTCAGGGTGGTGGTCCCGGTCTGGGACAAGGCCCTGCCCACGGCGCTTTGGTGCATCGACACGATGCTGCGCCGCTTCGGCGCCGCACCCACCTACTGGGGTTCCCCCCCTAGACCAGACACTCGATCCTATGCTGCTTTTGTGTATGTTAGCACACTTTCTTCGAACTCTTCGGGTGTAACGTAGCCGAGAGAGCTGTGAAGACGTCTGCGATTGTA
>Ga0209061_1001221_pt1 | contig 45419 bp, 44 predicted proteins | sample Coa_R1_10_FD_187157 | JGI IMG/M metagenome (GOLD analysis project Ga0209061, IMG submission 187157) | Surface soil microbial communities from Centralia Pennsylvania, which are recovering from an underground coalmine fire - Coalmine... | ecosystem: Environmental > Terrestrial > Soil >...
ATGAAGATAAACATACCAGAAGTCATAAGACACATCAAACATGAAGCCACAAAACAACTAAACCACAACAAGACATAACAAACACCCTTAAAACTCTCCGAACAGAACAGCCGCTCACCCCCCCCCAGCAACCCAACACAATCACCGCACCCTCCCCCCGCCAAGCCTTCAAGGCTTTTATATGGGGCTGGTGTTAGCGGCATGTGGCCCCCCTCAACCTCATCGTACTCTACATACACATAGTCGCGGCCATAATATTCGTGGGCGGATCACTCTTCATATGGCTAGCACTCCTACCAGCACTCAGAGACCTCTCAGACGAAGTCCGAAACCAAGTCGTAGTTAGGGTGACCAGGAGATTCGGCAGAGTGGTGGACGCCTCACTCGTCGTACTTATACTCACAGGCATATACAACGCCACATGGTACCTCGACGGCTACAACCTAAACACACTCGGCGCCAAAATACTCCTAGCCAAAAGTATCCTAGTCGCACTCATGATCTTCACCATCTACTTCAACAACATGTACTTTGGGAGGAAGATATCGGCCACGGTGCGGCGGATGAGGGCCGCAGCGGATCAAAAACAGAGGGAGGAACTCAGCATGAGGCTCGCCTCCATAAGGCGAACATCACACATCCTCTCATACCTCAACATCGCACTCATGCTCACGGTAATCCTACTCGCAGTCATGCTGCAAATACCCCCATAACACAGCACCCTGCTCAGCGATAAGGAATAAAACGTGGCTGACAATTCCCAAAAAGATCACACTGACTGCCTGAGCAAAACGAAAACGCCCCCCATTATAACACAGAAGCACACCAACCAGAAGCGCTCCCCCCACAGTGGCACCCCAAGAAACCCCGGGATGCGGAGGTCAGCGGGGGGCGCTGACGGCTTTAAGGCTCCCCTCGAGCGCCTTTGTGAGCGCGTCCTCCGCATCCTTTACGCACACCCTCAGGGTGGGGACGCCCTCACCGTAGAATTCGGCTGCGTCGTCCCCATGCCTCTCACACTTTGTGATGCGGTACCCCCACTTCTTTCTCAGGTTGGCGGAGAGCCATTGGGCAGCAGGCTCCCCGTAGGCGGCGAACTCCCCGCAGTGCTCCGCTAGCTGCGTCAGCCGGAGCAACGCCTTGTCGGAGAGCTTCTTCTCATGGTTGAGGAAGACAAAGGGGATCAGGAAGCGAAGCCGCGCCGTCTTCTCCTTCCTCTGCGTGTTCTCATACGATTCAACATAGTACACCGTGAGCACACCTATGAGGAAGACAAGCCCCTCAGGCGAAGAGAAGAAGAGGATGATGAAGCCAGCGTAGGGCACCTCCAAAACAGGCGTACCAAGAACGTTGTACGAGGGGACAAGGAAGGGGTCGGGGTAGGGGTTATTCACACCCTTCGTCTGATAATAAACACGCCCATACTGGTTCACCACCCGGGCGTAAACCTCGTGGATGATTATGGGCCGAACAAGGTAGCTCAGAGAATTCACGGGTGAGCCACCCTCGACGGCCACCACAATAGTGCCGTTCGGTATATCCTGAGTGTTTATTGCCCGGAACACCACGAGCTCCCCGTTCAGCAGAACAGGGTACATGCTGTCCCCCTGAACCACGGCCACCGGGTAAACCCTGGTGCCTAAGAGGAGGGGTGGCCCCACAAACACTAGGAGTATGGCTACCGCCGCAAGCAGGATTTTAAGCGGTGTCCGCACTATTCACCACCTGGAAATCAGTGGGCACCCCATTACCGTAGAAGATTATTAAAATCGAAGACGTGGTGAGGGAGAGCTGGAGGTAGCCCCCCTGAGGCACCGTGAACGGGGAGCACTGGAAAACATTGAACACCTCCACCGGCTGAAGCGCGGGAAGCGACATGGTGCCCGACCCCACACTCGCAACAATGTTGCCGCTTTGATCAGTGACCGAGAGTGTGAAGCTAACGTTGGCTGTCGAATAAGCGAGAGCGTAGAGGATCAGAGTGCAATCACCCCCCGCGAAGGAGCCCGACGCCGGAGCCCAGAGGCAAACTGGTGTGGGAAATAGAATACTGAAAAAACCAAGGGTGGTGGGGTACGTGGTCTGCGTGTTTGCGCTCGGGGTGCTGCAGCCAGCGGCTGGGGCGTTCTCGAAGAAGACGTAGTAGAGGTAGCCTGAGAGCGCCTGCTCTTTTACGTAGGAAACGGATACGGGGGATGCGTAAGTGGTTAGTATAAAAAAAGGGCGAGGATGGGATACGCCAGACGCAGTCTACCCAACGGTGATCACTATCCCCAGCGGGGCGTTGAAGCTCGAAGAGCCAGTGTCAAAGGTGAAGGTCATCGTCTGACCTTTGGTAATCGTGGAGGGGGTGGTGAAGTAGAGCTGACCCATCTGCGTGTAGCCGCCACCCTGGTTCCAGCTCACCGTCACCGCGTATGTGGTCGAAGGTGTTGTTGAGGAAGTGAGCGCCACGGTGATTTGGTAAACCCAGTCGCCCGCCGTGACCTGCGTGGTGCAAGTGCCCCCACTCGACCAAGTGCACGGGTTTGTTTGGCTACCGGACGAAGGCGTCGCTGGAGACTGCGCGACATAGAAGCCGTTGGATGTAACACTAAGGCTACCCGTGACCTGGTAGAACACACCGTTCTGCGCCTGGTATGTCGAGGTGGTCACCGAGACCGTTGTCGCGTACGCAACAGTTGCAAGCGTAGCTATCACTAATATTAAGAATAACGCGATCCGACGCATATATAGTCTTACGAGACCACGCTAGGGCGTATATTTAAGGTGTTCGCCGAAATATGGATAGTGTCCGGATAACGCTTTCCCACGCTCGGAGGCCACGCACAACATACGCTAATCCGGACACCGTCGAAATATGGATCCTGTCCGGATAAGCCTTAAGTGGTGGGCGCCACGGTTCGAAACTGGTGATGGCGCCGTGGAGTCCACCACCGGGAGAGGGGACATATTCGAATACTTCAGGAATTTAAATGTTTTTAAGAGGAATAGGAGGAGGTTCTCCCGAACTCAAGGTGGTGGCCGTGCTACTCTACACCTTCGGATTAAGCCTCCGCGAAGCTAGACCTCTGTCTCCCTCTGGGTGGGCGCTCTCCGACTATGCGCGTCTCGAAGTCGAGTGTATTCGGAGGGCTGAGTGGGTGGGGAAGGTTCTCGGAGGCGGAACCCGACTTTGAGGCGGAGCCAAGCTGGCACCAAGCGATCGCTGTTGATGAGAGTGTTGTGAAGTGCGGCGGCACACCAATCTACGTGTGGGTGGCTGCGGTTGACTCCTACAACCGCGAGGCAACCCATCTGTCTGGTTCGTTCGGTGTATCATTAACCCGAACCATGGAGAACACCCTCAGATTCCTCCGAAGACTGAGGGGGAGGCGTCCCCGTGGGTGACCCAGTTATACTCACCGACAGGGGTCCGTGGTACCGTGAAGGCGTGTTCCTCGCGAGCCGGGCTGGGTTCACAAACCATGTGTATCAGACCTTCGGGCTCCGTAGCTCCGTTGGTGGAGCGATTATTCGGCTACCTCAAACACAGGACGCGGGTGTTCCACAACAACATAACCCCAAGAAAACACTCTTTGGGCCATTCGTGGGCTTCCTCGAACTATTCGTGCACTGGTACACCAAATGGAGGTGAAAAGAATGAATGCTTATCCGGACAGGATCGAAGAAAGTGAGCAAAGCATATCAAGGTAAGATAGGCGCTTAATGGTCTTCCAAGTGGACCTATCAAGCCAAGCCGCCTGCGCTCAACCTTCTTGGAGGAGAAGCTTCAAGTAGGATGGAAACTCCAAGAGACGGGGGCTCGTACCATAACGTGAGCGATGGGTCACCGATAGCGGTGAGATTGTATGCTAAGAGTCCATCACTCATGAATGTTTGTAGCAAAACGGCTATAGCCGGCCAAAAGTTGCGGGATGCGGGTGCCGCTTTCGACACTTTCAACCAGGTTTCAGGAGAAATTGGTAGACCACAACGCACAAGCCTTGACAAAGTTCTAAGCCCAAATCAAAAAATTTATGTACTTGCAGGTGAACCAATCCCTGCGCCACAACGTGAATGGTAACTGTTATGCGACAAATGCGCTAAAGACGCCTGAAGGTGTGTATAAAGCTACTAGTAATAATTATATGGAGAATGCGTAGCCCCAAACCTTTGAGCCGCTCAAAGGAGTCTTCAGCTTGCAGGCAGAGTATTGATGTAACTCTAGCGTACGCTCCAACAGAATACCCAGCCATTGTGGATTTGAAGGGTTGTAAAGACACAAGCTGATGTATGCGCGGCCAAGCGTGTAAAGTTACATACAGGAATCGTTTGGTAAAACAACGCGTACAACACCGCAAGTGCACGATCTTCAGGGCTGAATAAACCCGGTTCACGCTCATAGTTGATACCGTAATCGCTGATATAATAGTCTCCGCGTACCCAATAGGAGCCAACAACGCCTAGCTAATTAAAGAGCCCTCCAACGACTCCAGGAGTCAACGCTAGCCTATAGTATCAGGCACCCTCCCTCCAGCGCGATTTCAAATCTGGACCACGATTCTTGTTACGTTTGGATTTATGCCCCCTTGGGATTCATTCAGCTCTAACACCCGGTGGAGCCCAACTTTTACTGCCAGCCACCCATTCAATAATACATGAATTATTCACGGAAATGGGGGATATTCGAGAGACGTGGCGTCATGAATCGTTTTTGTGTCAAAAAACACTGGGTAAGCTGAGTAACCCTCCTTCGCATATCCCTCTTCACTCAAGCCCCCTCTTTAGGGTATCCAACCCACAAGGGCGCAGTAGTACACGGTGGTGGTTCACGGATGATGGGGGTTAAGGCGACCTCTGAGGTCACGGGTGGTCACGGGTGGGATCAGCCGCCTAGCTCGAGGGTGGCGCAGGCCACATGACATGGCCGCTAGAATGGGTAACCCGCCTCCTCGGCCAGACGGAGAAGTTAAATTGTGGTGTAGCTATAGTGATGGTGTAAGGTGGTGTGTGTGACTCTGGTCGTCGCGTTCGTTTGGGGCCCAGGCGTTGTTGTCTCAGCGGACACCCGTGTCTCGGGGCCCGTGGTGTATGGGGAGGAGAGGAAGGTGGACGTGGTGCGTGTGAGGATGGGGGATGGGAGGGTGCTCACCCCAGCCGTGGTGGCGGGTGCAGGGGACGGCGCCCTCGTTAAGCAGAGCTTCACACTCGTCGAGCAAACCTTCAGAAGAATTCTCCAAGCCGACGCGGGTGGGGGTGGTCAGCCCGATGCGGCGGGCCTCGACCAAGCTGTGGCCGCCGTCGAGGACTCACTCATCCAGAGGTACAGGTCGCTCAGGGAGGCCGGTTTGGAGCCTGACACCTCACTCCTGCTGGCTTCGGTCACACGTGAAGGCGAGCCCAGGCTCTACGCCTTCGATTCGAGAGGGCTCGCCGAACCCCGTCACACATCACCCGGCTACGCCATGCTTGGGAAGGGTGCGCTCACAGGCGGCCAGCTCATCCTCAGCATGCTGGGCTACGAGCCCTCCAAGACGTGGGATCTGGGGCTTCTCTCCGCCTTCCTGATAGACGCCGTGTCCACGGTGGATCCCTCCGTGTCACCCTTCTGGGATCCGAGGAGCTCTGTGTACATCAGGCTCGAGGGCTCCGAGGTTGTCGCCGCCGCCCTCACAGAGGAGGCTACGAGGGACACGGCGAAGAGGGTGGCTGAGAGGAAGGCGCTCATACGGATGCTGTGGGACACACTCGAGCAGCTCGGGGACACTCAAGCAGAGCAGGCCGTGTCCAAAGCGCTAGGAAAACTCACAGCGGCGAGACCAAGGAGACCCCCCTAGGAGGGCGTAGCCGTGTCCGCTGACAGCGGAGTCTGCGTGACGGTGAGCCTCGGGGACGCGTGGGTGGGGGTTGGTCCACGTAGAAGGGTGGAGGGATGCCTAGGAAAGCATATATTGGCGCCCCTAAAGTAGGGTGGTGGGATGCCTGAGCACCACATACCCCAAATATACTCCTATGGGTATAGGGGCGGCCGAAGCCCTCCATGAGTAAAGGCTCCGCAATCCCACCACATTCCACCTCCGACGAGCAACCTAAAAATCTCCGAAGGCCGCAGGCCACCGTTTGGATGTATTCGGGGATAGACGCCTGAAAAAGAATCAGGGCATGGACCTAGGTTAAACCATAGGTGAAAGGTATACGTCTCAGATTAGTGGCGACCAACAGTGGCTTACGCAGGGCGGGGCTCCCCTGCACCTGGTTAGAGGCGCTCACCCCCCATTGGGTTAAGCTACCCCCACTCAAAATAGATGAGTGGGCAACACCCGAGACGGCGAAATAAACATGACGGATGAGTAGTGTAAGCCGCCCGCTAAAATCCTCTGTGAGCTTACAATGAAGCATTTAACCCTAAGTTCCCAGATTCACTGGAAATGTACAGGGACCTAAATGAGCCTCGAAGCGACACGGTTAATGTCCTCAGAGCACTCCCCGAAAAAGTACAACTCATCGAATATGACAGTCTCAGCACAGTAGTGCTCCTGGTGCACTAGCGGTCAGCGAGGCATCCACCCATGAGCCCGCCCGGAAAACCACTGGAAAACGAATGATTATAAAGCGAATAAACCATCAATGCTGAATCCGCCAGCCTACATGAACACCCCAAAACCACTACCTCGGAGATACAAACCTTAATCAATCCTAGATAAACAGAAGGTGACCCGTCATCATACCTTGAGACAGATAATAGTGGACCAACGCATATATGGCTACACCCACGGTTCACATGGGCCCCCGAATCCCAAGGCTCCACGGGGTCACACCCCAAACCTGGCTGCAAGGTTATACGCACTTGGCTCAAATATCCGAAGACCCACCGGGTTGCCGTGTGGCCGCGCGCTAAATCTAATGAGAAAACACTCCTAGGTTGAGTACACATCACCCAACCACTCAAAACCATTCATAATGGGGGAGTGCTCATCCAAATGCCTCAATTCGAGCCGCTGTCCCCCATGGCTTTCCCATATTCCTCCGTGAGCCTAAGGCGGAGGCGTCTAACCGCATCCAGCACCCTCCTAGTGTCCGCCTCAATATTTTGGACCAGCTGAGCCACATCCAAGTCATAGGTGTCACTGTAGAAGGCAAGGAATATGGGTATAAATAGCAGCATGTCCCCGTAGCTCACACCCGCCCGCCCCAGCGCCGAGCTCACCCTCTCCACGGCCTCCTCCGCACCAGTGTAGCTCAAAGCCTCCCCAACCCACCCGAGTACTGGGTCCAGCTCCCTTGAGTGGTCAGCCATACCGGTTATTCCTCCCTGAGTGGATAAACCTTACGCACACGCGTTTCCACTACTACATCCACCTCGGGATGGGAGCGGGGCCCACTGATACTACGAGGCCACCGACATACACCCGATATAACAGTCGAAACGGACTCCACAATGAGTTCAACCCGGAGGGAAACGCCTAACAGGTAGCCCCCCACCAGTGAACCCAACACAATTCTCCACAAGAGGAGACAGTGGGCCCACTTCTAGAATCATTGCTGGATAATGGGCAACGCGGAGTGACCTGGCCAGCGGGTATACCCCGTTGACCATCGCTATAACATGTAACCATACCAAAACAGGTGTTGGGGCCGCCCACGACGCCGTTTGGGTGGGACTCCGCGTGGTAACCGTAACCACGCGGGGCTCAAGCGAGGGAAACTGTAGCGGTATAAGCGTGACCGCCCGGCGGCACCGGCCTGTTCTAGGCGCTGCTGAATACACCTAAGAATCGAAGCGGGCGCGGAGAACCAGCCCCTCATGGTTACTCTGAGGGAGTGTTCAAACATATGCCGGGTATAGGCAAGCGGCGAGGAGGGTTGCCTCATGGAATATGAGGGTAGCCGCGGGTGGTATTTATTAAGGTCCCCCCATCTTCCCGCCGCACACGTGCTTGAAAAAGAGTATGACTAAGTAGCCAGAGGGGGCTCCCACCGGGTTCTAAGAACCACGTGGCGACACGGGTGTGAACACTAAAGGGGAGGTAACTCGACGCGGGCAACAGGCCAAAAAGAGGAGGACCCAAGCAGCCGTGGAGGCGGCTCGGGAAGCCCAAGCCGGGCCTCAAAGCGAAACAGGACGCCCACAGCCCCAGACGAGTGCGGGAACACAGCATCCAACGCGGACACCACACAGAAGTGTATCGGAGGCCATCAACCAGTGCCCCACAGCAAACAGAGTACCCAGTATAGACGAAACCGGGTGGGCTACCCGGGGGGTTCAAAGCGTGCACCAATATGTGGGGCCCCAACCAAACGGAAGCACCAGCGTACTCCACACCCCATCTCCGAGCAGCCTAACGGCACAGGGAGGATGCACGCAACCCTGATAACATTCAGGAGATACCACAGAAGGTAGCATCCGTGGAAGACCGAACCCTTTAGAGGGTAAAGAGTGAAAAATCTCGGTAATCAGCAGGTTCCTCCCATTCACATAGACTCACCGTGGGAGCAAAACCCTCCACGAAACGTCTAACTTTACGGGGTTGAAGGGTGGTGGAAGCCCCCTTCCGTAAGTCAGAGAGGAGTGTCCCAGGCGCTGCATTAGCCAGTTCAACAGGTTTGAGGCCTGAGATACAAGTGGGGGAAGGTTATGGGATGCTTATTAGGCAACACCACAAAGAGGAGGACTGGGTCCTGATTTAGGAACCCTGATGCCGGAACCAGCGGAGAAACGTCAAGGGTAAAAGTGCAGCCAGTTACGTGATTCCTAGGCACACACCGAATCCTTGTGAACTTTCATAGGATTGACTACTCCCAAAATATCTTGAGAAAGACCCGGAATATGATTTTTTCTAGGGCACGTGTGTCGAAATGAAACAATCTGGTAACGCATATTTGTTTCTATCTATATTCATCAAAAAATTCGGTGAACTCTTAAGGATTTTTAGTATTAGTCAAAGTAAAGAATCAGATTTAAACTGTCCGATTAAAGAGAGACGGTGTCCGGATTAGGGTATTACGTGCTTGGCGTCCAAGCGCGGAAAAACGGTATCCGGGCACCATCTAAAGAGAGTTATATGGGGTGTGTAGTATTTAAATACACCATGTGACTCACGAGAAATATGAAAGCCCAAAAAATACACCTGTTAGATTTAGGATGGCTCGGCGGTGACTGCGGGTGGTTTTTGCCGGGGGCGGCTGGTGGCGCGATGACGCTGAGCAATAAAAACCCTAATAGGGAGTGGATTGAGATACCTGTTACTGCAGCGGTTGTGGAGCATAAAGGCGGAAATGTTCTCTTCGATACCGGGATAGCCTTAAACGCGATGGAGACTCACGCAAAAGGATTGATGGAGGTATTTCCCATAACCAAGATATCCGAGGAAAACAGAATCGAAAACCAGTTGAAGAGCATAGGGATGAAACCAGGAGATATTAGCTTCGTGGTCATTTCTCATTTGCATTTGGACCACGCTGGCCAAGCTGCAACGCTTATGGATGAAAAAATCCCGATAATAGTGCAGAAAAAGGAGCTCGAAGCTGCGCTCTCTTTGCTCTGGCAGGGCAAAGGCGGCGCCTATGATCTTTCCGATCTGATGCCCCTGAGAGGGTCTAACCTGAGCCCAATCAATGATCACTACTTCGAGTTGCTGGACGGAGTTGAGCTTGAATTCACCGGAGGGCATACTGTGGGGCATCAGGTCATGCACGTTGAAACCGAGGACGGCAACAATTACACCTTTACAGGCGACTACATGCATCTTCCCAAAGAATATGAGTTAGAGGCTAAGGGGTGGCTACTCTCTGATGCGGATGAATGGCATTCATACATAAGGAAATTAAAGGTAAGGGAAAGGGCGAGAAGGGCAAGGGTAGTAATAAGCCACGATCCCGAATTCTGGGCTAAGTATCCCAAATCACCGAATTTTCTAAGGTGATGTCTATGGACGCCAGCTATCTAGCAAGTACCGATGCTAATGATGCGGTGTTCGTGATAAATATCCCGCGTGTTAAGTTCGGGAATGGATCATCTAAGGAGGTTCCATACGAAGCAAAAAAGCTGGGGTTGAATAATGTCTTGGTGGTTGTAGGCAAAAGGCTATACGAAACAAGGCTCTTTGAAGAATTGAAGTCCTCCCTTGAGAACTGTGGTATAAGAGTGCACACAACCACGGATGTCAGGGTTGAGCCTGAGGATAAAGAAATAATAGCGACATATGAAAAAATAAAAGCGCTGCCGCTTGACGGATTTATAGCCCTAGGGGGTGGATCGACCATAGATACTACAAAGATACTTAACCTTCTATATACGTATCCGGCAGACATAATGGACTACGTAAACAGGCCCATCGGAAAAGGCATCCCTCCACCCGGGCCCCTTAAACCGATGATTGCAATCCCCACAACTGCGGGCACCGGTGCAGAGAACACGAACGTCGCGATACTCGACATCGCTAAATTGAAGGTTAAGACCGGCATAAGCAATCAGTTCATGAAGCCCACAGTTGCGATCGTGGATCCACTAACAACCGTTACGCTTCCCCCCATGGTAACTGCGTCATCAGGACTTGACGTGCTGAACCACGCGATAGAATCCTTCACCTCCCATCCATACACGGCTAGACCTAAGCTAGCCTCTCCGGATGATCGACCAGTCTATTCTGGTGCTACTCCCATCGGCGACATATTTGCTAGAGAAGCGATTGGCTGGGTTCACAGGTATCTGAGGAGGGCCGTAGGCGACCCATTCGATTTGGAAGCCAGATATTATATGACGCTAGGTGCGAGCATCGCGGGAATTGGGTTTGGACACGCTGGAGTGCACGTCCCCCACGCAATGGGGTACCCGATAGCTGGCAATGTAAGGGAATGGTACCCAGAGGATTACGAGTTCGGCTACCCAATAAGTCCGCACGGAATAAGTACCGCTATTCCCGCGTCGTACACCTTTAGGTACCTCACTCCATTTGCATTTGAGAAGTTGGGTGAGGTTGCTGAAATACTGAAGGTTGGACATAGAGATATGGACGCCAAGGAACTTTCCGACTCCATATTCGAATACTATATACACCTTTTAGAGCAGTTGAGAGTGCCCACAACACTCAAGGAACTGGGATTTAGCAAGGAGGATATACCGCTTCTTGTGGATGGCACCTTAGCACAGAAACGCCTGATTGGGCTCTCTCCGAAGGAGATAAAAAAGAAGGATCTTGAGACCCTCTTCGGCGAAATGGTGTGATAGGCAAAGTACCACTCCTCCTCTAGTGGCTGGGTTTTAAGTGTATTCGTCGCCGCAACCCTAACTGCTGTTTATCTGTTTGGAACGGGGAAAGGGAGGAGCCTCGCTGAGGATATTAGGGGTGTACGCGTTCATATCTGGGATAGCTCCAACACTCCTTCCATCGGGGGGATGGATAGCCCAGCTCCCGTCCGGATAAGGATTCACTCGCGCCACCCCCACCCCAAGTACGAGTGTATGAAAAGTTCGAGGAAGCCTACGAGTGGCGCGAAGAGCGTCTTCTTCGGGTCGGCATTATTATAATATAAAATACTCTCGTCCTGCCTTTGAGGTGGCCGAAGAATCGCTCCACCAACGGAGCTACGAAGACCAAAGGCTTGATGCACGTGGCTGTGGAACCCGGCCCGAATCACTGAGTCACAGTACCATGGACCCCTATCCGTGAGTATAACTGAGTCACCTAGACACCTCTCCCTCAGCCTTCGGAGGAATCTGAGGGCGTTCCCACTGGTCCTTGTGAGTGACACACCGAACCAGATTGGCTGCCTGGTGTACACGTCCACGGCAACCCAAACGTAGATTGGTCTGCCGCCACACTACACCACACTCTCATCCACTGCGATCGCTTGGTGCCAGCTTGGCTCCGCATCGAAATTTAGTTTCTCTTCAACCTTCCACACCCACTCCTCCGGATACGCTAGACTTCGAGACGTGCTCAGTTGGAGAGCGCCCAGAAGAACCGCGAGGTCTTCCTTCGTGGAGGCTTAATCTGAAGGCGTAGAGGAGCACGGCGACCACCTTGAGCCCAGGAGAACCTCCTCTTATTCCTCGATGGCGTCCGGATAACGCTCCTCCAAGCTTGGGGGTCACACCCACCACCCCCTAATCCTGACTCCATCTGCAAAGCGCGTCTAGATGATGCGCGTAAAGACTCACGAATGAACTGCTCCCAATACCCCAAAACAGTGTGCCGGGGATAAGAATGTGGGTCAATTACTGGGTTGATCATTCCACTGTGTTGTTAAGCTCCTCTCCGAGTCGTTCTAAGCACGCAGGGTCCCCTGCTAGGAGCACCCCTAAGCCCACAATTTCTTTGACAACCCTTCTTTTAGCCCTAGCCATACTGAGCAACTCGTCTTCAGTGTATACGAGTGGTTGGAGCTCAACTGAAAGTGATGGGTCTAAGAACTCGGCACCGCGATCCAAGAAGCTTGCACTGGTGTTGTACACTATTACGACGTCTGCGTCTGAGAAAGCGGTGTAATCCCCTCTTGCAAGTGAACCTATGAGTATAACGGCGCTGGCCCCTTTTTCAACCATGCGTTGGGCGTACCCTTTAAGCTCCCCTATGACGCGGTCATAGTCAATTTTAAACAATTTTATGTCTGACGAATTCGATGACCTGCTCAGCGTATACCACCATTCTTTTAGCTTCCTCTTCGGTATAAAAATCCATCGGCGAGCCCTCAGGATGAGTGTTCGGATATCTCGTGGAGATATAACCCTTGTCCAAGCTCTTCGCCATGTCTATCAACCCTTCTTTCGGTCTGTGCGCCTCAGGTAGCTGTTCAAGCATCCTTGAAACCGAGTGACCCCAGACCTCGACGCCAAGCTTTTGAAAGAGTGCCTTTACGGCCTTCTCAGCAGCTTGCTGGGCCGCAAAGCACGCCCACTCATAGTGGCCACTACTAACTGAAATCTTGGCGTGCTCCAAATCCCTAAGAGACTGCTTGAACCAGTCACCCGCCCTAGAAACCATGTTCAATTGGAGCCAACCAGAGGATTTAAGCCTATCCTTGACTGTGACCGAATCAAGGTTTGTGGACGTAGCCCCCAAGCGCGGAAAAGCATTATCCGGACACCAACCAATCATAATGAAAAAGCTTATCTAAAACATCGCCTAATAGTCGCACAGCACCAATGAGAGTGTGGGTCACCATAGAGTCGCCAAGGCGGATAAAGCTTCCTCTAGGGCATAACCACGCCGTCCAAGCCTTCATATATAAGCTACTTTCTACTGAATTCAGAAATTTTCTACACGATAACGGTTTCAGCGCTGGAAATAGAAAAATGAAGTTATTTACTTTCTCGAGACTTTATGGCAGATTCTATAGACAAGGGTCATGGCTAGTGTACGACCCACCCGTAACGCTATGTATAAGCTCACCAGTGGAGAGATTCGTAAAAGAGGTGACAAACGGTCTCATACGCAATAGCAAGCTCAACCTGCTAGGTAACGAGCTAAAAGTTTCCTCCTTAAACTTCCCGAAAAAACCAAAATTCAGCAACGAGGTGACCTGCAAAACGCTATCACCAATCACCGTATACTCAACGCTCACAACGGGGGACGGCCGAAAAAAGACATACTACTATTCTCCTTACGAGGAGGAATTCAGCCTCATAATAAGCCAAAATCTTGCCAGAAAGGCGTCAATATTATACGGAAGAAACATCAATGGACAAGTCAAAATCATGCTCGAGCATGCCTCCAAACCGCGCGAAAATATAATCTTGTTCAAAAACACTGTAATCAAAGGCTGGACAGGAACCTTCGTTCTGAAAGGAAACAAAAAGTTAATCGAAGCAGGATATGAAGCAGGTCTGGGCAACAAAAACCCGGAGGGTTTTGGAATGATAGAGGTGGTGGAGCATGCTTGACTCCCAAGAACGCTTAGGTAGAATACTTGAGCAAAAAGAATCCTACTTACAGTTAGCTAAAATCTCTAAGGATTCCTATTTGGTCAGGCTTGTACACTGTATCGACGTAGAGAAAATTTCGGCGGGTACCATCAAACTCACTGAAGACGTAGCAAAGGAATACAAGTGGACAAAACACGTCCAAAGCGGGGCGCAGGAATCCGTGGCCCGCCTTATAATTAAAAATCTAAAATATCTAACAGAAAAGAACGTTATCATAAACATACGCAAAAAATAGGAGTTCTCTGACAAAGTGGCTTTAGAAGTGAACAAATAAGAATCTCGGACGATTATCTCGCAAAAATAGAAAAAAGTTCATTCCAAGAGGACGATATAATGGCTTAATCCAACAGCGGCCGACATTGGTTTAATAAGGTGATCTCTATTATACTATCTGCATCAGAGAAAATAGCGAAACCATAAAACTGGCTAAGACCGAAGGATACGCAGAATTCTCAAGCAAAATTCTTTCAAGCTTTAGAAAAGATAGTAGGCGTTTGCTATGTTTGAGGTGACAAAAAGCAAATACTCATAGACCCAGCGTTCGACACGGGTTCGTTACCTAAGATATATAACGTTGATGAAAGGGGCTTTCTATCAAGGATAAAGGAATCGGAGAACGCGAAGCTCCGCACCTCTGTACTTTGTCAAGAAGGCAGATTAAGCATTTTGTATGCATGGTATCACATCAATAGATATTTGATGAATAACATAAATGAAGTTAACACGTGTTAGATACTGAGAACGACGATTGGGATACTCCAACAATTTAAAAAAAGAACTATATTAAAGGTGGCTACAATGCTGTACCGTCTTATGGAGGGCTTAGTCTTTTGATAAAAAGATGGACGATCTGCTTTATCAAAAATTTTATAGTTTAAATATAATCTTCGGTAACCTAGGAGATCCTGTCCGGATAAGGCTTAAACGTGGTGGACGCCACTGTTCGAAATTGGTGAGAGACCTTGGAGCACACCACCGGGGGACATATTCGAGTTCTTTAGGGATTTGAACGTTTTTAAGAGGAATAGGGGGAGGTTCTCGTGGGCTCGGGGTAGTGGCCGTGCTGCTCTACGCTTTCGGACTAAGCCTCCGCGAAAGAAGACCTCTGGCTTCCTCTGGATACTCTCTTATTAGGAGCGCGTCTCGAAGTCGAGTGTCCAGGATTGGGTGAGGAAGGTTCTTGGAGGCGAAACTCAGCTTTGAGGTGGAGCCAGGCTGGCACCAAGCAATCGCGGTTGATGAGAGCGTGGCGAAGTGTGATGGTGGGAGACCCATCTACGTGTGGGTGGGGGTGGACGCCTACATCAACGAGGCAGCCAATCTGGTTCGATCGGTGCGTCACTCAACAGTGGGGACCAGTGGGAACGCCCTCAGATTCCTCAGAAGACTGAGGAGAAGGTGTCTCTCTGTGTGGGTGACCCAGTCATCCTCACTGATAGGGGTCCATGGTACCGTGACGCTGTGATCCTCGGTGGCGGGGTTCACAAACCACGTCCACCAGACCTTCGGTCTTCGTAGCTCCGTTGGTGGAGAGGTTCTTCGGCTACCTCAAACACAGGACACGGGTGTTCTACAATAACGTTAACCCCAAGGAAGACGTCCTCCACACCGCTCGTAGGTTTCCTAGAGCTGTTCGTGCACTGGTACACCGAGTGAAGGTGAAAAGAATGAATCCTTATCCAGGCAGGATCTAAAAAATTCCACAAACTATATAACTTTATAGCTATAGTCTACGAAGCACAGACCCTATCCGTAGAGTATTGGAGACTTGTCTGAGAATTGCTTGCAAATCTTATGGAAAACACAAACAGTCACAATCATATTTACGACCGCGACCCAACCCCCAATTTTCAAAAATGCGAGAGAGATCATAAAGAATCATAAATAATATTCCAACACATTAGTTAGACAGAGTTGAACACAAGTATTTCCCAGAAAATATGAGCATAACAGAAGCAGCCAACTTTATTCTGGAAAAATGGGATAGAGACATATCGATCCTAATCGCCGTCAACATCATCGCAACGTCAATCCAGCTCTATAACACTCTAAAGGAAAAGCTGGCAGGACAAAACATCGTACTCCTGGAAGCTAACGAACGAGCACTCAACGACCCGGACAGAGCAGTGCTATGCTACCTTTCGACAAACTTAATCCCGAAGGAAAGGCTTCGCCGAATATCCAAATTAAAGGAGCTCTTAAGCACCCATAGGAAAGTATTAGTCGTAAGCACGTAGCTTGTGGAAGCGGGCGTAGACTTTGATAAGGCTATGAGAGATATCGGGCCATTATACTCGGTAATACAGATTGGTGGACGATTTAACAGAGTGGACAAAGGAAAGGGGCGAGGTCTATGTTATCCAGATAGCGAACGAGCACCGAGGACTGGACAGAACACGGATATACGGAGACCTAACAATCAATTTTATCTCAAGACCGCTGCTACTCAAAAGGCCAGAATTCAGCGAAAGCAGCATTCCAGCACTCTTAGAGGGGTGCCATGAACTCGTTTCTGAAAGACTATAGCCTCAAACAAGGGACGAGTCGAAAGAGATTATATAGGCCGTCGAAGATTTTCGCTTTGATATTCTTTCAAGTTTCCGTTTAATCAAAGAAGAACCGAAGGGCTCCGTATTCGTAGAGGTAGACCCCAAAGCGGGACGCGTCGTTGAGGAATTCAGAAAGCTTTGGAGCAAAAGACAAGAGCATGTGGGTGACCCCTACGACTTGCGTGCCCGCATGCGGATCCAGAAAACCATGCTAGAAAAATATATCGTAGACACATGGGAGACAGAGGGTCTCCCATCCACAAGCATAGTGCAAGACCTAGAAATAAGATATATATCCCAAGCAGGGATTCAAGATTACTATGACGGAAAAACGGGTCTCAGAAGAACCTTTAAACTACAGGCTTCCTTCTGGTAGGCCTATAACGGGAACACTGCTCTGGTATTATGCAGTCTGTAAGCGCGAAGTTTGGTTGATGGCCCACAACATAACCCCCGACGAGGAAAGCCGACATCTCGAACTAGGTCGAGTAATACACGAATCATTCTACAACAGAATGAAAAAAGAAATAGAGGCAGAGGGCATGAAGATAGACGTGGTCGACAGCAAAAGTGGATTCATATACGAAGTGAAAACCTCCTCAAAGTTTCTAGATGCAACGAGCCTACAGCTGGGCTACTACCTACTGCGCCTCGAGCAAATGGGCGTCAACACACGTGGAATCATAACTATTCCAAAGGAAAGGCGAAGATTCTACATCGAGTTAAACCTAGAGCTACGCGAGCGAGTGACAACAGCGTTAAAAGAGATATCAGAACTGTGCGCAAAACCACTTCCGCCACCGCCTCTAAAAATACGCTTCTGCAAAAAATGCGCCTACAAAGACTTCTGCTGGGGGATAACCGAATGAAACAACCACTATATATCTTCAGCTCAGGGGAACTCCACCGTGAAGGGAACACATTAGTCCTTGTAAAACCTGACGAGAAAAAGTTTATACCGATAACAGCCGTCAGCGAAATATACCTGTTTGGCGAAGTAACCGTCAACAAGAGGGTACTCGAGTTCTTATCCAGTAACGAGATAACGGCCCACTTCTTCAATTACTATGGCTACTACATCGGTAGCTATTACCCAAGGTCCCACCACAACTCGGGCTATATGACGATAAAACAAGCTGAGCACTACCTCGACCCCACAAAACGCCTCACACTAGCTCGCAAATTCGTCGATGGGGCAATGACCAATATGTGGCACGTTCTCCACTATTACGAGTTGAGAGGAGTTCCAGTGGAAGAAATCGCCGTCACAATAAAGCAATTTCAACAAAACCTGTATAACGCAACCACAATTGACAGCCTAATGGGCCTAGAAGGAAATGCCAGAACAAAGTACTATGAGTCATTCAACCTAATCTTAAAGGCCGAAGACTTCCAATTCATAGAGCGCACACGTCGCCCTCCTGAAACAAAGCTAGATAGCCTAATTAGCTTCCTAAACACTCTCCTATACACAGCTGTACTAAAGGAAATCTACATGACACACCTAGACCCAAGAATAGGCTTCCTCCACGAGTCCAACTTCAGAAGCTTCAGCCTAAACCTAGACGTAGCCGAAATCTTTAAACCCATAATCGTCGACAGGATAATATTCTATCTAGTAAACAAGCAAATGATGGATAAGTCTCACTTTATGGAAGAGCTAGGAGGAGTCCTGCTCAACCAAAAAGGAAGAGAACTGGCCGCCAGGGAATTTGAAAACAGAATGTCCACAACGATAAAAAGCCGCCCAAGCGGAAGAAAACTTTCATACCGCAGACTCATACGAATAGAACTATACAAAATAGAAAAACACCTGATGGGTGAAAAGGAATATGAGCCACTAACCGCACGGTGGTAGCACATGTACGTCATAGTTGTCTATGATGTGGGAATAGAGCGAGTAACACGGGTGCTACAAACAACCCGTAAATACCTACATTGGATTCAAAACTCAGTCTTGGAAGGGGAAATCACAGAAGCAAACCTCTTCAAACTCCAAACCGAGCTCTTACAGATAATAGACAAAGAAAAAGACTCGATAACATTCTACGTGCTCAGAACAACAGTATACCTCAAAAAAACAACTCTAGGAACTACCAAAGGGACCTCCGACATGGTTCTCTAGCTGTCGAACCCTGCGTCCAAAAACGCAACCGATGATAGACGACAAAAAAGGCCAGAAACGTTAAAATTCACCCTCAACATCAAGCAAACGGGGCGGGGTTCATAGAATACCTATAAGGGCTTGAAACAGACATGTCAGTAGTCGATGATGTGGCGCGTACACGTTCATAGAATACCTATAAGGGCTTGAAACATGAGAAGGGCGGGTGCGGGAAGAGCGTGACGGCCGGTTCATAGAATACCTATAAGGGCTTGAAACCCGCCGACGTCTGGGCGGAAACCGTGAGCGCATACACGGGTTCATAGAATACCTATAAGGGCTTGAAACAGGACTGCATATTCTACGACTGGGGGAATAATCCCGCGTTCATAGAATACCTATAAGGGCTTGAAACTACCGTAGGGATACGCATCTATCTCATCGACAAAAACGGTTCATAGAATACCTATAAGGGCTTGAAACTAATAAAGTCTTCTGACCACGAACCAATAACCCTTGTTCATAGAATACCTATAAGGGCTTGAAACTAGTAACGATATAATACGTATCCAACGAAAGCGGCTAGTTCATAGAATACCTATAAGGGCTTGAAACTGCTGTATATATTAATAGGATAGCGCGATTTTCAGGGTTCATAGAATACCTATAAGGGCTTGAAACCTTATAGCTCTAATTTCATCACGTGATTCAAACGTGGTTCATAGAATACCTATAAGGGCTTGAAACAAGTTCGTGCTGTAAGGTACGGGTGCAAAACATGCAAGTTCATAGAATACCTATAAGGGCTTGAAACGCGTGTCTCATGCCCATACTGTGGTATGATAGTGTCGTTCATAGAATACCTATAAGGGCTTGAAACAAAAGAAACTGCAATGTAGCTGTGGTAAAAAGCTCCACGTTCATAGAATACCTATAAGGGCTTGAAACCGTGCAAAAGCGGGTCTAGAGCTACACTACACCTTCGTTCATAGAATACCTATAAGGGCTTGAAACAAACATGGTGCAATCGTTGGCTTCGCTTCATTCCTAGTTCATAGAATACCTATAAGGGCTTGAAACTGGGTAAGTATAGGGGTAGGAAAAGGGTGCGCGCAAGTTCATAGAATACCTATAAGGGCTTGAAACAAACCTCGGATAGGTCACTCACATAGACCACCTAAAGTTCATAGAATACCTATAAGGGCTTGAAACTTATTAATGACCAGAGGAATTGTGGTGCGGGTCTAGTTCATAGAATACCTATAAGGGCTTGAAACTGTATGTACAAATGCTTATTACGTGGTGTGTTTCCTGTTCATAGAATACCTATAAGGGCTTGAAACTGATGGTTAACCATCTGGGAGCGAACACGGTTACGAGTTCATAGAATACCTATAAGGGCTTGAAACCTAGCTGAAACAGTCCAACTAGGAGTAGTACCACCGTGTTCATAGAATACCTATAAGGGCTTGAAACTCTCAGGCGACTTGTGCATAATTGAAAAATGCACCTGTTCATAGAATACCTATAAGGGCTTGAAACAATCGGTGGTCTGACGACTATAATATTGTAGACCACCGGTTCATAGAATACCTATAAGGGCTTGAAACTCGATGTGGTGCTAGGGTTAGGGTGAAAGCTAAAGGCGTTCATAGAATACCTATAAGGGCTTGAAACGTTTTCACCTCCTATCACTATACTAGTGTATGGGTTGGTTCATAGAATACCTATAAGGGCTTGAAACTCTCCAGCACAGACGCGCATTGCCAGCGCCCTCTTCGTTCATAGAATACCTATAAGGGCTTGAAACAGACTGATAGTACCAGCTGGAAAGTTCAGCGTAACACGTTCATAGAATACCTATAAGGGCTTGAAACCCTCGAAATCGCACACCAACCAACACCCCAGTTCCTGTTCATAGAATACCTATAAGGGCTTGAAACGTTTTCACCTCCTATCACTATACTAGTGTATGGGTTGGTTCATAGAATACCTATAAGGGCTTGAAACTTGAGAGTGCGGCTAATTATATTCAGTTTAGCTTGTTCATAGAATACCTATAAGGGCTTGAAACAGTTGCCTAGTTCTATTGTTCAGCTTTTGCTCCAGCGTTCATAGAATACCTATAAGGGCTTGAAACAGAATAAGGTTATATCGCTTACCGAGGAAAAGCAGGTTCATAGAATACCTATAAGGGCTTGAAACAAGGTAGAAGTCGAAGGCCACACGTAGAGCGCGCCGTTCATAGAATACCTATAAGGGCTTGAAACTATCACTCTTCATGAAGACCTCGAACGCATACCCAGGTTCATAGAATACCTATAAGGGCTTGAAACATCCCCTCTATCAGGCTGCGATGGATAACGCGATTCAGTTCATAGAATACCTATAAGGGCTTGAAACTAGCCAGGAGGAAGGCGAATAGGTATGGTAGTATAGTTCATAGAATACCTATAAGGGCTTGAAACAGTGTAACCAACGGTGAAGTAGACATAGAAGATTTCGTTCATAGAATACCTATAAGGGCTTGAAACTTTGCTCAGGCTTCAAATCTGAGAAGTAGGCTTGGAGTTCATAGAATACCTATAAGGGCTTGAAACATGAATGATGAGCAAGCAACACAAATAATGAACGTGTGTTCATAGAATACCTATAAGGGCTTGAAACATTGACCCAGTTCCCCACCCGTTTCAACCTCTCCATGTTCATAGAATACCTATAAGGGCTTGAAACTATTTCCGCATACGTTTAACTACGTACTGCATACGTGTTCATAGAATACCTATAAGGGCTTGAAACTCGAAGAATTTGCGGTCTAATGTTCGAACCTCACCAGTTCATAGAATACCTATAAGGGCTTGAAACTTCCGCCGCCTGAGGCTGAGAGCGAGGAGAAAGAGGAGTTCATAGAATACCTATAAGGGCTTGAAACTCGTTGAACTGTATTGCTGAGAAGCGCACCTTTTGTTCATAGAATACCTATAAGGGCTTGAAACACTTCGAAGGCGGGTACTACTGGTTTCCAATAGCTGGTTCATAGAATACCTATAAGGGCTTGAAACGCGCCGTTACCACCAGTATTATTAGTTGTACCACCATGTTCATAGAATACCTATAAGGGCTTGAAACATGTTCCAAAACTAGTATAGTGGTAGGAGGTGAAAACGTTCATAGAATACCTATAAGGGCTTGAAACATGGGAAAGCGTTTTCAGGCGTGTCCAAGTCTACCCGTTCATAGAATACCTATAAGGGCTTGAAACGACCCATCGGTGACATATATCTCGGCAGTGGAGCCCGTTCATAGAATACCTATAAGGGCTTGAAACCGCTACTCGTCTGGGTGGGTAAAACAGATATGGATGGTTCATAGAATACCTATAAGGGCTTGAAACTCGTACAGTGTGGGGAACACCTTGGCGCCATTGTCGAGTTCATAGAATACCTATAAGGGCTTGAAACCCGTCAAACACAAATGCTGTTGATGAGATAAGCTACGTTCATAGAATACCTATAAGGGCTTGAAACCTGTGAGTGTAGCGTTCAATAACGGTAACCTTATGGGGTTCATAGAATACCTATAAGGGCTTGAAACTATTCTGTGTTTCATATCCAAAATTCATACCAACTTGTTCATAGAATACCTATAAGGGCTTGAAACCCTGTATACAGGTTCTCGGTCATAGTATCATCCGTAGGTTCATAGAATACCTATAAGGGCTTGAAACATTCGCTGACAAACACATCACCATGACTATACCAAGCGTTCATAGAATACCTATAAGGGCTTGAAACTTCAGTCCTTCCAGGTTACCGCTAGCTTCGCTGCGAGTTCATAGAATACCTATAAGGGCTTGAAACAAACATCATTCAGACTCGAAGGCCTCACAAGGATGCGTTCATAGAATACCTATAAGGGCTTGAAACAAGTATCCCCTGACATTGGTGCCGTCGGCGGACACGGTTCATAGAATACCTATAAGGGCTTGAAACAGCTTGAGACCTTCGACATGACCGCCGTGCAACACGGTTCATAGAATACCTATAAGGGCTTGAAACAATGTTGGATTTGAACTGATAATCCAGTTACCATTGGCGTTCATAGAATACCTATAAGGGCTTGAAACTGTTAAAGGATTTCCTGCAGATTATCGAGCGTTAGAGTTCATAGAATACCTATAAGGGCTTGAAACTTCTGGTCAAAATGTGGTGCGCATCAGGAATATCCGGTTCATAGAATACCTATAAGGGCTTGAAACTAGTGTCACCAGTCTGGAGAGAAGCTGCAATGTTGTGTTCATAGAATACCTATAAGGGCTTGAAACCAGATGTATCCGGCGGCTTTCCGAATCTCGAAGTGGGGTTCATAGAATACCTATAAGGGCTTGAAACCCCCAGCCCAATAGAGCTATGCCTGCTCCACGGTTAGGTTCATAGAATACCTATAAGGGCTTGAAACTCTCGTTGGTTTTGGCCTTTCTGGTGTCGTTGCCTAGTTCATAGAATACCTATAAGGGCTTGAAACCGCTCATAATTCGCAAATATGATTGAGTAGTCCGCGTTCATAGAATACCTATAAGGGCTTGAAACTTATTATTCATGTGCTTTTAAGCACCGCGGCTCTCGGGTTCATAGAATACCTATAAGGGCTTGAAACTAACTGGGTATACACAATATAGTTCGGAGGTGAACAGTTCATAGAATACCTATAAGGGCTTGAAACACCCTAACCGCACATACCGCATGCTCCTAGACACGGGTTCATAGAATACCTATAAGGGCTTGAAACCATATATAAAATTAACGAGATATATATGAAGGATACGTTCATAGAATACCTATAAGGGCTTGAAACAATACACCGACAAGGGCTGGTTATGTGAACATTGCCTGTTCATAGAATACCTATAAGGGCTTGAAACAGCACCCGCAAGTATTGCTGCATCTATTAACAGTTCTGTTCATAGAATACCTATAAGGGCTTGAAACAGTATTTGGGTGGCTAATTCAGTGCTAACAAAGCCGGTTCATAGAATACCTATAAGGGCTTGAAACTGAACCTACCAGCCAACATAAAAGCGATACTCGACGAGTTCATAGAATACCTATAAGGGCTTGAAACAGTTGGAACAAAAACAAGAACTTGGTAACCTAACACGTTCATAGAATACCTATAAGGGCTTGAAACTGCCTCCAGTCACGCTCTCATACGCGATATCAATCCAAGTTCATAGAATACCTATAAGGGCTTGAAACGTTGTGATCCTGTGCCCGTAACCGCGCTGACATCAGTTCATAGAATACCTATAAGGGCTTGAAACTTTGATTAGCCGCCATAGCTCACCACTCACCGTGGGTTCATAGAATACCTATAAGGGCTTGAAACATGATGGTGGTGATTAGGCTCACTGTTACAATCGTGTTCATAGAATACCTATAAGGGCTTGAAACAACGCTTAATACGGCTTATTGGCTTGATGCTGCCTAGTTCATAGAATACCTATAAGGGCTTGAAACCCATAGGTATCACTTCTACTATGCATATGTGAATTGGTTCATAGAATACCTATAAGGGCTTGAAACACAGCTTTGTGGTGCTGGGATACACAACCCAGCGCCAGTTCATAGAATACCTATAAGGGCTTGAAACTTAGGGCTGGGGGTGTTGCTGCAGTTGCTTCAGCTGGTTCATAGAATACCTATAAGGGCTTGAAACCAAATTGGGTAGGGTGCTGGCTTGGTGACGACACATTGTTCATAGAATACCTATAAGGGCTTGAAACAAGAAACATTCATGACGCCAACACATTTTCATCAACGTTCATAGAATACCTATAAGGGCTTGAAACAACCTGCTGGGGCTGGGGTTTAGGTGGGGTGTAGGGGTTCATAGAATACCTATAAGGGCTTGAAGCTATAAGTCAGGCTAATGTTCACGCGCTGCCCCAACGTACTCATCAGCGAATACCTAAAGCCGCTTTGAGCATCCGTCTTGGCGGCCCAGGCGACAACAAAGGCTATTCTGTTAAGCGGGTGAAAAAGTGAAACGAGATAACCGAGGAGAGCGTCCCCTACTCTAACCTTTTTTATATGAGATATCTCTTCTATAAATTGGAAAGTAGTCTAAATGGACGGAGTGTTAGTCCCAGCACATCTCCACGGATCTGTTCTTGGATTGTCAATCAGTTTAGAATTAAAATAAGGATTGTTGCATAACCCCCATGCAATAATTTTCCTTGAGAATAAGATGAATGTTGTTTATGTAGAACAATAACCCGATAGTTCGTGAAAGGAACAGTAATAAAAGGATGTGGTGCTTTTTAATGAATCCCTTACCAGATGTGTGAAGGATATAATTGATCTGGAGGATATGGAAAATTTCGGGGTCCATCTGAAGAAACAGAGCAGCGATAGAATGAATGGCCTTATCATTATCCGGGATAAGACAATTGAAGTTCAAGCCAGAATCTGAGGTGTTCGATGCATCATTCAGCTCACTGGAATCATACCTGAGGGTATTCTAGGAGATTCTCGGTACTCCGAGAATCCCGTACACATCCGTATTCAGAGGGGTCAGAAAGACCAGGGTGCCTGAAATCATGCATCCATGCACATCTGTCGCAGTGGGTTCGACGGACTTCAATAAAAGGGGACTGGCTATCCAGTAAAGGGGCAGGAAGAGGAGTGCAAGTAGGGGGTGGATCAAATTGTGTGTCTCTGCTGACGCTGAGAGGATCATGGCATCACGCACCTCCTTTGCCGGTAAGAAAAGCCATGATGCCACTCGGTTCAGCAAGCATTCTGATCGAGGGTGATGATGCGTGAGTGGTTGCGGATTAGGCGTACCATTCTAGGACGATATCCGATGCGTTGGCGAATAATGGTACTAAAGCTGTTACCCATTAAGGGAGAACTTCAGCACACTGTCAAGGGGTTTTCCTCTTAGAGGTAAAACGGTGGGGGGATGTCAGGAATATGGGGGGAGGGAGAATGGGGGTGCCTGCGTGAATATGGGGAACGATGGAGCATGGAGATGTACTTCTCAGTCTTCAAGAGGGCGATGGGTGAGGACATCAGGGTAGGAAAACCGGAATACATGATACAGGAAGTTGGGTTGAAGGTGCTCTACTACAACGTGATAAGAGAAAATACAATGAGGTGAAGGACTTATGCAACAATCTTGTTAAAATATGCTTTGTTGCATAAGTAGCAAGGGTGAAAATGAAGAATTGTATCACGCAGACGTCAGCCGAGACGGTTTACACGAATATCACAACCAATGATATTTATACAACAAAGCATTAAAATAAGTAGTCTTAAATAAGTGAGAGAGCGATTTATGACTTTATTAAAAGCTCAAAGGAGGAGGTTTTAAAGGATATAAAAACGTAAAGGATGCTATTAGTGAAACAGACGCCAAGGGGTTTCTGACCAATTGAGAGGCATTTGGCGTCACTTTGTTCAGGATAAACTGTTTGAAAAGAAGCTAATCCCGGAGATCGAAGATCCTTAGTCCTAAAAAGCTTCGGCGAAGTGTACACGGATTCTTTCACGGGGGCGACATTGGAGAAATGGGTACGAATACACACTTTTACTATTACGACTACACATTTTTCCCATCATGATGTAATAAGCTGGTTGCGGATCTCTCTTAACGTCGGCAGTCATGATCATCCTTCGTGGGGTAAAGCGGGTGCTTAGAACTTATTATGAAGAGAAAACAGAAAAAGGGCCATTCTTCTAGGTAGAAAACTTGAAAACCGGAGTGTAATATTTAGAGAACTAGACACAACCCTAGGTGGCACCGAGCTTAAGCTAAACCATGAGTACCTAAATGAGCGACACAACGAAGCCGAACAGTCGAACAAAAGGTTTAATTAAACAATTTTGGGTCTACCGGTAAGGGCGGGGTAAGTTCGCGGATAAAGTGTTCAATAGACTGATGGAGCAACGCTAGATGAAATGATCCCGTCTCATAGGTTATTTCAAATCTTGTTAAGATCGATACCAGGCTTACTTTAAAATCCCCGTTTGGTTTCGAATTTAAGATGAGCAATTAGCATAACGTTTAAGAAATCTGTGGTGACGATACTTCGTGACGGTTTCAAGTTTTGTCAGATTAATGATGAACTCACTTTTAAATCAACGTCTGATTTAGAAATCAGGAGAAATTAATAAGACTAATTCCTAAGAAAGTTGTGGGATTCTACGCATATAAATGGTTCACAGAGCATCGTCGGAACTGGTGATGGGAACTTCCCCTATAGACGTATAAATAACCTAGTTTACAGTTGAAAGACACACCTATACCCGGTCGCCCTGCTAAATTCAGGTAGCGTTGAAACTGTGTGGGCTATTAATTAAGGACGGCGTTCCCTCATTGCTTATATTTCCCATAAATTCTTATCTACGTGGCTGGAGACGCCTTCATAGCACTTATTGGAACCGTTAACGATCTCTTGTCCTCTAGGTTATGAACTTAAGGTCACCAGAGGAGCAACTCCTGGTTTTCACCAACGACGAACCCCTTAGTTTCATGATACTTGTCCCTTGGAGAGATGTATAGGTTCAACTTCTCATCGAATTCAAGGTCCTTCGGTTCCTCCCAAACCTTGACCGTGAACTCTTCAACCTTAGCTCTCCATTTCCTAATTAGGGGCCTCCTTTCATACCCAGTTGTGGCAAGGGCCTTGCTGAGCTCCTCTAAGCTATCCCGCACCTCCGAACTCTCAAGGATCAACACCGAATACTTCGGCTCCTCTGCAATCAGGGAGAAATTCATCTTATCGTAGTCTAAATCCCTGACAGTCCTTATTACCTCTTCCGAGTGATGGGTAAGGTCCCTAGTACTCTCTAGCTCTTTGTAGTACTGATCCAACATCCCTCTGAAGTCCTTCTCCTCAAACTCGTTCCTAATGACCCTCAAGGTGACCTCCTCTGTCAAGTTTCCGTAAACCAGGGAGAAGTCTGTTCTTCCACCCTCTCTTTTGACCCTCCTAACCCTCACTTCTCCCTTCTCAAGATAGAAGTTTCTGTTACACCTTCCAGCAGCCTGTATAATTGAATCCAATGGACCTAGGTCTCTGTAAACCATCGGAAAGTCTAGGTCCACTCCAGCCTCAACCACCTGGGTGGTCACCAGAATGAATTTGTCCCCTCTCCTTAGCCTCTCCTTCATTCTATCTATCCTTAGCTTTCTGTCGTATGGGGTCACATGAGTCGAGAGGAACTCCACAGGGATCCTGTGATCTACTAGTTCGTCTGCTACTCTCTCAGCGGAAGAGATGGTATTGAGTTCCACCATTACGCTATTCTTGAAGTTCTCTCTTAACTCCTCAGCTAGCTCCTCTGGTGAGAGAGTTCGGTTCTCAAAGCTTACTCTAACCCTGTTGGGTTCTCTTCCTCTCAAGGGATCACACACCTCGCTCGGAGTTAGGAGCTTGGGAACCGTAGCGCTCATAAAAATGAAATGTATGTCTAAGGCCTTAGAAGCTACATCGAGGGCCTCCTTGACCACGTACCACTTCTCGGCTGGGATGGCCTGGACCTCATCTAAGATCACCACGGATCCGCAGAGACTGTGAAGCCTCTTCAAGTCGGCATTCTTGTGGGAGAGCAAAGAGGACAGAAGGGACTCGAAGGTAGTGACGACCATGGGGTAGTCCCAAGACTCCACCATGAGTAATAAGTCCTCGGGGCTCTTACTCTCGTCCCCGTCATCGGGGTAGGTCATGTGGTGGAACTTCAAGACCTTGCCAGGAAAAATGGAGTTAGCTACATCGAACGTCTGCTCCACGATGCTAATGAAAGGGAGGGTGTAAATCACCCTTCTCCCCTCCTTCACCGCCGCTAGGATTCCGGCCAAGGTCTTCCCTGTCCCCGTAGGTGAGATTATCCCCACCACGTCTCCCCTAGCGTCCCATTTCTTCACTGCCTCGAATAGTGCGTCTCTGAGATCCTTCATCTTGTTTCCAGGAGGCTGTCGTGGAACCTGTAGACCTCCTCCAAATGAAGGGGTGAGAGGTCGGTGAATTGGTTCCCGGAGGCGTTGTGTTTGTCTGCATCTATTAGGGAAGAGAAGAGCAATGTCCCCAAGAAGTACTCTCCCCAGCTAGTGTACCTTGATCGGAGCTCCTTCACAGTACACCACGCCCGATCAATCACCCTATCTAGGTCCATGTTCAGATTTGGCGGAAATTTAAGGGACTGGGTCTCAGTCGCGTTTCTCTTGACTTGCTCGTACTGTTCGCGAAGGCACTCGTCCTCTTGGTCCCGAAGGGCATCCAACCACTTATTGATGGATGTCAGTCCCTGCAGCTTACCGTGATGGGACTTCACTGAAGTCATGACAAAGAAAGAGGTAAGGCTGTCTAGATTGTTCTCCATTGCCGTGTTGAAGGCGAAGAGAGCTGAGATCGAGGCATGAGAAGAACATTTAACCCTTTTCCCAGTTTTCAAATGAGTCTGAAAATAGGAGGTGTACTTTCCCAAGTCGTGATGAGACCCAGCAATATAGCAGGCCTTCTTGAGATGGGAGGGGACCAAACTCTCTGCACCCTCTCCCACCTCCCGGAGATGATCAATGAGGAGTTTGTCGGGGTGAGACCTAAAGGTCATGGTAATTTTTTAGTAATCAGCGTCATATAAACATTGTTTCTTTCAAACTGGCATAAGAGAAGGTAAGTTCTTCCCAGATATTGTAAATGAGGAAACCGTTCGTTCAAAATTTCTGGGGGCTCTAGATCTCTTTCTAGTTCTATTCGTTTCTTTAGAGCTGGATTTTGAAATAATTAATTCTATATCGAGGGGCGATTCAGGGGTTTTAAATAGATTTACTAGTCGGGGAGAGTAATACTCCTCAGCTGGGGAAACATAGCCGAATCAGGGATTCGAAGCTAAGTCTCCGGGCAATGGCGTGACCGGTTCCTAACGTCGGACCGAACATTGTGATAAAGTTCACGGATATAGGTGTGACGCAAAGGTAGGGCTTTCGGGAATAGAGGTCTCAAAGTATAGTTTCGGAACCAGCAAGGGGAGGGTGCGGAAGCGCGAGAATGACAGGGAGGGTTACGAGAGGATGCTGGAGATGAGGCCTGACACGATAGTCCTCTAGCCCAGCGGAGTGTACTCGAAGAAGCCTGCTCAAGGTTTCAAGGAAAGAGGGGTCAAAGTGCCGCTGGTCTGCCCCAACGTGCTTCTTAAGTAGAATGACTTGAGGGGGTAGGTGACGCTCTATCTGTTTTTGAAGGACGTGCAGGTCAGGTCTAGGAACAGGTTGAGGAGGACGTTGTTACTTGTGAGCTACGACGATGTTGTGAACCAGGAGAGGTTGGAGAGGTCTTCCTGGGGAGATTCCTCCGGAGTTCAGTTGTATCTACTGGAGTACGCAGACGTGGTGTAGGGGGGATAAGGGCGTTGTCTAAAGTCCCGCTCGAGGTGAGGCAGGGGTTGAGGGGAGTTAAATGATTTAGGACAGAGTGCCCGAGGACCACATCCAGCTCACCATACCTAGCGTCGGGAAACTCGCAGGGGGAATAATCGTGGGCGTCGTCAATGACGTCAAGCGCGTCTCTAAGCCCGAGTCCTTCATTTCCTACTGCGGTTTAGATCCCGTGGTGGAGAGGAGTGGAAGGCCATCATGGAAAGGGGTATCTCCACGTGGGAAGACAGACACTTGGGGAGCCTATTAATCTTCTTCCTAGTACAGGTGAACTGCTGTAAGACCCCCACCCTCCTGAAGTTACACTAGTTCCACAGGGAAAAATTGGGAGACAAGAAGCTTTACATAGCCCTAGCTAGGAAGTTAGCCGGGATAGTCTGGAGCGTCTGGTACGACAACAAGCACTAGGAATCCAAGCGAGTCGAGGATCCTCATCTAATTGCCACGTGGGTTAAAAGAACTCACGAAGCAACCTTAGCTCCCACTATGCTTAATGTTTGCCAGAAACGTTTAAAAACTGAGCGCCTTTTCGAATTCTAGTTTATGAATGAGATTGATCCAATAAAGCAAACTATTAAACAATTGTCCCTACTTGGTCAGAACAACGGTATTCAATTAAATTCGTTATAAGCATGTAAATAAATTTGTGGCTTATACGTAAACGAACTACATCTAGAGATTAGACTGGGGGAAGGGTATCTACACAGATTGCAACAGGTGTCTATCATAAGCACCCCTAGCTTGGCCATGAACTTATCAGAAACGCTAGTAACAACCTTAGTGCTGTGATATCTATCACGTTCCTACGTAAAGTGACTTGAATATCACCCCATAGCCACTCTTGCGGTATGTGATATCTTTCTAACCGTCTCCTAGTAGACAATCTATTGTTCGTCGAATTATTTTGATTCGGATGAGGCCTCTGGAATCTGTGAAGGAACCTAGATCTGAGGGACTATCCAAAAAGTAGAATAGGGAATCTCACATCTGTTGACATCTTCAATTTTCTAAGGTTTTAAGTTCATTAATTTCTCTCGTGTAAGAAATTCAACGTTGACTTAGAAGAATATCGTTGTCCCAATAAAATTTGGGGAGGTCCACAAAGCAGGATCCTAAGGTGTGTAGGTGAGATTTCCCTAAACTACGAGTTGTACTTCCCGTCGAGAAAGGGGAAAATCTCAGATTTCTTGTTCTACCAAGGAGTGAGGCTAACTTGACTCCGTCTTCTTTAGCGACGCTCCGCTTCACTACGTCCTTGATCCTCAATGCTGAGGGGAGATGAAGTCAGACCCGAAACCTGATCCACTTCTTCACAAGTGTTTCCTTTAGTTATTATTGATGTAGAACTAGATGCAAGGATATGTATTGTTGAGACCAGCAACGTCTCCCGGTCTCCTCGATCACGTCTGACCCGAGAACGTCAAATTCTTTAACCATGTCCAAAACGAACATCGAATCCCAACCACGGGTACTCGCAACTAAAGAAACAGGTAATTCCTTTCCTTACACCTTACTCCCTTAGCTGGCCCCTTAACGGTGATGGGCTTTCCCCTGATCTCAAGGAAATAAGTCGAGAGGGGCCCGCTGTGCCTCCCGGCGTCGAACGCTCTCGGAACCATCTCCTCGATTGCTATCCTAATGTCTTCCTCAATCTCCGGTTTCAGTGATGAGACCGAGTTAACTTTCCCTGAAATCGAATTAAATTCCTCGCACTGAATCTCCTCGACTTGTTCGATCCATCCCAACATGTTGGCGGGTCCAAGGGATATGGGGTAAGCTGGTGCCCTCAGGTTCCTCATCATGATCTCGTTGAACGGGTAAACTAGTACCTCATACCCCAGGAACTCCTCTCCGGCAGGAACCACGAACTCCCTGCCTGTGGGAACGCCTTGTTTCAGTCTCCTCAAAGAGGTGATGTCAACATTGTCCGTATCAAGGTAGGTCTCACCGAACATCAACTTCCTCAATCCTGTCAATGGACTCACAGAGTACTCGTACTGGTTCAACTCCTCGTAATAGCGGTCCCTCTCCTTTCCCATGGCCGCCGCTATCATCCCCATCACGGTTGTCCTAGGAGGGAAGTAATAGGAAAGGGAGGTCGAGTTAGAGAACACTTTTCGGAAATGACCCATAGCCCCTCTCACATGAAACAGGAGGGCCTTCATTTCCTTCATCGAACCCTAATTTTTTACATTATGATGCAGACCTTCTTCCCCGCATCGCAGGCCTTCTTGACTTGCTCGCAGAATCCCTTGAACTCATCAGCGCATTTGACTATTGCCTTAACCACGTCACTGGAGCCCACTAGACTCACGAGCCCGTCCAAGCTCACTTCCAAGTCTCCAAGGTCTCTGACGCTCTCGGTTTTCTCCTTAACTTTCACGAACCTCCTCAGATCTCCTCTCATCTTCTCGGCGGAAGAGTACTCAACCCTCAGGTATAGGAGGGGTCTCTGTCCCAACTTGCTCCGGGTCACAGTCTCTGTCACGAGGGAGTCCCACAGGGAACTGTCAAGCTCCCTGAGGTCTTCCTCGGTGGTCCCCGTCACTTCAGCCCTCTTGGCGCTCACTGCGCCGTGAAAGGCGATCAGAGAATAGTAGACTCTGTAATCTTTTCCGATGTTACCGTACCCGGTGTCCCTTCCTGAGAAGAGGGAAGTAATGGTTCTGGAGTCAACCATATCAACTTTGTGAAGAGAGTATCCCCAGGTGAACTGAACCGGTCCAGTGAAGGACGTGGACTTCCCCTTCTGTTCCCCCTTCTCAGGTATGGTGGCACCGAACAGCCTGGCGTCTATACACTTGGCTAGTACTTCTTTGGGCTCGCCGATCCTTTTCAATCTCTCCGTGGCGTCAACGTTCTTAAAATCTAACTTAGTTACCCAGACACTATCCTCTCCGTGCTTGGAAATGATATAATCCCTGAAATACCTCTTGAGCCTTACGTCGCTGACCAAGTTCCTCTTGGTCTTCGGGTCCATCCTCGGCCTGTTCTCGTCATCAGGATCTCCGTTGGGGTTAGTGAGCTTGGCCTCGTATAGGAAAAGGATCTCAGAGTTGTTCTGTATATTAGTCATTCTCCTCCTCCTCCTTTATCTCGCCGCTCTTGATTAGACTTAAGGTGCTCCAGGAGTAGCCCGAGAGTATCCAGAAGACGTTCTCCTCGGGGGAGTTGAGGGAGTCCTTGTCCTCATTGATCATGGAGACAGCTTCTCCCAATAGACCTTCATTGTACTTGAGTATATTGTAGTCCCTAAGCGACCCCATCAGTCTAGAGGCGTAAATCCTAACGTCTGACAGGTCCATTCCCTCAAAGTCGATCCTATCAAGTATCGCCTTCTTCTTGTCTCCCTTCTTCCACTGAGCTTTACCCACGCTAGCGGTTACTACACCCAAAAGGAAGAGACCCTTCTTTCCCTTGGTGAGTCCCAAGATCTCCGAGTATTCCTTGGGACCCGAACCTGAGATGTTCGAGGTCTGAGTTAAACTCATATTGCTTAATTGTTCAAGCAACCTTATAAATCCAGTTGCTATCAACGAGGCCCTCTCCAAGCTCAATTTTTCCGAGAGGGAGTTCTGGCAAGTCTTTGTTTTCACGCACTTCAACACTTGGAGGAAGGAGGAGAGAACATAGGTTCTATCCAGCGAGTATCCCTCCAGTATGGAGGACATGATGTCCAAGAACGAGGCCGCTATCACGCCTCTGGAGGACTCCTTGATGGGAGTGACCGCGTATAGGGAAGCCACGTCCAATGACCAATCGGTGAGGTCCTTGATATTCAGCCGTCTCTCCAGTTCCCCAGAGATCCTCTTCACCTCCTTGAGCCTCGGGAGAGAGATATCGTACATGACCCTCGAAACTGAGAACTTCGACTGCTGGGCAGAACCCCAGATCAGGGTAACGGCATAAACCCAGTCCCTAAATTTGGCCTCATCGTAGACCTCCCTCTCCGCCTCACTCAGTGACTCGAAGGACACTATCCAACCACTTCCCTCCACCTTGATTTGATCCAGCACTTTGGGGTTACTCCCTTTGGCTATTGAGGGAACAACGTAGGCTGTGAGCTTCCCCACCCTGATCTGCATCTTATCCATGATGAACCTCTGTCCCAGCTCCAATAGGTTCTTGCAGTCCCTACATACTACGTGGGTCCTGAACCTGGCCTCTCTTGAATCGCTGATACCCGAGGTGAACCCCTTCTTGTCGGTTATGTATATCTTCAGGAGAGTACCTTCTGGGTATTTTGGGTCGTCAATTGGCGTGGGACGACCACATAGCTGACATTTAACATCCCCTTGATCGTCTCCACCCAGTCCCAAGATATACTCCTCGTACTCCTTCAGCTTAGCTAGGTCAATTCTCTCACCGTTCTCCTTGACTGCTATGCTGAACAGTACGGCGTCGAACCACTCCTCCCCTATCCTGCACTTCCACTTATCGGGGCTATACCAAGAAGTTACTTTCTCCAGGTAACCACCAACCTTCGGGATGGATTGGGCCGCTTTTAAGATCCACTTATTCTGCTTCTCTATCTTCTTATTCCTATCGAATCCTAGGATGTAGTTAAGACCGGTCGTAGTCAGTCTGTCCATGGGTTTATTGCCCCTACTGTTTCCCACGTATCTCCACTCGTGAACCGTGTTGGAAGTGAACTCGATGTCCTCACAGCTGACCTCTTGTTTATCGTTATCAAACACGATTAGCCTGAAAACGTGGGACCCTTTCCCCTTGGGTTTCAACTCCTGCACTGGTAAGCTACTCCCCGTTGTCCTCCTAAGCTCGCCAATTGTTCTAAGTGATGCAAACATAAAGTTCACTGGAGAAAGCCAAATATATCCTTTTTGGTTACTATGCTTTGTTGCATGAGTAGTATAAGGGTGAAAATGAAGAATTGTATCACGCAGACGTCAGCCGAGACGGTTTACACGAATATCACAACCAATAATATTTATGCAACAAAGTAGCTACTCGGGGAGGAGAGGCCAATGTTGGCGGTTGTGTTCGGCCCACCGAAGTGGAGGGGGGAGGGGCGGCTTCTATCTAGGCTGTTCGAGTGGTACAGTGTGTATAGGCTTGTTTACGCGCCCTGGCTTCTTAGAAGGGTGACCTAGGACTCGCTTGACTGGTTGTATCCGCAGGAGCTCTACCTAGAACCCAAAGGGTGTTGATGTTCGAAGAGCTGATTTGAGGGGCAGGTGGCTACCCGCCCTGTACGGGTACAGGTTCATGGCGAAGCGTCTCGTTGAAGCTTCAGGGCTCGTATTAGAGAGGTATTGCGGAGACGCCTCAAATATTCGGCTGGGCGCCGTCTGCATAGTGGAGCTGAAGGAAAGGTTCATGGAGTTTAAGCAGGTGGGCAGAAGGAGGCTTCGACGGCGACCAACACGCTGGTGGGGGACTTCGGTGTTCAGATGGCTGGGGGCAGAAGTGGGATAGATGTGTCAGGCGACGTTCACGTGCGGAGGGCTCTCCGCGGGGTGGGATTAGCATCCGAGGACGCCAGAAGGATGTGGTGGAAGCCGCAAGGGTTCTCAGCCCCGATTACCTAGGGGAACTCGAGTGCCCAGCGTGGGTATTGGTAAGGAGTTCTGCGGTCCGAGCGGACCAGGGTGCGCAAGCTGTCCCCTGAATGGTGTCCGCCCCAGGATGCTCAAATGACTTGAGTAAGCGGAGCCTTCTGTCTATTGTAAGCCGCTTCAGTGGTTCTTTCAAGTGCTTGAGCTTACCTCCCATGTGTTTTGTGTGCCCTTCACCGAGTAGACTGTATAGCAATCGTTTTCGAGGTCCTCGTATTCCTTATATTCTTCGGCCACTTCTTTAGCCCACATTTTAACTTCATCCTCCGACGTTTCGTTTAAAGTAAGCCCGTATGGCTCTATTTCTTTATCCAAGGGTATTAGGTGGTGTATGGCTGAAAGTGAGAATGTCTTGTGGGGGTTCTGCTTCCCGGCGTATCTTAAGCTGAGCTTAAAACTGTGGGCTGTCGTATGTTTCCCGCGCCGGAGAGTGCCTGTCCTTCTTGTTTTTAGAGCAGGATATGAGAACTATCTTACCCACACCGTCCTAATAGCCACAAGTGGCCATAAGCGTTCCGTGTTTCAGACTTGCAGCCGTTAAATCACGCTCTTAATCAGCTGGATTGCAGGTGTGTGATCGCTTAGACACCGCGGCGGAGGTGGTTGGGTATTCCCCCCCCCCGCACGGTTGTGTTCTAGGATTTCTTGGGGTGGACTTCCGAGGCCGCGTCCCGGGAGCTCTGGGTTTCGAAGCTGCGTTGGTAATACGCTTCGAGGCGGCCTCAAGGGCTGGAGTAGGGTGTTCTATGACAACATCAACCCGGGGAAGGCATCCTTCAAACTCATCCTAGGCTTCCGAGAACTGTTCGTGAACGGGTACACGGCGTGGGGGTGCCGAGGACGAATTCTTATCCGGACATAGATAGGTTCTGGATGGTGTCTGGATAACGCTTTTTCCCAGGCTTGGGGTCCGCGGAAACCCCACCCTAGTCCGGACACTATCTGCCTCAGACATAGGTTGGTGGCTGGGTGGTGTGTTCATGTCGAGGAAGGGGGTGGAGGCTGCATAGGTTAACCTGGTGCTGGGTTATCTCTGGGTTGTCCGCGGACCCCCCGCTGGAACCCCGACGCCTAAGTAGATGTTCTCCGTATAAATGGGTCCAGACCACGGGGACACGGGCGGAGGGCTCTGATAATGTTGAAGCCGCAACTTGGACAGGCAGCCAGACCGGGGGGCATGCGTACCTAGGTGGGGGCTCGCTCAGGTTTTGGGTTCACGGTTTCCTCCCTGATACTTTTCGATGAGCTCGAGTCTTAGGCGTTTGACTGCCTTAAGCGTTCTCTCTGTTTCCGCCTGGATATTCTGCATGAGCTGGGCTACGTCTAGGTCTCCCGTGTCCGCGTAGAAGGCGAGGAATATGGGTATGAAGAGTAGCATGTCACCGTGGCTTATACCGGCTTGGTCTAGGGCCGCGCTCACCCTGCCCGCGGCGTCACCAGCACCCACGAAGCTGAGCGCCTCCACGACCCTGGCGAGTATTGGGTCCAGCTCTCTGTGTTCCCCGCTCATACCATATAATCCCTATAAGAGGGGATAAACCTTGTGTGCGCGAGTTTACTTGGGATCGCGTGATATCCAGAGCGTAAGCTTGCTGTAAAGCGACTAGGCTAGGAGGCCCGGCCTCCGAAGGGATTCATTGGTGCCCTAGATAAACCATGTCTGAACCGCGCTTAGAGGTCGCCTCATCGTATAGTAAATATGAGTTTAACCGTGGGAGGGCTCAGCGTTTTCCAGTTCTTTTGACCAGAGAGCAAGCTGTAGTGTTCTGAGCAGTGGTAGGCTCTCGGGCACAGCGTCTTTCATGAAATCACGGGGGATAGAAGCTAAAACGCTGCGAACGAACTTGGGCACCGACTCATGCTCGACTCCCCCGGGAAGCCCCTTCAAGGTTGTGCGATAACCCAGCCCCGCAATAAACTTCTTTCTGACCGTCTTTACGGCTTCCGGGCTCAGGTCGAGCAGCTTTGTGTAAAAGTCAACTGTGAAGTCATTCCTGAACTTCTTTTCTGCGACCTCGATCAAGTCACTTGTGGAAGCTGCGGCAAGAGAGCATTCGACGTGAACAAGCTCACCGTTCTTCTGTTTGTATGCAAGAATATCGATCTCTCCTTTCCGTCCTCCATGTGCTAGTTTCTCAAGTTTCACATTCGTCTTGACAAAGTAGCCGCGGTATTCATAATACTCCTTAACGAGTTCTTCTAAATGGTTCATAAAACATGATATCCACGGAAACATATATACGATCAGCGGGGCGGCGCCGTTCCAAAAGTGCTTCCCAATTCTTGTCGAAGCCATTCCCCTGCTAATCTATTCGTGTTCTTGCCGGCCAAAGACGTGTCGGCCACGGTGGGCATCAGCCTTAGGGTGCGATTCGCTGCGGCGGAAGGAGCCACTCAGCGGTTCGCCTGCCGCATTCGTCTTGAAGCTTTCGGCAAACCGCTGCCTGAATGGTTCAAGCGGAGGATGACACTTAGACGCCTAGAGGGGAAGCATGTATAAAACGAATCGTAAGATTCGCCGAGCATTTTATTCATCTTGGGCTTGTGTACGTTTGGCTTGCCGTCTCCCTGGCTACCGGCACGAGAGCCTCAGGCATACTCATGTGGAGGATTTTTGCGGCGCCCACACACCCTATACCTTTAATTTGTATTGGTTCCTGAACTAAACTAGCAATGGTGCCGCGCACTTTGTTTTCGGCGGACAGATCCCCTGTTTTTGCACCCTTTAATGAGTTGAACCAGCTGTTTTGTGATACGCAGTCTCCGAAGCTGCCTACGCTGTCTTTAAACTAGTCGTAGTCTATCTGGATCTGTCCGGATAAGGCTTGAACGTGAGAATAAGGGTGATGCTACCTGAATGATGGGTGTGCGGATTAGGGTATTGCGAGTGGAGCCTTCAAGCGTGGAAAACCCCTATCCGAACGCCATCGGCTCACTCCAGAATCCGCCTACATATGATTGGGAGAAGGGCTACCAAGGATACGAAGAAGCTCACAGAGTGAACATAGTAGTTCACACCCTGCTGGATATTTAGGAAGGAAGCTGGCCCTAAGAGAGCTGGGAGTATGATAACCGCGAAGAGGCAGAAGCCTGAAAGCATAAGGTAACCCATCACGCGTGTATCCCTGCGCCGCCTGAGCCATATCTGGGTGTTACGGAGGAGCACGAGGATGACGAGCATTGTGGCCGCGCCCGCAAGCCCGTAGCCCACAGCGGAGTAGCCGTATGATGTTGGGGGCGACCCGGCCCCGCCCCTAATATACTCCATTTCAGCCCCGACCAGCCACACCAGGTTGGCCAAGACCCCGGATAGGAAGGCGGTGAGCGCCACCCTGGCTGAGACACGCCTCCTCTTGGCCTGTGGGAGTGTGAATATGGACATCACGGCGAAGACCACGTAGTACACCATTACGTCGAGGTTCGCGTCCAACCCGTCGAAGAGGAAGTTGGAGGTAACAATTCCCCAAGGCGTGCTCCAAGATGTGCAGAGCTGTGTGGCGGCGCACACCTCCCGGGTTGTCCCAGCGTGGTGGAACAGGGTGGGATAGACGCCCGCTGGCACGAATATGCAGAAAAGCATGGCTAGGGGGAGGATGTCGAGTGCGGCGTTCAACAGCAGCCTCATCCGCCTATTGGCGCCCGCCACCCCGCCCCCACTGGGCGCTGGGATCCCAGCGTCCGCGGATGCCGACTCGGCGAGTGGGTTCACACCCCCACCATACACACATGCCTTATGGGAAAAGGTTTCCGCATCCATGTTGTATCAGATAATAGAGTGGCGGGTTACACTATTCTCTGACTGTCAGAGAGGTCCTTTCCGGGTGCTGGAGGATGCTTCCTCCTGCCCATGAAGTGGGTGTCGGCGAGCCGCCTGAACATCGCCCGCACGAGCACGGCGCCAACAAGGTTCACGCAGCCGAAGAATGCCAGTGTGAAAGGTGTTACCGGTAGACCCCTCAGGCTCAGAGCGGCCCAGTAGATGGGTGTGAGACCCCCACTCACAACGGGCAGGAGCACCATGTATTCTGGAAACGTGGCGTAGCCCGCGTGTCTTAAGCCCTTTAACGTGGGTTTGTAGCGCCACCCGTGTCCCGTCCTCTTCTGTTTCACATATCCTTCACGGATTAGGTGGTTCAGCGCTTGGTTCACAGTTGAATCACTGTGGTAGCCGAGCTGCCTGCTCAGAGCCGAGATGCTCCCATCCCAGCCACCCCTAGTCGCCAAGTAGTAGAGCACCTCCTCCTGTGATGGTGTTAGGTCATCCGCTCCCCGCGAGCCTTTTAGGCTACCCATCTTACAAAGATCACCTCGACAACATGGGACCCGCGCCCCCTAATAAGGGGTTCCCCCACCACCACGCTGCCCGCTGTCACCCCCGAGGCGCTCCCACACTAGGCCACCCACCCCTCAGCCTACTTGTCGGATGACACGCGTCAGGGGGCGGCCTCTAGGCGACTACCCCCCAGGAGCGCGCCCAAAAGCTCCCTGAACTCCTAACTCTCTGACCCCGAAAAATCAACCCATCTGAGACAGGTGTACACATCTTGTCCACCTTGAAGCCCCGGGTCCACGCTTATAACGACAAGGTATACTGGCTTCCCAGTGACTATTCAAGGTGAATGGGGTGCTCATAGGGGTGCGTGAGCCGTGCGTCAGCCGAACGCTAACTCTCCGAGTAGCTAGTAGACTGGTGTACCCCATCTACTTGGAACCCGGTATGAGACAGGTACCGTTGCGGGTGCTGCTGGCAGGTGCGCAACCTTATGTAGCAGGGAGAATAGGTGAGCTACCCCGCCCTAAAGGCGGGAGCTTCCTGTATCAGCACCCCGCCTTGCCGCCTCTCCCTCCGCACCAACGCTAGGGAGGGTGAGGGGAGTATTGGGTGGAGTTCAACCACAGGCGCATTGGGTGGTTCCCACCACTTAAGGCTTATCCGACAGGGTCCACGCGGGCTCGCAAGGCTTAAGATTTGGGGGTGGGGTGACTGTATTGGGTGGAGTGTTTGGTTAAGATGCCTTTAGAGGTTCTCCGTGAATCTAATAGGAGGAGGCTGGAGCCGGCTAAGGGTAACCCTCTTGACTTTCTGAGAATGATCAACGCTGAGAATAAGAGGAGGGCCTCCACTTCGGCGGTTCTTCTAAAGAAGTGAGCCCGGTTGACCCTGATAGTGGGTGTGCGCGGCAAGGACGGTGTTGTGGTAGCCAGTGATTCAAAGGTGTTACGTGGTGGGGAAGCCGAGTTCACAAACAAGTTGTACGAGGTTGACGGTAAGCTTGTCTATGCGATTGAGGGTCTAACAGGAGTTGCCGACGACTTCAACCTACTCTTCGAGTCGGAGAGGCAGAGGCTTCGCGATTTCGATTCGCTTTACAACGCGAAGGTTGTTGCCGAGGATATTGTCGCCGAGCTGAGTAAGAGATACACTGAGAGGGTTCAGCAACCCACGCTAGGCCTCCTCATGGGGGGCTTAGAAAACCTCACATATGGTGAAGCCCAACTGTACTATATACACGACGTGGGCTACGGTGAGAAGACGGCGATGATTTGTAGCGGTAGCGGTGGACGCTACGCCACCACGTTAGCCAAATTTCTCCTAAAAAGAGACCTCACGGTAGAGGAGCTAGCGAAAAGAGCCGTTTTCATAATAGCATATGTGGCGGAAGATGTGGACGTCCAAGTGGGGGGCCAACCCTCCGCGGTCATGATACGTGACACGGAGCAGGTCACCCCCAACCCCCTTCAGTATATCAACCAAAACGAGCTGGAAAAGATGGTGGAGAAGGCGAAACAAGTCAAGGAGAACCTACCCGACCTACTCGACTTTAAATCATCACAATAGTCCCTAGGCCTCGGAGGGAGCCTTATCCAGCTCCCCACGGTGCCAGGCCCACGCCACCGGCTTGGTATCCTGAAATGAGTACACAAGTGGGCGACCGCATTTATCCGGAGGCCACTCCATCTTTCAGCTCAGCAAACCTACAAAGAACCCAAGAAGGAACGCGACCCCTAAGGACACCTCACCAACTTTGATCAGTTGATCACCAAGAGCAGGGTACCCACACGCGTCGGCGATTGCCCCAATAACTATGTCGATTTCCCCTACAAGTGGCACGCCGAACCAATGATCGAAAAGGCCCTCCAGCATTGGAGGTAACGTCAACTTAGCCTGAATGTCGCCTATTTGCTTAATCCATGGACACACTATTTGCTGGAATTCAGCATCACTGCTGAATTCGAGCGCTAGTCCTTGCCGCCCGACTCGTTTGATATAGTCCTTCCTTTCCTCGGAGGTAGAACCCCATTTGCTAACTTTCTGTCTAAACCACCCGGCAACAATGCCCTGTGACACGGTATAAAATGCAATATTCTGCAGCTAATAAGGATTTCTGCGAATCGAGCTCAAATGACAGGACTCCAAAGTTCATTAAGAGCTATACACGAACCGCTATAATGCTCGTGAGAGCGTTAGCGGAAGCGGAGGAGGCGGAGTGGGCGGCAAGCCAAAAGCGGCGCCCACGTGGAGGTTTTGTGTGGCGGTGGGTATGGAACTCCAGTCACCTGCGCAGGGCCTGTTACGTCTATTTCAGGTATGGAGACCCAAGCGAGTGCCTTGTCAAACGGTTACCAATTCTCCAATAAAATCATTTTGAACTAGTGATTTCCCATAGCTGGTTCTCGTCACCGTCATCAATTGCCTTCATGTACTCCTCCTCCCTTTTGCATGGATCTTCCCCTAGTTTCCGCGGGGCCACCAGCCTACCTTGCTTATCAAAAACGTAGCAGTTGACCTTGTTCTTCTTGCCAAAAAGTGTAACCCAAACAGGGGTCAATGGATACCTTTTCTGTTCTACTTCAAAAAGGTAGCCTGCCATATCTGGAATGTCGCCTAAGTTGAATCTACCTTTGGGCTCTAATGCATCAAGATAGAATCCTTGGGAATACAGGCTCGGTACCCGTTTCGGAGTCAAACTTGGACTTGCGAAGGTATAGGCGACACCGAACGCTTCGGGCCACACCTGGACCGGCGTTGCCCAAGTAGAAATAAGGCGGGTTACCTCCAAAAAATGATTGCTCAAACGAGACGTCTGACGTCATGTAGGGAGAAGGGGAACTTGCTGTCCTGATATTTAACCATACAAAGACGAGGTTGATTGCTAGAAGGATAACGTTTACTATTTGAAAGATGCCTACAGACGTCATCAACCCAACTGCCTAAAGCAACCATATAACTCTTGTTGCGTCTGCCTCTTGTGGCAAGGAAGATACCTATCCCCTGTTTTCTTTTCCGCGCGTCGTAATATGTGATGGCTCAATCTTAACTTTCTACATTATGGTTTTAGTTTTCTTCTAAAATGCTTCCCCATATTCCTGAGCGCTTACACGCACATAGCCAAAGGTTGGTGTCATTTAAGTTATAGAGTTCAATTACATAAATGTGTAATGACGCTACTAAAATAAGTTTAGTGACACGTGAGTTATTGTAACCTTATCTTAACATCTTGCAAGTTATTGGAAGGTTTGATTTGAAAATCCCTCTCCTTGGCTTTAAAACCGTCAGCTGTTGCCTTATGGTGACAAGGTAATGGTATGAACGCGGCTGATTGGCGGGCCTGCCCTCGTGGAGAATCCGGCCCGCAGCCTCTTCACGCCTTATCTTACCGATCACTGCACGCCTGATTATTGGTAAGAGAAAGAGGGTGTCGCCCGCGTGTTGGCCTAACGTTGTGATGGTATCCGGATAACACTTTTCCTAGGCTTGGATGACACGCACACAAACCCCTAAACCGGACACCATCCACCTTAATACGCTAGGCTTATATTTGAAAACAGTTATTTCCTACACGTATTCTATGGTTGAGAAAGAGCTGGTGCTATGTAGCATAACGCCTTCCTACGATGCCCGAACAGGTGAATACATTGTTCAGCTAAACTTTGGGGAGGTCGTTACGAACACGCCTGAGATTGCTTCTCGGCTCCCACAACCGCAACCCGGTATTTCCCTGGTAGCGCTAAAGGAGGTACCGGTTTACACGCTTTCACTGTTGGTTAGACTGGAAGAGGCTAAGAGGTACACTGTGGGTTCTAAGTGGAAGCTCACAATCGAAGATGATGGTAAAGTGGTCTTAGAGGCGAAGAAGGATGTCGCTGGTTAGTATTGAAGGAAAACCCTTGGTGGCTCAGAACTTCAGCCAAGCCTCAGTTGTTCCTGTACTCGTGCATCCCGGTCTGTTAAGTCAGGCGCCTATCCAGGCTCCGTTCATGCCGCCGCCCAGTAGAGAAGAGCAGAGCGATGTTAAAGCATCGCTTGACGTGGTTACGAGGGAAATCTTTAGTGCCTTTACCCGCCCGTCGCTGAAAGTTGTTGAGGCGCTTGAGCTTCTTAGTTCAACGTATCCGAAGCTTATGGAGCTGGTTAGGCTGTACCCGTTCATCAAGGAGGTTCTAAGGGACGTCTACTCAAATCCCGACTCTGCTCTCATAAAAGACCCAATTGCTTACCACTTTTTCGTGGATGTTATCTATCAGATAGGGCTTAGCTATAGGATAGTATCTATCCAGAGGGAGAGTGAGTTCAATGAAGAAGAGGACGTGGAGAAGTTTTCGGGTATCACCGTGGTCATAGCGGGGTGCACGATGGATGAATGGCGTCGGGCTAACGATTTGGTCGCTGAGATGACGCGTGGCGCTTTGAAAAGGTTTGGGGAGCGGGTGCTCGAAGTCTACAGGATGATCACGGTTGAGTGCGCCGACGCCTACTCACCGAAGACTTAACCCGAAGGCGTTAATCCTACAGCTACGCACATGTTTTTCGCCTCAAATTACCGAAGTTGAGGTTAGGCGAATAATAAGCGCGCTGCTACACTCTGTGTTCAACTACTGGATGGAAATACTTTCTAAAGACAACGGTAATCAAAGCGACCTCCGCGAGTGGCTTCTCGACCTCAACTTAAAGAGACCGGCGCCCAGGCCTCCAGTAGAGGAGTATCAGAGGCTTTTGCGTAGGCGAACAGCGGCGGACCATTACTGTGGAAGGACCGTGAATGTCCGCGGGATCCTAGTAGAATTCACTCCGCAATCCTGCGCTGAATCTTTAGACGACGCGGAGAAAGTGCTGAGCTTCCTCGAGTGGTACGACAAGCAAGGCACTTCTAAGGATTAATAAGCTCCATTTTTAAGAGCGAGGGGTTTCGCTCTACGTATGCATAAGTAGGTATTCATCCGATTACCCGTCATAGGCATAGTGGGGCTTGGGCTTCACAGCCTCACAGAGGGACTTCACGAGTTCATCGGTTCCACTAAGCTCCGCCCCCTCTTTCGGGACACCCGCAAGGGTTGGGAGGACAACGGTGTTCTACCGAGCCACGTTCATCACTCTGGTCGGTGTGGTTGTAGACGTGGGCTGCGTCGCCGTGCGGATGATCCGCGGCAACCCCCATACCACCCCCTCCTTCTCTTTTCTCCTTCCTCTTTCTTTTGTCGTGTCTGAATATCACTCCTTGGGGCTAAAGAGGAGGCAAGGTGGAGCGATGATTCAGGAAGCTCCGCCCTTTAGGGCGGGGTAGCTCACGTGGATTAGGATGTCTTAAGGAGTCTAGGAGCCATGGGTGCTGGAGGTGGAGGTTTGGAATCAGGGTTGTGTGGAGATTCATTCGGAATCGGTACACGTGAGCACCCCGTGAGCCAAACCCGATGAGGCTTCGCCCGGTGTGTTCGGGGGAGTGGGTGGGTGGGTGGGTGGGTGGGTGGGTGGGTGCGTGCGGGTTTGGTTCTACCTATCAGACCGCTACCCGGAGACGCTGGTGAAGTGGGGGGGTCTACGTGTTCATCGGTGTTGTAGGGGGTCA
>Ga0209061_1001223_pt1 | contig 45376 bp, 47 predicted proteins | sample Coa_R1_10_FD_187157 | JGI IMG/M metagenome (GOLD analysis project Ga0209061, IMG submission 187157) | Surface soil microbial communities from Centralia Pennsylvania, which are recovering from an underground coalmine fire - Coalmine... | ecosystem: Environmental > Terrestrial > Soil >...
TACGGTGCCGGCAGCGGCGGAAGTGGCTCGTCCTGCGGGAGCGGCGGGGGCGGGGGCGGGGGCGCCTCGTGGGTGGCGACGTCGTCACTCCCCGCCGGCATCGGCGCGGATGGGTCCGCCACCTTCCAGACCAGCACCTCCCCCACCTACGGCACGCCGGGCAACGGAGACACCGGGGCCGATGCCAAGACACAAACAGCAGGCAACCCCGGATACGTGGTCCTCACCTACACCGGGTGAGGCGCCTGCACGGGCGACCGGCGGCGTCCGGGTACGTTGCCCGCCCGGCTCACTCCACGGACCTGCCGAGGAAGGCAGCCAACCGGTCGGCTGACGGCCTCTGCGCGTCGCACGGCTGCTCCGGCCCGAAGGGCCGGCCCGGGCCGCGGGAGTCTGGCTGGAGCCGCTCGCGTGCCACGGCGAGCATCTCCTCGGCGAGCTCGGCGTCGAGGTCACTCGGCTGACCGGTGGCCCGGGCCAGGTCCCAGGCGTGGGTCAGGACATCGGTCGTGCGCATCCCGATCACCACCGAGCCGGGCAGGCTCCCGAACGGCATCTCGATCGTCCGTGTCAGGCCGTGGGGTGCTGCGAAGGACTCCTGGGCGGCACTCGCCGACCGGGCGAACGCTTCTTCCAGGCCGGCTCGGTCGAGACGCTCGATGCCGGAGGGTTGTTCGATGCCAGCCATTCGGCAATTCCCCGCGACAACGTGCGCCACGACATCACGCACTGACCACTCGGTGCAGGGAGTTGGCGCATCGAGCTGATCCGGGCGGACCCTGGCGAGCACCGATCCGAACACGCCCTGGGCCCGCTGGTGGGCTGCGAGTGGATCCATCCGTCGTACCGTATCGCCCTGGGAGCCCACCCCACGGGCCATCGTGGAGCGGATGGGCCCCCGCTCGATCGGCGCGACCCTTGGCGCCTACGGGCACCTGTTCCGGGGCTTCGACGCCTCCCTCACCGACGCCCTCTCACGGACCATCAGCAGGCCCGATCGGCGAGCGGAGTCCGTGAAAACGGGGCGGTGGGGCACGCTGTGGCGTCTGCCGATCCCGCCGACACCGTTTCCGCTCTAGGACCCCTCTGACCAGGACTTTCGCGGGTGGGGCTAGCTGGAATCGAACCAGCGACCTCAGCATTATCAGGCCTGCGGTATCCCCAACGTCGCTGGTCGCAGCGTCCTGAGGGGTCTGGTGGGACCTGGGGATCCTGATGGCTGACGACATCGGCTGACGGCGCGCTGACCGCGACGGCTCGAACAGACCGGCTGCGCCAGGAGGCCCTGTGTGTGCTCAGCCAGCGGCGCCGAGGTCGTCGAGGAAGGCGGGTGACGACGGGTCGAGGTGACGGAGCCCGTCGACGTCGCCAAACGACTGGTCTGCTGAGGCCAGCGCCCAGCGCCGGCGGAGCGCCACAGCGGCCAGCACGGCGTCGAACGGGCCCAAACTGGCCGTCGCTTCGAAGATCTCGAGGCCGCGCGCGAGGTCGTCCTCGTCGGGGAGGACGAGCGGCGAGAAGCCCAGCGCATACTCCCGGGCCCGGGCAGTGGCCTCTGCACGGGGTCTGCGCCTCGAGCGGACGTGGGTGAATTCCTGGACCACTTCCGCCGTGGTGCAAGCGCGCACCCGGCCGTCGCGCACCCCTTCGAGGAGCGCCCGGCACGGTGCGCGCAGGTGGTGGTCTGTTCCCACCGCATACACGAGGATCGTCGTGTCGACGAGGATCACGCGGAGCGGCGGCTACGGATCGAGTCCAGCTCCTGGCGCAATTGCGCCGGCTCAGGAACGTCCATGGGCTCCGCGTCGAGGACCGCCTGCAGCGCAGCTCGGCGTTCGTTGGCCAATGGCGGGAACCGCTCGTCGATCGCCTCGCGCACCAGCACCGCGACGGGCACACCCCGGTGGCTGGCCTCGCGTTCGAGGCGAGTCCAGCGCTCCTCGTCGATGAGGACCTGGAGCCGGCGATCGAGCATGCTCATAGCATAGCATGCTCATGTCACAGCCGGGTGCATCCCAGCGCACCGTGCCATCCGATCCGACGTCGGCGTCCGGGCGCGCTCACGGAGGGAAGTCCGAGCCCTCACACACGGCCGTCCTCACACAGGTCGCCAGATGCCTACGTGGCGTCGGTGTGGGACGGGTCAGAGGCCGGGATTGCCGCCATCGATGCCATCGACCTGCGCTACCGCAGCCTCATCTACCTCGCCGCGTACAGCGGACTGCGCATCGGCGAACTGGCGGGTCTGCGGGTCGGCCGGGTGGACCTCGACCGCCACCAGATCCAGGTGGTCGAACAGATCGTCGAGGTCGCCGGACGGCTGCATGTCGGACCGCCGAAGACCGCCGCCGGCAGACGGACCGTACCCATCCCCACCCTCGTCTGCGAGCAGCTCGCCCCCCACATCACCGGCCGCCCCGACCACGCCCATGTGTTCTGCGCCCCCGGTGGCGGTCCGATCCGCCGCACCATCTGGGCCGCCCGCTTCTTCCGCCCCGCCGTCCAACGAGCCGGGCTGGCACCCCTACGGGTCCACGACCTGCGCCACACGCCGTTGCCCTGTGGATCGCCGCGGGAGCCTCCACCTTGGCCATCACCCGCTGGGCCGGCCACTCCTCCTCCGCCTTCGTGCTCGACCGCTACGGCCACCTGCTCGATGGTCCCGCCGCCACCGCCACCGCCCGACTCGATCAGTTGGCCCGAGGCGCCACAAGGTGAGCACCCTTGGTTGCCGCGGCGAGCCGCCCGGCGGGTTTCCTGGCAGATCAGGCCTTGTTGAGATCGACGTCGATCCCCGCCGCTCTCATCTCCCTGGCGAGTTGCATCTGCCAGTCCCCAGCCAAGGGCAGGTACAGGAGACCGTCGATGTCCGAGGGAAGCTCCACACCCTCCTCGTAGAGCGCAGCAACGTGCGATCGACCGAGGCTGCCCATGAAGAACCCCAGCTCCAACACGACGTTCTGCCTGGCCCGGGGCTGCAGTGAGCCGCCTTTGACGCCACCGACGTCGTCGCCGGTGAGCAGCACGACAGCGAACCCGGCCTCGGCTGCATGGCCCTCGAACTTCTCGATGATCGTCCTGCCCCGGTTCGCCTGCTCGTGCAGGATCGTCGGCCGACTGCCTGTGACACGCTCGATGAACTCGGCAACCTCCAGCTTGCGCTCACCGTCGTGGCCGTGAACGACGAACACCGTGGTGGTGCCGGAGGTCGATTCGATGCTCCGCATCGCGGCGTTTCCTGCGCCGGCAGGCTCCTCGTACAGATCCAAGCGACCGTGGATCGATGTGAGCTTCGCGATCTGCTGCTGGATGGCCCCCTGGAGTACTTGCAGCTGGACCCTCGGATTCGCCGAAGACGACAGGAACCCCGCAACAAGTTGGTACTCGTCGTGGATGGCTGACGTCGTGAACCGCCTCAGCAGCAGATCGCCGTTGTAGTCGTCCCAGGCTTGAAAATCGGCGCGGAGACCGACGAGCCCCTGCTGGTCGGTGATCTCCCGACCAAGCATGTCCCGGCCAAGCTGGATACGATCCTCGATCTCGCGGCACGCCTGCGCACGGGGTACCCGGAGCGCCGGCAGCTCGCTCGGTTGCTCGTCCCGAGCCGACCGCCTCTGGGCCACCGCCACCTCCTCGCGTCACGACACGCCAGGCTTGCCAGCATGCCGAGGGCGAAAGCCCTGGTCAGGAGTGGGGCTAGCTGGAATCGAACCAGCGACCTCAGCATTATCAGTGCTGCGCTCTCACCGACTGAGCTATAGCCCCGCGGGCTCCTCAGGCTACACCGCCCGACGCGCTCCCTGGCGTGGCTTGGCCCCTTGGCACGCCCGCCGCCTCGGACGGGACCGATCGGCAGCTCCCGCGCGTGCTCGACCCTCAGGCGCCCTCGTCCCCGGCCGCCACCGCTGCCACAGCCGCCACGCTCTGGCCCTCGTCGAGGCTCATGAGCCGTACCCCCGTGGCGTCACGGCCCTGAGCCGCGATCTCCCGCACCGCCGTCCGGATCACCACCCCGCCCGTGGACACGAGCAGGATCTCGTCGTCGAGCGAGGCCATGAACGCCGCGACCACCCGTCCCCTGCGGGCGGTGAGGCGGATGGCCCGGACGCCCTGGCCGCCCCGGCCCTGGCGGCTGAAATGGTCGGTCTTGGTCCGCTTGCCGTAGCCGGCGTCGGTCACGATGAGGATGTCCGCGTCGGGCCGGACCACGTCACACGAGACGACCTCGTCCCCGGTCCGGAGGCGCATCCCGCGTACCCCGGCTGCGTCCCGGCCCATGGGGCGCACGTCGCGCTCGGAGAAACGGATCCCGTTGCCGTTCGCTGACACCAGCACCACGTCGTCGTCGCCCGACGTCGGCACCACCCGGACCAACTCGTCGCCCCCACGCAGGGCGATGGCGATGAAGCCCTCGCGCCGGGACTTGTCGTACTCGCGCAACGCGGTCTTCTTCACCTGGCCCTCCTTGGTGGCAAAGAGGAGGTAGGCACCGGAGTCGAAGTCCCGCGTCGCCACGATGGCCTGGATCGTCTCGGCGGGCGCCAGCGGCAGGAGGTTCACGACCGCCGTGCCCCGCGCCGTACGTTCCTTCATGGGAACCTCGTGCGCCCGCAGCCGGTACACCCGACCGAGGTTCGAGAACAGCAGCAACGTGGCGTGCGCCGTGGTGTGGACCACCTGCGTCACCAGATCCTCTTCCTTCAGACGCGCACCCTGCACGCCACGGCCACCCCGACCCTGGGTACGGAACGCCCCGGCCTGCACGGATTTGATGTAGCCAGCCCGCGTCATCGTGATGACGACCTCTTCGTCTTCGATGAGGTCTTCCACCCCCAAGTCGCCCGGGTCGTGCGTGATACGGGTACGCCGCTCGTCAGCATGCGCGGCCCGGATCTCGCCCAGCTCGCTGGCGATGACTCCGCGCAGCTTGCCCTCGTCGGCCAGGATGGCCTCGAGCTCGGCGATGGTGGCGCGCAGGCGCTCCATCTCCTCCTGGAGCTCGGTCCGACCCAAGCGCGTGAGCCGCCCAAGGGTCATGTCGAGGATGTGGTTGGCCTGCACCTCCGTGAACCGGAACGGTTCGGCCATCAACGCGTCGCGCGCCGCTGCTCGATCCTCCGAGCCGCGAATGGTGGCAATGACGGCGTCGAGCATGTCGATCGCCCGCAGCAGTCCCTCGACGATGTGGGCCCGGTCGCGGGCCTTTGCCAGGCGGAAGCGGGACCGACGCGTGACCACCTCGACCTGGTGCGCGACGTAATGCCCCAGGGCCTGCGCCAGGTTCAGCGTGCGGGGGACACCGTCGACCAGGGCCACCACGTTCACGCCGAAGCTGGTTTGCATGGGCGTGTGCTTGTAGAGGTTGTTGAGCACGACGTTGGCATTCGCGTCGCGCTTCAACTCGATCACCAACCGAGACTTGCGCCCAGCCGAGTCGTTCTGCGTTCGGCTGATGCCCTCGAGCTCCCCTGCCTTCACCAATTCGGCGATCTTCATCTCGATGACCTCGACCGACGTCTGGTAGGGAAGCTCCGTGACCACGATGCGGGTGCCGCCTCGCGACTCCTCGATCTCGGCCACCGCCCGGAGCTTGATCGACCCCTTGCCCGTGCGGTAGGCGTCGAGAATCCCCTGACGACCGAGGATGAGTGCTCCAGTCGGGAAGTCGGGACCCTTCACGAACTGCATGAGCTCGTCAGGGCTTGCTTCCGGGTGCTGGAGGAGGTGCACCGTGGCGTCGATCACCTCCCCCAGGTTGTGAGGCGGGATGTTGGTCGCCATCCCGACGGCGATGCCCTGCGATCCGTTCACGAGGAGGTTCGGGAAGCGAGCGGGTAGGACCACTGGTTCTTCGCGGCTGGCGTCATAGTTCGGAACGAAATCGACGGTGTCCTCGTCGATCCCGGCCAGCATCTCCAGCGCGAGCGGTGCCAAACGGCATTCGGTATAGCGCATGGCGGCTGGGCCTTCGTCGGGACCGGTGCCGCCGAAATTGCCATGCCCGTCGACGAGCGGATGGCGGAGGCTGAAGTCCTGCACCATGCGTACCAGCGCGTCATAGATTGCCGAGTCCCCGTGGGGGTGGTAGCGGCCCATCACCTCGCCCACCACCGTGGCGCACTTCACGTGCGGGCGGTCGGGCCGGAGGTTCTGGTCCTCCATGGCGTACAGGATCCTGCGGTGCACCGGCTTCAGTCCGTCACGGACATCAGGCAGTGCTCGTGAGGTGATGACCGACATGGAGTACTCGAGGAACGAGCGCTCCATCTCCTCCTGGATCTCGATCGGCTCGATGGAGCCGGTGACCTCGGGCACGTCGGTGCCAGTCCCACCGCTGTCCCCGGACCCACCGCTTCGTCTGGCCATGGTCGTCGTCGTCCCTTCTGCCGTCCTCGTCGGACACCCACCGGACCGCGGCCCGCCCCTCGCGCGGGTCTGCTGCCGGTACTGGCCTCAGATGTCCAGGAAGCGCACGTCCTTCGCGTTGGTCTGGATGAACTGGCGGCGCAGGTCGACGTCGTCACCCATGAGCACCGAGCACACCTCGTCGGCAAGCGCCGCCTGCTCCACGCTGACCTGCAGCAGTGACCGGCGAGCGGGGTCCAGCGTGGTGTCACGCAGCTCGTGAAAATCCATCTCACCGAGGCCTTTCAGGCGCTGGAATTCCGCCTTGTGGTTGGGATGCTGTGCCAGGAACGCCGCCTTGGCTGCATCGTCCTTCAGGTACACCTTCTCCTTGCCCACCACCGTGGAGTACAGTGGCGGCTGGGCCACGTACACATATCCCCCTTCCACCAGCGGCTTCATCTGGCGGAAGAAGAACGTGAGCAGGAGCGTGCGGATGTGTGATCCGTCGACATCAGCATCCGCCAGCACGATGACCTTGTGGTAGCGGATGCGATCGAGATCGAAGTCCTCGCCCAGCCCGGCGCCGATAGCGGAGATGAGTGCCTGAATCTCGGCGTTCTTGAGCATCCGGTCAATGCGGGCTCGTTCGACGTTGAGGATCTTGCCGCGGATCGGCAGGATCGCCTGGGTCCGCGGGTCGCGGGCATCCTTGGCCGAGCCACCGGCCGAATTCCCCTCCACGATGAACAGCTCGCTCTCGCGTGGATCGCGAGAGGAGCAATCCACGAGCTTGCCGGGAAGACCGGCGCCGTCCAGGGCCGACTTGCGCCGGGTCAGGTCCCGCGCCTGGTTGGCGGCGATGCGAGCCCGGGCAGCGAGTGTGGCCTTCTTGACGATCTGGTTCGCCTCGGTGGGGTTCTCCTCGAACCACTCGGCCAGCTTCTCGTTGGTGGCTCGCTCGACCAGCGAGCGGATCGAGACATTCCCGAGCTTGGCTTTGGTCTGGCCTTCGAACTGGGGATCACGTAGACGCACGGAGATGATGGCGGTGAGGCCTTCGCGGATGTCCTTGCCGTCGAAGTTCTCCTCCTTCTCCTTGATGGCGCCCTTTGCCCGGGCATAGCGGTTCACGACGTTAGTGAGCGCCTTCTTGAAACCCTCCTCGTGCATGCCCCCTTCGACGGTGGAGATGCCGTTGGCGAAGGAATGGATCGATTCGTGAAAGCCGGTGTTCCACTGCAGGGCGATCTCCACCTCTTGGTCGTGCTCAGCCTGGGAGAACGAGCAGACCTTGCGGAACAAGGACTCCTTGGCGGCATTCAGGTGTTTGACGTAGTCGACGATGCCGCCGCTGTAGCGGTAGGTCGCCTCCTGTTCCCGGCCGGGGCGTTCGTCTCGGAAACGGATCTCGAGCCCTCGATTGAGGAACGCCATGACTTGCAGGCGCTCCATCACCGTCTGCGCCCGGAACTCCACTTCCTCGAAGATGGACGGGTCCGGCCAGAACGTGACGGTGGTGCCGGTCCGGCCCCGCGGAGCCGGCCCGGTCGCGGCGAGCGGCGTACGGATCTGCCCACCGTGCTCGAACTCGGCCACGTGGTGCCGGCCGTCGCGGTCGATCTCGAGCAGGAGACGGGTCGACAGGGCGTTCACCACGGAGACACCCACGCCGTGCAGGCCGCCGGAGACCTTGTAGCCGGTGCCTCCGAACTTGCCACCGGCGTGCAGCATGGTGAGCACGATCTCGGCGGCGGAGCGGTCGGGGTACTTGGGGTGGGGCCCGACCGGGATGCCCCGCCCGTTGTCGGCGACGCGGCACCCGCCGTCGGCCAGCAGGGTCACGTCGATGCGGGTGCAGTACCCGGCCATGGCCTCGTCGACGGCGTTGTCCACCACTTCCCAGATCAGGTGGTGCAGACCGCTGGGGCCGGTCGACCCGATGTACATGCCCGGGCGGGTCCGCACGGGGTCCAGCCCCTCGAGCACCGTGATGTCGGCCGCCTCGTAGCGGGCGCCAGCGCGCTTGGACCCGACCGCCCCGGCTTCAACGTTCAGCGCCACAGACGCGCCCTTTCGCCGTCCGACAGGAGGAAAAGCACCACCACGCCGCGGCCGGCGGCACGCCGGAGGGAGGTAGTGCGGACATCGTCGATTGTACCAGCGCGGAGGATCGCGGCCGGCCCATGCAGAGGGGGTGTGCAGCGCACCGTGCCAGGACCTTCACACGCCGGATCGACGCTCCCCATGGCCCGTTCCGCCATCGGATCACGGTGCCGGTCGCGGTACGGTCGGGCGGTTCCTTGCCCTAGGGTCGCCGGTGGGGGCGGACCAGGACCCGGAGGTGCGTGGGGACCGTGGCAGCGGCGCAGACACCCGCCAGCCGACGCAGGATCTCGGCACTGAGGTGGCGGACCTGGGCGGCCCACGCCGGATCGTCCGCCGAGACAACGAGGGTGGCCCCCTCCATGCGCATGGGGCGGACATGGGCAGCCATGGCATCGCCCACCACCGCCCGCCACTGGGCGAACACCGGCCGCACGGTGTCAGCCGGACCCAGCCCGAGACGGTCTGCCACCACTGCGAGTGCCTCGGCTAGCCGGCGCGGCCCGCTGACACCACCGCGATCCGGTGTATCCGGTGGTGGGGTCGGGGGCAGGGCGCGGCGGCCCGGACGTGGTGTGGTGGGTTTGATCACCGGCATCCCTCGGCCACCGCAGGAGGAGCCTCGTCGGCCGCTCCCACCAGTTGCCCTCCCTCGATGCGCACGACGCGATCGGGCTCGACGAGAGCCGGCGGATCGCCAGCGGTGGTCAGCAGGACCTGACCTGGAGGGAGCTCTGCCACCAGTGCCCGGGCGCGCGCGGGATCCAGTTCGGAGAACACGTCGTCCAACAACAGCACCGGCGGCTCCCCGATACGCCGCGTGGCCAGGTGATGGCTCGTCAGTCGCAGCGCCAACGCGAGGCTCCGCTGCTCGCCCTGCGAGCAGTGGGTACGTGCCGGTCGGCCGGCGACGAAGAGTTCCACCTCGTCGCGGTGGGGCCCGATCCCGGTGGACTGGCGCCGGAGATCCTCACCGCGCCGAGCTTCCAGCGCCGCGCCGAGATCTCCCTCCCACGACCGGCGGTACGCGACCGTTATGGCGTCCGGCACCCCGGCCAATCTTCCGTAGATGGCATTCAGCATTGGTGCCATCTCGGCCAGCAGCGCCTCGCGGGCGGCAACGAGGGCACTCCCCGCATCGGCGAGACGGGAGTCCCAGACGTCCAGCGTGCTCATCACCTCCGGCGTCCCCCGACCACCCGCGTGATGGAGCAACGCAGCACGCTGGCGCAGGACCCGCTCCACCTCGACCACGAGAGCCTCGGTACGGACCTGGCTTGATGCCAGGACGTCGTCGAGGAACCCGCGACGCTCGGCCGGCCCTCCCTGTACCAGCGCCAGGTCCTCAGGACAGAACACCGTCATCGGGGCCGCAGCTGCCCGTTCCACCACGCGGCGTACGGCCTGCCGGTTCACCTGCACCCGTGCGGTTCCGGTTCGTGGCAACTCTGCTTCGACGAGCTGGGTCCGTCCCGCGGTGTGCAGCTGCGCCCGCACCACGGCGCGTGCCGTTCCCACACGGACCAGGGCTTCCCGCGTCGTCGTCCGGAACGATCGTCCCGTTCCCAGCCATGACAGTGCCTCGAGAATGGAGGTCTTACCAGCGCCGTTCGGCCCGTACAGCACCGTCAGCCCACTGGGGTGTGGGGCGAACACGGCGTCGGTGAAGCACCGGAAGTCCTGGAGCCAGAGGATCTCGAGTGCCATGGCGCGAACCGACGGAGGTGGCGGACTCAGGACACGCGGACAGGCATGAGGAGGTACCTGTAGTCTTCGTGCTCAGGGGACCGAACCGTGGCTGGTTTGGTGGCGTCCACCGTCTCGATCACGACTTCCTCTCCTGCTGCAGCCTCGACTCCGTCGATGAGGTATGCGGGGTTGAAGGCGACTGTCAATTCTTCCCCGTCGTACTGCGCATCGATGTCCTCACTGGCATGTCCGACCTCTTGGGACACGACGGTGAGCTCGACCGTGCCAGCACGCATGGCCAGGCGGACAGGTGTCGTGTTGTCCCGAACCAACAACCGCACCCGTCGCAGCGCGTCGAGCAGCGCCTCTCGCTCGACGCGCAGCATGTTCGGGTAGCCAGGGGGGATCAACTGCCGGTAGTCCGGGAATCGCCCGTCGAGCAATCGCGTACTGAGTTGCACTGGTCCGACGACGAACGTCGCGTCCAGCTCTCCGACGGACAGACCGATCACCGCCTCGTCACCTTCGCTCCTGCCCGATGCTGACAACAGACGCTGCAGCTCGCTCAACGCCCTAGCCGGTACGAGGATCTGCTCCACGCCACCCGGCAGCGGCGTGGTTCCATGCAAATCTCGCAGCGCCAGGCGATACGAGTCGGTGGCTACCAACCGGATTCCGTCACCTTCGGCCGCGAGAAGCACGCCGGTCAGCAACGGACGGGCGTCGTCGGTCGACGCCGCCCGTACCACTTGGCGGAGCCCGTCGGAGAACCGGGAGGCAGGAAACTCCACTTGCACGGGCCGGGGATCGGGCAGCACGGGGAAGTCGTCGACCGGGTAGCTGCGGACGACGAAACGGGACCGTGCCGCTGAGATCTCGACGTCCTCGCCCCCGCTCTCGACCGTGACGGCGCCCGGTTCCAGGGAGCGCACGATGTCGCCGGCCAGGCGCGCCGGGATCACACACGTACCGTCGTCCAGGCCGATCGCTTCCAGCTCGACCCGCACGGTCAGGTCCAGATCCGTGCCGACCACCGTCAGCCGGTTCCCGGCAACCTGCACGCGTACACCACTCAGTGCCGCGGCTGACGCACCTCGGGTTCCCGCCGCGCGCCCGGCCACGGTCAGGGCGTCGACGAGCGTGTCGCGCTCGCTGCGGAATTTCACACAGGATCCTTTCGTCGGAAGGAATTCAATTCTGGCAGTGACGGTAATAGGGAGGGGGAATTGTGGACAGCAGGGTTCCGGGCCAGGTCACGGCGGGTGGCGGGATCCCCTGGACGCTCCCCAGGACGGGGACGAGGCGGGAGTGTCGCAGCGAGGAGGTGCAAGACATCCGCAACGAGGTGGGAGTCGTCCACAGGATGCAGAGGGTCGTCCACAGGTCATGCACCGCTCTTGATTCGCAGGATCAGCTCGGTGACCTGGTCATAGATGTGCCGGCGCTCCTTCATGAGGGCGGTGATCTTCTCGACGGCATGCATGACGGTCGTGTGGTCACGACCGCCGAACTCCCGGGCGATGGCAGGATAGGAAAAGTCCGTCAGCTCGCGGAAGACGTACATACCGATCTGGCGGGCGATGACAAGAGGCCGGCGACGACTGGTGCCGCAGAGGTCCTCAACGGTGAAGCCGAAGGTGGCGGCCGTGGTCTCGAGGATGAGAGACGGTGTGATGCGCCGTGGCTGGTCGGTGGCGACGATGTCGGACAGGACACGCTCGGCGAGCTCCCGGGTGAGAGGCTGGCGGTTCAACGATGCGTAGGCGCTCACGCGGATCAACGCTCCTTCGAGCTCCCGGATGTTGTCCTTGACGTGAGTGGCGATGAATTCCAAGACGTCATCAGGAACGGGGACCAGTTCGCCTTCAGCCTTCTTCTGCAAGATGGCGAGGCGGGTTTCGAGCTCTGGTGGTTGGACCTCCGTGATCAGTCCGGACAGGAAGCGACTGCGGAGGCGGTTCTCCAGGGTTGCGATGGCCTTGGGAGGCCGGTCAGAGGTGAGGACGATTTGTTTCGAGCCTCCGTAGAGATGGTTGAAGGTGTGGAAGAACTCCTCTTGGAGGGATTCCTTGCCCTCCATGAACTGGACGTCGTCGATGAGGAGGACGTCGCATTCACGGTAACGACGTTTGAAAGCGGTGGTGGTGTTGTTGCGGATGGCATCGACGAACTCGTTCATGAAGGTTTCGGTCGAGACGTAGCGCACGTGGCGGCGGGGGAAATTCTCCACCACGTAGTTTCCGATGGCGTGCAGGAGGTGCGTCTTGCCGAGTCCGGCGCCGCCGTAGATGAACAACGGGTTGTAGGAACGAGCAGGGTTCTCGGCGACGGACAACGCGGCGGCGTGGGCGAAGCGGTTGGACGAGGCCGTGACGAAGGCGTCGAAGGTGTACCGCGGGTCGAGCCCACCGACATCGTCGTCGATCGCGCGTTGAGCTGGTGGGATACTCCGCAGCGTGGGGACAGCGGCAGCGGAATCCCCCGGCACCATGTGTATGGGAGCGGGGACGTCCATGGCCGGCATGACCTCGAGGCGGATCTCGACAGCGTTGCCCGCAGCCTCCGAGGCCGCGGCAGCGATGAGGCCGAGGAATCTGGTCTCGATGCGGTCCCGCACCAGGGTGCTCGGTGCGGCGAGGACCAGGACCTGGCCGTCGAAACCCCGCGGTGCCAGCCCGCCCAGCCAGGTTCGCCACGTGGCGTCGGACACCTGTTCGCGCAACGCGCCAGCGCAGCGCGTCCACAGCTCGTTCGTGTCGTTCACCAGGTCCTCCGCCCGCGAGTCCCACTGTTTGTCCACAGTGACATCCACAGGTGTGGACGGCCTGTGGTCCTATCCCAGCCGACGGGACCCTCCCCTCTCAGCGTGGTGCACGCGACCAGGAGCGTAGCGAGCAATTCACGTTCGGTGGTCGTGGTCCCCAGCAGCTGCCCAGCCCGCCCGAACGGTACACCCGGCTGTGGACGGCGGCTAGTGGGTCGCGGAATGGTGGGACCGGTGGACGGCGGCGGCGATGCGGCGAGGACTGGCGATCGACCCCGGATCGGGCCAGGTTGGCCGCTCCAGCCGCTGCCTGGTCGGTGGGCAGGGACTCGCCTAGCATGGGGAGTCTGGCATCGGGAGCTGTGGCGCCCGCACGGTACGTACTGCCCCGACGACTGGCGGCGGCGCCCACTGCCGAGGAAGGACGAGAGGATCGTGAAGCGGACGTACCAGCCCAACAACCGCAAACGGGCGAGGAACCACGGGTTCCGCCACCGCATGTCCACACGCGCCGGGCGAGCCATTCTTCGGGCCCGCCGGCAACGGGGTCGGCATCGCCTGAGCGCGTAAGGAATACCCGGGTGGTCTGGCGCATCCGTGACCGGACCACCTTCGAGGAGCTCCGGCGCAACGGTCGACGGGCCCGGCGTGGACCGATCCTCGTCGTGTACCTGCCGGGTCCGGCGGACCGCCCCCCGCGGGTGGCGTACGCGGTGGGACGCCGAGTCGGGCGGGCCGTGGTCCGGAACCGGGTGCGCCGACGGCTGCGGGCGGTGGTCGGCAGCCTGGCGCCGGAGCTGGCACCGGGGGCCTATTTGGTCAGCGCCGGTCCGGAGGCGGTCGGGATGGGATTCGAGGAGTTGACGAGAACGGTGAGAGCAGCGATCGACAACGCGTGCGAGCGGGTCGGGTCGTGAACCCACCCGAGCTCATGGTGGCGCACCGGTTACGGCGGGTGTCACGGGCACGCTGGGTCGTGGCCGTGCTCCGCAGCCTGATTCGCGGCTACCAGCTGGTACGCGCTGGGCGACCCTCGCCGTGTCGCTTCCAACCCACGTGCTCGGCGTACGCCCTCGAGGCCCTCGAGATGCACGGGGCACTGCGGGGGGGGTGGTTGGCACTCCGGCGGGTGGGCCGGTGCCATCCGTGGGGCGGCATGGGATTCGATCCCGTACCCGCGGCTCCAGGATCACCCGATCCCGACAGGGAGGGTCACGTGCCGGCCCCGGTAGGGGCAGGTGGTGGCTGCGAGCCGAGTGCAATTCAGGGCGCGGGGAGACGATCGGCATGAGCCCCTCCATCGTTGCCAGCGGTCTCGGCTCGCTGTTCCAGCCGCTGTACCAGGTCATGGCATGGCTGCTGGCGGTGTTCTACGCCGTCATCCCCAATTACGCCGTTGCCATCGCCTTGTTGACGGTGGCGGTGATGCTGGTAACCGCACCGCTGACGGTCAAGAGCACCAAGTCCATGCTGGCCATGGCCAAGTTGCAGCCGGAGATCAAGAAGCTGCAACAGAAGTACAAGAACGACCGCGCGACGCTCAACGAGGAGCTCATGCGGCTCTACCGGGAGCACAATGCCAACCCGGCGAGCGGGTGCCTGCCGCTCATCATTCAAATGCCGGTGTTCTTCGTGCTCTACGGGGTGATCCGGGGGCTCACGAACACTGTCCCCAAGACGGTGGCCGGGCATGTGGTCACCGAGCACGGCAAGACCGTGCTGGTGGCGGCACCGCGCTACATCGGACACACGACGACGCTGTACAAGAGCCTGGTGGCTCACCCGGGACAGATGAAGGCACTCGGCATCAACTTGGCCGACAAGGTGACCACCCCGCAGTCGTCCTGGGTGGCCGTGATTCCCTTCGTGGTGCTCATCGTCCTCGCGATCGGGCTGCAGTACCTGCAGATGCAGCAGATGAACAAGCGCAACCCTGCTGCAGCTCAGGCCAACCCGCAGATGCAGGCGATGCAGAAGTACATGCCGCTGATCTTCGCGGTGATCTACGTCAACATCCAGGCAGGTGTGAACCTCTATTTCATCGTGTCGGCACTGTGCCGCATCGGCATCCAGGAGTGGACATTCCGGTCGGGTGTGTTGGAGCGCGCGCCGGTGCCGCGTGAGGAGGCAATGCCCGGCCGCCGGGGACGGCGGACCCTGATGGACCGGCTGGCCGAGGCCCAGCAGCGTGCCCTCGAGCAGCAGCGGGCGCGCGACGAACAGCGGCGACAGGCGGCTGCAGGGAGCACGCCACTGGCTGCTGGTGAGGGAATCCGGCCGCGCCCGCCGAGGGGCACGCCACGGCCGGCGACGGGGGGCGCAACGCCACCGGCGAAGCCGGCGGCGTCTGGCAACGGCTCGACAAGCGGTACCCCCGGCACGCAGGGCGGGCGCTCGTCGGGTGCCCGTGGCGCGCAGACCGGCCGTGCCAAGAGGAAGAAGACGAGAAAGGCCCGTTGAGGCATGGAATGGGTTGAAACGACCGGCCGTACGCTGGCAGAGGCAAAGGAAGCGGCACTCGAGCAGCTCGGCGTGGCCGAGGGGGATGCGGAGATCGTCGTCCTCAGCGAACCGAAACCGGGGTTGTTCGGGCGCTTGCGGGGCGAGGCCCGGGTCCGGGCACGGGTTCGCCCCGCCAGCCCGCGCCCCAAGCGAACCCCACGCCGACGCGCATCGGAGCGGCGAGGGAGCGGTGGTCGTCAGCCGGGGAAGGCGGCAACGGTGACGACGCCGGGGGCCCGAGCAGTCCAGGCATCATCGGCTGCGGTCGGAGTAGCGGTGCAGGAGCTGCCGGTCAGCCAGACGCCGTCGGAGAGTGGTGAACGCAGCGCGAATGGCGCGAGCGCGGGTCCGAGTACGACACAGATGGCAGAAGCGGCTGGCACGGAGCGCCACCAACACGTGCCGCCAGCCACGCGTCGTCGCCGTCGGGGGAGGCGAGGACGGGGGCGCGGCGGTCGTTCGCAGGCCGCATCGAGCCCGCCCCAGGCCGCGGCGGATGCGGGGTCAGGAGATGGCGACCGAGGGCCGTCCGGACAGACCGGGCGTGGCACCGGTCGGCAGGAGGAGGAAGCCGTGGTCGATGCGCTGTCAGTGGAGCAACAGGGGGAAGAAGCCATGGTCTTCGTGGAGGGCCTGCTGCGTGAACTGGGGCTCGACGCAACGGTCCACGCCCGTGTGGTGGACAGCACCACGGCCGAGGTGGCGGTGGAAGGCGAGGGTCTCGGTGTTCTGATCGGGCCTGGCGGCACCACGCTGGGTGCGCTGCAGGAGGTGACGCGGACGTTCGTGCAGCGGAGAACCGGTGGACAGAGCGAGCGGATCGTGGTGGATGTGGCGGGATATCGCGCCAAGCGCGCTGCAGCCCTGCAGAGGTTCACCCGGGACATTGCGCAGAAGGTGGCTGCATCCGGCTCGGAGCAGGCCTTGGAGCCGATGTCGGCCGCGGACCGCAAGGTCGTCCACGACACGGTGAACGAGATCGCAGGGGTGGCGACGCGCTCTGAGGGCGAGGAGCCCCAACGCTACATCGTGATCTACCCCACGTGAGCTGGCTCACCGGGCGGCGTGCCTGGTCATAGCCCATGGCGCGAGCGGGACAACCGGATCGGGTTTCCAGCGGATCGTCTGCAACGCCCCGTGTCCCTCGTGCCAGTGTGGGCACGACGGCTGATCGGATGGCGGGGATCCAGGCGATACTCGACGTCCTGCTGCGTGCTCAGGCGCTGGGCTTCGTCGGACCAGGCGAGCCCGAGGTTCACCTCCACCAGGCGGAGGCCATGTGCCGCGTTGCCGAGCGCATCGGCCGAGCACGTCGCATCTGGCGCTCGCAGCCGGCACGAGTGCTGGACTTGGGCAGCGGAGGTGGTGTGCCCGGCCTGGTGGTCGCCTGGCGGTGGCCGTCGAGCGAGGTGGTCCTCCTGGACTCGTCCCGGCGACGTACCGAGGTTCTGGCGGCAGCAGTGGCGACGCTCGGCTGGGCGGACCGAGTCCGGGTCCTGCAGGCACGGGCAGAGGAAGCGGGGCGTCAGGACGACTGGCGTGGGAGCTTCGACCTGGTGGTGGCGCGTTCGTTCGCCAGCCCACCGGTTACCGCCGAATGTGCTGCGCCGTTCCTGACCACCGGGGGGTTGGCCGTGGTGTCGGAACCGCCAGCCCGAGACGACGAGGCCACCGCATCACGATGGCCGGCGCCGGCACTGCGCGAACTGGGCCTCGAGCCAGTGATGCGGGTGGTTGACGGTTTTACGTTCCAGGTGTTGCGTCAGAGCCGGCCATGCCCCGAACGCTTTCCCCGGCGAGTCGGGGTGCCGTCGAAACGCCCCCTGTACCGAATCCCGTCGTAACGACCGGAGACCGCCAACGCCAGCTCTCCAAGCGTGACCGCCGCGAGGCCGTGACGGTCCGCGTCGTGGGTCGGTCCGTCCGGCGGTTCGGTCCGCGCTGTGTGCTGGTCTGCGGTCACCGAGCTACTGCTGGGGGGTCGTGCCTCCCCGTCCACCGACCGGAAGGCGAGAGTCGCCGTTGCCCATAGTCGGCCAGCTGCTCCGTGGAGCGCCTCACTGTCGCCTGGACCGGAGCTCGCCAGGGACGTCGGCCGGATCGGTGGCGTTCGCGCTGGCGCGGAGGTGGCGGGCATAGCGCGTTCGCATGTCCGCCAGCCGCTCGGCTGCATAGCGGTCCAGCTCTGGCGTGAGGTGGCGGTCCAGGAGCGGCAGCAGCTCGTCGCGCAGAAATCGCCCTCGGGCCATCCACTGGTAGTACGAACGACCTCCGTGGTCGTACGGTCCGTAGAGGCGGCCACCGGGGAAGGTGCGCTCGATCCAGCGGAACAGTGCCTCATGGCGGGTGTGCATCCTGAGGGTCACCTGCGGCTGGCGTCCGTCGCCTCCGAAGTGCCCCTCGCCGATCAGCAACCCCACCAGGAGGGCCTCGTCTCGTTCTGTCGCCATGCGGCCTCCTGTGCTCGGTGTCCGCGTTCGGTGCCCGCGCTCGCATGCCCCTCGACCCGCGGGACCAGGTGCGCAGGGCGAACCCGCTTCTGGTTGGGCTGCCTGGCGTGGGGGACGGATTTCATAGCAGGCCGTTGCACTGGAGCCCAGTTGGCTGGAGCCCGTTGGCTGGAGCCGGGTGACGCGGAGCGGCAGAGCGCCGTCTGTGTTTCACCGTAAGGTATCACGTGGAACTTCGGCAGGCTCCACAGCCGCTGGTTGAAGTTCCGGAGCTCCGGGAAGGTCGCCACTCCATCGGAGCGATACCCAGACGGATCTTCCCCGTCGACGCCGCCTCCACCGAAGGGACGCGGACGCGCCATGCGAGCGGCTCGGAGTGCCCATTGCCAGCTCCGTGCCGGCGAAGGCGAGCGGGTGCCGATCGATGCTGTTTCACCGTCAAGTACCACGTGAAACGCCGGTGCAGGCGTGCCGGCAGATTCCGCGGAAACCGGAGCAGGCGCTTGACCGGCGATGCCGCGATGGGAAGTATGGGAGGCCGTGACGCTCCGCCGACAAGGGTTGTAGCCGTGCGCGTCCCATTCCGGGGCCGAGCACAGCAGCCCAGCCATGCCAACAGCGCCAACGGAAGCTCCGTTGCACCTGGTCCGCCCACGGTCCTCGGTCAGCCTGCACCACCGGGTGGGAAGCAGCCACCGGGCGATGGCGGCAGCTCTGCAGCCGGCGATGGCCTCCCCGGCGCGAGCCGCTCAGCGGTGATCGCAACCAGCGGACCGGCCGAGGTACCACGAGAGACCGGGGCTCGCCTGGGCACCTCGGGGGTTTCTGGCACCGATCCGGGGCGAGCATCCGGGCTGCGGGCCCGGCAGGCCACTGCCGCCGCGGGTGCCCTGAGCACCGAGGGGTACGACGAGCATCACGAATCGCAAGCGGGCGGGTACGAGCCTCGGCCGTTGCCGCGCGTGATGGCCGTGGCCAACCAGAAGGGGGGCGTGGGCAAGACGACCACTGCGGTCAACCTCGGTGCCGGTTTGGCTGAGCTGGGTTATCGGGTGCTGATCGTCGACCTCGATCCCCAGGGAAACGCCACCACGGGGCTTGGTATCGACGCTCGCACGTTCGAGCTCTCGATGTACGACGTGATCATGCGCGACGCCCCTCTGGAGGACTGCATCGAGCCCACCAGCATGAAGAACCTGTTCGTGGCGCCCGCCACCATCGATCTCGCTGGTGCGGAGATCGAATTGGTGCCGGCGTTCAGCCGGGAGCTGAAGCTTCGGAAAGCGCTGGAGGGGGTGGTGGGTGACTTCGACTTCGTCCTCATCGACTGCCCACCATCGCTCGGGCTCATTACCGTGAACGGGCTGGCAGCGGCCGATGAGGTGCTCGTGCCCATCCAGTGCGAGTACTACGCCCTTGAGGGGTTGGGGCAGCTCCTGCGCAACGTCCATCTCGTGCAGGCCAATCTGAACGAGCGCCTCGAGGTGACGACGATCGTCCTGACCATGTACGACGCCAGGACCAAGCTGGCCGAGCAGGTGGCCGAGGAAGTGCGGGCGCACTTTGGCAACAAGGTGTGCCGCAACGTCATCCCACGTACGGTGCGAATCTCGGAGGCGCCATCGTTCGGGCAGCCCATCACCGTGTTCGATCCCAGCTCGCGGGGGGCGATCGCCTATCGGGAGCTCGCCAAGGAGGTCAGTGGTGGCGCGGCGTAGTGGCTTGGGGAAGGGCCTGGGCGCACTGATCCCGACGGAAGCGGTGGGCGAGCGCGGCTCGGCATTGCGTGAGATCCCCATTGCCAGTATCCGACCGAACCCGCTGCAGCCCAGGACGCGCTTCGACGAGGAAGCAATGACGGCTCTGGCAGCTTCCATCCGGGAGATCGGCGTTCTGCAGCCGATCCTGGTCCGCCAGATCGACGCCGACGAGTACGAGATCATCGCGGGCGAGCGACGCTGGCGTGCCGCCCGGCGGGCGGGACTGCAGACCGTACCGGCGCTGGTCCAGACGACCAGTGACGTCCACAGCCTCGAACAGGCACTGGTGGAGAACCTCCACCGGGAGGACCTGAACCCGCTCGAAGAGGCCGCGGCCTATCAGCAGCTCATCGACGAATTCGGCTACACCCACGAGCAAGTCGCCACTCGTGTTGGTCGGAGCCGGACCACCGTCACGAACACCCTGCGCCTCCTGCAGCTGCCGGCTGGGGTCCAGCGTGCCCTCGCCGACGGCACCATCACGGCTGGGCACGCTCGTGCGCTGCTCGGGACGCCGGACCGCAACCTGCAGGAGGAACTGGTCCGGAGGATCGTCGCCGAAGGGCTCAACGTGCGGGCGGTGGAGGAGGCAGTTCGCCAGACGGTTCAGCGTCCCGTCGGGGAGTGGGGCGGTGACGGCGACGGGGAGGCCCCCGACGTCGGCACCGGGACGCCGCACATCGAGGTGGGCCGGCGCCGGCTTCCGGCTCCTGGGGTCCTCGAACTGGAAGAGCTACTGTCCGAACACCTGAACACGCGGGTGAAGGTGGAGATGGGGGCCAAGCGCGGACGGATCGTGATCGACTTCGCCACGCTCGAAGACCTCGAGCGGATCTACAAGCTCATGGCAGGCGGCAGAACCCTGATGTGAAATCCCACACATGGCATTCCACCGACAGTGGTGCGTAGGCGGCCGCAGCATGGAGACGGTGACGCTGACCAGGAAGATCCCACGTCGGGTGGTGCCTGACTGTTGATCGCAGGTGCAGGTTGATCCACAACCTGTGCATGAGCTTGTGGATTGTCCGTCAGTCCACCGGCGTGGCTGCCCAGATGGCCAAGGCATCCACCAGGGCGTCGGCGAGCTCGGCCGTGCGCTGGACAACCGCACTGGCCGGGCCCATTTCGCAGATGACAGCTGGCATCCGGGTCTCGCGCAGCACGGGCACGGACATGCCGTGCACTCCGGTCGCGGGGACGCGAAGGGCACCGGCAGCCAGGCGGTGGACGAGATCGGCCAGGCGTCGCCCGCCGGGGGATTCGTAGCTGTAACCGCTGTAGTAGGCGGCGCTGCAGTGGGGCACCTCGGGATCGAGCCTGAGCCCGACGTAGACGTCGACGCCGGCGGCGTTTGCCGTCGCCGCCTGGGCCGAGCCCGAAGGGTGCTGCAGGGCCAAGGGAAGGGCACCTTCCCCGGCCAGGCGTCGGCGGATGGCATTGACCAGGGCGTCGAGGCCCCCCTCCTCCCCCACCGCCACACGCCGGCCGCTGAGGGTGCGCGGAGCGCCGCGCAGTCGCTCACGATCGCGGACGACCGAGACCAGTTCTGGCTCGGCGTGCCTGGGTGTGACGCGCCGCAGTTCGCGCAGGGTGGACGCCCCCAGGATGCCGTCGACGGGCAAGCCCACGTTGCGCTGGAATTCGCGCAGTCCGGCGGCCGTCAACTCACCGAAGATCCCGTCGACGCGCCCGGTGTCGAATCCCAGTGCGGACAGGCGCCGCTGGAGGTCGGCGACATCGTCGCCCCGCAGCATGGGCCGGCGCAGGTAGAGAAACCGGTCGCCGAGCGTCCAGCCGGCCTCTACCAGCACAGCCCACGTCTGGGGTCCACAGACGCCGTCGACCCGCAGGCCGCGCTGGTGCTGGAAGGCCTCGACCGCGGCGCGCGTCCCAGGGCCGAACACCCCCGGCGGGTCGGGGGCGGGTGGAAAGCCGATGGCGGCGAGACGGCGCTGCAGATCGGCGACCGCCTCGCCCGTGGATCCCGTGGTGAGGGGCTCGTAGACCGCGTTATGTGACGAGTCAGGTGCTATAGGTGAGGTTCCAGCTCCTGCAGCAGCTGCGCCTTGCCTCGTGCGCCCACGATCCGACGCACTGGCGTGCCGTCCTTGAACAGCAGGAGGGTCGGGATGCTCATCACCTCGTACCGGCGGGTCACCTCGAGGTTCTCGTCGATGTTGAGCTTCGCCACCTCGATCTTGCCGGCCTGCTCGGCGGCGATCTCCTCGAGGACGGGGGCGATCATCTTGCACGGACCGCACCACTCGGCCCAGAAGTCCACCAGCACCGGAGTGTCGGCGGCCGTGACATGTTCGTCAAAGGTAGCGTCGGTCAGCGTCGTGATCCGTTCGGACATGAACCCTCCTCTGCGGCCAGCCGGCCGACCCTAGCCAACAGCGTCACCACGCCGGGCATTCCGTTCACGTGGCGGTGCCGATCGTCGGCGGGTCCACACGGTGGAGCCCACGGGCACCGGCCGGCCACGACCGGTTCGGGCCAGGTGTGCGCCGGGCGCCAGCGCCGATCCAGGCGACACGTCAGGTGCTTGCGGGGACCGCGGCGCCGGGATGGGATCAGGCCTTGTGGTGCTCGAGCCAGCGTTCGGCGTCGATGGCGGCCATGCAGCCCGAGCCGGCCGCGGTGACTGCCTGGCGGTAGACGTGGTCCTGCACGTCGCCGCAGGCGAACACGCCGTCGACATTGGTACGGGTGCCGCCGAAGGTGCGCAGGTAGCCGTTGTCGGCGCGATCGAGCTGACCAGCAAAGAGCGCTGTGTTGGGTTCATGGCCGATGGCGACGAAGACACCGGTGACGGGCAGGACGTCCTCCTCGCCGGTGACCACGTTGCGGACGCGTACGCCCGACACCTTGGTGTCACCCAGGACCTCGGTCACCACCGAGTCCCAGCGGAACGTGATGCGGTCGTTGGCAAATGCCCGGTCCTGCATGATCTTCGACGCCCGCAGCTCCTTTCGCCGGTGCACCACCGTGACGCTGCTGGCAAAGCGGGTGAGGAACAGGGCCTCCTCCATGGCCGAGTCGCCACCGCCCACGACGACGATGTGCTGGTCGCGGAAGAAGAACCCGTCGCAGGTGGCGCAGGTGGACACGCCGTGCCCGAGGAGACGGTCCTCGCCGGGAACGCCCAGCATGAGCGAGCGCGCTCCAGTGGCGACGATGAGGGCGCGGGTCTCGATGTCGTGCTCGCCGTCGGGATCGCCGGTCCACACGCGGAGGGGCTGGGCCGACAGGTCGACCCGGGTGGCGCGGCGGGTGAGGAAGGTCGCGCCGAAGCGCACCGCCTGGTCACGGAACCGCTGCATGAGCTCGGGGCCCAGGATGCCGTCGACGAAACCGGGGTAGTTCTCGACGTCGGTGGTCAGCATGAGCTGGCCGCCGGGTTGGTCGCTCGTGGAGGAGGGCTCGCCCTCGACCACCAGGGGCTGCAGGTCGGCGCGAGCGGTGTAAATGGCGGCCGTGAGCCCTGCTGGTCCCGAGCCGAGGATCACGACGTCACGAACATCGGGCACGACTAGGCCTCCTCCGGACGGGACCGCGCCCGCCACCGCAGCCACAGGCCGGCACCGGTGATGACCCCCCCGACAACGAGGTCCGAAGCCCACACCCGCGTACCGAAGGCGTACACGTCGAGGATGCGGACCACGGCCACTGCCAGCAGGACGGTCACGACCAGCACACCGGTGGCCACCAGCGCGCCGTACACCAGGGCCCGTACGGCGACCAGCAATGGACGGACCACCCGGTCCCGCACTGCGGCCACGACGTCCTCGATGGTGTCGGCGGCCCGGGCAGGCCAGTCGGTGGGGAGCACCCCAGCACCAGCGCCGGCGCTGGTCGTGACGGTCGGGGTCGGCGCCTCGCTGTCCATGCCGGCCAGGTTACCCGGGAGCATGCCCGACTCGACCGGCCCAGGCCACCCTCGGCGCGTCCTGTCCGTCGGCCGGCGCCAAGTGCTGCGCGCACCCCGCTCGCGAGGCCGTGCCTCCCGTGCTCCCCGACTGGTCAGTGCTGCCGAGCACGCTGGAAGCACACGCCGATAGTGCCCGGCCCGGCGTGGCTGCCGACGACGGGCCCGAGATCGCCCACCACCAGCTCGTGCTCGGTGGTGGCGCCGGCCAGCAGTGACAGCACCACGTCGATGTCGCCAGCCGCACCGTTGGCCACCGCCAGGCGCTCCAGGGGCCCCGCCTGGAGGGCCTTGCCGGCGAGGTACTCGAGAGAGCGGGCACGGGTCCGTTGCTTGGACTCCACCTCCACCACACCCCCGCGAATCTCGATGACGGGCTTGATCGACAGCAGGGACCCCACCAGGCGGGCCGCCCCGCCGATCCGCCCGCCCTTTCTGAGGAAGTCGAGGCTGTCGACCACCCCGTACACCCGGGTGCGATCCTTGAGGTCCTCGAGCTCGGCCACCAGCTCGTCGAGGTCACGGCCGGCGGCCGCCAGGTCACATGCCGCCAGCACGAGGAGACCCTCCCCCATGGTGAGGGAGCGGGAGTCCACCACTCGCACGGGGATCGCGTCCGCCACGTCGGATGCTGCCGCGGTCGCCGCTTGGTAGGTGGCCGACACGCCCGACGACAGCGTCACGCACACGACGCCGCTTGCACCCTGGTCGGCGGCGGCACGGAACGCTGCGGCGAAGGCGCCCGGCGAAGGAGCTGCCGTCTCGGGGATGACCGACCCGGTCACCACCCGGTCCCAGAACTCCTTGGTGGACAGCTCCTCACGGTCGACGAACTCCTTGTCGCCGAAGCGGATGGTGAGCGGCACCACCGAAATGGCGCGCTCGTCGGTCAGCGCCGGATCCAGGTCGCATGCACTGTCGGTGACCACCCGGATGCCGGCCATGGCTCTCCCTTCCCGTGCCGAGGCACATGCTGTGGGCTGCTCGCCCCGTCGGACGTGGTCGGCTGCACCCGACGCGTCCGTCCGCGACGCGCGACTTTTCTCACCGATCGAGTCTGCCATGGCGCCGCCAACCGGACACGGCCGCCAACGCGCCCGCCACCAGTACGTAGGCGCACCCGCCGGCGACCGCACCCGACACCAGCCGCAGAGCCAGCCCGGGGCCGGTCTGCGAACCCGAGGCGTCGGCGCCGGCGGCAGCGGCCACGACGAGTGCGGCGGTGGCCAAGAGGATGCGGCCGAGCCGCCGGGCCACCAGGTCGCCACCCAACCCGTGCACACGGCGCCGTACGTGGGACAGGCCGACCACGGCGGACAGCGTGTAGGCAGCGGCGATTGCCAGGGCGACGCCTCGCACGCCCAGCGGGTGCGCCAACGCCACGGCGAGCGCGATGGTGAGCCCGTTCTCGAGCACGTACAGCCAGAACGCGGAGCGCAGGTCCTGGATCGACTGGAGCACCCGGATGGCGTAGAGGAACGTGCAGAATCCCGGGAGCCCCAGGCTGAGCAGGGCGAGCGATGCCGCTGTGGGCCCGGTACCGCCCTGGCGGACGAGGTGTCCGAGCACGCCGATGAGCGGTCGCGCCAGGACCACCATGGCTGCCGCCGTCGGCACGACGATGGCGAGCATGGCGCGCAGGCCGCTGGTGAGGCGGCGCCGGAAGGCGGCGACATCACCCCGGGCCCAGTGCTCGGCCAGGGCGGGGGTGGCGGCGCTCATGATGGACACTGCCACGACCGCGTACGGGACCTGGAAGAACTGCCAGGCGTAGGAGTAGGCAGACACCGCCCCCGTGCCGATGCCCTCGCACAGCACCAGGACCACTGCCAGGGCGACCTGGTTGGCGACGACCAGGCCGAAGGTCCACCCCGACAGCTGCACGATCGTCCGCACCGCCTCGTGGCGGACGTCGGGACGCCACCGCAGACGCAAGCCTGCCCGCCGGACGCTGGGCAGCAGGGCGAGCGTCTGGGCCACGACCCCGGCCGTGGTGCCGGCTCCCAGCAGCAGCACCAGTCCCCGGTGGTCGGCGAGTGCCGCCGCCGCGGATCCCGCCGGCGCGCCAGGTGCCAGGACGGCCTGCGCCAGGGGGCGGAAGGTCACGAGGATGGCGATCAGGAGCAGGTTGTTGACGATGGGCACGAACATGGGTGCCGCGAACCGACGCCGGGCATTGAGCAGAGCGGTCAGCAGCGCGATGGCGCCGTAGCAGGTGAGCTGGGGCGCGAACAGCACGAGCAGCTCGGTGGCGAGCCGGCGGTCGGCGGCGCCGGCACCGTGGTGGAGGATGGTGAGGCCGTCCACGATGAGCGGCGCGGCTGCGAGGAACACCACGGAGGCGACGCCGAGGAGCACCAGGGTCACGCTGGTCACGGCCGAGAGCGCGTCCCACGCCTCGCTCTCGGTGCGGCTCGTCAGACGGTCGACGAACACGGGTACGAAGGTGGCCGACAGCACGCCGCCCAAGACGAGGTCCACCACCATGTTGGGCACGGTGTTGGCGAGGTTGTAGTCGTCAGCGATCCCGGCGAAGCCCAGGGCGTACACCACCGCCAGGGTGCGCAGGAGGCCGGTGGCCCGGGACAAGGTGGTGCCGACGGCCATGGCGCCGGTGTCGCCCCCCAGCGAGAAGCCGGACCGCCGGTGCCGGGCACCGGACGTGCCCCGGTTGCTCACGGTCCCGCTCGAGCCGGGCGCCGGGTGTGCCGGCCACGCCGGCTTCGCCACAGCGTCCGGCCCCACCACACCGCCAGGACGGTGCCTGCTCCCAGCGAGAGCCCGATGGCCACGGCAGAGGTGGGCGTGGCGCGGATGGTGAGCTGGCCCGCGGCCAGCCGCAGCCCGCCACGCGGGCTGGTGAGCTCCACCTGGACCCGGAAGTCACCCGACGCGCGCGCCCGCAGGTCGAGGTACACAGCGGTGGTGGTGCGGTCGAGAGTGACCGGGCAGGTGATGGCGGGCAGGCCGTGCGCGGCGAGACCGGTGTGCCGACACGCGCCAGCCACCGTCGAACCGCCGGCGAAGACGAGCTTGTCGCTGGTCACGGTGAGCTGGCCGCTGACCGGGTACGGGGTGCGTTTCTCCACGGTGATCGGCACCCGCGCCGTGCGAGCCGTCATGCGGATGGTGTCGGGGGGGACAGACAGCTGGGCGAGCTGGGCGCCCAGCGCGGCCTCGAAGCCACTGACGGCCGCCTGCTGTTGCGCAGGGCGCAGCGCAGCGGACTCGGCGGTGAGGAGCGCGCCGTCGAGCGCGCCGACCACCACAGGGTCGCTGACCGCGGACGTGAAGGCGTCGAGCCGGCCACGGGCGGTGCGCAGCGCCTTGACGGGCAGGGAGCCGTCGTCTGCGGGGACTGGCCGGCGACGTGCCGGCTGCAGTGCCGCGCCGCGCCCCGTGCCGCCAGGTACGGATGTCATGAGGGTGTCGAGCGTGACGGGCTCGAGCACCGGGTCGTTCACGAGTCCCTGGAGCAGCGCCTGGAGGAAGGCGGCGTCGGGGGACCATTGCGGCGGGGCCACCACCACCACGCCGCGCGGCGTGTCGAGGTTGGGCTGCTCGAAGTAGACGAGCGCCAGCTCAGCCAGCAACTGGTGGGCGGCGAGGGCGCCGGTCCCTGTCGCCAGGCGTGCACCGAGCCCGGGGTCGCTGAGCACGGCCAGCGGCCCGTCTCCCGAGCCGTCGTCGAGCACGAACGGTTGGGTGCAGGTGAGGCGGCACAGCCCGCCGGTGACGGCGGCGGGAGGTACGACCAGCTGGGTGTAGCCGAGCCGTTCGAGCGTGCTGATCGCTGTGGCGTCAAGGCTGGCGCCAGGTGCCAGGAGCCAGACAGGTGCTCCCGCGGCGTGCACGTGGGCGTCGGCGAGCACCACTGCACCCCGCTGGACCTGGTCGGCCAGTTCGGAACCCAGCCCGGCGTCGACCAAGGCGGCGGGGTCCACGACCACGTACGGTCCTGCGACCACCTGGTGCCCGGGGGCATTGGCGGCTGCCACCACCTGCGCCAGAGCGGCCAGGGACCGCGCACGGCCGCTGGTGGCCAGGCGCTCGACGGTGGCGGGGTCCGGCGCGAGCGTCAAGGGGACGGGCCACTGCGCCAGGGACCCGGCCAGTGACCCGAGCCGGACGACGGCGACCTGGTCGAGCGGCGGCGCGGTGCCCCGGGGGCCGTCGAACGCGGGGGGCAGGGCGAGGGGCACGACGATGGCGACCCGCAGGCGCTGGGTGTCCGGTGGCGGGTCGGCGTACACGAGGTGGGTCACGAGTGCCGTTCCGCCCCCGGGCAGGCCAGGACCCGCCAGTGCCAGGCGCACGGGATAGACGCCGCCACAGCCCCCCGGGCACGGTCGCAGGTCGGCAGTGAACTGCCCCCCAGCGGCAGGCGGCCCGTCCCCCGCCACCGCCACGGCGAGGTCGAACCCCCCGGCGGGGTCGGTGGGCAGCGAGGCCAGGGGGATCGGCGGTGACTGGCTGACCACGGTATCGGTCACCATGCCGCCGACGGTCTGGTCGAAGGAGCTGCGGTCGGCCAGCTTGCCGAACACCGTCACCTCGATCATGGGAGCGGTGCCAGTTGGCACGCCGCCGACGACGAGGCGAACCGACCACAGCTGGCCCGGGCCCACGGTGGTGGATTGGGCTGCCAGGGTGAGCGACGGTGAGGCCGACGCGCCCGCCGTCACGGCCGGTGCCGGGTACGGGCCTCGCCGAGTGGGAGTGGTGGCCGGTGTGGCGGCGAGCGGGACGGTACCGGCACCTGGCGGGACGGCACCACCGGCTGGGGGGGCGGCGAAGGCGGCCATGGTGAAGGGACCCGCCGCAACGATGAAGGCAACAGCGAGTCCAACGGCGCGATGGGCGCGAACGACGCGACCGGCACCGTGGCGGCACGGTGCCGGCTCCCCGGTGGCCCGAGGGTCGATGCGGTCGGCGCCGCAGTGGGGGGCGCAGCTCGCCTCGATCCTGGTCACCTCGGCGAGGCAGCCTATCCGGGGTCACCACCGTCCACCCGGGCGCGTCGAGCGCGCCGGCGCATCCCGACCGCCTACAGTGCGAAGGACGCCTCCCGGACGCGGGCCACCGCCTCCTGTGGTCCGGAGAGCTCAACGTGTGCCGCGCTGGTACGCCCGGTCAGGAACAGCACCAGTTCTCCCGGTCGCCCCCGCAGCACGGCCAGGGGCGTTCCACCTTTGGCGTGGACGACCGTCCCGTCGGGACGGACGAGGTCGAGACCTGCTCCCCGGACGCCGCGGGCGAGCAGCCGGGCACCGCGGCGCAGCAGGCGCCACAACGCCTCCTCGACGTCGGCGATCTGTTCTTCGGGGCGGGGTGTGGTGTCGCCGCCCCCCCGGCGGAGGTCCTCGTGGTGGACGAAGTACTCGTTCAAGTTGAACAGCGGGTCGACCGGGACCCACCACGGCGGCGGGCCGCGGCGGATCGTGGCCACGACGTCCTCGAAGGAGTGCGCCGCCTTGTACCGCGCCATCTCGCGCTCGAGGCGGGCTGCCAGCGGGCCACCGACCAGGATGCCGGCGGCCGCCAGGGGCTTGCGTTCGCGCACCACCAGGTGCACGGCCAGATCAGCCGCCGTCCAGCCGGCACACAGGGTCGGTGCGTCCGGACCGAGCTGCAGCATCAGGTCGCACAGCGCCTCGCGCTCGGCCCGCTGCGGGGGAAGCGGTGCCACGTCTCCGCACGCTAGGGGCCGCCAGCTCCCAGGTCAACGGGTCTCCAGCCTGGCACTACCGTTGCCGGCGTGATCCCCGACCGTGTGAGACCGCTGGTCGACGCCACCGCCGAGCTGGCCCAGCGGTTCGCTGCTGCCGGCCACCGGTTGTACCTGGTGGGCGGTTCGGTGCGCGACGCCATCGTGGCAGCACGTCCGGAGGCCGGTCCACCTGAGGGTACTGCGACCGAACGTGACATCGACCTGACCACCGACGCCCGTCCCGACGACATCGAGGCGCTGCTCGAGGGATGGGCCGACGCCATCTGGCTGCAGGGCAAGCGGTGGGGGACGGTGGGGGCCCGGCGTGCCAATCAGCGGTACGAGATCACCACCCACCGGGCCGAGGCCTACACCCCCAACTCGCGCAAGCCGGAAGTCGCGTTCGGCGACTCGATCGAGGTCGACCTGTCACGGCGGGACTTCACCGTGAACGCCATGGCCCTGCGCCTGCCGGACCTGGAGCTCGTCGATCCCTTCGGCGGCCTCGCCGATCTCGCTGCAGGCGTGCTGCGTACCCCGCTCGACCCCGAGACGTCGTTCTCCGACGACCCGCTGCGTATGTTGCGCGCCGCCCGGTTCATCGCGGGGTACCACCTCCAGCCCGTTGCGGCCCTGGTGGACGCGGTGCGCGCCATGCACGAACGGCTCGCCATCGTGTCGCCCGAGCGGGTGCGCGACGAGCTCGACAAGCTCCTGGTCGTGGCGACGCCTTCGCCTGGACTGTGGTTCCTGGTGGACACCGGCCTGGCAGCGGCGTTCCTGCCCGAGCTGCCAGCGCTGGCCCTGGAGCAGGATCCGATCCACCGGCACAAGGACGTCCTGGCGCACACCTTGGCCGTCGTCGACAAGACCCGGCCGGACCGCCTGCTGCGCTTGGCCGCCCTGCTCCACGACATCGGCAAGCCGCGTACTCGCGCCTTTGGCCCCGGCGGTGTCTCGTTCCATCACCACGAGGTGGTGGGCGCCCGCATGGCACGCGATCGGATGACGGCGCTGCGCTACCCCAGTCACGACATCGAGATCGTCACCCGCCTGATCGAACTGCACCTGCGGTTCCACACCTACAAGCTGGGCTGGACCGACAAGGCGGTGCGCCGCTACGTGCGCGACGCCGGCCCGCTGCTGGCCGAGCTCAACGAGCTCACCCGGTGCGACTGCACCACCCGCAACGCCGCTCGGGCCCGTGCCCTCGAGCGACGGATGGATGAGCTCGAACGGCGCATCGAGGAGCTGCGTGCCCGGGAGGAGCTCGACGCCATCCGTCCCGAACTCGACGGGCGCCAGGTGATGGCGCACCTGGGCATCCCCCCGGGTCCGCTGGTGGGCGAGGCGCTGGCCTACCTGCTCGAGGTGCGCCTGGAGGAGGGCATGGTGGGCGAGGAGGAGGCGTACCGCCGCCTCGACGCCTGGTGGGCGCAGCGGCGTGCTGCCAATGGCACCGGTCGCCGCCAGTCGGCTCAGTCCTCGGGCCAGCGCGGGCCGGCGTCGCCGGCGACGAAGGCCTCCACCAGGCGGCGGGCCTCGTCGTCGTGAAACTGCACCGGCGGTGACTTCATGAAGTAGGCCGACGGTCCGACCAGCGGTCCGCCGATGCCACGATCCAAGGCGAGCTTGGCGCACCGCACGGCATCGATGATGACCCCCGCCGAGTTGGGCGAGTCCCACACCTCGAGCTTGAGTTCGAGGTTGAGCGGCACGTCGCCGAAGTTGCGGCCCTCCATGCGGATGTAGGCCCACTTGCGGTCCGCCAGCCACGGGACGTGGTCGGACGGACCGATGTGCACGTTGTCGGCGTCGAGCACCGTGTGCTCGATCTGGCTGGTGACCGCCTGGGTCTTCGAGACCTTCTTCGACTCGAGGCGTTCGCGCTCGAGCATGTTCTTGAAGTCCATGTTGCCGCCCACGTTGAGCTGGTACGTGCGATCGAGGGCGAGGCCCCGGTCCTCGAACAGGCGCGTGAGGACGCGATGGACGATGGTGGAGCCGACCTGGCTCTTGATGTCGTCGCCCACGATGGGCACGCCGGCCGCACGGAACCGGCGGGCCCAGGCCGGGTCGCTGGCGATGAAGACGGGGATGGCGTTCACGAACGCGACCCCGGCCTCGAGGCATGCCTCCGCGTAGTGGCGCTGTGCCTGCTCGGAGCCCACGGGCAGGTAGCTGACCAGGACCTCCGCTCGGCTGTCGCGCAAGACCTGGGCCACGTCGACCGGCTCGGCCGGTGACTCCTCGATGGTGGCGCGGTAGTAGGCACCCAGTCCGTCGAGCGTGGGGCCGCGGCGGACGACTACGTCGAGGTGGGGCACGGGGGAGAAGCGCACGGTGTTGTTCTGACCGGCGAAAATGGCCTTCGACAGGTCCACACCGACCTTGGCAGCGTCGACGTCGAAGGCGGCGACGAACTGCAAGTCGCGCACGTGGTAGCCGCCCAGCTCCACGTGCATGAGGCCCGGGACCGTGTCACCCGGGTCGGCCTCGCGGTAGTACTCGACGCCTTGGACCAGGGAGCTGGCGCAATTGCCGACGCCCGCGATCGCCACGCGTACGGTGCTCATCTGCTGTCTCCTTCCAACTGGACCGCCGGGGCGGTGTGTGCCGGGTGACCGGCGCCCGTGGTCGCCGGCAGGGCCCGCTCGGCATCGATGAGCCGGTCGAGCCAGGTGATCTCGCGTTCGGTGGACTCCGCCAGGTGCTCCGCCAGCGACCGCGCGTAGGGGTCGAGGTGGACGGGCGCGCCGGTGCTGGCCGCCCGGGCGCCCGCCAGCAGCTCCGCCAGCTGGGCCCGCCGGCGCTCGAGCAGGCGGATACGGGCGGCGGGCGGCAGGTAGCGGGCGAAGGCCAGCCGCAGGCCGAAGCTCCGGGCGTCGCCGGAGGTGGCGGGGTCGTCGTTCGCCAGCAACTCGGCGAACAGGCGACGACCCTCCTCGGTGATCCGGTACACCTTGCGCCCGCGCCGGCCCATGGTGCCCGGCGGCCGGCGCCGGGCCCGCATGGCGGCCCGCTCGCCGCTCAGCGAACCGGTCATGGGTGGTGGTGCGCTGGCCGAGAGGTCGTCGACGGTCCGGACGGCGCCGGCGCGTTGCAGGCGGGCCAGGGCCGGGTACAGCGAGCCGAACGACACGTTGGCGAACAGCCCGAGCTCCTCGCGCAGGCGGCGGCGGATCTCGTAGCCATGGAGGTCCTGCGCCTGGAGGAGGCCGAGGATGGCGAGCTCCAGCATCAGCGTCGCCGAGATCGAGGAACGCGCCGGGGGCGGCGACGGAGGCAACAAGGGCGGCGATACATCGTCGAGACATATCGTACCGATATATCGCCACCCTGACAAGTTCGGGGCGGCAGCCGGCAGGTCACGGACGGCGGACGGCCGGGTGTGGCGACGCACCGCTGCTCACCGGTGGCGCCAGCGATAGCCTTGCCGTGATGAGCTTTGGGCCCTCGGCGTTGCGAGGCTTCCCGGTGTCGGGGAGCGGTGGGCGCGTCGAGTACCGCTTGGCCCGCAATGCCGTGGTCCGCGAATACCGCAAAGGGCGGTTGTCACGCCACGACGTGTGCGATGCGCATCCCGAGCTTCTGCGCGCGGCACGCAACGTTGGGACCGCGCTGGGAGAAGACTGCCCGATCTGCGTGGACGCCGGGCTGGTGTTCGTGACGTATGTCTTCGGTCCTCGGCTACCCGCCCACGGTTTGTGCCCCGCCACCCCGGCCGAGCTGGCGCGCGTCTGCCGGCGCAGTGACGAAGTAGCCTGCTACGTCGTGGAAGTCTGTCCCGCCTGTTCCTGGAACCACCTGGTCCGGATGTACCCGGCCGGGGGCCGGCACCGGGCGGCGGCACCGGGCGCGGCGCAACGAACCCCATGAGCAGCGCGAGTGGCGGTTCCTCGCGCGGCGGCGCCAATCGCCAGGGAGGCACGGCGCGCACCTCGGGCCGTGCCGATTTCCGTCGGGCGTCCGGCGGCAGCGGTCGGGTGGCAGACGGCACGGCGTCGGGCGTCCAGAACCAGAAATTGGGCGCCCGGGCCCCGGGCACGGCAGCCGGGGCCAACCGTCCGCGTCCACCTGCCTCCCGCGGCCTGCTGCGCCGAATCCCGACGGGCGCGTACATAGCCGGCGTCATCGGGATCGTGGTGGTGGTCGTCATCGTGATGGTGGCGGTCAGCCTCACGGGTGGGAGCTCCAATCCCACGTCGCCCAGCAACCAGGCCCCGGTGGCCTTCCCGGCGAAGCCCGCCGACGTGGCCGCGCTGGCGGCCATACCCACCTCCGTGTGGGATGCCGTGGGTACGGGCAGCTCCGTGGTCGCTGCCCCCACCATCCTGAAGGGGCAGCCACCGCTCGTCATCGACGGCAAGCCGGGTGCGGTGTTCGTGGGAGGGGAGTTCTGTCCCTACTGCGCGGCGGAACGGTGGTCGATCATTGTGGCTTTCAGCCGCTTCGGGACCTTCAGCGGGCTCCAGGAGACCACGTCGTCGCCCTGGGACGTCGACCCGAGCACCCCGACCTTCTCCTTCCACGGCGCCAGCTACACCAGCCAGTACGTGACCTTCAAGCCCGTTGAGGTGGAGGGCAACGACACCCGCGGCCCCGACACCCGTGGTCCCCTGGACCAGCCGAGCGCCCTCCAGACCCAGCTGTGGCAGAAGTACGACAACGGCGGCAACAGCTTCCCGTTCCTCGACATCGGCAACGTGCTCGTCGTCACGAGCCCGAGCTACGACCCCGCTCTGCTCGCCGGGTTGACGCAGTCGGAGGTCGTGGCCAAGTTGGCCAACCCCAACGACCAGGTGACCCAGGCCATCGTCGGTGCTGCCAACGACCTGACGGCTGCGCTGTGCTCGCTCACCGGTCAGCAACCGGCGTCGGTGTGCAGCGTGCATGCCATCGTGCAGGCGGCGGCGGCACTCCATCTGGGCTGACGCCACGGTGCGCGCGTTGGGGGGCGCCGCGGAGGACGGGGCTGCGGTGCCCCCGGACCGGGAGCAGGGGCCACGGATGTCGTCCGTGGTGGTGGGAGCGGCGCTGGCGCTGTCGGCCGTGGGCCTGGGAATCGCCACGTACCTCACTGTCGACCACTACACGGGCACCCTCCCGGTGTGTTCGGCCAGCGGTGTCGTCGACTGCGCCAAGGTGACCACCAGCCCCCAGTCGGTGGTGCTCGGCATCCCGGTGGCAGTGCTGGGACTTGCGTACTTCGTGGTGATGACCGCCTTGAACCTGCCAGCGGCCTGGCGCAGCGAGCGCATGGCCGTGGGGTGGGCCCGTCTCCTGTGGAGCCTGGTGGGCATGGGCATGGTCCTGTACCTGCTGTCTGCCGAGCTGTTCGCCATCAAGGCCATCTGCCTGTGGTGCACGGGTGTCCACGTGGTGACCTTCGCCCTGTTCGTGCTGGTACTGGCCAGCTTTCCCGCACTGGCCGCGCGCAACGCGCCGGCGCGTGGTGCCGGTGACGAGGATGACGAGGAGCTGCCGTCGATCCGGTAGTCTGTCGGAGGCGATGGAGCTCGCCGGAACCGGCTGGAGGTGGTCTCCGGCCTGATGGCTCCTACGAGACACCCCCAGATCCCAGGGAGCGCCCCGTGGAGCCCGACGACGAGCAGCCGTTCACCCCGTCCACGCCGCAGGCACGCCTCCGACGTGGCGAGCGTGCCCGAGGCCACCGGCTGGCCCGGGTGCTGGGGGCCGATGACCCGTTGCCCATCGACCCCGACCTCGATCCGCGTGACCCGGGGGAGCCGTCGCGGACCCACGTCCCGGCAGGCCGCACGCGCCGTGCTCGGCCCGCCACGGCGGCGTTGATCGCCGCTGGCGGGTTCGTGGGCACCCTCGCCCGCTACGAGGTCTCCGTGGCGTGGCCGTCGCGCGGCGGATTCCCGCTCGCCACCTGGGTGATCAACACGTCGGGCGCGTTCGTGCTGGGCCTGGTGCTGACCGTGCTGCTCGAACGGCACGCGCGACTCTCGTGGGTCCGGCCACTGGTGTGCGTTGGGTTGCTGGGCTCGTGGACGACGATGTCGTCGCTGGCGCTGGACGTGGATACGTTCCTCCGTGGCGGTCACGTGCTCCTGGCCGGGGCGGACATGGGTGCCTCACTGCTGGCGGGCTTCGGGGCCGTGACGGTCGGCATCGCACTGGGGCGCCGACGCTGGAGCTCGCAGGTGGTGCCGGCCACGGCGGTCCGCCTGGAACCTGCGAGTGTTCCGGGCACGGTGGACACCGATCGGGCGGCGCGCCTGTGATGAGGGGGCCGGTTCGTACGTCGGGTGCCGCCCTGGCGCTGGTACCGGAGCGGCGCGAATGAGGCTGGCGCTGGTGGTGGGCGTTGCCGGTGCCCTGGGCGCCCTGGCCCGATACCTGGTGGACGGCGCGGTGCAGGATCGTTCGCGGGGCGCCTTTCCCTATGGGACCACCGTCGTGAACGTGACGGGGTCGTTCGTGCTCGGGCTCATCAGCTCGTTGGCGTGGCACCACGGGCTGGGTTCCACGGCGAGGGCAGTGATCGGCGCCGGGTTCTGCGGCGCGTTCACCACGTGGTCGACCGCGGCGTGGGAGACGGTGCGCCTGGCCGAGGAGGGCCTGCCGGCCCATGCGGCCATGAATGCCCTCGGCGGATTGGCTGGCGCGCTGGCTGCAGCCGCAGCCGGCATCGCTCTGGGCGCGCTGTGAAGGGCGCGGCGGCGGTGCGGGTGATGCACGGCTAGGGTGCTATCGGGGCGTGCCGGGAAGCCTGGTCGGCGGAGTCGACATGCGCGGCACCCGACAACCGTCCAACTGTGCTTCCGGTCACGAGGCCGATGCGTGGCTGCGCGCCGGCGGCAGCGGGCACCGGCGACGCCAGCGCACACTACGAGGCCTCGTCCGGGCGCAAAGTGCTGGCGGGATGGCACTCGTCGTTGCCACCGCAGTTGCCCTGGCATGGGCGAACGGCCCGTGGCAGCACTCCTACGACGAGGTGTGGGGCCGTCCTGCCCGGCTGTGGCTCGTGGGCGGCGCGGTCCCCGACGTGCGCGCCTGGATCGACCAGGGGCTGCTCACCGTGTTCTTCCTGGTGGCTGGCCTGGAGATCGGCCGGGAGCGGGTCGCAGGGGGGCTCCGCAGCGTGCGCCGAGCGGCACTGCCGGTGCTGGGAGCGGCCGGTGGGATGGTTGGAACCGCGGCAGTCTACGTTCTCGCCGTCCACGGGGGCCCCGGGGCGAGGGGTTGGGGCGTTCCCATGGCGACCGACATCGCCTTTTCCCTCGGCGCGCTGGCGGTGTTGGGGGAGGCGGTGCCCGAGGGACTGCGCCTGTTCCTCCTCACCCTGGCCATTGCCGACGACGTGGGCTCGGTGGTGGTGCTGGCCGTCGGCTATGCCACGACCGTGCATGTGCTGCCCCTGCTCGGGGCCGTGGCCGTGGTCCTGGCCGTCGCCGCGTGCCGCCGGTGGCTGGCGCACCCCGCGTGGTACGCGCTGGCCACTGCCGGGTCCTGGGTGCTGCTGGCCCTGGCGGGGATCGAGCCGCCGCTGGCCGGGGCCTTCGTCGGGGTGCTCGTGCCCATGACCGGTCGAACAGGGGCGGCCCGGCCCCCCGGGCTGCGCCTCGAGGCGCGGCTGGCGCCTGTGTCGGCGTTCGCCGTGCTCCCGCTGTTCGCGCTGGCCAACGCGGGCGTGACGGTACGCGCCGGTCTCCTCGGTTCCACCGGGGCGCTGGCGGTGTTCCTGGCGGTGGTGGTCGCACGGGTCGCCGGCAAGACTCTCGGCATTACCGGCACCGCGGTGCTCTCGGCGCGCGCCCGGGTCGGTCGGCTCCCCCCGGACACGGGCTGGGCCCAGCTGGTCGGGGGCTCGGCCATGGCCGCCGTGGGGTTCACGGTGCCGCTGCTGTTCGCCAACGTGGCGTTCGGCGACCGGCCGGACCTGTTGTCGGCCACCAAAGCGGCCCTGGTCGTGGCCTCGGTCGTCGCATTCGCCATCGGGGCACCGGTGCTCGCCGCGGCCTGGCGCTTCCCGCGCCGGAGTGCGAGCCCCAGAGCTCAGGGCCACAGCGGCGCCGGTGCTTCTCCCTGTCGGTAGTGGCATGGCAGTGGCTCGCCGGAGGTGGCCCGCTGCACCCGGCGGGTCATGCCCTCCGACAACGTGCCCTCCTGGATCATCTCGAGGAAGAGGGCGGTGACGTTGCCGAAGTCGAAGAAGTCGCGCTGCCAGCGCCACTGGAAGTTGCCGCCGTAGCCGAACCAGCTACCGCCAATGCCCGCGACTTCGTAGGGGCGTCCGTCGGGCCGGGTGGCGTCGGCCACCTGGCGCCACAGCCCGATCACCTCGCCCTGCTGCTCGTCCACCAGGATCCGCTGGTAGGGATAGGTCCAGCCGTCGAGCCCACCCATCTCGAGGCCCAAGGCGACATCGCGGATCTGGTCGCGACCGACGGCCATGAACTCCTCACGCGGGCCGACGTTCCACCCGTAGGTGGCGTCCTCGGTGTACAGCTCCGCCAGCGGCCGCCAGTCACCGAGCTGCTCGCAGCGCCGGTTGGTGTCGAGCCACAGCTGGACCATCTCGTCGAGCTCGTGGCGGGGATAGGGGGCCATTCAGTCCTCCTCGATGCGCAGGGCACGGGTGGGGCAGTAGGCGACGGCCTGCCGGACGGCGTGGTGCTGCTCAGGGAGCGGCCGCTCGGCGAGGATGCGGACCTGGCCCCGCTTGGGGACCTCGAAGACTTCGGGAGCTTCGCTCTCGCACACGGCGTGGCCCTGGCACAGGTCGAGGTCCACCGCGACCCTCACGAGCGCCCCCGGGGCCGGTAGCGGACCGCACACGGGCGAGCGAGCTGGACCACCATCTTCGAGTGGTCGTTGCGATAGGTGTCGGGCGGCTGGGCGAGCTCGAACTCCCAGCTGCGCAGCAGCACCGAGAAGATGGCCTTCAGCTGCATCATGGCGAAGGCAGCGCCCACGCAACGGTGCCGGCCGGCACCGAAGGGGATCCAGGTCCATGGGTGGTACTGGTCCTCCAGGCGCGGGTCGAGGTAGCGGGCCGGTACGAAGGAGTCGGGGTCGGGGAAGTCCTCGGCGATGCGGTTGGACACTGCCGGGCTGGCACCGACGAGCGTCCCCGCGCTGATCCGGTAGCCCGCCACCGCCAGATCCTCCTTGGCCACGCGCAGGAGCAGGATGAGCGGTGGGTGCAGCCGTAAGGTCTCCTTGATGGCAGCCTCGAGGCGAGGCATCTCGCGCAGTGCCTGGTAGCTCACCTCGACGCCACCGGCACCGAGCCGATCGAGTTCGGCCCTGACGGCGGCGAGCTCCAATGGGTGGCGCAGCAGTTCGATGAGCGTCCACGCCGCGGTACCTGAGGTCGTGTGGTGCCCGGCGAACATCATCGAGATGAACATGCCGGTGATCTCGTCCGCGTCGAACCGGGGATTGCCCTGGGCATCATGCACGGACATGAGCACGTCCAGCAGGTCGCGCCGGGCAGCATCGACGGCCGGCTCGGCCTGCCGACGATGCATGATGGCACCGACCAGCTCGACCAGCCCGGCGCGCGCCGCATCACGGCGGCGGAAGCTCTCGATGGGCGCGTAGGGATCGACGTAGGCCAAGGCGTCGGTCCCGCGTTCGAGGTCGTGGTACAGCTCGGCGAACCGCCGGTCCAACTCGCGCCGGAAGCGGTGCCCGATGAGGCATGCGGAGGAGGTGTAGATGGTGAGCTCGGCGAACCAGTCGAGCAGGTCGATCTCGCCTTCCGGTGCGTCGTTCCAGGGAGCGGTCATCTGCTCGACCTCGGCCGCGATGGTCGCCGCGTGGCCCCGCATGAACTTGTCGCGCAGGGCCTGGTTGTGGAGCATCTCGCGCCGGCGTTCGGGCGGCGCGTCGAAGACGACGCCCTTGCCGAAAATGGGCGTCATGAAGGGATACGCCTCGGCCTGGTCCAGGTGCTCGTCGGGGGCCCGGAAGAAGTACTCGTTCGCCTGCGCCCCGCTGACCAGGACCACGTCCCGCCCCGCCAGCTCGAAGCGCCCGACGTCGCCGCACTCGGCTCGGACCCGGTGCAGCAGTGCGAGGGGATCGGTGCGCAGTTCCTGGAGGTGTCCGTCGGGTGCCACACCGCCCGACACCAGGGGCGGCTCCTGCAACTGCAGGTCGATGGTCATGGCGATCCTCCCTTCTCGGTGGCAGGTGGCGCGTCGCGGTCCTCCACCATGTGCGTGGCAGGTGGCGTGGCGGCGGCGATGGGTGCCTCGGGCTGGACCTCGATCATGGTGAGGTGGGTGCCCCGCGGGGCCGAGACCGCCGCCAGGACGGCACCGGCGACGGCGTCGGGCCGCAAGAAGTTGCCATGGCGCGCGAAGCCGAAGCGGATCCAGTCTTCGAGGATGCGCGTCGTGAGCCCGGGATCCCAGTCGAGCCCCATCTCGGTGCGCGTCTGGCCCGGCTGCACGATGGAGGCCCGGACTCCGGTGCCCTCGAGCTCGAGCTGCAGCGCCCGGGCGTACCCCTCGAGTCCCCACTTGGAGGTGACGTAGGCCGAGGTGCCGGGTCGTGCCTGGCGCGCGGTGTCCGATGTCACGAACACCACGTCGCCCCGCCGCCGCGCCACCATGTCCGGCACGACGAGGCGGACGAGCCGGTGGGCGCCGAGGACGTTGACCTGGAGCGTGGCGGCGAAGGCCGCCGGATCGGTGTCGAGGGCCGACCCCGGGCCGTTGTTGCCGGCGTTGGACACGAGCACCTCGAGTGGCCCCAGGGCCTCGGTCGCCGCCTTCACGAATGCCTCGGCCGACGCCCCGTCCGCGACATCGAGCGGCAGTGCCACCGCTTCGCCCCCGTCCGCGCGGATCTGCGCTGCCAGCTGCTCGCATCGCGCCACGCGGCGGGCGCCGAGCGCCACGGGGTGGCCGGCGTCGGCCAGTGCGCGCGCCACCGCCGCCCCGATGCCAGAGGAGGCACCGGTCACGGCACAGGGACGCCGTTCGGGATGCGGGGGGAAGCGGGGCACGCGACGTCAGCGGGGCGTGACGGTGGTGGGCAGGGCGGCGAAGCCCCGCACGTTGACCGAGTGGACCCGTACGGCGCCGTCGGGATCGATCTCGTAGTCACGCACCCGCCGCCGGAACTCCTCCAGCGCCACCCGACCCTCCAGGCGCGCCAGCGGTGCGCCGAGGCAGAAGTGGCGACCGCTGCCGAAGCTCGCCGTGCGGTTGCCGATCTCGCGATCGAGGTCGTAGCGATCGGGCTCCGCGAACACGCGTTCGTCGCGGTTGGCCGACCCCACGAGGAGCAGCACGCGATGGCCGGCAGGCACGGTGGTGCCGTGCAGCTCCACGTCTGCTGCCACGTACCGGGCGAGCAGCTGGGTCGAGTTGTCGTAGCGCAGGGTCTCCTCGACCCAGTCGGCCACCCGTCCCGGGTCGTCGAGGGCCTTGGCACGCTCGTCGGGGAAGCGCCAGCCCCAGTACCACGCGTTGGCGATGAGCTTGGTGGTCGTCTCGTTGCCGGCCACGACCATGAGGAAGAGGAAGCTCACGATCTCGTCGTCGCTCAGGCGGTCACCGTCGACATCGGCGTCGAGCAGAGCGGAGACGAGGTCTCCGGCCGGCGTGCGCCGGCGCTGGGCCACCAGGTCGGTGAAGTACGCCGCCATGGCCAGCGCGGCCTCGGCGCCCTCGGGGGGCACGTCCGCCACGCCCTCCTGGCGGTGGACGAGCAGGTCGGCCAGCCGTCGCAGCTCGGGCCGATCCGCCCGGGGCACGCCGACCAGCTCCGAGATCACGTCCATCGGGAACCGGCCGGCGAAGTCCCCGACGAGGTCGAAACTGGCGCGCTCGAGGCACGCCTCCATGTGTCCGCGGGCGATCTCGCGGATCCGGGGCTCGAGCTCGGCTACCCGCCGAGGGGTGAACCCCTTCGAGACCAGGGCACGCATCCGGGTGTGGCGAGGTGGATCCATGGCGAGGAAGGACATCGAACGATGGGCGTGGGGGCCCCAGGCGCTGGGATCGAGGGACACGCCGTAGCGGTTCGAGAAGTGCTCGGGATCCCGGAACGCGTCCATCACGTCCTGGTGGCGTGACAGGGCCCAGAAGTCCAGCTCGTCGTTGCGATAGAGGGGGGCCTCTGACCGGAGGCGGGCGTAGGTGGGGTACGGATCCTCATGGAGGTCGTAGTCGTAGGGGTCGAACCGAAGCGGCGCCTCGGCGATGGCACGGATATCGGTCGCACCGTTCACGGCGTTCTCCCCAGCACCAGGTCCACGACCTCCTCGAGGACACCCGGCAGATCCTCGAAGCGCAGATGCCCCATACCGGCTGCCAGCATGGCGCCGAAGTAGGCCAGGTCCAGTGCCCGCACGGCGGCCGGATCGGCGTCGTCGCCGAGGGCGGCCTCGACCCGCCGGTGCATCTCGGTGCCGATGCGGGTGCGCAGTTCGCGCACCTCGGGGCCGTTGCCGAGCAGGGCGGTGGTGCCGGCGGCGGCCACTTCGGGGTCGTCCGCCATGAACAGGGCGAGGTCGGTGAGCGCGGCGACGACCCGTGTCCGCGCCGAGCCTCGGGGTCCAGCCTCGACGGGGGGGAGGGCCCGTACCCGTCGCCACAGGACTTCGGCCAGCAGGTGGTCCTTGGAGGCGAAGTAGGTGTAGGCGGTCGCCGGCGCCACGCCCGCCCGGCGGGCGGCGCTGCGGACCGTGAGGCCGTCGTAGCCCACCTCCCGTGCGTCGTCGGCGGCCGCCTCGATGATCCGGTCGACCAGCGCGGCCTGCCGCGCCGTGAGCAGGCGCCGCGGTGCCTCGGCCGCTGGTGGTCCGGGCTGGAACCGGGTCGTCCGACCGCTGGCCCCGGCGGCACTGACAGAAGCATCCGCCCGCGCCGTGCCAGGGGTGCCGGAGCGGGCGCTCACCGTCGTCCGCTCCGGTCGTCGGCAGGGCGCGACCCGCTCGCATCCCTTCCAGCGGCACCGGCGTGTCTGGTGTCGCCGGGGAGATGGGGTGTGCCATCGCGCATGGGGGGGAAGGCGAAGGTCGCCGCCGTGGTCGCCCGGGTGACGGCGGTGACGTCGGGTTCGGGCAGGGTGTCGGTGTCGTCCGCGATCACGACCTCCCACCGGCAGTGCGGTACCCGGTCGGCCGGCACACGCGGCGGCCGGTGGACGTGGCGGATGCGCGCCTTGGGGTTGACCGCCTGGGCCGTGTAGTCGAAGGTGCCGTCTTCGATGTGGTGGCACATCGTGGTCACCATGCGCTCGCCCCACGGCTCGGCGTCCATGAGCGCGCCGCAATGGGCCAGCTCGAAAAAGCCGTGGTGCTCGTCGACCACCTCGTAGCGCACGTCCATGTAGTGGTGGGGGAAGCCGGGGTCGAGCTGCAGGAGCTTGAAGATGGCGGGCACGTCGTCGCCCTCGATGCCCATGGCGGCACGCAGGCGCTCGCCGTAGACGGGGCTCGCGCCGCGCCATTCGTCGATGGCCACGTCGCGTACCGCATCGCCCCCGTAGCGCATGGCGATGGCCGCGCACATGGAGCGGTCGAGCAGGTGGACGGCGAGGGCGTACTCGCGCACCAGCCGGACCAGGGCCTCGTGCGACAGGTCCTCGTACCGGAAATCGGGGTCGAAGGGGCCCGAGTAGTCGGGGCGTCCCCCCACGGGCCGCTCGGCCCCAGAGCAGGCCGCGTCCTGCGGGTTCGCCAGCGGTCCACTGGATGCCATGATTCCAGACTACCGTTTGGACAGTTGTCTGGCTAGTGGGTACGGTACGGACATGCGGTCGGTGGGCGTGGTTGGTCTGGGCGAGATCGGCCGGGGCGTGGCAGCCGGGGTGGTCCGCGCCGGCCTGCCCCTGGTCGTCTGCGACATCCGTCCCGAGGCCACCGCTGCGCTGGCCGAGCACGCCCACGTGGCGTCCACGCCGGCCGAGCTGGCCCGGCTCGCCGAGGCCGTCGTGGTGGCGGTGGTCGACGACGACCAGGTGTTGGCGGTCACCACCGGACCTGAGGGGGCACTTGCCGGCGGCGAGGCGGGCGGGGCGCTCGTCATCCTGAGCACGGTGTCGCTCTCCACGGTGCGCCAGGTGGCCCAGGCCGCGGCGGCGCGTGGCGTGGACGTCGTCGACTGCGGTGTGAGCGGCGGGCCGGCCGCGGCCGCCGAGGGTGCCTTGGTGTCGATGGTCGGCGGCACCGAGGCGGCGGTGGCGCGGCTGCGTCCCGTGCTCGACGCATTCAGCTCCCTGGTCGTGCACATGGGCCCCCTGGGCACCGGGCTGCAGGCGAAGCTGGCTCGCAACCTGGTGCAGTACGGGTCGTGGCTGGCCGCGTACGAGGGTCAGCGCCTGGCCGAGGCGGCGGGCATCGAGCTGGCCAAACTGGCGCAGGTCGTCCGGGCCAGCGACCGGCGCATCGGTGGGGCGTCCACCCTCATGTTCCGGGATACGGTCGCGCCATGGCCTCCCGATGCCGACGACGGCGTGGTCCGTGCCATGCGCGCAGCAGCGCGCCTCGCGCACAAGGACCTCCGGGCCGCCATCGAGCTCGGTCGCGAATTGGGGGTCGAGCTCCCGTTGGCGGAGATGACCGAGGCCCGGTGCGACGCGGTGTTCGGCGTGGGGCGCAGTGGGGGGAACGAGCCGCTGTCTTCGAGCCGGCATGGACCGGCGTCGCCCGGCGCGGCCGGGGGACCTGCATCGGCCCCGGGCTCCGGCGGCCAGGCGAGCTGAGGGTGGACCTGCGGCGATGACCGCCAATCCGCCGCCTGACCCCGAGCGCCGTGCCCGGGGCATGGCCAAGATGCAGGAGGTCTATGGCTTCACGGTGGATCCCGCCCAGGTCGGCGGCGGGTTCGTGGATCTCACCGTCGACCACCTCTTCGGCGACGTGTGGTGCCGGCCGGGCCTCGACCTGGCCCAGCGACGCCTGCTCACGATCGGAGTGCTGGCGGCCATCGGGCGCGGGGATTTGCTCGAGGTCCAGTACTCGAGCGCCCTCGAGCGCGGCGAGCTCGACGACGCGGGCGTGCGCGAAAGCGTGGTCCACCTGGCGCACTACGTCGGTTGGCCGCACGCCACCGTGGCGAACGAGGCTGCCGAACGGGTGATCGCCCGGCGCGCCCGCCAGGCGGATGCGGTCGGCGGAGACCTCGACGGCCGACCCGACGCCGCGGGCGAGGTCGAACGGTGAGTGCGCTGCCGCAGGATCCCGGTCCCTCCCTTCACCCGGCGGTAGCCGGGCGCGAACGGTCGCTCGCTGCCCTGGCCGACGAGGTCCGGCGGTTGGTGGAGCTGACCGTGACCAACACGGCCCCGCCGGACGTGGTGGCGGCGATCGCCGAGCGCCTGCGGGCGGCGGCCGATGCGCTGGCCGCGCACGTGCCCGACCCCCCACCGCCGCGGTTCGTGGTGCCGTCGGGCCCCGCCGCGCCCTCGCCGGGGGTGCCGGGTGCAGCCGCGGGGGGCGTGCCCGCGACGGATGCCGGCGGCATGCAACGGTCCATGCCCTACGACCCGGTGGTGGGTCGCTTCAACCCGCTGGCCCTCCCCCTGGCGTTGCACGCCGAACCGCCCCGCATGGTGGCCACGGCCCGGTTCTCCACCGCGTACGAAGGCGCACCGGGCTGCGTGCACGGCGCCGTGCTGGCTGGTGCGTTCGACCTCGTCCTGACGGGGGCCAACTGGCTGGCCGGCCTGGCGGGACCGACCGTTCGCCTGACCCTGCGCTTCCGCCGTCCCACGCTGCTGCACGCCGAGTGCCGGTTCGAGGGCGAGGTCACCCGGGTCGACGAGCGGCGAGTCCACAGCGTGGGGCACGTGGAGCAGGACGGCGTGGTGACGGTGGAGGCCACGGGCGAGTTCGCCATCTTCGACCACGCCGAGGTCGCCACCCTGCGTCACCGCCGCGGCTCGCGTCGCTGACCAGCAGGCATCGCCGACCAGCAGGCATCGTCGACCAGCGGGCGTCGCCGGCTGCCGAAGGTCGCGGCCTGCAGGAGCGAGGAGCCGTCGCCGGGCCACATCGGGGGGTATTGAACTGCTCCACCATTAGTCCGTGATACACCACGTACGCGTGTTCTAGTGAGAGAGTTGGACCGTAAACCTGACCGAGTGGGCACGTCGCCAAGGCATCCACCCGCAGACCGCCTACAA